>Ga0209819_10000150_pt1 | contig 19099 bp, 15 predicted proteins | sample PPLLak2March2015_FD_187248 | JGI IMG/M metagenome (GOLD analysis project Ga0209819, IMG submission 187248) | Freshwater sediment microbial communities from Prairie Pothole Lake near Jamestown, North Dakota, USA - PPLs Lake P7 Core (1) Depth... | ecosystem: Environmental > Aquatic > Freshwater >... | reverse complement strand
ATCTAACTTTTCCCCCCTGGTCCCCTTGCCAGAATTTCATCTCACCGCGATCAATTGGGAGTATATCCAGAGAATCGGTGGTCTGGCAGGCATGCATATCACCTCACTGGATGAATTCCTGGAAGCGGTTTTTTCTGCATTTCAGAAGTTGATCGAAAAGGGCGCCATTGGACTCAAGGACCAGTCTGCCTATATACGTGAAATTTCTTATGATTTAGTGCCAAAGTCGGATGCAGAGCGTTTGATGAACCGTGTGCTTTCCGACCCAAAAGCAAGCTTGGGTTGGCCTGAGTCGAAACCGCTGAATGATTATTTATTCCACGAGTACATGCGGTACGCCCGCCAGTTAAAAATTCCCGTTCAGGTGCATACCGGGCTTCTGGCGGGTCAGTACGAACGTGTAGAACGGTCGAATGCAGCGAAACTGGCTTCTGTTCTGGAACTGCACCGGGAAGTGCGGTTCGACCTATTTCATGGGAATTGGCCTTACCTGGGCGACCTGCTCTTCCTGGGGAAAAACTATCCCAATGTCTCACTCAACCTGTGTTGGGTGCATATTATCGATCCAGCATACGCAATTGAGCTGATGGAGCGTGCTGTATTGACAATCCCGCATACCAAAATTCATGCGTTTGGCGGAGATTATTGCGATGTACCAGAGTTCGCTGCGGCGCATTTGACTATCGCACGACAGAATATTGCTGCTGCACTAACCAACTTGATCGAAGGTGGTTGGTTGGAGGAAGAACAGGCAGTCTGTATCGCAAAAGATTGGCTCTTCAATAACCCGAATAGATTCTTCAATTTGGGATTCGAGGAACTGTAGTGAATGACTAAAGAGGAAAAGACAGCAGCATGATCGACAGCTGCTGTATGAGCCTGACCGAGCAGGTTACGTAAGCACATACCGGCCTTAGCACTCCGCGGCAGGGTCGTTGTACTGCTTGCATGGCGTAGTATGAAGGAGGCTTGGCTGTTTTTACGAAGGGATTTGCCTCTGATATAATTCGGGAATTCCACAATTTCTATAGAGCTCAAAGAAGAGACCCGTGACAAAATTAACTTCTCCAAATGGTACATTGGAATATGGGCCAGGTTGTCCGACCATGCTGATCAACGACCAGCTTTATGTCATTAACAAACCTGACTCTGTTATCGAAGCATTGAGCAAGGGTCGGATCGACGATTTTGTCGAATTAGCAAAATGGGGTCGTTCGGTCGGAACCGATATGACGGCTATCCTGCTGACTCACCCGGAGATCGATGAGATCGAGCTCCTGCCGCGTTTGGCCCGCGCTGTTCTCGATGAGACCGGATGCCCGGTTGGCCTCGATACCCGCAATCCGGAAGCAATCGAAGCCGCATTATCAGAATTACGCCCGTATAAATCGATCATCTGGACTGTGACAGCCGACCAAAAATTGTTAGATACGTTACTGCCGGTTGCGAAACGTTATGATGCCGCAGTGGCTGGAATGCCGATGGGACGGACATCGATGCATGTACCCAAGACCGCTGGCGAGCGTCTGGCTGAAGTTAAGGTCATTCTGGATGCCTGTGAAGGGTACGGAATACCGCCTGAGGATGTTGTTATTGATGCCATGTGTATGCCAGTCGGATTATTGGAGCCCAATTCCTATCGGGTCACGCTGGAAACGATTGCCAGGTTACACGAGATGGGTGTCACCACCCAGGTAGGGATTGGAAACGCAGGCAGCAATATGCCTGGTCCGAAACATATCGGCCTGGCTTATTTGCTGGGAGCTATGTCGTGGGGGCTGGATTCTGCTTTTATCAATCCTGGCATCGACAACCTGATCGAAACCGTTCGGGCAATGGATGCGTTGACCGAGCGCGACCCGGAATGCCGGCGGTACATAAAACACTGGCGATCGGCTCAAAAAAGAATCCGTAACTGAACTAAGAAGGAAGAATGCGCATAACAAAGATAACAACGAACCTCCCTGCTCTACGGAGAGGCAAAACCATAGAAGTGATCGTCGACGGGAGAAGAGTAGAGGCCTTTGAAGGTGAGCTTGTCTCGACGGTTCTGCAGGCTGAGAACATATGCATCTTCGGTCGTAAACATACAACTGGCCGGCCGTCTGGGATTTACTGTGGAATGGGGGTCTGTTATGAATGCCTGGTGACGATTGATGGAACGCCGAATATCCGGGCGTGCCAGACATTTGCAGCCGACCAGATGGTTATAGAAACGACTGGCAATGTGAAACCATGAAAGACAACGTCGAACTTGTGGTTGTTGGTGCAGGACCGGCAGGTCTCGAAGCTGCAATTACAGCTTCACAGGCTGGCATGGATGTTGTTCTAATCGATACGTCACCAAAGCTCGGTGGGCAATATTTCAAGCAAGTTCCTGAATCGTTTCAAAGTGATGACCGGACCGGTAATCAGGCCAAGGCGAATAAGTTATTCCAACGTTTGAGATCGTCAACTGTTAAAGTATTCCACAATACTTTGGTATGGGGGATATTTGAAGGTTCAACCCCTGGTACGTGGTGCCTGACATTGTATGGACCCGGAGTCCCTGAGCGGATAAATGCTCGGGCTGTCATTCTGGCAACCGGTGCATTTGACCGATCAATCCCGTTCCCGGGATGGGACTTGCCGGGCGTGATCACCGCCGGGGCAGCCTTGACGATGATCAAGAGCCAACGGATTCTTCCAGGTAAACGGGTTATCCTTTCCGGAACAGGACCCCTGCTGTTAGAGGCAGCAGCTCTGCTGATTGAGGGAGGGGCGGAGGTCGTTGGGGTGTGTGAAAGTGCAGCGAACCTGATCTGGCGTGGTATCCCTTACTTACCGGCAGTCTGGGGTCAATGGGGGCGGTTGAGAGAAGGCCTGGGATATATCAAAACTTTGGCAGGCGCCCGCGTGCCCTACCGGTTGGGTTCTGCAGTCACCTCTGCACGAGGTGAGGACAGGGTCAACGAAGTCACGATGGCAAAGCTAGATAGGAATAAAAAACCAATCCCACAGAGCGAAGTCAGGCAGGCTGTGGACACTGTTGTTATAGGTTACAACCTGACGCCGAGCACCGAATTATGCCGCCAGTTGGAGTGCGAGCTTGAATTTGATGGTGGTCGTGGTGGTTTTATTCCCCGCAGGAATGAAAGAATGGAGACCTCCTGCCCGGGTATTTACGCCGTGGGTGACTGTGCAGGCATCGGTGGAGCTGAAATGGCCAGGATTGAAGGTCGCATTGCCGGTTATGCAGCAGCAGGCAAGCTTGGTCATATGCCTGAACAATCCGTTCTTCGGGGGATCTCTCGTGAAGAACCAGGCTTGCGACACGAGCAGCGCTTCGCAGAGCTGCTGGGTGATCTGTTCTCACCGCCGGCAGCTTTGTATACGCTGGCAGGACCGGACACAATTATCTGTCGCTGCGAGCAAGTGACTCTTGGACAGATCCGGGAAGCCATCTCCTATGGAGCACAATCGGTGAGCGATGTAAAGAACATGGTGCGATCTGGCATGGGCAACTGCCAGGGTCGTACTTGCGGAAGTATCGTCGCCCATATATTGGCTGTTCAGACCGGGAGAAGTCTGGAAGATGTACGGTATCTCAATATTCGCCCGCCCGTACATCCTGTACCCATCAATGTCGTCGAAGAACATCAGCAAGGACTCCGAAACCTGGAACAGGGGATGGCAAGAGAATGAGCAGCGATAACAATTATGATGTTGTTGTCATTGGCGCTGGTGTGATCGGTTGTTCCATTGCTTACCATCTTACAGCCGCTGGATTAAAAACAGCGCTCCTCGACCGGGGTCAGGTTGGAGCAGGAGCTTCTGGTGCAAACTTTGGCATGGTCCAGTCCAACGATGCTGAATTGAAATACAGCATCCCGATGGTCAAGCTAAGCTATTCAAGATATGACCACCTGGAAGAGGAACTTGGGATGCAGGTCGGCTTCAGGCGCATTGGTTCATTGCGGCTGCTGTCGACAGAAGAACAGTGGAAGGGCTCTGAGGAACGGGCCAAGATCCTATCTGCTAACGGGATTCCGTATGAATTCGTTACACCGGACCGGATCAAAGAGATTGAGCCGATGGTGGATGTGAGGAATTTATTTGGCGCAACCTATGCTTCCTATCAGGGTCAGTTAAATCCCTTTCTTCTGATGTGGGCTTACCTTCGCCGGGCGATACCAATGGGGCTGTCGCTTCACACATATACCGAAGTGACAGGATTTGGGATCGATAGTGGACGAATGCGGAGTGTTCGCACCAATCGTGGCAATTTTAATGCGGGTGTGGTGGTATTGGCTACGGCTGCCTGGACGAAAGCGCTCGGGAAGATGATTGGATACGACTGGAATATCCATACGTTTCGAGCTTCGGCCATGGTGACCGAACCGGTTTACGACTTAAAGTTGAATACGATTCTCACAACCGCAGACCATATTGAAATGGAAGTGACGGGAAAAGAAGATACGGAGTTAACAGTCCTGGCACTGTCTCAAACCCCCGATAATCATTTTCTGATCGCACAGGCAGACCGCCCCGGCAAGTCTTTGAGCTCGCTCATCAGCCATGCAGCACCGAAAACGATAGCGATGATGGCTGGACGTTATATCCCGGCTTTGCGTCCGGCGCGCCTCCTCAGAACCTGGACAGCTCCAACCACATATACAGACGACGGCTGCCCGCTGATTGGTCCTGTGAAAGGCATTGACGGCCTGATACTGGCAGCATCGTACCGTTCTGCAATCGTCCATTCACCTCTATCAGGTGAGGTCATGACGCAGCTGATCACCACAGGCAAGTGCGAAATAGTCGATATCCGTCCTTTCTCACCCGAAAGGCAGATGCAGCAGGCTGAAACAATCTATGCCGTAAAGAGCACCAGTACCGAAACCGATGACAAAGCCTGATTGCCGTATGCGATAGGGAATCCTGCCTGATGGTAAATAAATACGAAAAAATATTCAACTAATCCAGACCGGTGATTCCGTCCGGCCGTAAACGACCGGGCTTATATGCAAAGCCCGCAGGGCTTTGTAAACTAGCCAGGAGCTTTAGCTCCGTGGCGGTATTCAGAACGGAGTCCGTAAAGTACGTTCGTTCATATTGTTTGTTTTTATATCTTAGCTTGGAGGATTTCGTCATGGTCAAGATTGGAATTAATATCATTCCTGGTATGCCTGTTAAGGAAATTATTGAAACTGCAGTCGCAGCCGAAGAGATAGGATACGAATACTTGATCCTTGCCGATGAAGGTTTCATGCAAGATGTGTACGTCCTTCTTGGGGCTATTGCACGAGAAACGAAAGGGATGAAGTTATCACCCTGCACGAACGGATATACACGGCATCCTGCGGTCACTGCATCTGCAGTGGCAAGCCTGAATGAGCTTAGCGGTGGGCGAGGATTTCTCACCTTGATTGCGGGGGGATCTGTAGTATTGAATCCGATGAATATCGCGCGTGAAGCGCCATTAAGTGTGATGCGTGATACGGTCGAGATTCTCCGGCTTTTATGGAGCGGCGAAAAGGTAAGCTATCAGGGGAAGCGCCTGTCGATCAAAGATGCACAGATTACAGCCGGAAGACAAGATGATATTCACATCTGGATTGCACCGCGCGGGGAAAAGATGTGCCAGCTAACCGGTGAGATCGGCGATGCTGCTGTGCTGACCGTTAAGGCGGACCTTGGAGATGCTTTTGCATTGGTGGATCAGGGCAGCATGAAGACCGGAAATAAACCCGCAAGGATTTTTCTTGACCGGATTGCCTATACACCCAAAATGATCGAAGAAACGACGGCATTCTTTCCTCATGTCGTTGTCGATACACCAGCTCGCCAATTGAGAGCATTCATACAAGAAGATCAAATCCAGATGATACAGGAGGCGATTAAAGAGGGCGGTGCCGAAGCGGCAAAAAAACACGTCACAATGGATATGCTAAAGGGATATAAGATTGCCGGAACGCCTGATGAATGCAGCCAGACATTCCGTTCACTCGTTGAAGAGCACCGGTTGGATGTGTATATCCTCAATATCGTTGCTGGTGGATTTGAAAAGAATGTTCAGTATATGAGAGACATCTATAAGATCCTCCAGGAATCGGGATGCTTGACGGCATAGTCCTTGTGTAAATAGAAATTATCGAATAGCTATGAGCGAAAAATCTTTCTATCTGAGCTTTGACGGATCCCCGAATCCACCGTCTACGGATCGCCTGCTGAATGCATTAAAGCATCACAAGGTTCCGGCGGCATTCTTCATGGAAGGCAAGCGGTTGGAAAGGGAAGCGGATTGTGCTCGGCGGGTGCAGGCTTCTGGACACGATATTGGGAATCACGCTTACACTCACCCAGATTTCGACAAAATCCTAATCCAGGAATGCATCCGAGAAGTGGAGATGACCCAGCAGATTATCCATAAGGAGCTGGGGATTTATCCGACAATGCTGCGGCCTCCAGGCGGATTGCTGACAGATGAAGTGGAAAACACATTCCTGGCGATGGGCTTTGACATCATCCTGTGGAGTTTTTCCGTCCGTGATTGGGAAGGACCCGACGCACAGGCTGTTTCTAAACGGATCCTCAGCCAGGCGATCCATGGAGCAATCATTGCCTGCCACGACCGTGTACAATGGCTTGTCGAGACGCTGGATATCGTAATACCCGCTCTGCGGCAGGAAGGTTATATTTTTCGCAGGATATCAGAAAGCAGCATGAAAGGTGTTGTTCGAAAAGGAATTTAACTCGTCATTTCACGAAGGAGCTTTTGCCATGTTCAGTATTAACCAGGATGCGGTCAAGATCGTGAAGGAAAAAATCCTCCCATATGTTGAACAATTGAACTGCCAGAAGATGGTATTAAAGAACGGAGCAACGGTAGTGGATATGGGGTTGGATGCCCCTGGAGGATGGTTGGCCGGGAAATTATTTATCGACGCGACCATTGCCGGGTTAGGGCATGTGGATTATGGCCGGTTTCAGTATGGGAGCATTGACCTGCCGTCTATCGATGTATATATCGATCAACCACAGATCGCCTGCCTTTCGTCACAGTTTTCTAGCTGGCCGATGACGCCAAAAGATATTCCAGGTTATATCAGGCCATTTGGATGTGGCCCGGCTCGTGCTATTGCCCAAAATGACTTTGCAGTAAAAGTGTGGGACTATGTGGATGCGCATCATGAAACTGTCTTTGGGCTCCAGGCTGATGTCTTTCCGGATGAAGAATTCGTCGATGAGGTCGCTGCGACCTGCAAGATCTCACCTGAGAACATTTATCTTCTGGCAGTCAGGACGGGAAGCCTGGCTGGCAGCATTAACGTGTGTTCGCGGACAATTGAAACTTCGATCTGGCGCCTGCATGTGAAGGGATTTGACATCAAGAAAGTGATCAGCGGGATGGGGACTTGCCCAATCGCACCACCCGTGAAGGATGAATTTCGGGCAATGGTGCGGGTAAATGTCGCCGTATTATATGGAGGTATCGTCCGCTATGTGGTGGACTGCGCGGATTCTGAGATTGAAGCTGTGATTGACAAGCTGCCGACAAATTCCGCAAAACGCTACGGCTATTCATTTGCAAAAATGCTGGAAGAAGGCGAGAGGGATATCTTTAAAACCGACAAAGATATTCATGGTGTCGCGATTTTTGAGATTATGAACTATGCAACAGGCAGTGTATTCAAGGCTGGAGAAATTCGAGAAGAGTTCCTGAAAGAAATTTTCTATTGATACCGCGTCCTTACGAATGATATGCCAATCCTTTCAGGTACAGCCCTAAGTGTTCATTCTTAGTTAACACTTTTAGATGAGAATTTTACTCATACTTATTAATTCGATAGTATAATTAAACCAGCGTTAACACCATTTTCATTTATTCTGTATAACCTTTTGAATCGTTGATAGATCTTCCTCTGCTGCGGGAGATTATGAATTGACATTTTGGAATTTCATTAATCCAGGAATGGAAGCCTGTAGAGCGCCAGACGAAATGTTTATGTTGTTTAATAATTCTCTAATAAAGCCGTTTACCGCAGCAACACGTAATGGTGTCGTTGAGTATATCCATATCAAAGATTCAAGGTAAGTATCCATAAGTTTTTTTATGGGTACTTTTTATTATTTGATGTCTTAGATAAGTACACGGAGTCATGCTGTTATGCCAGAAGAGGTATACATTTCGTTCCGAAATATTTGTAAGTTCTTCCCTGGTGTTGTAGCTCTTGACAATATCAACCTGGATATTTATCAAGGGCAGATCCATGCACTTCTGGGTGAGAATGGGGCAGGAAAATCGACGCTGATGAATATTTTGTACGGGTTGTATCACCAGGACAGCGGCGAGATTATCCTGGAAGGTAAGAATTACAGCCATAACAGCCCCAAAAATGCGATAGCGCACGGCATAGGCATGATCCATCAACATTTCATGCTCATCCCAAACTTCACTGTCCTTGAGAATATCATATTGGGCCAGGCATCACCCAAACCGCCAAACATGGAAAAGGAATATTTCCGCAAGGAGACCTTGAAGGTCGCGGATAAGTTCGGGATCACTGTCGACCTGGACCAGCTGGTTGAAGAGATTAGCGTGGGAATGCAGCAGAAGATCGAGATCCTGAAGTCGTTATACAAGGGCGTGCGACTGATGATCCTGGATGAACCGACATCGATCCTTACCCCTCAAGAAAGCCAGGAACTCTTCAGCATGCTGAATGACCTGAAACAAAAAGGAACCACGATCATATTCATTTCTCACAAGTTAAATGAAGTGATGCAGATAAGCGACAGGATATCGGTGCTGCGGGATGGTAAATTGATTGCCACTGTGAATAAAAATGAGACAACACCGCGAGAACTCTCCAAATTGATGGTGGGGAGGGAAGTCTCAGGAGAATATCATAAGGGCGATGAGAGATATGGAGATGAAATTCTTCGGGTCGAAGCGGTTAATCTTGTGGATCATCACAACCGTGCTCGCAACATCATCAAAAATATCTCATTAAATGTGTGTAAGGGTGAGATCGTTGGAATAGCGGGGGTGGATGAAAACGGGCAAAGAGAATTAGCAGAGATCATCAGCGGGCTGCGTAAACCGACCTCCGGTAAGATCTCGATGTTTGGTAAAGATGTGACGCATGCCACCACCCGCGAGCTGATTGAAATGGGAATGTCCTACATCCCGGCGGACCGTCAGAACCAGGGCCTGGTGATGGATTTTTCAATCGCGGAGAACTCCATACTGGAAACCCATTACCAAAAACCATTTACACGGGGATTATCCCTGCAGAAAAGTGTGATTACTAAGTTCGCGACTGATATGGTGCGCGAATTTGATGTGCGGACGCCGAGCGTGAATGTTCCAGTGAAGAATCTTTCAGGCGGCAACAAGCAAAAGGTGATCATCGGGCGTGAATTTTCGAAGAAGACCCTCTTTTTGTTGGTCATGCAGCCGACCTGGGGATTGGATGTGGGTGCGATTGAATATGTCCACTCCAAACTGCTGGAAGCTCGTGAAAAAGGAGTCTCAATCTTATTGATTTCCACTGACCTTGAGGAAATTCGGAAGTTATCTGATCGAATTCTGGTCATCTATGAAGGTGAAATCGTTGGACAGGCCAACTCAAGAACCAGCCTTGAAGAAATTGGATTGATGATGTCTGGTTCAAAGAAGCAAACTGCTGAACTTCGAGAGGAGGTGAATTGATCCTGGCAAATTCGAGATGAAATTTCGAAAACGTTGTCTGCGTTTTATTTCAATATTTCGTAAGAAGGAGAATCCATGAAGAAACTGAGTGCTTTATTACTTTTGGTTCTGATAGCCGGAATACTTGTTGCATGTGCACCCAAAGCAACCCCGACTCCTGAACCCCCTGTTGCAGAAACCACGGCTGAACCTGTTGCCGAACCCGAAGAACAACTGCGTGTTGCAGTTATCTTCAACACCACAATTAAAGACGGTGGTTATGCCCAGGCAGGCTACGAATCCTTGATGGCTATGAAAGACAAATACAACCTGGACGTCAGTTATCAGGAAAGTGTGGGTGATGCCAATGTGAAGGATGTGCTTCGCAGTTACGCTGCGGATGGGTACGATCTCGTTTACGCCCACGAGCTTTACTTCACCGATGCAGTGAATGAAGTTGCTGCAGAATTTCCAGATGTTAAGTTTGGTGTTACCGGTTACAAAGCCGACTTCCCGAACGTTGTTGCGCTGGATGCGACGAACTGGCAGGGTGTTTATCTTGATGGTGTGGTTGCAGGGTTGATGACCAAGAATAACAAAATTGCAATGGTCACGGTATCACAGTCCCCAACTGCATTCCGCATGGTAAATGCCATGTATATGGGCGCCAAGTTATATAACCCGGATGTCGAGATTATTCACCTCTTCACCGGCAGCTTTGACGATGTCGTCAAGGCGAAGGAAATGGCAACTGCAGCGATAAAAGATGGTGCAGATATTGTTTACGGCAACTGCGGTATGGGCACGACCGGTGTCATCGAGGCTGCCAAAGAGAATAATACCTTAGCCATTGGCTCGGTCGTTGACCGCAGTCCTTTAGCTCCGGAGCTCGTTCTCACCAGCAATATCCTGGACAGCGGCCGGTACCTCACCTTAGCGGTTGAAGGAATGATCAATGGTGACCTGGAATGGGGCAAGGCTTACATTCTGGGTGTCAAAGAAGGCGTTGAGTTCCTGGCTCCGTTTAATGAAATTGTTTCCCAGGACATTATCGATAAGGTCGAACAGGCAACACAGGATTTGGTCGACGGGAAAGTCGAACTACCTGCGAATGACAATTATTTGTGGTTAAAATAATAAATTAAGTTTCCTCTCCCCGGTAGGCATCTACCGGGGAGAGAATCCTTTATAAATATTTCTTGAGTGAAGGAACAATATGAGTGAATTATCCGTCACAATTGGTAAATCACCTCCACTAAAAGAAAAAGCGTTTCTGTTCGCCAGAAAAAATATGGGGCTCATCTCAGTTCTTATTTCGATTCTGGCGATTTTTCTCGCACTCTCTATCGGTGCTGTCCTGATTGCCCTGGCCGGGATCAATCCATGGGAAGCCACCTCTTATCTCATCAAAGGCTCTTTTGGGAACCGGTACGGCTTTGGAGAGACTCTCACCCGGTTTGTGCCGCTTTTGTTTTCAAGCCTTAGTTTTGCGGTGGCTCACAAATCAGGCTTCTTTAATGTGGGCGCAGAAGGACAGCTTCTTTTGGGGGCGGTAGGTGCTTTGCTGGTTGGTGCTTATATCCAAGGCTTGCACCCTGTGCTTCATATTACACTATCGATCCTGGCGGGGGTTCTCTTCGGGGCTATGTGGGTCGGGATTGCCGGGCTACTCAAAATCTTCCTTCAATCGAATGAGCTGATCAACACAATGATGTTAAATTACATCGGTGTTTTATTTGTTGAATTTCTCATCCACGGACCTTTAAAACCAGCAGATAGCTATCTTTACGTGTCTTCCACGATTTTACCCAGTGCAAAGCTGCCGATCCTTTTATCAAAGACTCCACTCCATGCCGGTTTTTTGATCTCTTTGGTTGTAACCGCCGGAGTTTTTTATCTGATCTACCGCACACCGATCGGATATCAAATGCGCACCGTCGGTGCGAACCTCAAAGCTGCTTCATACGCCGGGATTAGTATCGCGAAGGTCACCATTGCTGCCCTGTTCGTAACCGGCGGATTGGCAGGTATGGGCGGAGCGATCGAGTTATTAGGCACTCAATTCAAAATCATCAACGGATTTTCTGCAGGTTATGGGTATGATGGGATCGGGGTTGCCGTGATGGGACGTTACAACCCGGTTGGAATCGTTCTATCAGCCTTGCTGTTTTCTGTGATCCGAGTTGGTATGGGTGCAGCCCAGCGAGGCGCTGGTGTTCCATTTCCTCTTCTCAATGTCATCCAAGGATTGATTATCGTCTTTGTCATCGCCAGTGGTTATTTGACGAATAAACTATCCGAAACCGTCATCGGAGGCAGGGCATAATGGAAAACTCTTTGGCGGTCATCGTAGTTACCTGGCTTACCATGTCCATCCGGATGTCAATTCCCCTGTTATTTCCCAGTCTCGGGGGCTTGCTTGCGCAAAAAGCAGGTATTTATAATTTCGGGTTGGAAGGTATGATGCTTTGTGGAGCATACTTTGGCTATTACGGGTCCTACAGGACCGGTAATCCCTGGATTGGACTGCTCATGGGGATGGCCGCTGGTGGTCTGTTGGGATTCATACTGGCGTTTACATCGATAAAACTTCGGGTTAGCCAGCTTGTGATTGGTCTGGGGATCAGTATTTTCGCCCTGGGATTAACAGGATTCCTCTTTCGAGGGATTGGGATTAGCACGACCAGCCCGGCAGCTACCCTCTTTCAAAAAATTGACTTCGGGCTATTGAAAGAAATCCCTGTACTTGGTGAAATCCTTTTTACCCATGACTGGATGGTGTACGCGGGTTTTGCCCTGGTCATCCTGATCGCATGGTTCTTCTATCGAACGACATCCGGGTTAAACTTCCGTGCGGTGGGAGAAAATCCTCAGGTAGCTGATACTGTAGGGATCAATGTAGAACTTTACCGCTTCCTGGCGGTCATTGTCAGCGGTGTTCTGGCTTCTTTAGGCGGGGCGTTTTTATCGCTAACGCAAACTGCTTACTTTACCGAAAATCTGACAGCAGGGAGAGGTTGGATTGCAATATCTGCAATCATCCTGGGAAAATTTAATCCCTGGGGAGTACTGCTTGCCTGTCTGCTCTTCGGTGCCGCAGATGCATTTCAGATGCAGATACAGGTGATGAGCCTGGGTATCCCGTACCAGTTCCTGTTGATGATCCCTTATATCCTGGCAATGCTGGCGATGGTAGGTGTCGTTGGCAAAGTGAGATCACCTGCAGCTATGGGAAAGCCGTATGTCAAACACTAGAAGCATTCGGGGTTACAAGTTAGATCAATAAAATCTATGAAATTATCGAATATTTTATTTTCGGAGGTACTATGTTCAGCATTAATCAACAGGCGGTAAAGATCGTTAAGGAAAAAATTCTTCCATTCGCCGAGCAGCTTAATTGTAAAGTCTATCAACTAAAAAATGGTGCAACAGTTGTTGATATGGGCGTGAAAGCTCCCGGCGGCTGGCTGGCGGGAAAATTGATCGTTGAGGCAACGATTGGCGGTATGGGTCATGTAGATTTTGGCCAGTTCCAATTAGGAGACCTGAGTCTCTCTTCCATTGACGTATACATTGATCATCCTGTGGAAGCAACTTTGTCGTCTCAATTTTCAGGCTGGAAGATGCCAGGTAAGGACATCCCTGGCTATATCAATCCGATCGGTTCAGGTCCGGCGCGCGCGATCGCACGCAATGATATCTTTGCGCAATCCTGGCATTATCAGGATATCCATCATGAAACAGTGTTTGCAGCCCAAACACAGGAGATTCCGGACGAAAGCATCGCCGAGCTGGTAGCAGAAGCCTGCAAGCTGCCGGTTGAAAATGTTTACATTCTGGCAGCGAAAACTGCCAGCCTGGCAGGTTCCATACAAGTCTGCTCGCGCACCGTTGAGGCTTCGGTCTGGCGTTTATGCCGGAAGGGATTTGATATCGGCAAGATCATCAGCGGTATGGGGACCTGCCCGATCGCTCCACCAATCAAGGATGAGCTCAAAGCCATGGACCGCGTCAACACAGCCTTGTTGTATGGTGTTACGGTTCGCTACGTAGTGGACTCCACCGATGAAGAAATCGAAGCGGTTATCAACCAGGTGCCTTTTAGCGCATCCCGGCGCTATGGCGAGCGGTTTATCGATATTTTCGAAGAAGGGAAGCGAGATTTCTATATTGTGGATAAAGACATTCACACCGTCGCCCGGTATGAGATCACAAATTATGCGACCGGAAAAACCTTTGTGGGTGGAACGCTGCGAGAAGATATGCTGAAGGACTCCTTTTACCGTGAATGAACCGGCAAGGGATACGGAAGGAAAATGAAAAACGCTGATCTGCTGATCACAAATGCCAGGATTTTGAGCGAGGAGAACCAAACCTTCTCCGTTGTGGATGCCTCTATTGCAATTCAGGGAGGGCGAATCCTGGAAATTGGAGAGCAAAAAAATCTTGCCGGTATTTATGATGCCAGGAAGACCTGGGACGCGAAGGGCAAACTGCTGCTGCCAGGTATGGTCAACACACATTGCCATCTCTTCCAGACCTTCATGCGGAGTCTCGGTAAGGAACTCACTTTCATGGATTGGGTACACCGCTCTGTGCGGTTGTTCATGCCCTTGTTGGATGATGAGGCGATCTATCTGGCAGCGATGATGGGGTGCCTGGAAGCCATTCGAACGGGAACGACAACCCTGGTCGATTACATGTATGCGAATGTGAAACCGAGAAATGCAGACGCGGTCCTGCGGGCATTTGACGATTGCGGGATCCGAGGGGTTCTTGCACTTGGTCTTACGGATGTGAAGCAGCTTCCAGGGAGCCCTGTACCCTCGACTACCTTTTCGACTGTAGAGGACAGCCTGGCGGATATCGAGCGCATGAAATTGGATTATGCGGGCCATCCTCGCGTAAGTTTTATGTTGGCTCCCAGCGTCATTTGGGCGATGACTCGGGATGGTCTTGCGGATGCCGCTCGCTACGCCAAAGAAAAAAATATGGTCATGACCATGCATCTGCTTGAAACGGCAGATGATGACCGGTTCAGCCAGGAAAAATATGGAAAACGTACCACACGTATGTTAGAGGATATTGGCGTATTGGATGCAAATTTCCTGGCTGTGCATGCTGTCCGGTTAATCGAGGAAGATTTCGACTTGTTTGAGAGATATCATACGAGCGTCTCTCATAACCCTGTTGCCAATATGATCCTCGGCTCTGGTGTGGCACCTGTCTGCGAATTAACCCGAAGGGGTATTCCGATTGGCTTAGGGACTGACGGGGCTGCCAGCAATGACAGCCAGAATATGATTGAGGTCATGAAGTCAGCCGTACTGCTCCAGAAAGTCCATCATCACGACCCGAATGTGATTACAGCCAGGCAGGTGTTCAGAATGGCTACCTCCGAGGGGGCACAAACCATCAAAATGGATGATCAAGTCGGCACGTTATCACCGGGCAAGCGTGCTGATATTATTGTGGTGGACCTTGATCTGCCAAACACAACACCCTGGTATGAGCCTGTCACAAGCCTGGTTTATTCGGGCAGCGAGCGGAATATCAGCGCGGTGTTTATCGAAGGACAGCTAGTTTTGGAAGCAGGCAAGACAACCCGAGTGAATGAGGCAGACTTGATCCACAGAGCGCAGCAAAAAGCAACAGAATTGTATAAAATAGCTTACGCAAAATAGATTTCCAGCATTTTTTAGAATCAGCTTTCCAAGAGCGCTTATGCCATTATGAATGAGTCAATCGAAAAATTGGCAGAAAGCGCTTTTGGCTTTTTTTCAAGTAGTTAAAGAAAATGGAGGTATTCACTTTGAATACCAGGGCACGTAATACTGCAATAGGAAGTATTTTAATCACAACGTTATATATGGGTTCCTATGGTTCCCTGGCTGTTTATTTGGTGCCGGTCAGTCAGGCCTTTCATGTCTCGGTTGGAGAGGCAACTCTCATTTTTACGTTTGGTTCAATGGCTTCTTTTACATCGGCTTTATTTCTTGGGCGCATGTTAAAAAAATTCGCTGTGAAGTTACTAATCCCTCTGACAGGAATACTATTTACGGCATTGTTTCTAAGCATTGCCTTTTCCAGAAGTATTGTGGTTGTGTATGTTGGAGCTTTACTGTATGGATTTGCGTCCGGTACGGGCGGTATTGCCTTCGCCCAGACTGCTATCACCTGGTGGTTTGTGAAGGATAGAGGGAAATTATTCAGTTATCTGAGTATTGGCACTGCCCTTTTTGGGCTGTTACTGGTTCCTTTGATTGCACAAATGATCACCATTTATGGCGTGCGGGTTGTCGCAATCTATCAGGGTTTTCTCATCAGTGGAATGGTAATACTCATCGGTTTGTTTCTGTTATCCGAACATCCTGATACCTATGGATTGAAACCCATTGGTTATATGGATGAACAAAAAGGGTATAACGACGTACAATCTGGTACGAACTTAACTGTAAATCAAATTCTGCGGATACCAGCATTCTGGCTGATCATTTTTTCAGTTGTGATCATGATTATCGTTTTCACTGGATTCATCAACAACGCATCAGCCATCTACCAGAGCAAGGGATTGGATGCTGTTGCAGCAGCATTCTGCATCTCAATCTACAACGCAGGAAGGATAGTTTGGTCTCCATTTTATGGCATTTTGGTAGATAAATTCGGTGTTCGATTAGCAACAATTGTGTGTGGTTCAATTGGAGCCATCATTTTACTCCTGGCCACGCTTCTCAGCGGATTTACTGGTGCCGTGATTATTGCTTCGATGATAGGCTCTCTCAGTTTTGCGGGTATGCTTGGTGCCGTAAGTCTACCCAGGGTATTTGGATCGAAGGAAGCAGGAAACCTGATTGGATTTTCTAACGCAGCAGGTAGTGTTGGAGCTATGATAGGAGCGCCGACCGCCGGATTTATTTTTGATGCGACAAATTCTTACACAGGATTTTTGTTTTTTGCAGGGATAGCCGTACCATTCGCTGTCTTTTTGATGTTGTCAGGGACAGGAAAAAAGGCGGTAGAAACTGTAAAGTTAAGAGAAGCACAATACTCTCATTGACCGAGGAACGGTTTTCAGAAATAGTATAGAGCTTAGCTGTGAAGTCTGTGTGAATAGAAAGAGTGATGTCTCGCTGGGGCTTCTCTTAACATCCATTCCATATCATGTCTGGCTTCTTCTCGCGGTGTTCCTAAGGAACGTTCCCATTCATCCAGGAGATAGGATTGGGCTTGTGCCAGGATCTGCATATCACTGCTGCTCAATTTTCGACTGTGTGCGCGGTAGGTAAGATCTCGAATAACCAGGCATAAATCCTTGGGAGTCGGTAGCTGCATCTGTTTGTCGAGTTGACCACTACGAATAAAGGGGTTATTGGACATCTCCTCACCAGAACTGCGTAGAATTTTAATGAGCAGCGAAAAATCAGAGGCAGAAATTGGGAGATGAAGACTGCTGCCTGCGGTCTCATCCACTGGAACCCATAGTATTTGTTTGCTGCCATTAATGATATAGTAGTTACACGGTTCGCCAGGTAATCCTTTATCTTCTATAGCAACAATGTTGCCGCTTCCATAGATCCAATGGACCACAGTATCGCCAACTTTATATTTTGCCATTTCCCGGGCTCCTTTCATGTTTATTGATCGAGTTGTTTTGCGATATGGGTGCTTCATCCTCCCTGATAAGGTTTTCTAATTGACCACCTTCATCCTCCCAACGTAATAGATCAACCATTCCAACTTTTCCATTCTTCCGCTTACTCTTCATGTTCCTCGCACCCCTTTGCAATGGCTTGTGCCCGTTTGAAGCAGACTTTGGTAATACCTTCCCATTTTCTTCTTGACTCACATTTTTGCCGAGAATCACATCAATCTGAGTTCCATCAACCGTTTCTTGTTCGCATAGCAGGTCAGTCAGGCTGTCTAATGCCAGACGATGACCTTTTAAAATGCTGCTTGCTTCGTCCACAGCTTCTTCCAGTATCCGCCGTGTTTCCATATCTACCAGGGTGGCAGTTTCCGGGCTCACCCGAGCATCCAGGCCAAATTGATGGTTCATGAAATTTGCCTGCATATCTGCTGCCAGGCGCACCGGGCCTAGAACAGCACTCATACCAAATTCTGTGACCATGCGGCGCGCCAGATCTGTAGCATGTGCCAGATCATCCGCCGCGCCTGTGGAGGCCTCTCCGAAAACCAACATTTCTGCAGTTCTTCCTCCCACCAGAATCGTCAACCGGGTTTCCAGCTCGTGTTGATTCAACAAGAAGCGGTCGTTGGTGGGTAGCTGCATGGTATATCCCAAAGCCCTGCCGCGCGGGACAATCGTTACTTTATGAACCTTATCTGCTTCGGGGGTCAGGCTGGCGATTAGTGCATGTCCTGCTTCGTGAACTGCGATCACTTTCTTCTCATTTGGTGTGATAGTTCGCGTTCGGCGTTCAGTTCCAGCGATCACGCGTTCAAACGCATCATCGAAATCGGTTCTATCCACTGCTTCTTTCCCACGACGCGACGCCAGCAGCGCCGCTTCGTTCACCAGGTTAGCGAGGTCTGCGCCAGAAAAACCTGGCGTCATCTGTGCAACCGCTCCAATATTTACGTCCTTCTCAAGGGTTACTAATTGAGAATGGATAGATAAGATTTCCTGGCGGCCCAAACGATCAGGGAGATCGACCATAACTTGACGATCAAAACGACCAGGTCGCAATAGGGCAGGATCCAAAATCTCTGGGCGGTTGGTGGCAGCAATTACGATCACCCCCCGTGCAGTTTCAAAACCATCCATCTCCGCCAGCAACTGATTGAGAGTTTGTTCGCGTTCCTCGTGCACTCCAATCGCTCCTGCGCCGGCTCTCCGGCCTCCAATAGCATCAATTTCATCGATGAATATGATCGAGGGTGCGCTTTTCTTGGCTTGTTCAAAGAGATCTCGCACTCTGGATGCGCCAACTCCGACAAACATTTCCACAAATTCAGCTCCGCTCAGGTTAAAGAACTGCACACCAGCCTCACCCGCCGTTGCCCTGGCTAGCAGGGTCTTTCCAGTTCCTGGTGGCCCAACCAACAAAACACCCTTGGGCATTTTGCCTCCCAGGCGTTGGAAATGAACCGGATTTTTTAGAAATTCCGTCACCTCTTTGAGATCAGTTACGGCTTCTCCGGCTCCGCCAACGTCTTTGAACGTTACGCCGGTCTGCTCGCCTTTTATTACGCGCGCTTTGCTCTTCCCAAATGAAAAGGCACTGCCTATAGAACCTGCCCCGCCTTTATTCCGGCCCATGAGCCAAAACCACAACCCAGCCATCAATATCACCGGGAAGATCCAGGCCAGTAAGAAGCCCAGGATTCCACCACCGCTGTCTTCCACCACCCCGTGGACCTCCACCTGTTGAGCTTCCAGCATTTGAATGAGTTCCGGGTCTT
>Ga0209819_10000149_pt1 | contig 19217 bp, 16 predicted proteins | sample PPLLak2March2015_FD_187248 | JGI IMG/M metagenome (GOLD analysis project Ga0209819, IMG submission 187248) | Freshwater sediment microbial communities from Prairie Pothole Lake near Jamestown, North Dakota, USA - PPLs Lake P7 Core (1) Depth... | ecosystem: Environmental > Aquatic > Freshwater >... | reverse complement strand
TGCTCGACTCTATCGATCCATCGAGCGCCAATATCGGCGACCCCGACCTGACCATGAACGTTAACGGGTCGAAGTTCGTCGACGGTTCGGTGATCGTTTTCAATGGCGGCGACGAAGAGACGACGTTTATTTCTGACAGTCAGCTGTCGACCATTGTCAAGCCGTCGACAGCGACGACGCCGGGCCTCTACGGAGTCAACGTGCGCAACCCGGACGGCCAGTATGCCCCTCTCGAAAAGACGTTCACCTTCACCGAGGCAGTCGTTCCGGAGGGCGCACGCGGTGGGCGCACGCTACCGGCTGGCCCGTTCATCATCAATTCCATCGAGGACCATGAGGACGGTATCCGGCTCAACCTTGCCGAAGGCGATGTCCGTGTCGGTGACGCGGTGCTGGTCGAGGCGACCGGCAACACGTCGATCAATGGCGCCTATACGGTGCTGGCGGTGCTTGAGGTTATCGAGCAGTCCGGTCTCTCTATCGTGGTCGACAATGATGTTACCCTGGAGACGCCGATCGAGGCGAAGGGTCGCCTGACAGTCAACGGAGAAGCCTGATGCCGCAGCGATCGCAGCGCCATTTAAGGGAAGCTCAGGGCAGGATCGTCACGATTACCGGCATCAGTCCCGACACAACGTCGATCACGGCGGCAGGCGCTGTCGGTCGCACCGTGGCGGCGCTGTCGGTGACTGGCGGTACGGCGCCGATCACCTACACGATTGATAATGCTGGCAGCCTGTCGCTCGGCATTACCGGCAATCTGCTGCAGACCGCCGCCGATCCGGTGGGGGCGGTTGGCGACACGACGGTCGGCATCACGGCGACGGACAGTGTGGGTCAAACCCTTACTGAAAACATTGCGGTGACGGTGACCTGATGCCTGTTCTGCGGGTCCAGGATTTTTCGGCCATTGTCCCGGTCAAGGGCGATCGGGCGATCCCCGATGGCTTTGCGACGGCGTCCTACAATACCTGGCTTTACGGGTCAGAGTTGCGCGGCATCAGGCCGCCGCTTGACCTGATTGCCTGCCAGACGACGACCCGCCGGGTGCTGCGGATTCCGAAGCGGACCGTTGGCGGTGATCCGGAATATCCCACGCAGATACCGCCACCGTCCTATCTCGGCGATTCGGTATGGGTACAGTTCACCGATCACAACACCGATGTCGTCAAAGGCCAGCTGATCGAGGACCAGTACGAGCGTTATTATTTCTGCTCGCCGACGACCGGGCCGATGTTCAACACCTACGCCCGCATGCGCGACGGCCTGCCGATGTACAGGCTGGGCGTGCCGGGTCCGTCGAATGCTTATGACGGCTCTGGCAACAACCCGAATAAACCGACGATCACCTCAATTACCGGCGGCGCCGCTCCGGTGCTGACACGCAGCTACGTCTATACCTGGGTCAACGAATTCGGTGAGGAGTCATCGCCGTCGCTACCAGTGGTCGGCTCCGGCAACGGCAATGCGATCTGGAACATTGGCAACATCGTGGCGCCGCCGGCGCCTGCGGTCGACCAGCCGGCGTGGAAGGAGAAGCGGCTTTACCGTACCGTCACCGGCGCCTCCGGCCAGACGACCTTCTACTTCGTCAACGTGGTGGCGACGGCAACGACGACCTATGCCGACGACACTTCGAAGTCGACTGATGCGGTGATTGTCAACAATCTCAGGCTGGAGTCGACCGCCTGGGCGGTGCCACCTGTTGATCTGCAAGGCTTCATCGCCATGCCGAACGGCTTCCTGATCGGCTTCAAGGACAACAACATTTACATGTCGGAGGCTTACCGCTTTCATGCCTGGCCGGCGGAATACAAGTATGCCACCGAGACCCCCATCGTCGGTCTCGGCATCCTCGGCCAGACCTGCGTGGTGTGCACGCAGGGCTACCCGGCGACGGTGACCGGCGCCAAGCCAGCGACCTGCTCGTTCACCAAGGCGACCACCGGCGAGCCATGTCTGTCACGCGGATCGATCGTTTCGTCACCGCAAGGTGTTATTTATGCGTCACAGAATGGCCTGATTCTGGTCGGCCCCGGTGGCATCCAGAATGTTACCGAGCAACTGATCACCAAGGATGAATGGACCAAGGACTACGCGCCGCAATATCTCAGGGCAGTGCGTTATCAGAACGGCTACCTGGCGCTCAGGATGCCACCGTTGCCCACCACGCGCAGCGCTTTTTTCCTCGATCCAACCGACCTCAAGGTAGCACTGACCGAGCTGACCGATTTCGAGAACATCGTCGCCATCAATGTCGACTTCTGGTCCGGTGAGGTATTCCCGCTAAAGGCTGGCATGATCCAGCGCTGGGACCCGCCGACCAACGACCTGATGCCGGTCCTGTGGCGATCGAAGGAGTTCCAGTTCCAGTACCAGGAGAACTTCGGCGCCTATGCCATCTACTGGGACGATGCCCGCTATTCGAATTACAATTTCGGCACCTCGGTAATGCCAACCACTGAGAAGGTTCGCCTCAAAGTATTTGCCGATCGCAGGGTGGTTTATGACCAGCAGGTGCCACGCAATGGCCGGCCGGTGCGACTGCCGTCTGGCTTCAAGGCCGACATCTGGCAGTTCGAACTGCGCGGCCGGGCGCCGATTTATTCGTTGCACGTCGCCTCGACGATGAAGGAGCTGCGCAATGTCTAAACGCCGGTCGCAGGTAACAATCCCGGAACCCTATGAAAACGTGTCGTCGGTGTATCACGCCGTGACGGCAATGAAAGAACTGGTCGAGGCGCTGGCTGGGCAGCGTGGCGGGCCGCAGGACGTCGCCATTACCTGGGGCGACCTGCTTGAACTGGGATTGATCAAACCTGAACAGGTGCCGGAAGACCTTGGACAGTATCGTCCTTAATGACCACGGCTGCGGTGAAGCCATCGCCGAGCTTGCGGGTACCGACTACAACCCGAAGACCTGCGTTTCATTGTGCCGGGTGAGGAATGATTTTCGCATGGGCGGGGTGATTTTTTCGCACTACACCGGTGAATCCATCGCCATCCATTCGGCTTCCTGGCACCCGCGTTGGATCAATCGTGACATGCTGTTCGTCACTTTCGACTACCCATTCAACCAGCTAGGGGTTAAACGAATCTTCGGACAGGTTCCGGAAGACAATTGGCATGCCCGTAAATTCAACGAAAACCTAGGCTTCGAGTACGTCGCTCGGATAGAGGGAGTGTTTCCAGGAAATGTCGCCTGCATGGTCATGCGCATGGACCGTGAAGGCTGCAGGTTCTTAAGCATCAGGCCCAGACACATAAAGCCTTACGTTCACTGAGGGAGGCTTCTGTGGGAGGTAAGAGTAAGGCGCCCGCGGCACCTGACTATAAACCGCTGGCGGCTGCGTCTGAGGCATCGGCGAAATATTCCTACGAACTCGCCAAGCGGCAGCAGGAATGGGCCGAGACGACTTACGCCGAGAACAAGGCGCTCTCGGACGTTGTGGTCAACAAGGCGCTCGGCGCCCTGGACCAGCAGGAGGCGGACGCCGCGCGCGCCCGCGAACGCTACCAGACCCTGTTCGAGCCGCTGGAGGAACAGCTTGCCTACGAAGCCGAAACCTATGCCAGCCCAGAACGCATGGAGGTCGAGGCCGGTAAGGCGGAAGCTGACGTTGCTGCCCAGTTCGAGGCGGCTCGCTCGACGGCTCAAGACCGTCTCGAACAGTTCGGCGTTGACCCGTCGCAGACGCGGGCCGGCGCGCTGGACCTTGGGACACGGGTTGCGGAAGCTGCAGCGCAGGCTTCTGCAGGAAATCAAGCCAGGACGCAGACCGAGAATATTGGCCGTGCGCTACGTTCGGAAGCCATCAATGTAGGCCGCGGCTACCCCGGCCAGATACAGGCGTCGATGGCCGGCGCCGGTGCTTCCGGCAACCAGGCTGCCAACACTGGCCTGGCGACTACTGCGTCAGGCGCCCAGACGATGGGCACCGGACAGGGCTGGCAGGGGCTGGGCAACACGGCCATCGGCCAGTGGGGCAACATCCTCAACACCGGCTTTTCCAACCAGATGGACCGCTGGAAGGCGAACCAGGAATCCTCGTCGGGGTGGGGCAGCGTTCTGGGACTGGGCGCCAGTCTTGCAGGCAAGGCGTTTGGCTTCCAGGAGGGTGGCGCCATCCCTGACGAGCAGGGCATGCCTATACCGCCCGAAGCCTCGCCATCGAATGGCGCCATTCCGGACGATGTCCCTGCCCAGATCGATGGCCAGACTCCTGCCCAGCTGAATGCTGGCGAATTCGTGGTGCCCGAGGATGTCGTCAAATGGATGGGCGAGAAGGGCATGCAGCAGATGATCCTGAAAGCCCGCAAGGAGATGACCGGCGCCAATGGCGAACGGCCGGCGCAGCCGGAGATGGGTCCGCCACCAATGCCGCCGGAGGGCGCCGGGGCTATCCCGACGCCGCCTGGCTAGGAGGAAGTCATGGCAAAACAATGGATTAAAGGCGCGATTAAGAAACCGGGCCAGCTCCATAAGGACCTTGGGGTGCCGCAGGGGGAGAAGATTCCGCCCGGAAAACTTGAGGCCGCCGCCAAGTCGAAGGGCAAAGTCGGGCAACGCGCGCGCCTGGCGAAGACACTGAAAGGCATGTCGAGGGGAAAATGAGATGGCTTTCGGGCAGGAACTGAAGGACTTCGTCGAGGGCTTCAAGTCTGGCGAGGACATTAAGGACAGGTGGGAAACACAAAAGCTCAACCGTGAGCGGTTCGGCAAGCCGACCGAGGCGGATATCGCCAACCAGCCCGGTGGTGTCGGCGGCAGCACGGCGCCGGCGATCCCCGAAGATGGTGGCGGCGGCAGTGCCGATGTTGCCTGGAACGACGCCGATCCGACGCAGCGTGCCTTCCTCAATACGCTGGCCGGACCAGAGAGTGGCGGCGAATACAACATCATTTATGGCGGCGAGCATTTCGAGGACTATTCGAAACACCCCGGCGTCTACAAAACCATTACGAGTGGCCCCAACAAGGGCAAGAAGTCGTCCGCGGCCGGCAAATACCAGTTCCTCGAAACGACCTGGAACGACATCGCCAATCGCTATGACCTGAAGGATTTTTCGCCGGAGAACCAGGACAAGGCGGCGTGGTACCTGGCTGCCGAAACCTACGGCCGCACCAAGGGCCGCTCGCTCACCGCCGACCTGAAGTCCGGCGATCCCAAGATACTGGCGAGTGTTGGTCAGGCGCTGTCGCCGATCTGGACGTCACTGCCGTCGGGCATCGAGCAGGGCACGACGACCGACAAGTTCGTCTCCACCTTCAACAAGTATCTGGAGGCAGCACCCACCGCTACGGCGGATGCGTCAGGCGTACTGCCGGAATCAGGGGGGCAACAGGCGAAGGCGCAGACCTCCTTCATCGATCCGGCGACTGCCGCCAAGATGGACCCTGATATTGTCAGGGTGACCGAGCGGGCGGCGCGCGACAATCCTGGCCTGTTCGGTTTCAACCCGAAGACCAAGACCATCAGAACGCCCGAAGAACAGGAGGAGATGGTCAAGAAAGGCTGGTCGAAAACCAGGAAATCCAAGCACCTGGAAGGCAAGGCGGTCGACCTGGTGCCGATCAACCCGAACACCGGCCAGCCAGACCCGGATTATACGGCAGGCTACAGTAAGATTTCCGACGCCATGCGTAAGGCGGCGGAGGCGGAAGGCGTCAAAGACCTCAAGTGGGGTGGTGACTGGAAGTCATTCCAGGACAAGCCGCACTGGCAGGTGTCGATGCTGGAGCAGCAGCAACAGGTAGAGCCTGGCGGGTTCACGACGCCAGAACCTGAGGAAGAGGTGCGTCCGACAATGTTCGCCGCCGCCGGTGGCGTACTGCCGGAGCCGCAGCGATTTCAGACAGGTGGTCAGCCGGTAGTGCCACCGGTCAACCCGGCCAATCCGGCCGGGCAGCCGGACAAGTACAGCCGCTTTCGCAACTACACCCAGCAGATCACACCTTCGACCACGGCCGCGCCGAGCTGGACGCCGCGCAGGGTTGGTACGATGGCGCCAGGCACCACTGCCGCACAAGGCTTGCAGCGGACCGATGGACTGACGCCGTCACAGCTGGCATTCAAGCAGGCCAATGACAAGCTGGCTGCCGATCGTGCCGCCAAGGCTGCCGCCGATGCTGCAGCTGCAGCTGCAGCCGCAAAGCAGGTCCAGCAGCCCCAGAGATCACCATACGTATGGAGTGCCTATCGAGGTGGTCCACAGGGGAAGGAAACCTTCCAGACGTTTGGCGACTTCTTCAACACCCTTAAGACCGGCAAGGCTCCGCCAAGGGTTTCATCTGGCAGTGCGCGTTATGGTAGCCACTACCGTGGTGGCATGGTCGGGATGGAGGAAGGCGGGGTCATTCCCGACCCGCAAGATGTTCAGAACTTCGCCCGTGGCGGTCAGCCGCTGGCCGATCGCGATGCCCAGTTCAAGAAGCTCCTGCAGCAGGAATCGCGCCCTGGTCGTGATTCGCAGGAAGCCCGCGACCGTGCTGCCAAGCGGCTGTCGGCGATGGAAAAGCGACCGACCTCGTCAGCCTACAAGGCAAGTGAATACTGGACGACGCCAAAGCCAAAGAAGGGCGGTGACGGTGGCGGCACCAAGGTTGACACCACCAAGACTGGTTCGACCAGTACCGGCAAGAAGGATGCCTGGTCTGCAGCTGTCGGCCAGACGCCAAGTCCCTACGAAACCAAGAAGCCGGATGCCTGGAGTGCAGCCGTCGGCCAGACGGCCAATCCCTACACGCAAGGGGCGCGACCGCCTGCGACCGGGGTGACCGAGCCGCCTGCGATGGGCACGGCGGCACAGGAGGCCATTGACCGTGCCGGCCCGCCGACACCCATCCCCGAGCCGGTATACCCCGAGGATCGCACCGAGCGTGAGCCGAGAATGCCCACAGAAGGTGAGGGCGGCTGGCGCAAGCGACGTGTCACACCACGGCCAGCGGTAGAGGCACCAGCGCTGCCTCCGGCGCGTCCGCCCGTGGGGGACATAAGTACCGCACCGATGCGCACCGATGCGCAGACGGCCATCGACCAGGCTGCAAGGCCTGCTGCTCCGGCACCTGCCGAGCCAGTGCCTCCGCAACATGCGCAAATGATCGACGAGGCCAGGCAGCTGATTGCCTCGGGACAGATCAGTCCGCAGGAAATCGGCCAGAAGCTGGAGATGATGGGCCTGCCCAAGGATTTGTGGCCGCTGGATATCCAGCAGGCGGTGCTGGGGTTCCAGCGCGGCGGCGCGGTGCCAGAGGAGGACGAGCTACTGACGCGGTCGCCACGGGCTGAAGCCGCCGGCTACACTACGTCAGCGGGGGGCGCCATGGCGCGGCCAGCTGCGCGCCCCGCGGCAGCTGCGCCAGCTCCTGGCGTTTCGTCGGAAACAACTGCGTCGATTCCCTCCGAAGAGGAGCGGCCACGCGAGCGCATGCAGCCGACGCCGAAGCTGCTGAGTGATGTGTCGAAGGCGCTCGACAGTGGCGTGAAATTCCTCACCCGGCGTTTCGGCCTGCAGGAAGACGGTGCGGTGGAGACGCCGGAGTCGGGCCAGGCCAAGCAGGACGGCGCCCGCCGCTTCGCTTCCGGCGAAGGCGCGGCGACCCAGGAGGAAGTCGACCAGATCGACGACACCATCGATCCCGATCGCGAAATGACCGAGGGCGACCGGGCGATGACGCGGTCGGCCAAGATCGTCCAGTGGTACCTGGAGCGCGGCCGCAAGGAGGAAGCCGAGGCAGCCGCCGGTTCGCTCTTGCAGCATGGCGCCCAGAAGTTCAGCCAGATCGGGTCCCTGGCGGCAGCCGCTTACCGCAAGTACCAGGAGACCGGCGATCCGGCGCACCTGGAGGCGACCACCAAGGCGCTGCAGAAAGCCTACGAGTACATCCCTGACGGCGGCTCTCTCGGCATCCAGATCGACGCCAAGACCAAGCAGCTGGAGGTGGTCCGCACCAACGAGGATGGCGAGGAGGAAGAGATTCCGGTGAAGCCGGAGGACCTGCCAGGCATCATCCAGGGGGTGCAGAACAAGTCGCTGTACTGGCAGCAGGTGATGGCAACGGCCGATCCCGAGGGTACCCGCCAGAAGGAGCGCATCGCCGCCGAGGAGAAAGAGTGGACCCGCCGCCACAAGATCGAGAGCACCGAGGAACTGGAGAAGGAGGAGCGCGAGGCCGAGCGCACCAGGATCAAGGAAGAGAAGGAAGCCAGGACCAAGAAGGAAGAGGCCGAGGAAAAGGCCGCGGCCGAGCTGGCGAAGGAGGAGCGCACCAACAAGGAGAACGAACGTCGGGCATTGCGCGACGCCGCCGTTCGCCGCGCCGAGAAGCTGGCCGAGGCCAACCCGAAGGTTAGCTGGGACAAGGTCAACCCGCTGATGGGCGACGTCGCCGAGATCATCGCCAACGAGGACCTGGAAGACGACGACCGCAAGGCGCAGCTCGACAAGGCGGCGTCGCGGCTGTGGGATTCGCTGCCCGACGACGAGAAACGCGCCGAGCTGTTCGAGAAACTGGCGCCTGACGCGGTCGGCTTCACCTACACCGCACCGGCCGCCAACGCCATGGTGCGCGAGGGCGACACGCCGCCAGCGCAGTACAAGGACGCCAAGCCGGGCACTGACAAAGACGGCAATCCGATCTGGGTGGTCGAAAAGGACGGCAAGCGCTACGCAGTGCCGGCGAGCTAAGCCATGGCCGAGCTGATCGAACTCGACTACGACCCGTTCGAGGAACGTGACGAACCGCAGGCTCCGGCGCTTACGTCCGTGGAACCTGCCAAGTCGGCAGTACCGGAACCGACACCAGAACCTGCGGCTGAACCAGAATCTAAGGCGGACTACGTCATTCCGCCAGCCCCCACCCTGCCGACCGTCAAGTTCGCTGGCGAGGAAAAGGCAAAACCCAAGAAAGAACCGGAGCTTATCGAGCTGGATTACGATCCGTTCGTCGAGCCGGAGAAACCTGGCGATAAGGGCACCTTCATCAAGGAAGCTCCGAAGGCGGTCGCCGCCGGCGCTGTCGAGGCGGCTGGCGGCATCATCCGCGGGCTGGGCGCCCAGCGTCAGGAGAGCATGGCGACGCGCGCCCAGGAAGCTGCCCGCGCCAAGGTGCTGGCCGATCTTGGCTACACCGGCATGGTGGATTTTCGGACGCTGCCGGAGGACAAGAAAAAGCAGCTGGTCGATGCGCTGCGCGCCGCCAACGATTCGGTCGAGTTCAAGTTGGAGGATGATCCCTTTTACCAGGCCGGGCTGGCGACCAGCGACTGGGGCAAAGAGCAGTTCAAGGCGGCGCGCGACTACGAGAACAGCTGGACCCGGCAGATCGGCGAGGGGCTGGGGTCGACGCTGCCCTACCTGGCAACTGCCGCGGCCGGACCGATGGGCTTTGTCGCCGGCCTGGAGATGGGCTTCGCTGGCTCGGCCGGTGAGGCGGTCGATCGGGCGATCAAGGCCGGCGCCAAGCCGGAACAGATTCTGCAGGCGATCCGCTACGGCCAGGCGATCGGCGGCACCGAGCAGCTGGGCGCCGAGGCGATCCTGGCGAAAATCCCTGTCGGATCATGGGGCAAGGTGATCACCGTGCTCGGCCGGCTGGGCGCCAAGGCGATGGCCGAGGGCGGCCAGGAAGCCGTCTCGACGCTGTTCCAGAATCTCAACGAGAAATATGCCTACGACCCCAACCAGGACATCACCGAGGGGGTGGCGCAGGCGGCCGGCATTGGCGCCATTGTCGGCGGCATCGCCGGCGCCCCCAGTGCGGTGAGTGGCGAAGAGAAGCCGGCCAAGGTTGATGACACGCCGGAGGTGTCGACCGAGACGCTGCCCGAAGGCACCCCTGCCCAGGTCAGTCCGGCAATCGGTGAGCCGACCCCCGGCAGTCTGGGGGCTGACATCCCGGTGCAGCCGGCCGGCGCCGAGAAACAACCCGAGCAACCTCCGTCACTGATTCCGATCGAGCCGGAGGACCCGCGCACCGTCACCAAGCCGCCCACTCCCGCGGTGCCTGCTGCTCCCGCAGGCGGTGGCGGTGTGACGGTCGTCGACCCCTCCAGCGCGGCGCCGGATGTTGCCGCCGCGGCCGCTGGCACGCCGATCACCCAGCCAATATTTCCGACCAGCGACGAGGCTGCGGCGGCGGCCGCCAGGGAACAGGAGCCGGACGAGTTCAACATCCGCGAGACGTTGCCGGAGACGGCGACAGAGACCGAGGCGGCCGCCGCGACGGCGGCGCACGAGGCGCGTGTCGCTGGTCTGTTCCGCGACGAACTGGAGGCCGAGAAACGCCAGGAGGAGATGGCTGGCCGGACCCGTGTGGCGACCACCGGCGACGATATTGCCGCGGCGCTTGGCGCGGTGCCTGCGGCGCCGCAGGTGCGGCAGCCGGAAACCCTCGGCACCGGGGTAGCATTAACCCGAACAGCGGAGCAGCCGGCTGCTGCAGCACCTGCTATAACAGCGGCGCCGGAGCGGGTTCCATCAGCAACAGCTGAACAGGTGACACTCCCGACGCCGGCAGTCGGAACGTCCGCGGTTCCCCCACCCACCCCCCTGAGGCCCGCGGAAACGCCGACAGAGCCGGCTCTCGTGCAAGGGGAGCCGGCTGCTGACATACCGGTCGCGGCGTTCGTCGCCGGGACGCCGGCTGCGCCCGCCGGTGAGACGTTGCCGACGGAAAAAGCGGCGCCCCCTCCCGCTGCGCAGCCGGTTGCACCGGCGCCTGTTGTCGGCGAACCGAAGGCGGTCGAACCGATCGCCAAGCCGACAATCAGCCTCAAGCCGGGCGCCAAGGGCGCAGCGGTCAAGGCCAAGGCAAAAGCCAAGGAAGCCGCTCCAGAGGCGAAAGCCGCGGCGGCTCCGACTGCCCAGCCAGAGGCTGAACGCGCGCCAGCGACCGCGCCTGTGGCTGAGGAGGGGCCAAAGGAGCCTGTCCGCACCAACCTGTCGCGCGACGCCGCCAAGTCGGCCAGGGATATCCCCGCACTGCAGGGTTCGCCGGTCTACCGGCTCGACGAATTCCCCGACACCCTGGAGGACGTCGCTGCCGAGGTAGTGGCGAGGAACCGTCGCGAAAATCCCCAGGCGTCACCGCGCGAGATCATCGACAAGAGCCGCCAGGAAATCGCCGACACGGTGCAGCAGCGGCTGGCGGAACGCCAGAAGGAGGTCAAGGCGGCCGACGAGGCGCTGTTCGAGCGGGTCGAGCGGGAGGCGGCGGAGGAGGCAATCAGCCTCAAGGAGCGCAAGGCCAAGGAGGAGAAGGCGGCGGAGGAAGCCGAGGCCAAGCGTATCCGCGAGGAAGGCAAGGCGCAGGAAAAGAAGCGGGCCGGCAAAGGAGTGGTCGCCAAGCAGCCGGAGGACATCCTGGCCGAGAGCGAAGAAGCCACCATGCGGGCCGTCAAGAAGGAGCTGCAAAAGCCCGAGGCTGACCGCGACCCGACGCTGATGGCGTGGCTGGAGGAGCACCAGAAGCAGGCCCGGCTGCCGAAGAACCCGACGCCGGAGAAGAAGCAGGCGGTCGAGGAGAAACGCGCCGGGCATGTGGCCCGCAAGAAGGAATTGCAGGCCGAGCGGGCGAAGGCAGTCGAGAAACTGATCGCCGAGAAAGGCCAGCTCACCGACCGTGCCTGGGGGGTGCGGCAGAAACTGAGGCCACTGTTCGAGAAGCTGCCGCTGCCGCAGATGGCCGGTACTGACGTGCAGCAGGACCAGGCAGCGCGTGCCTATCTGCGGGAATTCGTGCAGGCGATCCGTGACGCCAGGCTGCCGCTCGCCGATCATATCGACCGCACCTACCAGTCGATCGAAGAGAACCTGGCGATCTATGCCCAGAAGATCGCCAAGCGCGACCCCGAGCTGGTCGGCGATGATGCCCAGGATTTCGCGGCCGCGCGGCTCTACCAGATGGCCGGCTTCGATAAGGATTTCTACGGCCTGACCACCAACGAAAAGATCAAGGGGTCGCAGTACAGGGAGGAGCTGGGCGCTGACGAGAAGCCGGGCCTGAGTGCCGATGAGCAGGCGCTGATCCGCTCCGGCCGCGCCGAAGTCCGCGAACGCGACGCTGCCCGCAAGGCCAGGGAGGAGGCCGCCTACCAGGACTTCCGCCGTGTCGAGGTGACCCGCCCCAACGGCAGTGTGGTGTCCGTCCGTGCCGAGACCCGCAAGGCGTCGAGCGTGCTCAGGGAAGTCAACCGGCTGCTCTCGGCCGACCGGCCGCGCGGCTTCATCTCGACGATCCAGAATGCGCTGGTCAAGCACCTGACCCAGATGGTCGGCAATGTCGACGTCCACTTCGTCAGCAGCGCAGACATGCGCAAACTACACGACAAGGGGCAGCGCGCCGCCGGCCTCTATTACAACTACTCGCCGGCGCAGCGGCTGAAGGGCATGAAGCCGCAGGTGTTCATCGACGAGGAGCTGGTCTTCGACTCGAGCGCCTACGCCCATACCGTGCTGCATGAGCTGACCCATGCGGCGACCTCGCTGGCGCTGCGCGAAAACATCCGCGGCACCAAGAGCCTGGTCGAGGACATGATGGTCTCGCTGATGGGGCAGATGACGCCGCAGCAGATCAGCGAGTTCGACTACGCCTTCACCAACGAGGCGGAGTTCATCGCCGAGGCGTTCTCCAACGTCCGATTCCAGGCGGCGCTGTCGGCGATCCGGATGCCGGAAGACATCCGCCGCCAGGTCGGCGGCATCGCTGCCGATCGAAGACCAACATGGTGGGACGGCGTCGTCGCCATGGTCTCCAATGCCGTCGGCATTGTCTGGGGGCAGCGCGGCCAGTCCTACATGGAGCAGATCGTCAAGCTGTACCCGTCGCTCGCCTACTCCGAGCAGGGGCAGCGGCAGCTGGCGCGCGAGGCGGTGGAGAAGCAGGGCCTGCCGCGGCCAATGCCGGGCGCCGTGCCGGCATCGATGGACATCGACGCGCTGAATTTCGATTTCCTGCAGATCGGCAATGCCGCCAAGAGCCGCACCGTCAACGCGTTCACCCCGGAGAACCGCCGCAAGCGCGACATCTTCTCCACCAGCGGCGAATTGATCCGTCGCTCGGAGGAGCTTTTCGGCGGCGCTCTCAATGCCCTGGAGCGCAAGCTGCGCATCCACCTGAAGCGCGACAAAATCCGCGCCAACTACCGCAAGGAGGCTGGCCCCGGCATCAAGTCGAATGAACTGGAGCAGGCGCAGGCCGACCTGCAGATCAGGGACAAGGCCGAATACAACAAGCTCTCCTCATTCCTGCATGAGCAGTCGCGTTACAGCCTCGATGCGACAGTGCCGCTGACCGACCCGGTCAACAGCCACATCCAGAAGACCGGGGCGCGGCACCGCCAGGCGCGCGCCAAGCATGCCGCTCTGGAGCAGGAGTTCGCCACGCTGTCGCCGGAGGCGCAGGCGCTGGCGCGCAAGACCATCGACCATTACCGCGCCGCCAAGGACCAGGGGTCGGCCGACATCATCCGTCACGGCATCGACAACGCCATCCAGTACGGCCGCAATCTGCCGGCCGGCAAGACCATGCAGGACGCCGTCGACTGGATCATGTCGGGCGACGCGGCGAAGGATGTCGCCAACCAGACGCAGGTCGACAAGGACTTCCACAGCGCTTTGGGCAAGACCGCCGAGACACTCGCCAAGGTGCCATTCCTGCGCAAAACCAAAGGCGCCTATGTGCCGTTCATGCGGCGCGGCAAATATTTCATTTCGGCGACGGAACGACCGTTCGGCACCCTGGCAAATCCGAAGAACGTGCCGGCCGGCGCCGTGCTCGACGCCGAGAACCGGCTGCTGTTCAGGAACGAGGCCGATCTCAACGCCTTCGCCGATACCTATGGCGGCCAGCTGTCGGTCAAGTCGGCGTATTATAATCCGTACACCGGGCAGCGCACGACAAGTGCGCCGTTCGCCCACCCGCAGAACCCGACGCAGCTGCTGGTGCCAAAGAAACTGTTCGTCGCCGAGGTGCAGAACCGGCGCGTCGAGATGTCGGACAATTATTCGCACCTTGTCGGACGCGCCAAGCAGCTCAGGGCCGAGGGTCACCATGCCTCGGATGTCGGCATTTCGAAAACCCACCTGGAGGAATCGGTGCGGCAGCTGCAGTCGCCGGAGGTGGCGCGGCTGATCAAGAACCTGGAGCAGACAACGATCGGCCAGAACACCGTCGCCCAGCAGGCGGTGGCGGCGGCCGTCAACGATGCGTTCCTCAGGTCATTGACCACGCCCGGCGCCCTGGCGCGCGGCCTCAGGCGCGACAATGTGCTCGGCGAGGACCTCGACCTGGTCAAGGCGACGCGCGACTACAACCGCGACTTCGCCCACCACAAGGCCACCCTGGAGCTGGCGCCGCAGATGGCGAAGGCCGACCAGGACGTCAAGGATTACATCAAGCAGCAACAGCACCTTGAGCCGCCCGGCTCGGGGCGGACGATCGCCCGCCAGTCGATGAACGCCGAGGTCGACCACCGCATTCTCGGCTACCAGGGCGACTTCGCCGACGGCAAGCTGGCGCATGTCATGAAGGTGGTGCGCGACATCACCTTCCTCAGGCACCTGTTTTCCCCGCACTACACGATCATGCAGCTGGTGCAGCCCTACATGACGACGGCGCCGGTGCTCAACGCCAGGTACGGACCGGGCGCCACCAGTCGCGAACTGCGCCGCGCCTACCGGCTGGGGCTGAAGACGACCGGCGCCGGCTTCAGACAGCTCGGCCGGTCGATCGTCGATGTCGGCCGGAAGGTGCCGAAGGAGGCGATCAGCCAGGACGAGTTCTGGCAGAACCTGGTCGCCGGCGAACCCGACGGCCCGCAGCTGCAGGAGGCGCTCAACGAGGCGGTGCTGAATGGCTGGGGGGCGTCGTCGGGGATCGAGGCCTCAAGCATTTCCGAACTCGACATGAACCTGTTCGAGAAGGGCGTCAACCGGATGCTCGGCATGGCGAAGTCGCTGCCGGAGTGGGCCGAGGGCATCAACCGCGGGGTCACCGTGGTCGCTACCTACCGGCTGGCGATCCGGGCTGGCAAGAGCCACCAGGCGGCGGTGCGCGAAGCGGCGCTGACGGTGGAGGAGACGCAGGGCGGCTATGGCGCCGCCAACAATCCGACGTTCTTCCAGAACCCGCTGCTGCAGCCGGCGACGCAGTTCCGCAAATACTCGCTCGCCTACGGGCAGCTGTTCTACAAGAACATGATGTGGTCGATCGGCCGCGATCCGCAAAAGCGCAAGCAAGCCATCAAGGCGCTGGCTGGCCTGGCGCTGACCATCGTCTCGCTGGCCGGTATTTCGGGGCTGCCGCTGGTTGAGCCGCTCAGGGTGGTGGTCAACATCCTCGCCGCCAGGGGCTTGCTCGAAGAAGACTGGGAGGAAACAGAAACCGGCATCCAGAAATGGCTGGCCGAGATGGTCCAGTGGGTGACCGGCTCGAAGAGCCTCGGCGAGGCGCTCGCCGAAGCCAATGTCCGCGGCTACACCAGGCTCGCCAACATCGACACTTCGAACATGTTTGGCGCAGATTCACTTGTTTTGTTTGGGCAGCCGAAGGACCTCGACGCGGAAGGTGTCTTCGCCTGGCTGGGCAAGGCGGTGATCGGGGCGTCGGGTGGCATGCTGTTCGACAGCGGCAAGGCGCTGGTCAATGGTGACATGGAGGATGTCATCCCGTGGCCGAAGCTGGTCACCAATGTCATGAAGGCGATCGAGCTGAAGACTAAAGGTACCGTCCACAAGGAGACCGGCGAAGAGTTCCACAAACCATTCTCGACCTACGAATCGGTGGTCAAGGGACTGGGGTTCCGGCCGGCCGAGGAGAGCCGTGCGTTCGAAGGCGGCGGCGCCTCGAAGGGCAAGGCGGAGCGCAAGGAAAACAAAGAGCGCCGCACCCTGATGGCGCGCTGGCGCAATGCCGGCCCGGCCGAGAAGCAGCGCATCTGGCGGGAGGAAATCCGCGGCGGCTGGAACAGGGAACACCGCAACCCCGACGATAAAATCCAGATGCAGGATTTGCTACGTTCGAAGCGGGCCAAGAAGGCGGAGGAGCGACGTCGCAAACGCGAGGAGATGTACGAGGAATGAGCGCCACCAGATGTCAACTGTTCGCGATGAAGGATGCCGGCATCTACATCGCCGCCGTCCACATCGACAAGAAGTACGTCGTCTTCGACAACGGCGTGAAGCTGAAGATCAGGCTGTTCGACGATGACAACGAAGAGGTCGACGATCCGGAGGATGCCACCTGGTACGAGTTCGGCAATGAGGAGTTCGGCTTCGGCTCGTCGAAGTTCGATCTCGCAGAATTTCAGGAGTGGAACCAGTAATGCCCTCGAAGACAAAGAAGCAGGAAAAATTCATGCGCGCCGTCGCCCACGGCATGAAGCCCAAGTCGGGCAAGGGTCCGTCGGTGGCAGTGGCAAAAGAATTCGTCCGCGCCGACCAGAAAAAGAAAGGCAAGAAGTGATGGTCAGGCGGATCACAGCCAGGGAACTGGCAGGGGGAGAGGTCAATCCGAGTGTGCGCCCCAGCGATGAACTGGCCCTGAGGAATATCGAAAAAGGGATGGAGCGCGAGCAGCGTCATTACGACAAGGAGTTTCCCAAGGAACAGCTGGAAGACCATGCTTTTCCTGGCAAGCAAACCAGGCGGGCCAAGTTCAGGAAGGGAGGCATGGTCGGCAATGGGAGAGACTACTGCAAATAAGCGCGCCGACGGTGGCGCCAACATCAAGACCAAGCATACCAACATCAGTGGAGAACCTAAGATGGGCACTGGACCTGACAGCTTGAGAGTTACTGACAACCTTTCCAAGGCGGTGCAGAAGACCGAGAACCGCGTCACGCTCGACTCGCTACTGGAGAAGATCGTCGACGAGGAATACATCCACCCGGCACTCCTCCCGCACATGACGATATGTATCCTGCTCACCGACAATGGCTATGCACTGGTCGGCAAGTCGGCTCCTGCTGATGCGGAGAATTTCGATCCGGAACTGGGAAGAAAGTTCGCCAAGGAGGACTGCATCCGGCAGATGTGGCCACTGGAGGCGTACCTGTTGAGGGAGAGGATGTCGCTGTAATGCCGACGCATAACGAACTGCCACCCCGAAAGCCGCCGCCGAAGCCGGCTAACGACGTGCCGCTGCCCCGCCCGGTGTCGGCGCAGCGCGCCATGTGGGTAGTCGTCGCAGCCATCCTGCTGCTCATCGTCGCAGTGTTCGTATTCCTATGAAGTACAGCGACGACAAATCGCTGAGCCTGAAGCTGGCGGAGAAAACCAAGGAAGCCAACGAGCTGCGCGCCAAGCTGCGCAAGAATGACAGTCATCTACGCAAGATCATCCGCCAGCTGGAGCAGATGCTGGACGAGGCAGGCATCCCGTGGCGGGAGAAGTTGCAGATGGAGGAGTAAGATGCCATTCGACCGCAAGGTATTCTTCGACGCAGTGCGCAGCTCGCTGTTCGGCGGCTCGATGACGCAGACGCAGGTCGACGGCATGAACTTCAAGATGGATCAGTGGCGGGACAAGATGTACTCCCGCGATCCGCGCACTGCTGCCTACTGTCTGGCGACGTCGTACCACGAGACCGGCGCGATGATGTCGCCGATCAGGGAAGGCTTTTGTAAAAGCGACGAGGAAGCAAGGGCTTACGTCAAAAAGAACGGCTACGCTTATGCCGCCGTCGATCCGGTAACCGGCGAGGTTTATTACGGCAGGGGGGATATCCAGACGACGTGGGCCGACAACTACAAGAAGGCCGGACAGGAGACCGGCAGGGGTGACAGCCTCTATCTCGATCCCGAGCAGATGCTCGACCCCAAGATCAGCGCCGACTGTCTGTTCCAAGGCATGTTCGAGGGCTGGTACCGCAAGTCGAGCGACGGCAAGCGGCAGACGCTGGAGCGCTACTTCAACGACACGAACAACGATCCCTACGGTGCCAGAGAAATCGTCAACGGAGACAAGTCGAAAGTGCCGTCCTGGTCGAACGGCGTCAGCATCGGCAATCTAATCAAGGGGTACCATTTCAAGTTCCTCGATGCGATCAACGCAGCGTGGACGGAAGACGTAGTGCCGCCCGAGCCAGAGCCGGAGCCGACGCCGGAAGCCGTGGTCGTCAACGTAAAACCCGGCACCACGGTGATCGTCAACGGTCAGGCTGTCGTCGCGGTGTGACCTGAAGGGAGGGAGAACCTATCCAGACGTGCCGAAAATTCATTTCAACAGGAGGTAAACATGCAGCCGTTCTTAGCATTCATCATGCCAGTTGGTGGTGGCGGCGAACCGCCTCGTCCTGATCAGGGTCTGCCGGGCGGTCGTCCGCCCGGCATCTGGGGTGGTCCACCGCTTTATCCTGATCAGGGTCTGCCGGGGCCGCAGCCGCATCCTGAGCATCCGATCGTCATCCCACCTGATGCACTGGGACCGGGCGTGCCGACGCATCCGATCTATATCCCGGCTCCGCCCGTTCACCCCAGCCACCCAATCGTCATCCCGCCGGAGGCCATCGCTCCCGGCGTGCCGACGCATCCGATCTACATTCCGCCCGGTATATGGGGGCCGACTGATCCACGTCCGAGCCACCCGATTGCTCCCGGCGGTGGCGGTGGACAGCCGCCGTATCCTGACCAAGGCTTGCCGGGCGCGCAGCCGAAGCCGGAACATCCAATCGTCATCCCGCCAGCTCCGCCGGTAGGTCCGACGGACAAGGCGCTGGTGCTGGTGGTTACCGGTGAGAGCGAGCCGATCTGGTTCCTTGTCGACGAGGCGGATCACATCAAGCCGCCGCCGGAGGGAGCGCAGCCTAAGCCGACGACGAAGAAGTAAGATGAATGCCGACCGATCAGCCTCCACCGACACCACAGGACGGCAGAATTCTGTCGTGGCTCGGTGCCGTCAAGGGGCTGACGGTCACCAACGTACTGGTGATCGCGATGCTGGTGGTCGTCGCGATCCCCGCCTATTTCGTATGGAAAGCGCTCAACGATCAGGTATTGCTCGACCGCTTCCTGTCCAACTACCGCGAACTGTCAGCGCAGAATGTCGCCTGCGCCATCCGTGAGGCGAAGTACCGGGGTGGCGCAACGCAGTGGTCGATCTCCACCGGCTTCGCCATTGCCGGACGGGATCGCTACGTCGTCGCCGTGGTGATGGACTACTACCCGTCCAATGAGGAACTGCATTCCTACTGCGAGACGCTGAAGCTGATTGCCGACA
>Ga0209819_10000148_pt1 | contig 19321 bp, 16 predicted proteins | sample PPLLak2March2015_FD_187248 | JGI IMG/M metagenome (GOLD analysis project Ga0209819, IMG submission 187248) | Freshwater sediment microbial communities from Prairie Pothole Lake near Jamestown, North Dakota, USA - PPLs Lake P7 Core (1) Depth... | ecosystem: Environmental > Aquatic > Freshwater >... | reverse complement strand
CAGCAAGAAGAATTTTATGCTCTTATCCACGATCGAAAAGAAGAACCCCAACGTGACGGCGGTCCTGGGCGATTTTTTCACGGTTTCTATCACTGGTAAATTCGATGCGGTGTGCCTGTTCGAATCCTTCGGGATGGGCACAGATCAAGAACAGCGGAATCTGCTCCGGCGTATCTCTGCGGAATGGCTCTCACCTGATGGAGTCGTAATAATGGATGTTTACCATCCCTTCTGGCCCATCAAAAAGGCTGGGTCTTCCCAACATCTCAACCGGCTCGAAAATGTAGCGGGATCCGTGGAGATGACGGAACGTTCCTATTATGATTCCATACTTAATCGCTGGATTGATGAGTGGGAACCAGTCGGCAGTGCTGCTGACACCCGCCGGCAGTCAGTCCGCTGTTATACCCCGGCGGACTTAAACCTTCTCCTCGAAGGGACCGGATTTCGGATCGGATATACGGAAATTGGCGGAGAAGCTTTTGATTCCCAGCCAACACAAGTTTCCACCAGCAGCCCCATGGATGATTTCGCGAAAGGCTACTCTTATGTAGCCGTATTGATAAAGGATCATTAAACCCTAAATCACCCTAATTCCCTCCAAATTGCCTAGTACCTGAGGTACTGATCCCATTCCTCAGTTATAATGGGTCGGTATTTAACCAGAGGGAAACGTATGGACCTATCTATTCAAACGAAAGACCTCGGCCGAGTCTATAAAATTCGCGGCGGCAAGAAAACCGAGCCCAAAACCCTGGTTGCCCTTGAGGGTGTGAACCTGGAAGTGGAGCAAGGTGAACTCTTCGGGCTGCTCGGTCCTAACGGCGCCGGAAAGACCACCCTGATCAAGATTCTCACGACGCTGCTCTCCCCCACCAATGGATCTGCATGCGTAGCCGGGTTGGATGTCGTCAAAGAGCCGCAGAAAATTCGCCAGCATATCAACATGGTCTCCGGCGGTGAATCCTCAGGGTACGGCTTATTGACGGTGCGCGAGAACCTTTGGATGTTCTCCCAGTTCTACGGAATCCCCTCTGCCCAGGCAAACAAGAACATCAAAGAGCTCCTGGAAGTTGTCGGGCTTGCGGATCGGATCAACACGAAATCCTCCGACCTTTCCACCGGTCTGCGCCAAAAGATGAACATCGTCCGGGGTTTTCTTACCGAGCCAGACGTCCTTTTCATGGACGAACCGACCCTTGGTCTGGACGTTGGTGCATCGCGGGATGTCCGCAAGTTCATCCGCCAGTGGATTGATGAGCACCAGGACCGTACTCTCATGCTTACCACTCACTATATGGTGGAGGCAGAAGAGCTTTGCGACCGCGTTGCCATCATCAATAAGGGTCATGTTCTCGCCTGTGACACGCCTGCCAACCTGAAACGCAATTTGCAGCAGGATGCCATATTCCGACTGGAAGTCAGCCCTCTCAACGGAGTCCCGGTAGACGTGTTCGAGTCGATCCAGGGCGTCCGGAAGGTTGTCCACACACCGCAGGATGGAGCATCTATCCTGGAGCTGATCCTTTCGGAAGAATCGGTCCTCGGGACGGTCGTGAACACCCTGTCTACCCAGGACCTGCGCATTCTCAACCTGCAGAAGCGTGAGCCCACCCTCGAAGATGTCTTTGTCGAGCTCGTCGGGCGCAGCATGAGCGAAGTGGAAAAGAATGACTGAAATCACCAAGAAGCACACCGGCATACCGTTCTTTTTTCAAACGGTCTGGGCCCGCGCCTACCCGCGTGTGGTCGGCCAGCAGCGCGAAAAATCATGGATGTTTTTCGATGTGCTCCTGCCGCTGCTCGCTGTTTCTGCCTACGTATTCGTCTATAAAGCCATCAACGCTCCGGAAGAGTACGTTGGCTTTGTTATCATCGGCGGAGCGATGACCGCTTACTGGATGAATGTCCTTTGGTCGATGAGCTCCCAGTTATATTGGGAAAAAGAACAGGGGAACCTGGCCCTGTATATCATGTCGCCGAGCTCAATGATGGCGATCCTGCTCGGAATGGCTCTTGGCGGACTGGTTGCGACGACCCTCCGGGCTGCGGTGATCATTATCATCGGCGGCTGGCTCTTCCAGGTTCCGTTTGAAGTCAGCAGCTTCACCCAACTTTTCGCCGTCTTCGTGCTTGCCATGGTCGCTCTTTACGGCATGGGGATGATGACATCTTCGCTCTTCCTGCTGCTATCCCGAGAAGCCTGGCACCTGGCTAACCTGGCTCAGGAACCCGTTTACCTGGCCTCCGGTTTTTACTTCCCGATTAAATCTTTCCAGTTCTGGGTTGCTGCAGCCGCATCGTTTATCCCCCTCACTCTCGGATTGGACGCTATGCGCCAGCTTTCATTTGCTACCGGACCGGCTCTGGGATTCCTGCCCGTCCCGGTCGAGATCCTCATCCTGGCAGTCTTATCCGCCATCTTCCTTACCGGCGCTTTCCTCATGCTCAACCACCTGGAAAAACTCGCCATTCGCGAAGGACGATTGACGGAGAGTCGAAGGTAAGGGAGACAAAATCATGGAAGAAGCCTGTTCGGCACCTCATCAGGAAGCCAGGAAAGGCAGGAATCCAAGAAGAATACCTTCAAGGTAGGAAATGATGATGAGCAATTGCAAAGGACCATTTAATAATTCTCTTCTTTTTTCCTGGCTTCATTTGTTCCTGGTTTCCTGCTAAAAATAACTGACATACATATGGAAAGAACGAAAGATAACAACTTCCTGACATCATTCCGCACGGCTGCCTGGCTGGGTTGGCAGATCGAATCGAACTGGGCCGATCCGTTCCTGTTTGCGGTCTACTCCATCATCAAGCCCATATCTGCCGCTGCCATCCTGGTCGTCATGTACAGCATCATCACCAGCGGCGACTTCGACTCGCCGGTTTTCCCCTATATTTACCTGGGTAATGCGTTCTATATCTATGTAGCTGCCATTCTGGTCGGTATATCCTGGACGATCATCGATGACCGCGAGCACTACCGTACCATGAAATACATCTACACAGCCCCGGTTTCCTTCCCGGTGTACTTGCTCGGGCGCAGTGTGGCGAAATTCCTGATCGGTTCTCTCTCTGTATTCATTACGATCCTATTTGGTGTGCTGTTCCTGAAAGTACCCCTGGTTCTTTCACAGGTTAACTGGCCGCTCTTCCTGGCTGGTCTCATTACCGGGCTGATCATGCTGACGATGATAGGTTACCTGATCGCCGGCCTGACGATGGTCACTGCCCGCCATTACATCGCCATCGGGGAATCGGTGGCTGGAGCGCTGTACCTGTTCAGCGGAGCCATCTTTCCACTGGATGTGCTCCCTGCCTGGCTGCAGCCGGTTGGATATGCAATGCCCCTCACCTACTGGCTGGAAGTGATTCGCCGGGCGCTCATAAGGGATGTTGCCGAAGCCTTCCCCACCCTCTCGGGGTTCAGCGATTCCCAGCTCCTGCTGATCCTGGTCGGCTTGTCGATTCTGTTCGGCGCGCTCTCATTCTTCATTTTCCGAATCTGCGAGCACAGCGCCCGGGAACGCGGAATGATTGATGAAGTGACCAATTATTGAGTAGGGATCAGCCAATCAGGCACCCAGTCAACCAGTTCTTATAAGATATCGGGAAATGGGTGAAAAAGGTAACATGTTTCTAGTTGTTTTGGCTTCGTGACATTCACAATATTCGAGTCATTCGTGGTTAATTAGGAGTTGTTCCTTGACGGCCGGAGTCCTCAACTGCCGGGGCTCTCCTTTCGCACAGGATTGATAGTCACCGCGCTGAATATTTCCCCCATAAACCGGCTGGGTCTCGTTACCATTAATCGCGTTTCGCCGAACCCGCAGTCGCGGGCCAGCGCTTCCCAACTGGCATACGAGAGTGGAAATGGCACCCAGGGGTTGCCCTGGTCAGTGTTGTATTCGACCAGCAGGAAGTGCCCGCCCTGTTTAAGATACCCACGCACCTGCCGCAGAATGGCTTCTTTGCCGCGGTGAAAGTGCAGCGAATTCGCCATGACGATACCGTCCAGCGGCGGAAGGTCGAGCGGGCGGGTGAAATCGGACTGCCGGATCTCCACGCGGACCTCCGGGAAACGCTCGCGCAAAGCCCGCTGCTGTTCGCGCAGCGCGGAGCCATCTCTGTCGATCGAATAGATTACACCCTGCGGCCGAATCAGCTCGGCCAGAGCCAGGGTAAAGGCTCCTGTGCCCGAACCCAGGTCTGCCCAAATGCCGCCAGGCCCAGGAACGCCTTGACGCAGAAGATTAACATGGTCCGCATGGTTCATAAACCTATTTTAGACCAAATTCGTTGTTTTCATAATTAGTTGTTTTTTCGTGTCATTCGTGATTTAACCCTAGGTGGTACAATTCCCATCATGGAATCTATAAAAAACTATTATCTCGGAGAATCCTATGCCTGATGCTGTAATTATTGACGCCATCCGCACCCCCATCGGCGCACTCGGTGGCTCGCTTTCTCCTGTCCGGCCCGACGACCTTGCTGCTCACGTACTGCGAGCGCTGCTCGAACGAACCGGTATCGATCCGCAAATCGTCGAGGAAGTTTACCTGGGCTGTGCCAACCAGGCTGGTGAAGATAACCGCAATGTAGCTCGCATGGCAACCCTGCTGGCGGGCCTGCCGGTCGAGGTCGCTGCCGTTACGTTCAACCGCCTGTGCGCGTCCGGTCTCAACGCGGTCAACCAGGCAGCGCGGGCAATAAAGCTCGGCGAAGGCGAGGTTTTCATTGCCGGTGGTGTGGAAAGCATGTCACGCGCCCCCTACTCCGTGCCCAAGGCGGAACAGCCTTTTGCCTTCGGCAACCTCACCGCCTGGGATACAGCCCTCGGCTGGCGCTATCCCAACCCGAAAATGCAGGAATTGTACGGGACAGAATCGATGGGGGAGACTGCCGAGAATATCTACGATCAGTATCCGACGATCAGCCGGGAGATGCAGGACGAATTCGCCTGCCGCAGCCACCAGAGAGCCATTGCCGCAATTGATTCGGGCAAATTTGCTGAGGAGATCGTCCCGGTATCGATTCCCCAACGTAAAGGGGATCCTGTAGTCGTTGCTGTAGACGAGCGCCCCCGTCGCGACACGTCCATGGAATCTCTCGCCCGCCTGCGCCCTGCCTTCCGAAAAAACGGCACGGTTACTGCCGGCAACTCCTCGGGTCTCAACGACGGCGCGGCTGCCCTGCTGCTGATGAGCAGCGACAAAGCAAGCGAGCTCGGTCTGAAACCGATAGCCCGCATTATCACCTCTGCTGCTGCTGGAGTTCCACCGCGCACCATGGGGCTGGGTCCGGTCCCTGCCACACGAAAAGCACTCCAAAGAGCGGGTTTATCATTAGATAACATAGGCCTGGTGGAGCTGAACGAAGCTTTCGCCGTTCAATCCCTTGCCGTAATTCAGGAGCTCGGTCTCGATCCAGAGATTGTCAATGTAAACGGTGGTGCGGTCGCTCTTGGTCACCCGCTCGGTTGCTCTGGAGCGCGCATTCTCACAACGCTGCTGCACGAAATGCGGCGTCGTGTGGATGCCGGTCAGAACCCTTCACTTTATTACGGGTTGGCAACTCTTTGTGTTGGCGTAGGTCAGGGTGAAGCAACAATCGTCGAGTGGCTAAAGTAAAACCGTTTATCTCATCATAATTCTCAGGAATCTCTCGTCAGCCAGCGGGCCAATCCATCCGGATGTTCATGCATGGTGAGCAGATCCAATAGTTTCTCGGGCTCTTCATGGGAAGTTAGAAGAGCTCGATGTTCTTCATAGATGAACCCCTCAATCCGGGCGTGCTCCACCAGGCTCAAGAGCGGGTTATAGTAATGGTTTGTGTTCAGAAGCCCGACAGGCTTGGTATGCAAACCGATCTGAGACCAGGTTAAGATTTCAAATAATTCTTCAAACGTGCCAAAACCACCGGGCAGAGCGATAAAAGCATCGCCAAGCTCTGCCAGGCGCGCCTTCCGGATATGGATCGTATCCACAACTTCCATCCGGGTCAGTTTTTGATGTGCCAGCACGGGGGTATTGAACATCTTCGGTATGACTCCGATCACCACACCACCCGCTTCAAGCGCGCCATCAGCCATCGAACCCATTAACCCGGTGCTCCCTGCCCCGTAAACAATCGAAAGCCCTCGTTTCGCGATTGCCCTGCCCATCTCCCTGGCAGCATCCAGATAAGCCTGGGCCATCTTATCCGAAGAACCGCAGTAAACACAGATCGTCTTAAGATTCATTTTCTTTTTTCCTGGATTCTGGCGTTGAACTGCAACGCACCTTCCTGGGTTCCTGCTAAAAATGTTTCACCTGACCAATAACGAACCGAAGCAAGTTTCACTACCACAATTATCGTTCATTGGTATCGAAAATGATCGTCACCGGCCCATCATTTTCAATCTCAACCAGCATGTTTGCGCCAAACTCCCCTTTCTGGGTCGGCACCCCTTTCTCCTGGAGCAGTCTGGCGAACCGGTCAACCAGCGGGCTGGCAATTTCAGGCAGGGCGGCATCGATAAAAGAAGGTCTGCGTCCCTTACGAGTATCAGCATACAACGTGAACTGCGACACCACGATTGCCGAACCGCCGGTATCCAGGATGGACAGGTTCATCTTGCCCTGATCGTCCTCGAAGACCCTCAGGTTCGCGATCTTGTCGGCAAGAAACCTGGCCTTCTCCTCCCCATCGCCGTGACCCACACCCAGCAGGACCACATACCCCGGCCCGGTCTCAGCGATTATAGATCCATCTACGGTAACCCGTCCATGCCTGACCCGCTGTACAACCGCCCTCATCTCTCCTCCTTCACACCCAGGCTATAATTCCTTTCTTCCTGGCTTCCTTATAAAATATCTAACCTACCTATCGAATTCCGGGAGCCCCACTGCCTGGCGCACTTCGACCATCGTCTGCTCTGCAATGACTCGCGCTCTTCTCGCCCCGTCATGCAGCACGTCCCACACCTTATCCGGCTCGCTTGCCAGTTCATCTCTGCCCTGCCGGAAAGGCTCCAGGTGAGAATTCAGATTTCGGGCAAAGGTCTTCTTGCAGTCCACACATCCAATACCTGCACGGCGGCACTCACTATCGATTGTCGCAACCTCTTCCGGAGGCGAGAAGATTTTATGCATCGAAAAAACATTACAGACTTCCGGGTTACCGGGATCGCTCCTGCGCATCCGCTGCGGATCCGTCACCATCTGCATCACCCGCTTTTGGGTTTCCTCCGGTGCAGCCGCCAGCTCGATATGGTTATCCAGGCTCTTGCCCATCTTCTGCTGCCCGTCGATTCCGATCACTTTCGGTACCTGGGTGCTCTTCATTTGTGGCTCGATCAGCGCATTCGTGTTGAAGCGGTAGTTGAAAGACCTTACTGCCTCACGTGCAAACTCGATGTGCGGAGCTTGGTCCACACCGACCGGCACGAGATCGCTTTTATACAGCACAATATCTGCTGACATCAAGACCGGGTAACCTACCAGGCCGTAATTTACGTTGTGCGGGTGCTCCCGGGCTTTCTCCTTGAAGGTAGGAAGATCGGTAAGTTTGCCGAGCGGTGTGACCATCGAAAGGATGGTGTGCAGCTCCGTTACCTGCGGGACGTGTGACTGGATAAAAATGATACTCTCATCCGGGCGAATACCTGCTGCCAGCCAGTCCAATGCCATCTCGAACGTATTCTGTCTCAGGTCCTCGGTTGTGTCCAGCGTTGTCAGCGCATGGAGATCAACGATGCAGTAAATACAATCGTATTCATCCTGCAAAGCTACATAATTCTTGATAGCACCCAGATAATTGCCCAGGTGCTGCTTTCCCGTCGGCCTCGCACCCGAAAAAACTCTCCCTTTTTTCCGCAGCATGCTAATCTCCTCGAGCCAGGATTCCCCTGATTAACCCATGGACTTCGCCTGGTTCCACGTGCCGGTGCGTCAATAACTTTGAATAAATAAGCTCACCGTTTGCTGTGACCTCGAACCGGCCTCCCTCAGACGGGATCAGGGTAATGGATTCGATATCCATTTCGAATTCCTGCAACAATTCTGCCATTAGACCAATGGCACGGCTGGTATAGCCTCAGACCTTACAGTACTCGATGTTAATTTTCAGCAGCATTTCTCTCTCCTTAGCGTTCGCCCGGAAAGGGGCATTAAAACAACAACCCGCCGGTGATGCGACGGGATTTGTGAGCCAGCTTCACTCGAATCAGGGTACCAGCATACCCTGTGCCCAGATAACGGTGGCAGTTCCGGCGCAGGCTACTAGGCAGGCTGCTGCCTTGGCATGCTTTGCCTTTCACCCTGCGGCTCCAAGGTCCATTCCACGCGTGCATTTGGACGGGATTCTCAGCTTCTACCGTTCTCTGTTCCACCGCTTCCGCGCTTACTCGTCCTTTTCAGTGCCTTTTGTTCGTATTTATATCCGAAAGATGTCCTGTAAATCGGACAATGACTTAGTATAACATGAATGCACTCTTGACGATTATTCCTCCAAAACCTGACATCAGATTCTCATTAATTCGGCCAAATTTCTCCCGGATTGTTAGAAATCTGCTTCATTTTCCGTTATAATGAAAAAACTCCTGATTAAGGAGTATATGTATGGAAGGCAAAGTAGACATTCGTCCCTCCCCTATTTCTGGAAGATGGTACCCTGGAGAGCCAAAACGGCTTTCCGAATCAGTCGACCTGTATATGGACCAGGCCAGGCTCCCTGTGATTGAGGGCGAAGTCCTGGGCGTCATGGCTCCACATGCCGGGCATCTATATTCCGGGCCAGTAGCAGGTTATGCGTTTGCTGCTGTCCGAGGCCTGGTTCCAGAACTCGTAGCCGTTGTCTCACCCATGCATCAGCCCTACACACCCCTCCTGCTGACTTCATCTCACACTGCCTACAGCACACCCCTTGGAGAAGTAACGGTAGATAAGTACGCCTTACAAGAACTGGAAGATTTATTGAAGGATAGACTGGGCACAGGCCTGGCACCCGTTCGCTGTGATACAGAGCACTCTTTGGAGATCGAGCTGCCTTTCTTGCAGCGAGCGCTCTCTTCAAACTTCCAGCTCCTCCCGGTCATGGTACGCAATCAAAGTGCAGAAGTTGCTCACACTCTTGGAATGGCCCTGGCTAAAGTCTTGGCTGGGAAAAATGCTCTCCTGGTTGCCAGTACAGATCTCTCCCACTTCTATCCTGCCAACACAGCGAAAACCCTGGATACGGAAATCTTGCGCCGTGTAGAAGCATTCGATCCTTTAAGCATGCTCGAGGCGGAAGCACAGGGGAAGGGTTTTGCTTGCGGAAAAGGAGCGCTGGCTGCAGTTATGTGGGCTGCGAAAGAACTTGGCGCAGATAAAGCACAACTTTTGCATTATGCAAATTCTGGAGATATAACCGGCGATTACACTGAAGTTGTAGGGTACGGCTCTGCTGTTTTTATAAGAAGGTCGAAAAAATAATCAATTAATGGATCCTAGCATACTTAACAACATACTAAGATTGTCTGCCGTTGTCTTCTTAGTTTTGGCAAACGGATTTTTTGTCGCGGCTGAATTTGCTCTCGTCAGCATACGTCGAACGAAAGTCGATGAATTGGTGGCGCTGGGTAAGCCAGGTGCAGCCTGGTTGCAAAGAGTGGTCGAGAATCCGAACCGGATCATTGCAGCGACACAGCTCGGCATCACGTTAGCCAGCCTGGGCCTCGGTTGGATAGGAGAACCGGCTATTGCGCCGGTCATTGAACCGCTTGTCCGGTTATTTCCTGTATCTGCCCAACCAGGCGTATCACAAACCATCTCAGCGGTGCTTGCCTTCGCAATCATCACATTCCTGCACGTTGTTATTGGTGAACTTGCGCCAAAATCGATCGCACTTCAAAATCCGGAGAAAACATCCTTGTTTGTAGCCAGGCCTACGCTCTGGACAGAACTGATCTTTAAACCTGCTATCTGGCTATTTAACGGCGCAGGAAAAATTTTACTACGCACGATCGGTGTGGAACCTGTAACAGGCCAAGAATTAGCGCATTCAGTGGAAGAGTTAAAAATGCTGGTAACAGCCAGCGCAGAAGGTGGTGTGGTAGAAGCTGAAGAGAGCGAAATGCTCCACGCCATCTTTGATATGGGGGATCTGCTGGTACGCCAGGTGATGATACCCAGGACGGAGATCATTGCGGTGGAAGCTGATATTCCTTTACAGGAGATCATTTCCCTGGTCAACCAGTCGACATATACGAAATTCCCCGTCTACGAAGACAGTCTGGATCAAATCCTCGGAATCGTCCATGTCAAAGACCTGCTGCGTGCCATGCAGTCTCAAGAGTGTGACAACTGTACAGCCCGTTCGCTGATTCGGGATGCCCTGTATGTACCGGAAACCCTGTCTGTGACTAATCTTCTGCAGCGTTTTCGAGCGCAGCGGCAGCATATTGCCATTGTCCTGGACGAGTATGGGGGTACTGCGGGCCTGGTCACACTGGAAGACCTGCTCGAGGAGATTGTCGGCGAGGTCAGCGATCCATTTGACGTATTCACCCCTGAAATACAGACCCTACCCGACGGCTCATACTCTATCAATGGGCTGGCACTGATCGAGGAAGTCAATGAAAAGCTGGGGCTGAATCTCGAAGATCCTCACTACGATACAATAGCCGGTTACATCCTTGGGAAGCTGGGCCGCATACCGAAACCAAAGGATGTCATCGAGACCGATGGCTTCCGCTTCCAGATCGAAGCAATGGACGGCCTGCGTATTGCCCGGCTTCTTTTACACCGCTTAAATCAACCAGTCCACCATTCCGAAACATCCTAGGTTCCAAACACTGCTAAACTGATCAGGAACATCGCGGTCATAATTAAGTAAGGTAGTTTAACTACCGGCGGGATGATAGCATGGTACACTTTATCGGACCGTGATATTTTCACTGAGTTGATTCCCTGCTTGTCGTGCTTGGAATAAGCAGCGAGACAATCCAGGTTTTACTGCAAACTGATAACTGCTAACTGTTAACTGCCTCTATGCCTACCTATTTCGAAATCAGTGTGAACGTAGCACCGGTCACGGATGTGTACCATTATCACCTGCCTCCAGAGCTCGAAGGGAAAGTGGGAGTGGGACACCTGGTCCAGGTTCCCTTTGGCAGCAGAGAAGTTCAAGGTGTGGTACTGCGCCAGGTAGCACAGCCCAATGTTCGAGAGACAAAAGCTGTTATTGAACTCATTGATCCTGAGCCGGTGCTGACGCCGGCTCAGATCGTTTTCGCTCAAGACCTGGCGGAGAAACAGCTTGCCCCAATATCCGCTTGTATCAGCCTGATGATCCCGCCTGGTCTCGCTCAGCAGTCCGATACCCAATACTCGCTTCGCACGGATTCGGCAATCACATTGGACGGTCAGCGGTACTATAAGCTCAATGAGCTCCAGAACAGGTTGATCAATCATCTTAAGATACGTGGACCACAGACTGGCAGACAAATTGATCGAGCATTCCCACGCTTAAGTTGGAAACCCGCTGCACAGGGACTTATAAGGCGAGGCTACATCAGCGCCCATCCGGTCCTACCGCCGCCATCGGTTCAGCCAAAATCTATACGCACAGTTGCACTTGCAGCAGCACCGGAAATCGTCGAAGAAGCAATGCCGAAATTGAGCCCAAGAGGCAAACAGGCCCTGGAACGCCGCCAGGCAGTGATGCGCTATCTCCTTAAGGATCCTGGTCCGGTTGAAGCAGCCTGGGTTTATGCAGAAACCGGCGCCAACCTGCTGGATCTAAAAAGACTTGCGGAATTAGGGCTGGTCACTTTTGGGGAAGGGGAAATATGGCGGGACCCTCTCGCTCAGGTCGATGTGCTCCCGACCGACCCTCCAGACCTGACGAAAGATCAGGAGGCAGTTCTGTTCCAGGTATGTGCTGGAGTGCGTGCTTGCACAGAGGGGAAACCGGTCCAACCTTACCTGCTGTTCGGTGTGACCGGTTCTGGTAAAACTGAAATTTATATGCGGGCTGCCGCAGAAGCCATCAAATTGGGAAAACAGGCCATTATCCTTGTTCCCGAGATAGCCCTCACACCACAGACGGTCCGCCGTTTCCTCTCACGCTTTCCCGGCCGGGTCGGGCTGGTCCACTCTCGCCTCTCGGAGGGAGAGCGGTACGATACCTGGCGGCGGGCGCGCTTGGGACAGCTCAGCGTAATTGTCGGTCCGCGCTCGGCATTGTTCACTCCCTGCCTGAACCTGGGGTTGATCGTCGTCGACGAAGCACACGACGACTCTTACTACCAATCGGATATCTTTCCAAACTACCATGCCAGCAGTGCTGCCGTCCTTTTAGCCCGGCTGGCAGGAGCTGTTTGCCTGCTCGGGACTGCCACCCCAGATATCATCACGAACTATCAGGCACACAAGGAAAATTGGAACATCCTCTCCCTGCCTGACCGCATCTTGGCGCATAAGCAGGTTATCCGTGCTCACGAGCAGCGCCTGGGAAAACGCTCCAGGTACCATGAGCTTGAAGGGCAGGCTGAAACAATCGATCTTCCCCCGGTCCAGATCGTCGATATGCGCCAGGAGCTTAAGTCAGACAACCGCTCGATCTTTAGCCGTGCGATGCAAAACGCACTAAAAAAAGTGCTGGAGGATGAACAGCAAGCTATCTTGTTCCTGAACCGTAGAGGTACTGCCACCTATGTATTTTGCCGTGATTGCGGCTACAGCTTGTTGTGCCCGCGCTGCGAGCTGCCTCTCACAGTCCACAATGTACCGCCAGACAAAAACCAGATCGAATTCAAACAAACATCCCTGCAAAAGCGCACCATAGCCCTCTGTCACTACTGCAATTACGAGCGCAAGGTGCCCACCAAATGCCCAACTTGCGGGAGCGACCGCATACGCCAGTTTGGTACGGGTACCGAAAGTGTTGAAACCCAGATCCAGTCACTCTTTCCCCAGGCTCGGACCCTGCGCTGGGATTATGAGACCACCCGTACGAAAGGCGCTCATGAGATCATCCTCAGCCATTTCGCCAACCATCGAGCAGATTTCCTGATTGGCACCCAGATGATCGCCAAAGGTCTCGATCTTCCGCTGGTCACTTTGGTGGGCATGGTCCTTGCGGATGTTGGCTTGAATCTGCCTGACTACCGCGCCCCAGAAAGGACATTCCAGCTCCTGACCCAGGTAGCCGGTCGGGCTGGGCGCAGTCCGCTGGGGGGACAGGTAATCCTGCAAACATTTCAACCTGACAACTATGTCATCCAGGCTGCTTCTCGCCACGACTACCACGGCTATTATCGAGAGGAACTCGAATACAGGAAAAAACTGGGGTATCCTCCGTATTCACGAATGGTGCGCCTGGAATACCGGAACACTGATTTCCTGGAGGCGGAATCTGTCTCTCGAGCATTGGCGGAGCAGATCAATAATTGGATTAAACTTGAAGGGAAGCGGCTTACAGAGATTATTGGACCCGCACCCTGCTTTTTTTCAAAGATTGGCGGTTACTACCGCTGGCAGATCGTATTACGAGGCCCAAATCCGGCTGCACTTTTGAAAAACCGGCAAATTCCCGATTGGCGTATTGAAGTAGACCCGGTCTCTTTGCTATAATATAAGGTAATGTATCTTGAGGAATCACCTCGGATACTGTCTTCACCGGACCTGACAGAGGGTTTTTACTTATTACCTACAGCTTACAGCTTTTTGCTTTCTGACAAATGATAACTGACAACTGAATTTAGGAGGGTGCAATGCAAAGACGGCAAGAATTCGTTACGTGGAACGATGTCGATAACTTGATCGACCACTTAATCCCACAATTCCAAAAGGAATATGATGCAATGGTAATGATCACCAGGGGTGGGATTGTGCCAGGAGGTCTATTGGCTGAAAATCTCAATCTCACACATATCCTCGTCGCCGCCGTCGATTTTCCAGCCGAGCTTGAACGAGAAAAAACTGGACTTTATGCGTGGCCTCGTTTTATTCAGTTTCCGGAACCTAAGATGTTGGAAGGGCGCGTCACCCTGATCGTTGACGACGTTTGGGGTTCAGGGAGAAACGTAACTGCAGTAAAAAACCGCGTCGAGTCTGCAGGGGGCTTTCCATCTACCTGCGTCATCCACTTTAACCCTTACCGCAGTCTATTTGGTGTTGTCCGCCCAGATTATTACGCCGCTATCACGGATGCTCACGTTGTTTATCCCTGGGAAATTCAGCGCGGCAGCGATCATGTCTTGCTGCCAAAAGAAGAAATTTAATCCCCTTATTTATTCAGAGACCTCGATTTCGACGAATGCAGTCATACCCCAGCGGACAGGTACGTTCCCTGGGGTAAAGTTTACAACAGCTTCGTACGTCACCGATCCCCGGTTGTCCTCACTCCACAAGGCGATTTGCTCAAGAGTACCTTGAAACTCTCTGCCAGGGAAAGCGTCAAGCGTGACGACTACCGGCATCCCAACAGAGAGCATCGCAACGTCATTTTCGACCAGGTCTGTTGTCTTAATCACCCAATTATCAAAGTCAGCCAAGGTCACAACCTCCACACCAGGTGATACGGACTGCCCTGGTTCAGCATCCAGACGGGCAATCACACCCGAGAATGGGGCCTTTAGAGTCGATTCGTCCAAGGACGTTCGAGCGGTATCCACGGCTGATTCTGCCTCCGCTTCCGCCGCCGCTGCCCTGTCCAGCTCATCGCTCGCCAAACGGATATCTAATGACTCATCTCCGGTCAGCAGTTCATTTAGCCGGTCAACTGCCGTATCGTAACGTTCCTGGGCTATCGCAACTTGAGCTCGTGCTTCCAGTACACGCTCAGCGCCCTGCGTGTCGAGCGCCCTATCGTGAGAATCCTGAGCTGCTTCCAGCTCGCTGAGGGCTGCATCGTAAGTTTTCTGAGCTTGCTCCTCCAGGTCTTCATCTCCTGAATCTTGGGCTCTTTCTAATATCTGATCGGCAATTAAAAACGCAGCCTGGGCATCCGATAGGCGTCTTTCTGCTGCCAGCAGGTCAGCGCTGCTGGTGCGCTCGAGCACCATTTCTAAATCTTCCTGCTCAATCTCCACTGTCCTGCGAGCTGCCTCGACCTCTACTCGAGTCGATGAAATTTCCTCAGTTCTTGTGAAGTACCAGTTCGGCTGCTCGATTTCATCCGGCAGGTCGTCCTCCCAGGCGGAAACGCGAACAGCAGCTTCTGCCTGGTGAGCGGTATTCCGGACTTGCTCCAAACGGGTTCCCGCCGCCTGGCGGTTTACCCTTGCGGTTTGAAGAGCAGCTTCCGCCTGTCTTAAAGCGGCTTCCAGGGATGCCTGGTCTAATACGATCAGCGGGTCACCAGTTTCAACCGTCTGCCCTTCATCCACCAGCACCTCGGAAATCCTGCCTGGTTGAGAAAAACCAAGGATAACTTCTCGCTTCGGAACCACAACTCCTTCTGCTGACACATTCTCGATCCCATTGGTGTCTGATAACTGATTACTGTCAACTATCTCTGTTGGAGTTGGTTCTGGTTCAGGGGCTAAAAATTCACGGTAAATAAAAAAACCTGCAACAGCAAGCAGGATGATCAAAAGACCCCATAATAAGAAATTTCCAGTTTTCATTAAATAATTCCCTCCCTATTCGTGCTTAATCGCCTCTACGATGTTCACCCCCGCTGCCCCTCGAGCCGGAACGAGTGCAGCTACCTGCGATACCAGGAAGGCGATCAGCAGACCGAGGATAAACGGCCAGGCTGTGAAAATGTACTCCAATTCGTAGCCGTTCAGCAAATTCATTCCCAAAATCAGGGCTTGAGCAATTGCCCAGCCAAACGCCAGTCCATATACTCCCCCAATCATCCCCATAGCCATCGATTCGGCCAGCACCATTCTCAGAACCTGGCTTTTCGTCATCCCAAGCGAGCGAAGACCGCCGATCTCTCTATGCCGCTCGATGACGTTCATGGTAAGGGTATTAATGACACCCAATGCCCCAATAATCACTGCGATAAGGTTCAGAACATCAAAAAGCCGGAATGACCTGCGCATCAGATCGCGGATCTTTTCCTTGAATATCTCCGTGGTCTGTGCGGTCAGGTGGTTTCTGTCTGCGAAACGCTCTTCGATCACCTCTGCAACTGCCTCGACTGAATAGCCCGGGGAAACGCTAAGTGTAAACCTGTCAACGCCACTGTCTGCAAACCAGCGGTGGAGATCATCATATGTTCCAATCACAACCAGCCCCTGACCGGTAAAATCGACAATTTCGGCAGCAACCTCAAAGGCGCGCTCACCGCGTCGGGTCTTCAGCAACACTTCATCACCCTGCTCCAGATTATAACGGTCGGCTACGGAGTTCGATATGAAGATTGCCCCGCCTTCAGCCAGCCGCTGCCAGTTATTTTCGGAGTCTCCCTGTCCGGTCGAAAACTCGATGTCACCCACCTGGCGGTATGTCTCTGGTTCAATTGCGTTGTAGGTGAGGTTCTCACTGCTGCCGCTCGAGCCTGCCTCAACGAGCTGCACGGAGATATATCGAGCCGAAGTCAAAGCTTCAACGCCCGGAACGCTGGCTAACTGCCTGCCAAACGATTCCCGCAGGGGGACGGGAGCACGTACGTACAGGTCGCCGCCTAACGCAGTATCAATCCATTGGGTGATATCCTGTTCAAACGAGTAGGCCAGCGACCCAATACCGATCACCATCGTCAGAGCCACCATTAAGGCAGCTACAGTCAGCGTCGTGCGGCCGACCGACCGCCTGACGTTCGATGAACCCAGCGAACCTTCGCTGTTGTAGATCAGTTTCGAGATTGGGCGAGTAAATTTTTCTAATGCCGTTACAACGAGCGGAACCGTGAGGGTAGCCCCCAGGAGGATAGCAAGCAAGGCCGTGCTGCCCGCCCCGAATACAACCTCCTGCCGCCATGGAACCTGGTAGATTGCCAGGAACCCGCCAACCATGAAAAAGAGTCCGGCAATCCAAACACCGCTGCGTACCCCTTGCCCGCTCCGGCTGCGTGCTCTGAGGGCTTCCAATGGAGAGGTGCGTGAAGCGCTGTAAGCCGGAAGGAAGGCTGCACCCAGGGTAACGCCAACCCCCACCAGCAAGCTTTGCAGCACGCCAGCCAGGGGAAGGGTGATCACCGTCTCACCTCCGGCCGCGATAACACCGCCCATCAACTGTATCAACCCCCTGGACAGCAATATACCTACGAGTAGACCCACGCCCGACCCCAGGGCTGCCAAAATACCTGCTTCCGCCATCACCATCCGGATGATTTGACCACGGCTCATACCGATCGCGCGCAGCATACCGATCTCACGCGTCCGTTCAACAACCGTCATGGAAAACGTGTTATAGATCAGGAAAGCCCCAACGAAGACGGCAATCAACGAGAAGAATGCCAAACCCTGCTGGTAGGTAGACAGCATCATCGGCACCAGCTCACCTCGTGCAGAAGGGTAAATAACCTCAGCTTCACCATCAAGCTCAGCTTCCAGGTTATCCTTCAATGCCTCGAGCTGGCGCGGGTTCTCGGCAGTTTCGGGAGATATGCGCAGACCAATCTCATCCAGCTCGCCTTCGCGCTCGAACAACTCCTGGATAACTTCTAATGGGGCAAAGGCAATGTTCCCATCATTGATGAGAGCCACGCCTTCTTTTGTTAGCAGCCCGGTAATTTCCAGGTGAGCCTCGCCCAGGGGAGTAACAATGACGAGATCATCACCAATACCCAGGTGATTTTCCTCTGCATATTCCTCGGGTAAGACCGTTTCGTAATCCTCGGGATTGGGGAGACGACCGGATGCCAGCTCGTATACCCTGACTTCAGGGTCAAGCTCGGGATCGATCCCATAGAGCTGAATAATAGAGCCAGAAGACACGCCAGTGATTGTGAAATCAAAGCTCGTTCTGCCTGCTTCGCTTGCCAGAATGGTTTGGGTACGGATCGTAGGTGCTGCGACCTCGATAGATTCCACACCCTCTGCCTCTTCCCATATTTCCTCGTTGAAAGCATTTGTGCTCCCCGCTCCGCTTCCCTCAGCGACAACCAGCAGGTTTGCCCTTCCGGCAGCCCGGTCGAACACCTGGCGGATCGATTCAAGGGTGCTGTCATTGGTAATCTGGATCGCCAGCACCACAGCCACACCCAGAACAATACCCAGCATTGTCAGGGCAGTTCTCCAAAGCCGGGTACGCATATTGCGCAGGGCAAGGGAAAAGGGGAGGATGACAGGAAACTTTGAAAGCATGAGAAGTACTGCTTCTAGCCCGGCTAAAGTTCGAGCGAGGCCATCACCTCGACGATCTGGTTCACAGGAATGCCGCCTGTGACGCCGTCGCTCAGACAATGAACAATCTTGCCGTCCTGTAGAAAGACGATCCGGCTGGCATACGAAGCCGCACGCGGGTCGTGGGTGACCATGGCAATGGTTGCACCCAGGTCGCGTGATGTATGGCGAAGGAGCTCGAGAATGGCTGTGCCCGACCGAGAATCCAGGTTGCCGGTAGGTTCGTCGGCAAGAACGATTTCGGGATCGTTGACGAATGCTCGGGCGATCGCCACGCGCTGCTGCTGACCACCCGAAAGCTGGTCGGGACGGTGATCGGCTCGATCCTCTAAACCAACCAGCCGGAGCAGATCATCGATCCGTTCTCGTTTCTGATCGGCCGATTTCCCATCGATCATCACCGGTAAAGCAACGTTTTCTGCCGCGGTAAGGGTGGGCAGCAGGTTGTAGAACTGGAAAATGAAACCCACCTTTTGCCGCCTGACTTTCGTAATCTCGTCGTCGCTGAGCTCCGAAAGAGGTGTCCCTGCCAAAACAACTTCACCAGAAGTAGGCGAATCAAGCCCGCCCAACAGGTGAAGGAGGGTAGACTTTCCCGATCCCGAAGGCCCCATGATAGCGACAAACTCTCCGCGTTCCACATTAAAATCTACACCATCGAGAGCCGAGACCGTTACTTCACCCATGCGGTATTCTTTGGTAACATTTATCGTTTCAAGTACGTTGATATTTCTTTTCATTGTTAAATTAAGCATTCATCGATACGATGCTTGAAAATCTCCAACTGTGTATTTTATCTCTAATAAGACTAGATTGGTAATGATTTTGATAAATGTTATGTAAGAATAAACTGCAAAATTGTACCTTGCGAAGGTCCAGTTTATAAAGCTCTTAACTTTTTCTCGTATCAACCGCTCTTCATCACGCGGACCTTCGCAAGGTACCCTTCGTCTCCAACTACCAGACCCTCACCCTCGACCCCCTATCCGTCTTCTCGACCTCGATCCTACTTGGGAAAGCATCCTTGAGCTCATCGATATGCGTGATCACCAA
>Ga0209819_10000146_pt1 | contig 19855 bp, 13 predicted proteins | sample PPLLak2March2015_FD_187248 | JGI IMG/M metagenome (GOLD analysis project Ga0209819, IMG submission 187248) | Freshwater sediment microbial communities from Prairie Pothole Lake near Jamestown, North Dakota, USA - PPLs Lake P7 Core (1) Depth... | ecosystem: Environmental > Aquatic > Freshwater >... | reverse complement strand
ATAATCTGTATCAGTAATTTTGCAAAAGTATTTTTTTTCTTGTTTGGCAAAATCGTAGCTTCATGCTCTTCAAGCTTATCATGAATTTCGAAAGTACTTTTACCAAGAAGAAAAAGACCGCCAAGAATCAAAATAATATCACGTCCGGAAATTTCATTTCCCAAAACCGAAAACCAGGGAGCAGTTAAGCTCATAATGAAAGTAATTGAGAACAAGAGGGCAATTCTTGCGAACATAGCAAGTCCCAGTCCGATAAATCTTGCCTTAGATTGCTGGTTTTTTGGCAATTTTCCGGTCAGAATTGATATAAAAATGATATTATCAATTCCTAAAACAATTTCCAACGCTGTTAATGTTAATAACGCAACCCATATACCGGGGTCTAAAATCCAGTCCATTTATACTCCGTTTTGTTTTTTAGCAATGTTATAAAGATAATTAATAAAATACTATATTGATTCATTGTTATTTATTTTAAATGTAAAGTTTATTATTTTATAGACTCAGCTATGGACGGATATGAATATGTTATAATATTGTTATTAGTTTTGTCTATAATATTTTTTATTTTAGGCAAAATTAATAAAAATGAGGGAGATGACGGTACTGCAAGTACTTATTATGCTATAGGCTTTATATTATTAATACTTGCATTTATTGCATTTTTCCTATTTATTAATCTTTTTAATGTGCTTCCAATCAAACGAACGGGATAGTAAATTATTTAATGCTTTTAAAAATACATACTGAAAATCCTGAGTCACGAAACTTATCAACAGTTATAGAATGTCTCAATGATGGAGGAGTAATAATCTATCCGACAGATACTGTATACGGTTTAGGATGTGATATATATAACCGTGATGCAGTTGAAAGAGTTTATAAAATAAAAGGTATCAAACCGGAATTTGCCAATCTTTCATTTATATGCTATGATTTCAGCCATCTTTCCGATTTTACCAAACAAATAGATACTCCTGTTTTCCGTGTAATGAGGAAAGTACTACCAGGTCCTTATACATTTATTCTTAAAGCAAATACTAATGTTCCAAAGCTGTTTAAAAGTAAAAAAAGGACTGTTGGAATACGCATACCTGATAATAATATTTGCCGTGCAATTGTCAAACGGCTCGAACATCCAATCGTATCAACATCAATTCATGATGATGACAGGATAGTTGATTATACTACAAACCCCGAAATGATTCATGAGAAATATAAAAAAATAGTTGATATAGTAATTGACGGCGGCTTTGGGAAAAATGTTCCTTCAACTGTAATTGATTGCTCAGACGGGAATTTTAATGTAATAAGAGAAGGGCTGGGAAAAATTGATGAGTTTTTGTAGAGATAGAATATAGTCTGAATCGCAGATTACACTGATTACAAAGATGTCACAGATTGTTTTTTAAATTTATCTAATGTGTAAAAAAAATATTTTACCTTACATTATTTTATTACGGAAATATTAAAATATAAGTCAATATCTTCATAACAATATATTATCTGCGCTATCAGTTTAATCTGCGGAATCAGCGATTCAGACAATCACTAACACACTATTCATAAATTTTATAAAATAAAGCATACTTGATAAAAGCTATACTTTTTGATTTGGATGATACTTTATTTGACCATCGCGGAAGCAGCAGGACTGCTTTGAATCAATTAAAGAACTCTCATTTATGTTTTAGCAATGTATCATTGGATGAAATTGAAAGACATCATCTGAAAATGCTTGAAGAGATACATATCAATAAAGTGCTAACAGGATTAATTACAGTACCCGAAGCAAGAAGAGAAAGAATCAGAAGCTTATTCAAGCTGGCAAATTTTGAAATCGATGAGACACAATTGGAAAAATATGCAGCATTTTATAAAAGCTGTTATGAGAACTCATGGCAGGCTGTGCCGGGCTCCATCGAATTGCTGAGAGAATTAAAAAAGAAATATAAAATTGGTGTTATTTCTAATAACTTAATGGAAGAACAAAAGCGGAAAGTATTAAGATGCGGCTTTACAGGATTGATAGATGAATTGGTTGTATCAGATGAATATAAAATTAACAAACCGGATAAGAGGTTGTTTAAAATTCTTCTGGACAAACTTGGTGTAAAAGCTGAAGAAGCAATATTGATAGGTGATGCCTGGGAAGCAGATATTATTGGAGCGGCTAATGCAAGAATAAAAACAATATGGTTCAATAGGTTTAACTTACCATGCCCCGATAAAACAATATGTAAAGAAATTACTTCGTTTATTCCTATTGAAGATGTTGTGAAAGTTATAGAAGAATTATGAAATCATATGACCTCTTTCCAAGCCCCTTCTTCATATATAAAGAGTAGGGGTGAGGTCTTTTTAATTGAAACCAACTCCCAACTCTCCAGCTCTTGAACTCCCGAATTCTTGAACTCTCCAACTCTCAAACTCTTGAATCTCTACTTTTGCTTTATTAAATTCAAAAAAAAAAATAATAAGAACATGAAAATAATTATAATTTCCTTATTATCTTTTATTTATATGAACACATATAGTCAGCAAGTATTTGATAAAAATTCACCATTGGTTCATACTTATTCAATTGTTGCAAGAGATACCGTTACAGGTGAAATTGGTGTTGCAGTGCAGTCACATTGGTTTAATGTTGGTTCTGTTGTAGGATGGGGTGAGGCAGGTGTTGGAGTAATTGCAACACAATCCTTTGTTAATCCGGCGTTTGGCATTCAGGGGCTTGAAATGTTAAAGAAGGGCAAATCACCTCAGCAGGTCGTTGATGAGCTTATTGTCTCTGATGAAGGCAGGGATATGAGACAGCTTGCAGTTATGGATGCAAAAGGAAACAGTGCATCATATACAGGTAAAGGATGTATTGATGCGGCAGGTAATATTGCTGAGAATAATGTATCTGTACAGGCAAATATGATGGTCAATGCTGAGGTGTGGCCTGCAATGCTGAAAGCATTTAAAGAAACTTCGGGACCGCTTGCTGAAAGGATGATATCAGCACTGGAAGCTGCACAGGAAACAGGAGGTGATATCAGAGGAAAACAATCGGCATCCATTATGATATTCACAGGTGTGAACTCCGGTAAGCCCTGGGCAGATAAGTTAATGGATTTGAGAGTTGAAGATAACGCCGAGCCGGTAAAAGAACTTAAACGGCTAGTGAAAGTTTACCGTGCTTATGAACACATGAACAATGGTGACCTGGCTGTTGAGAAGGGGAATATGGAACTTGCAATGAAGGAATACTCTGCGGCAGAAGAAATGTTCCCTGATAATGCTGAAATGAAATACTGGCATGCAGTAACTCTTGCAAATAAAGGAAATGTAGATGAAGCGCTTCCGTTGTTTAAAGCAGTTTTTGAAATGGATAATAACTGGCGGATATTAACCGAACGTCTGCCTAAGGTGAATCTTCTTACAGTTTCAAATAATGATTATAAAAAAATTATTGAGGTTAAATAATGAAAGATGAGACCAGAAATTATGAACTAATTTTGACTTGCAAATGCTTGATTTATCATACATATTTTGATACAACATAAAAAACTTCTCAATGAAAACGACATTACTAGTTTTGTTGATTTTCCTGTCTACGCCTCTTATCAACTCTCAGCCAAATGATGCAGCTAACTTTATGCCTCTGCAAATAGGAAATGCATGGACATATTCATTTTATTTTAATTCAAGTATGAACGGAAAACACAAATTTACTGTAATAGACACTGTATCATTTAATAATATAAAATATTACAAAATAGTTAAAACCGGTACCGCAGCATTAGATGTATGTGCTAATCCGTGGAAGTGGGGTAACCTCTCACCTATATATTTAAGAAATGACACATTAGGAAGGTTAATGCAATATATAGGGTCTAATGCCTGCAGTTATACACCCGGTGAATTTTTAATCGATAGCCTTTCCTCAAAGTTAAATGATTCATCCAAGGTTGAATGTCTTTATCCTGCTAAATGTAATGATACATCTTCGTATACTATATTCGGAAATGCTAGAAGGAGGAGGAGTTTTTATTTTGTTTATTCGGAATATGCCGCTGGAGGAACCTTTGTTTATGGAATTGGTAAAGTTACCATTGGCAGATACACTGCTTTAGGTTCATGCACCAATTCACTGCTCGGTTGTGTAATTAACGGAATATTATATGGTGATACTTCATTGGTGACCGGAATAAATAAGATTTCAACAGAAGTACCGTCTTCATACAAGCTATATCAAAACTATCCAAATCCTTTTAACCCATCTACAAAGATAAAATATGATGTACCGCAGGAAATTACAAGCCAGAAGTCAGATGTTAGATTGATTGTGTATGATGTGATTGGAAAAGAAATAGCAGTACTTGTAAATGAACAACTAAACCCCGGTACATATGAAGTTGAATGGAATGCAAATCATCTACCTTCTGGAGTATATTATTGTAAATTAACAGCAGGAGAGCATGCAGATACAAAAAAAATGCTGTTGATAAGATAAATTTAATTTGTACATATCCTCCTCTTCTGATGAATTTATTTATATAAACAAGTTATACTTTTTTATATATTTAAGTTATGTTTTATAAATTATTTTCATAACATAACTAATTCAAATCCACAATGTCAGTTTCCAAAAAAAAAGTTAAAAGACCTGAAGTAAAAATAAGCAAGGTCTATGAATACCTTTTACTTTTCATCTTTGCTGTATTCGTAATAATGTTATCCACAACTATGCTGAACGGTGAAGATGATCTGTTCTGGCACATGGCAACGGGAAGATTTATTGTTGAAAATAAATATATTCCGCATACTGATGTATTCGGGCACGTAACTGACGGTATGCAATGGATACCATTTGAATGGTTATGGGATACCGTTATTTATTCTGTTTATTCCATCATCGGCTTCACGGGTTTATATGTTGTTACTTATATATTGGTAATACTTATCTTTTACCTCCTGTATTTGGTCCTTAAGAAATTTGGTATAAGTACATCCATATCAATCTTATCATTATTTATAATTGCACTCGGGATAAAATACCGCATTGGTATTAAACCGCAAATGATATCTTATTTATTCTTTGTGCTGGTTATAAAATTAATATCGGATTATAAGTATTTCTCCGTTGATATTAAAAAGCTATACTATATACCTCTTATCTTTCTTGTATGGGCAAATGTGCACATGGGTGTTATTGCGGGTTTTGGCATATGGGGTATCTTTCTCATCTCTGAAATCTGGTCGTATAAAAACAGGAATATATTTAAAAGCACAAATATAAAAATCCCTGATATTAAAAGCTTAAAGACTATTGGCATTATTACAGTACTGTCGTTACTGGCAATGTTAATAAATCCCAATCATATTAATACTTACATCTATTCATTCTCGCATACCGGTATGAAAATGCTGGATTATATTTACGAATGGTTCTCACCGTTCCATCAGAATTTCTCAGGGAAGCTGTTCATAATAATTTATATAATCTTTCTTGCGGGAATTATCCCTGTTCTGTATTATTCATTTAAGCAGAAAGATTATTTTGCATTGATTTTACTGCCGGTGTTTGCTGTTTATTCTCTGAGAGCAGTCAGGTTCACAACAGATTATATTCTAATCTCAGCTTTATTTGTTATTATCTCTTTAAATTATTTTTTTACTTCAAAAAAATATTCATTCAATTTCAGCAGGGAAAGAAAACCGGTACTTATCATAGCTGCCATAGTTTTGCTTTCTTCAATAATATCTGTACCGGGTAACGGAATATTCAGGTTTATCGGATTCAACTCTGCATTCGGAACAGGTATTTACGAGCCGACATTCCCCGTTAAGATGGTTAATTTTATCCGCGAAAATAAAATAAATGAAATTGGTAAACATCCGTATCAATTGGTTGATAACGGCGGATACTTTTTATGGAATTTCCCCGGCAGTAAAAATTTTATTGACTCAAGAAATTTAAATGATTCAATTTATTTTACACAGCAAAAGATAAGAGACAGGAAATCCGGATATTTAGAAGCTATCAATGAGTACAAAATTGACTACTTTATGCTCTTCAATCCGTTAATGGTCAATGATAATAAATTCCAGGGACAATCGTTGATATTATATTTAAGTGCTGATACAACAAACTGGAGTCTTGTATATTGGGATGACCAGTCACAGCTATTTGTAAAAAAGAATAATGAATTTAAGGAAATAGTATCAAAATATAATTACAAATATGTAACGCCGTATAATATGTATTACGGAAAAACAGTACTTGATAAAGCAATTAAAGAGGATAAGCAGGCTTTACAGAACGAGATACAGCGAAAAAGAAATGAAGAGCCAAGCAGTTCTTTTTTAAATGCTTTTTTGCAATTATACGGCAAAGGACTGCAGTAAAAATAACAGTATTTTAACGATTTTTTCCGGGTAGTGCATTTTTCAATACATATTTTTTTCACCTGTCCAAAATCTAACTGATTTCGTGAGCAGCATTTTTAGACAATATTACGACATGGTATAACTCTAAACGATATTATCAAAGAACGCTTATTTATGCTTATACCGCTGTATAAGCATCATAAGTATAATTTAATATAGTAATTGTTAATTGTCAAGTTTTTGGTGAAAAAACCTCACCCCTTTCCCCTCTCCTGGGAGGAGAGGGGTATTTAGAGCTTAAAAATCAAAGGATTCCCCTCTCGAGAGGGGTGGCGTCCGATGGAGCGTTAGCGGATATCGGAGGACGGGGTGTGTCCTGAAATAAACCGGAAATACTTCAAGTATCACTTTAACTCCCCAACATCAGCGACAATAATTTGCTACCCAATTTTTCCCATAGCGATATTGGTTAATGATATAGTGAAGTTTTATTTTGATGAAAGATTGGCGATTCCGGCTCAAAATCGCAAATCTTAAATCGAAAATCTCACATCTCTGACGGCGTTATCTGCTTATGCTGCAATAATTTAACCCCTGTTTTTCAAAAACGATAACCCAACTTGATACCAATTTGAACCCAACTCCGGCACAACTTGAACCCAACTCAGCACTGTTTTGAACCCAACTCTGATTTTTTGTGGAGAAAATCTACATGCTCTCCCGTACTGCCAGTGTCTCTCCTGGATGTTTTACAGATACAGAATTATTTTTAATCGAGGACACCGGCAGAATAAGAAGGATCTTTAATTAATCCATTTTTTTAATCTTCAATTACTGAAAAGCTATATTACTGTAAATGTAATGTGATTATTAAATTAAAGTTTCTTGAAATTTCGATGAGCGGTTTTAGAATTATTCCTGTACTGCCAGTGTCTCTCCTGGATGTTCTATAATTACAGAATTATTTTTAATCGAGGACACTGGCAGTACATACCTCTTGCCTCTACATGCACTCTATGCATTTACTTTATAATATTATTAAAAATATTTCCACTAGCTTTAGCTAGTGGGTTAACCGGATAATTTGCGGGCTTTAGCCATGACCGGAATTTTATCTGCAGTTTACTTCAGGACTAAAGTCCGGATAATTTCTTTTTAACCACTAGCTAAAGCTAGTGGAAAATATAATTCATTGAATCTTTTACATCTCTGACCCCTAGACCCGACCTCGCCCTTATTCTGCCAGTGTCCTCGATTAATAATTATCCGGTCTTTTAAAAACATCCTGAGAGACACTGGCAGTACAGAAAAAGACACTGGCAGTACAGGAAACAACACCCCTCTCCTTCCAGGAGATCCCGAGCTATCGGGACAGGTGGGCGGGGGTGAGGTCTTTGAGAAATGCGGGTGAGGTTTTTTATTCCTGTCATTAATATAAATAAAATCACGGAATTGAATTGAACTACTTCAATAATTCCGGTAAGTTATAATGTAAATTAAAAATCCATAAGTCATGGAACAACTAAATATACTTAACAAGCTCAAAGCAATATTAACTAATACAATCTTCTACATCTCTATCCTTGTTTTTACTATTGGTTTTAATTTTACCGATTCACCCCCGCCCCCGGGATGGTACCAGCAGAGCTTGCCTGTTAATGACTTTATTAATGATATATTCTTTATTGACACAACAACAGGATGGGTATTAACACAAGGCAAACAATCTACAAATGATACAAGCTATATATTTAAAACTACTAATGGTGGTTCAAACTGGATTACGCAATTTGCCCGGACACTCGAAATGAATGTAATCCAATTTACAGATCACAACACAGGTTATGCAGCAGGAGGCAGTGGTTCAGGTACGAGCAAGATGTTTAAAACTACTAACGGAGGTTTATACTGGCAATTGATAATTGACGGGCTGCTTACAATCAGATTTGATGATTTATATTTCGTAAATAAAGATACCGGATGGGTGAGTTGTAAGGACGTAGTTTTCGGTGGTTTATGGAAGACCACCGATGGAGCCGGGAGTTGGACAGAACAGCTTAACCAGACCTATCAACCTTATAGAATGTCATTTATCAATAAAGATACCGGATGGGTAACTATAAGCAGCTTGTCCAATCCTTTTGGTCTTTGTAGAACTACCAACGGAGGTATTAACTGGAATGTTATTTATAACTTCAATGGTACACCTTTAGATTTATTTTTTATAAATAATGATACCGGATGGGTAAATGGCGTTGACACACCAGGACTTTTTTTAACCATTAATGGTGGGTTGAATTGGTCTTCAAAAGCTCATCCGACAGCTTATGGAGAGGGGAAATTGTTTTTTCTCAATAGTAAATACGGATGGGTAGGCAGTGCACTAAACAGAGTTTTAGTAACTAAAAATTACGGTATAAATTGGGGTTATCAGTATACACCATCATTTGATACTTATAATGTTGTATTTGAAGATACCTTAAGAGGTTGGGCTGGAACATCGTTTTTGAACCATACAACAGATGGAGGGGGTCCTATAATTTATATTGGAATTGAATCAAATTCCACCTTAACATCATCATTTGAGCTTAAGCAAAACTATCCCAATCCTTTTAATCCGTCAACAACAATAGAGTTTACAATTATGAAAAGCTCGGATATATCATTAAGGATATATGATATTAAAGGTGAATTAGTTGAAGAGCTTTTGGATTATGAGAGATTTGCTCCGGGTGATTATTATGTAGATTATCAATCATCCAAATCTTTATCCTCAGGAGTTTATTTATACCAGATGACAGCATGGACTGAAAACAGGAAAGAGATTTTTATTGATGCAAAGAAGATGATAATATTGAAATAAAATACTTATCCTGCTTTTTTGCATCAAATTTCATTCAATTTTTGTTATATTTTATGCTTCCTGATATGATAATCAATATTTCGGTTGAATAAGAAGCTCAGGATAATTACCTTTGTATCAATAATTTATGGCTAAAAAACTTTTTTTACTCGATGGAATGGCTCTTACTTACAGGGCTTATTTCTCAATGATTCGCAATCCTTTGATAAACTCAAAAGGAATGAATACATCTGCTGTGTTTGGTTTTGTTAATGCACTCAATAAAATACTGCAGGATGAAAAACCCGATTACATTGCAGTTGCATTTGATACGGATAAGCCGACATTCCGCCATGATATTTTTTCTGAGTATAAAGGTACACGCCTTGCAATGCCTGATGACCTTGTCCCGCAGATTGGCAAGATAAAAGAAGTTGTAAGTGCCTATAACATTCCGATGATAGAAATGCCGGGATATGAAGCTGATGATATTATAGGTACACTGGTTAAGATGGCAGAGAAGGAAGGTGTGTGGAGCTTTATGGTAACGCCCGATAAGGACTTCATGCAGCTTATAAATAAAAATATCAGGATGTATAAACCTGCACGGAGCGTTGCAGGAAGTAAAGTAACGGAAATTGAGATAATCGGAGTTGAAGAAGTTAAAGCAAGATTTGGTGTCCCGCCCGAGTGTGTGATAGATATACTTGCACTAATGGGTGATAAGGTTGATAATGTACCAGGTGTAAAAGGGATTGGCGAGAAGACTGCAATATCATTGATGCAGGAGTTTGGCACTCTTGATAATCTTTATAATAATATAGATAAAATTACAAAGCCCAAATTAAAAGAGAACCTGCTTACATACAGGGATGATGCCTTTCTATCCAAACAGCTTGTTACAATCCATTGTGATATGAAGCTCGGAATTGATTTCCATAAATTAACATACAGCGAAAAGAACAATGCACTGCTGGAGAAATTATTTGCAGAGCTTGAATTCAGGTCATTGCTTAAGAAGCTGGTAAGCACAACGGAGCAGTCAATAAACATAAAAGCATCACCTGTTGAAGAAGAAGTATTAAGCCTGCCGCTTCCTGAGCCCGGGGAAATGGAAGATATTAATACATTCAAGCATAAGTATTATACTATAAAGAGCAATAAAGAGTTTGAACGGCTTGTAAAGAAGCTTAAGTCTCTGGATGAGTTTGCTTTTGATACGGAGACCACCTCAGCCGACTCAATGGATGCAGAGCTTGTTGGATTATCATTTTCATATAATGAAGGTGAGGCATTTTATGTGCCAATAAAGTTTAAGGAGCAGGAAGAAACAGATTTGTTCGGCAATCCGTCAACAGATAATCCGACACGTGATGAAAAACTGCCTGATGTTAAGCTTGATTATGTAATAGAGCAGTTAAAGCCCGTGCTTGAGAATAAAAAGATTAAAAAGATAGGGCAGAACATCAAGTTTGATATGGAAGTAATGATGAGATACGGCATTACACTGGAAAACGCTGCATTTGATACAATGATTGCCGCCTATGTGCTGAAACCCGAATCAAATTATAAGATGGATTATCTTTCAGAGGTTTACCTCAATTATAAGTGTATTCCGATTCTTGACCTTATCAAGGGTGATAAAGCCACAGGCAGGCTGACAATGGATAAGATTGAGTATAAGCTGGCATCCGATTATGCCGCTGAAGATGCTGATGTAACCTGGCGTTTATATCACAGGCTGGAGTATGAGCTGAAGAAGATTAATCTTGATAAGCTTTGCTATGAGATTGAGTTTCCTCTGATATGCGTGTTAACCGATATGGAGTATAACGGTGTAAGAGTGGATGAAAAGATATTGAAAGAAATGAACAGTGAACTGCAGGAGATAGAGAAAAAGCTGGAGAAGGAAATATGTGAGGAAGCAGGGGAAGTGTTCAATTTAAATTCACCAAAGCAGTTAAGTGAAATTTTATTTAACAAGCTTAACTTAAAGCCAACAAAGAAGATAAAGACAGGTTTTTCAACCGATACAAAGGTACTTGAGGAGCTTGTAGGTCAGCATAATATTGCGGCAAAACTGCTTGACTTCAGAACAGTGAACAAGCTCAGGACAACCTATACAGAAGGATTGCTTGCCATTACAAACAAGCGGACAGGTAAAGTACATACCAGCTTTAACCAGACAGTAGCGGCAACAGGGCGTTTATCAAGTACAAATCCTAATCTCCAGAATATTCCAATAAAGACTACAATTGGCAGAAAGTTGAGAAAAGCTTTCTTACCCGAAACCAAAGGTAATTTGATATTATCTGCTGACTATTCACAGATAGAATTAAGAATTATGGCTCACCTGGCAAATGATGAGAATATGATAAAAGCATTTGAAAGGAAGCGGGATATTCACCGTGAAACCGCCGCAAAAATATTTAAGGTAAAAGCAGATGCTGTTGATGCAAACATGAGAAGGAAAGCCAAGGAAGTGAATTTCGGTATTATTTATGGTATTCAGGCTTTTGGATTGGCAAACAGGCTCAATATTGATCAGCGTGAGGCAAGGGATATGATAGCCACATATTTTAACATCTATTATAAGATACAACAGTGGCTAGATAAAACGAAAGAGTTTGCCCGTGATAAAGGATTTACAGAGACCTTAGCCGGAAGAAGAAGGTATTTACCTAATATTAATAATAAAAACTCAATAGTACGGCAGCGAGATGAGAGGATTGCCATTAATATGCCGGTTCAGGGTACTGCCGCTGATATGATAAAAATAGCAATGATTGATATATTCGAGGAGTTTAAACGGTTAAAGTTAAGGTCAAAAATGCTGCTTCAGGTGCATGATGAGCTGATATTTGAGTGTACTGAGGATGAGATTAAAGAAGTTGAAAAAATAGTGATAAATAAAATGAAAAGAGCAATCAGGTTAAACGTACCGATTGAGGTAGATATCGGTATAGGAGAAAACTGGTATGAAGCCCACAAGTGAAGATAATAGAAAAGGGTGGTTTCTTGTATTTCTTCAGTTCTTTTTTGCTGCCATAATAATTACTTCGGCATATTTTGAAGCATCTCTTCTTAATCATGGATATATAGCATTGCTTGAGATAATAGGCATTATCTTGTTAATTATAAGTGTGTTAACCTTCCTGTATGCGGTTATTAGTTTCAAGCAGTTAATTACCCCTAATCCAATTCCAATGGATAATGCAAAATTAATAACAACCGGAATTTATTCTTCTATAAGGCATCCAATGTATTTGTTCGGTATTTTATTAACTTTCGGCTTTTCCTTTTACAAAAGTGCTTATTTTACTCTTATTTTATGCTTTTTCTACTTATTTTTCTTCATTTATAAGATTAGATTTGAAGAAAAACATCTTATTCAGAAATTTCCCGAATATTCCGCTTACCGGAAATCTACAAAAAAACTCATTCCTTATATTTATTAGTCTTCTATATATTACTGCAATTTTTTAATTTTGACTGATGAACCTATCTGCTAATAATTAATGTTACATAGCCTATACAATTTAAATCGGATTACCTAAACATTGAAAATATAATAATTTATATATATCTTGTATAACATTTCACTCAATTTTTTAAATTTACGTCATCCGGCATTTACTGTATATACTGATGGATACTATTTATAAATTAAACATCTTGCATGGATACAAACAAAACCACTATACTTATAATTAGGCACAATGGTGATGCAGTAAAATCTTATACCATCAATACACGATATCTAGAGAACATAAAGAAGCTTATATTTGCAACAGGGACATTGTTCACTGTATTTTTTTTGGTGTTAATTGCTTTATTTGTTAATTCGAACAATATTAAATTTGACAATAGAAGCTACCTGACAACTTCATCAAGCGAATCGTCAATTTTAAAATCGGTTGACACAATAACACTGAATGAAAAATTAAACAGAATTAATTATAACCTGTCGCAAATCAGCGATTTCCTGGTAGAGAGAGGAATAATTACTTCAGATAATAAAGAAGAGAATGTAACTCCTTATTATTATGGTAATTATTCATCTGTTAAAACTATGGAAGAAGAATCGGTTGTCTTTTTAAAAACCCTGACAAGCTTACCGATAGGTCTTCCATATGACGGGAAAATGAGTTCAGAGTACGGTTTACGCTCTAATCCATTTGGCGGACGCGGAGGTGAATTTCATCCGGGAATTGACTTCAAAGGACCTTATGGGGATGCTGTTTATGCTACAGGCGAAGGCATAGTTGAGGATAATGATTGGAACGGCGGCTATGGAAATGCTGTTGTAATTAATCATAAGTTTGGATTAACGACATTATACGGTCATTTATCCAAAGTGAATGTAAATAAGGGTGATAAAGTAAGAGCAGGAGATTTAATCGGCTTTATTGGTTCAACAGGACGTTCTACCGGCCCGCATTTACATTATGAAATCAGAAAAAACGGTGATGATATTGACCCAAATCCTTTTTTAAAACTCAATTTATAAAATTATGTTCAACGCCAAAGATAAATCAAGAGAATTTGAAACACCCGTTATTCCAAAATCTTCTTCATCAAAAGATGTAAAAACCCTGATAGGGGAAGGGTGTAAAGTTGAAGGCAACTTTTTTGTACCGAATTATACCCGTATTGATGGTATTATAAAAGGAGACGTTACAGGCGAAAGCGGTATAATTATCGGTAACAAAGGCCAGGTAGTTGGAAATCTTTATTCACCTGAAGTAACATTATTCGGAAATGTTAACGGCAATATCGAGACTCAGCGTCTTGAATTGAAAAAGGGCTCATCATTGAGCGGGGATATATCTGTTGTTCAGCTTATAACAGAGCCGGGCAGTCTTTTTAACGGAAAATGCCAGATGAAAGAAAATATCCCGCAGGAGACAGAAAATCCCGAAGAAAACCGGCCATCAACCGAGTATTCTTAACTGTAATTTACAAAACAGGAACGATTTAACGGTAACATCAATTTCTTCAATATCGTTAAGGTTGAATTCAATCTGATATTTCCTATATACTTGCTAACGAAATAAGTTATTTCTTTTGAATAACTTATTCTGTATAATTGTTAAGCGGAATTCACATAAAGGGATAACTGTTTTTTAAATTTTAAAATGAGTAAGCAATATTGAAATACATCAAGTTAATATTTTTTGTGTTTCTTTTTTATTTTAGTTTTAATCCGGCATTAAAGTACGCACAACCAAATAATAGTTTTCAAATACTTCACCCCCAGGTTCCTTACACATGTGATTTAGTACCACCTGCATTTTTACAATCAGTAAATTTTTACGGAAGCTGTAAACCGGAACGAACTGAATTATCAGGTATTCCTTCTGACGCATATTTTCCTGTATTAATAATATATGTTCAGTTTAAAAATGATATCGGACCTCAAAGTGATATTTGGCCTGTTGGTCAGCCCCCGCTGTATTTAAAACAATCTATATCCAATATTAAAAAATACCCGGTAAACGGAAACTGGTGGGATACTTATTCTGAAGAGACCGAAGGTACAAGTGATTTCTGGCTTGAACAATCAAGGGGAAAGTTCCACGTCGTTGGAAAAGAATATTCAATAATACTCGACCATGAGTATTCTTATTATATTAATAATGGTTACTCTGAAAAAGTTAATGATGATATTTATGAAAAGTTAAAGACTTTAAATATTGACTGGCAGGAATATGACAAATGGGGAGTATCAGAAGATCCATTAAACAGGTTCATGTATCAACCTGACGGATATGTTGACATGATATTTAAAATTTTCCGCAGCAGGGCACCCCAGATTGGCATGCCATACGGAGGGATGGCAGCCCTTGGAAGCAGTTTTTCACAAGGATTAAATTATGTTATTGACCCGGCTCACAATACAAAAATTAACGGAAGTTTTGGGATTTTTGGTTCTGGTGTTTGGTTAACTCCCGGCAGTTCGGGTAATGAATTGGATAATACTTATTTACCGAATCCGCCGATGGAGCGGTGGGGTACAATCAGTTTTTCCGAACATGAATTCGGTCATTATCTTTTTGGAGCGGGACATATGAACTATGCTAAAATGAGCGGCTCGGGTGCACCTTTCGGGCTTGATGAATCTCTTAGTCCTCTTGAAACTGCAGTCTTAGGTTACAAGCAGCCTGTCGTAGTTAATTTTAGTACAACCGAGTATTTCCTGGGAGAGTTCTCTTCCAGAAACTCAAATGAATATGGAGAGGTGCTGCAGGTTCCAATTGCAGGTTCATCTGAATTTTTTCTGATAGCCAACAGAAGGAAAATATCAAGTTACGATAAGATTATGTGGGGTGACACTGCAAAATCTTTTCCCTATAGAGAAATCAACCCGGAATATGGTAAGGGAATTTACATTTATCATGTAATTGGCGGCGGATTAAGTTATACTGCAATTGTTGACCAGGAATGTGCCGATGGTATATTTAACTGGTCTTTAGAAGGCTACAGGCATCCTGATTGGAGTGATGTTCAATTAATTGAACACTATGTCAGAAAGAAAGTAATATATGACAATGATAAAGCAGACGGCAATTTGAATATTGCAGACGGGAAAAGTATTTTTACATGGTTTGGTCCCGGGAAAAAAGAAGAATATTTAAACGGTGAGGCAGTTGATAAAATTTACACAAATAAAAATGAAGTGTGGACATCAAGGGAGTGGCAGGGTGACAGGTGGGATGCATGGAATACCGGTTATAATGAAATTTTTTCGCCTTATTCAAGCCCTTCAACCAGGACATGGGATAATGTTAATTCAGGTATATATATATGGTATGATAGTTTATATAATAACGGCATTTCACATTTACGGATATTTAAACCTTCACTAGATATACAATCTGAAGAAGAAATACTCAGCATTACACCTCCTTCAAAACCAATGGGTTTGAGTGTAACATTTACAGAATGTGAAAACGGTATATTATTCCCTAAGTTACAATGGGAGCACAATAAAGAACCGGATATGCGGTCGCCAACAGTTCCCCCTTATGAAAATAAGAAATATAAAATTTATATAGCGGTTACAACAGACGAGGTGTCTCTGCCTGATAAATACAGCTACATGAATTTTGTTCTCATCCCTGAGAATCTTAACCCTGAATATATTGATTACAACACACCATTGTCCTGCAGTTTAACAGACAAGACAATAAATGTCAGATATAAAATAACTGCAGAAGATATCTATAAAGATGAATCTGTGATGTCTGATTTTGCCGCATTTTCTCTAATAAAAAGTGAGATGAATGTTGATAATTTTAATTTCAAAGGTAATCCGTTTAAATATTCATTGTCAATGAATTATCCAAATCCTTTTAATCCGGAAACAAATATTGATTATACTTTAGCAGTTGACGGCCAGGTTGTAATAAAGATATACAATATACTTGGAGAAGAAGTGGCAATGCTTGTAAATGAAGTGGAGAAAAAAGGATTACATACAGTTAAGTTCAATGCATCACAGCTTCCCAGCGGTGTTTATTTTTACCGGCTTCAGACTGCATTTTATAATGAAACAAGGAGAATGGTGCTAGTCAAATAGCAAATAACCCCCAAAGGGATTCGCATCAAATAGCAAATAAAATAATATTGTTATAAGATTTGATATTTTCCCGACACTACCCGTCGTAAAATATATTAATATTCTTTTAAATAAAGAAAATAAGAATTCAGCTAAACGCATGTTTTGCATGAACAAAAATTACACACTTTTTTTCGATTAATTCTTCACAATCCCCACTCACCACCTAAGTAATTATAAAAAACCTAATTTAAAGCAAAATTTCAACATAGTGATTGGCATTACAATTGTATATTATTAAAATTAGCTAATTTAGCTAGCCGTTTCCCACAGATTTTTTAAAAATATAAACATATATTATTACAACATTTAATTCAAAAGGATGAATTTTTTAAAATCGTTCCCCTTCGTAGCTGTCGTATGTCTTTTTGTTAATTTCTCTTCAATATTTTCTCAGGTTCCAAAAATTTCTTCAATAGCAGTATCAAGCGGATTACCTTATACATGTGATATAGTTCCTGAATTTTTAAGACTTGATGAAGTCAGTTTTTCGGGTGTTCATAAACCTGAAAGAACTGAAGTAACCGGTATTCCCGCGAATGCATTTTTCCGGGTGCTGATTGTATTTGTTCAATTCCAAAACGATGGAGGTCCTGAAATAGATTACTGGCCGATAGGGAAAGTTCCCGGATACATGGATCAGGTAATATCATTAACTAAAAAATATCCGGTAAACGGAAATTGGTGGGATACTTATTCTGCCGGTAATGAAGGTTTAAGTGATTTCTGGCTTGAACAATCCAGAGGAAAGTTCCACGTCGTTGGAAAACCATATTCAGTGGTTCTGAGCCATCCATGGAATTATTATGTTAATGAAGGAAAATTACCGGGCGTAATGGATGATGTTTATGAAAAATTAAATGCTTTAAATATTAATTGGCAGGACTATGACAAATGGAAATATACAGGTAACCTGCAAAATAAATTTGCATTTGAAAGCGATGGATATGTAGATATGATATTTGTTGCTTTCAGGAGCAGACCGCCGCAATTAGCTTTCCCCGGTGGGGGAATTGCTGCTCTTGGACCCAGCTATACTCAGGGAAATAACTATATAATCGATTCTGTTAATAACATTATTATTAACGGCGGCTTTGGTTATAATGGATCAGGAGTTCTAATGACACCGGGCAGCTCCGGAAATGAAAATGATACAACTTACAGACCAAATCCGCCTTTAACTCTTTGGGGTTTTAAAAGTTTTTCTGAACATGAATTCGGACATTATCTTTTTGGTTCAGGTCACGGAAACTATGGAAAAATGAGCGGTGACGGTGCTCCTTACGGGCTTGATGAATGCCTGAGTCCATTTGAAGCTATATACCTGAATTACATTGTTCCAAAACTGGTAAACTTTACTACTGCAAATTATAATTTAAATGATTTCTCTTCAAGAAATTCAAATCAATATGGTGAAGTACTTCAGGTTCCGATAGGCTTTGGGAACGAAAACTTTCTTATAGCCAGCAGAAGAAAAATATCAGATTACGATATAATTATGTGGGGTGACACTGCAAAAAGTGATCCATACAGAATAATTAACCCGGAATATGGTAAGGGCGTTTATATCTATCATGCAAGCGGTATCTTATATCCTTCACCGGTTGACCAGGAATGTGCCGACGGATTATTTAATTGGGCTATGGCCGGTTTTCAACATCCTGATTGGAGCGAGGAACAGCTTATAGATTATTATGTAAAGACAGGGGTTGCATACGATAACGACAATACCAGCGGTTTTCATAATAATGTTGACGGAAAAAGTATAATGTCATGGTTTGGTATTGGGAAAAAACATGAATACCTGAATGCCGATGGTACTGATAAAATTTACACAAATAAAACTGAAGTGTGGACATCAAGAGAGTGGCAGGGTGACAGGTGGGATGCCTGGAATGTCGGTTATAATGAAATTTTTTCGCCTTATTCAAGCCCTTCAACAAGAACCTGGACTACAGACAGAGGTAGTTCTAACTCAGGTGTTTTTATTTGGTATGATTCGTTAATAGGCAATACTGCAAATTTCAAGATATATAAAGTAGGAGAAAATGGACTTACCGAAAGTGATATACTCAGGCTGACCCCTCCTTCACGTCCTATGGGTTTGAAAGTTTCATTTACAAATTGTTTGGATAACTTTATCTTTCCGCGTGTAACATGGCTTCACAACCAGGAACCGGACATGATATCAAATACAATGCCTGCATTTATGACAAAGAAGTATAAAATCTATAGGGCTATAACCAGTGAAACTAATGTTATACCTTGTGATTATATTTATGTGAAAACTGTAGAATTTACATCTATTACAATTCCGGAATTTATTGATTACAATGTTCCTTTGTCATGCGCTTTAACAGATAAAACAATAAATGTAAGATACAGAATATCAGCAGAAGATTATTATTTTGATGAATCGGTTAAATCTGATATCGCGCAGTTCTCACTCAATGCACAGGGACTAAAAGTAGATGAATATGATTTTAAAGGTAATCCGTTTAAATATTCATTGTCGTCTAATTTCCCCAATCCTTTTAATCCCGAAACAAATATAAATTACACGTTAGCAGTTGACGGCCAGGTTGTAATAAAGATATATAATATTCTTGGAGAAGAAGTGGCAATGCTTGTAAATGAAGTCGAGAAAAAAGGATTACACACTGTAAAGTTCAATGCATCACAGCTTCCCAGCGGAGTGTATTTCTATCAGCTTCAGACTGCATTTTATAATGAAACAAAGAGGATGGTACTAGTCAAATAGTGACATAGTAACATAGTGAAATAGTGTTAATAATTCATTATAAAAAGGGCGTTCTTGTAAAAGGATGCCTTTTTTTATTATTAAAAATATTCCGGTTCTTCACCTCCGGCTCTTTAACACCCGACTCCCAGACACCCGACTCTTTAGTGCACTTTTCAATACATATTTTTTTCATCCATCCAAAATCTAACCAAATCCGTGAGCAGCATTTTCAAACAATATTACGACATGCCTTAGTTCATCTCTATATTAT
>Ga0209819_10000142_pt1 | contig 20393 bp, 16 predicted proteins | sample PPLLak2March2015_FD_187248 | JGI IMG/M metagenome (GOLD analysis project Ga0209819, IMG submission 187248) | Freshwater sediment microbial communities from Prairie Pothole Lake near Jamestown, North Dakota, USA - PPLs Lake P7 Core (1) Depth... | ecosystem: Environmental > Aquatic > Freshwater >... | reverse complement strand
GTACGTCTTGGAGACGACGGCGAGATCGACATCTTGCAAAGGCAACTCGGCACCTATCTGGATCGATGTCCCCGAGGCGACGGCAAGGATCTTCATGACCTCTGCCTCACGCGCCAGTACCTCGAGAATCCGCTGCACGGCGCTCAGGTCCTCCCAAACCGACGTGAGCCGCTGGGTCCCTCCGATGAAGATCTCGGTGCCCGCGGCCGCAGCCAAGTGCAAGCCGTCATTCATGGTGAGGACCGCCTCACGTGTCCGCTCGTCGAGTCCTCCGAGCACCTCTTCGCTGATCATCGGGGTTGCCCCCAGGTCGGACCCGACGACGGCGGCACTGACCACCCTGTGAGCCTCTTCCAACTCACTCGCGGTGATCGGGACGCGGACCCTGGCCCTCTGCTGGAGCACACGACCTCCGTCAGTGACCACGATCAGAAGCATCTGATCGGCCGTGACCTGAACACTGTGCAGATCACGCACCCGGTCCCCACGGAGGGCCGGGGCCACGACGACGGAGGGCAAATCCGTCACCTCGGCGAGGAGATCGGAAGTCTCCTTGAGCAGCTTGGAGAGCTCGAGATGGACCTCGCCGAAGAAGGAGTTGATCTTGGCCTGCGCCGTCGACCGAAGCCTCCCCGGGCCGAGATGGTCGACGTAATACCGATAAGCGGCGGCGGTCGGGACCCTGCCGGCCGACGTGTGGGGCTGGATGACGAAGCCTTCCGCCTCGAGGGCGGCCAAGTCGTTCCTCACGGTCGCACTGGACACCGGCAAATGGGCGCGGTCCACGATGGCGCGGGAGCTGACCGGCTCCCCCGAGCGAATGTGCTCCTCCACCAGGGCGCGAAGGATCTCGGACCGACGATCTTCAAGCATGCTGCATCAGAGGTTATCCGTGTTGGTCGGCTCCACCCACCCCTGCGGTGGGTCCAGATCGAGCACTTGGCGGTGCACCTCGTCGGTGAGCAACGGTCGCCGGACCATGAGTCTGCCCTCGGCGACCTCGATGATCCCTTCTCTGAGCAGCATCTGCCCTCCGCTGGTCTGGAGCAGCGACTCAACACCGGGACCGGGACCCACGCCTGCGGATCGGCGCAAACCAACGAAGAGGCGGTCGACTTCGACATCCCAACCGTCGATCGGGTCGGCGCCGGCGATCGGCCTCATTCCGCCCTCGACACGATCCACGTATGCGTCGAGCCGGCGCACGTTGTGACTCCGTACTCCGTTCAGGAACCGGTGGGCCCCGTTGCCGTAGGCCTCGTACTCCCCCTGGGCCCAAACGACGAGGTTGTACTTGCATTCCTGGCCGGCTCGGGACCAGTTGGACACCTCGTACCTCTCGAGCCCTCCGCTGGGAAGGAGTCGCTCGGCAAGCTCGTAACGATCAGCCTGGACGTCGGGATCCGGCGCATCGGCCCCGGCCTTCACCTCACGATGAAGCGGAGTGCCCGGCTCGACGGTCAGCGCGTAACAGGAGACATGGTCCGGCAGAAGGTCGACTGCTCGCTGCAGTGACCCTTCCCACGAGCGTTCAGACTCCCCCGGTGTGCCGAAGATCAGGTCGAGCGAGATGTTGCCAAAGCCCGCCCGACGTGCGTTGTCGACTGAGCCCTCGATGTCCTCGGCTCGATGACGCCGGCCCAACCTGGCGAGCACCGTGTCATCGAAACTCTGAGCTCCGAATGACACCCGGTTGAAACCGGCGGTGAGCAAGGCATCGGCGCGCTGCTCACTGAAGTCCTCGGGGTTGGCCTCCAGGGATATCTCGGCATCATCTGCGATGCCATGACAGGCCTGAAGGGCGCCGAGAACCAACCCCAGGAAATGCGGACTGACGTGGCTCGGGGTGCCCCCACCGAAATACACCGCGTCGAGCACTCGCCAGGGCCCGGCCTGACCGATCTCGGCGACCACGGCATCGATGTAACGCTCGATTCGGTCATCCGCCCCAGCCACCACGGCGAAGTCGCAGTATGGGCAGACGGCGGAGCAGAACGGGACGTGGACGTATGCCGCGGCCTTCGAGGCGTGGATGTCGACGTCTGTGCTGTTCATGTGTCGTCGTCGACCCGGAGCGCGGCCACGAACGCCTCCTGAGGGACCTCCACCGAGCCCACCATCTTCATTCGCTTCTTGCCTTCCTTCTGCTTGGTGAGAAGCTTCTTCTTGCGAGTGACATCACCGCCGTAGCACTTGGCGATCACGTCCTTGCGTTTCGCCTTCACCGTCTCCCGACTGATGATCTTGCCCCCGATTGCCGCCTGTATCGGCACATCGAACATCTGGCGCGGGATCAGACTGCGAAGACGCCCGGTCATCGTCTTCCCGTAGTCGGCGGCCTTGTCACGATGGAGTACGGCGGAGAACGCATCCACCGGCTGGCCATTGAGCAGGATGTCGACCTTGACCAGGTCAGCCGTCCGGTAGTCGGCCGGCTCATAATCGAGCGAGGCATAGCCCTTCGTCCTCGACTTGAGGAGGTCGAAGAAATCGAACACGATCTCGGCCAGCGGTATCTGGTAGTCGAGCTCCACGCGCTCCGGGCTCAGATAGCTCATGTTGCCCATCTCCCCCCGCTTCGTCGTGACGAGCTCCATGATCGGGCCGACGTACTCAGTCGGTGTCAGGATCATCGCCCGGACGTACGGCTCGGAGACGCCCACCCGGCTCCCGGGGTCAGGCAGATCTTGAGGCGACTTGATCTCCCGAATGCTGCCGTCAGGGAGGGTCACCCGATAGGCCACTGAAGGCGCAGTAGCAACCAGGTCCAGGTCGTACTCGCGCTCCAGGCGCTCCCTCACGATCTCCATGTGGAGCAGACCGAGGAAGCCGACCCGGAACCCAAACCCCAAGGCGCGACTCGTCTCTGCCTCCCACATCAATGACCCGTCATTGAGGCGGAGCTTCTCGAGGGCCTCCCGCAACCGTTCGAAGTCGTCGCCATCGGTGGGAAACAGACCCGAGAAAACCATCGGTTTGGGCTCGGCGTACCCGGGCAACGGGTCACGAGCCGGGCTTGCGGCGTCGGTCAGGGTGTCACCGACCTTGATCCGGTCGATCTCCTTGACCCCGGTGATCAGATATCCCACTTCCCCCGCCTCGAGGGCGCCGACCGGTTTCGCCGAGGGTGTGAGGATCCCTACTTCCGCAGCGTCGTGGGTCTCTCCCGTGGCGATGAACTTCAGCCGGAATCCGGAACGGAGCCGCCCGTCGACGACACGGACGTAACAGACCACTCCCCTGTACGCGTCGTAGTAGGAATCGAAGACCAGGGCACGCAGAGGGGCATCGGGATCGCCTGCCGGTGGTGGCACCTGCTCGACGAGACGCTCGAGGAGCCCGGTCACGCCTTCTCCGGTCTTGGCCGAGATTCGCACGATGTCGTCGGAGGACCCGCCGATCACGTTGGTGATCTCGCCGGCGACGCGGTCGGGATCTGCGGCGATCAGATCGATCTTGTTGATGGCCGGTATCACCTCGAGACCGGCATCGACCGCGAGGTAGGCGTTGGCAAGGGTCTGCGCCTGTACGCCCTGGGCGGCATCCACCAGCAGCAAGGCGCCTTCGCATGCAGCGAGCGAGCGGGACACCTCGTAGGAGAAGTCGACGTGCCCCGGCGTATCGATCAGGTTGAGCTCGTAGTCATGACCGTCGGCCCCCCGATAGGAGAGCCGGACGGTCTGTGCCTTGATCGTGATGCCGCGCTCTCGCTCCAGGTCCATCGTGTCGAGGATCTGCTCGCGCATGTCACGCTCGCTGACGGCTCCGGTCAACTCGAGTAGGCGATCGGCCAGGGTCGACTTCCCATGGTCGATGTGGGCAATGATGGAGAAGTTGCGTATGCGCGATTGATTGGTCACGGGAAACCGGGAGGAGGCGGCATTGTACCTACCGATATGCCGCTGTTACTCTTCCTGCTTCGGTCCTTCGGCCGAGGTCCATCCGACCAGTGGGTCATCGACTCGCGCACCCACAACTCAGAACCCAGGACTCAAAACCCAATGGCCAACATCAAGTCACAGATCAAGCGAAACCGCCAGAACGAAAACCAGCGTATGCGCAACAAGTCGATCAACTCCAGCCTGAAGACGAGTGTCAAGAAAGTGGAGACGGCAGCCGCCGCAGGCGAACCGACCGACGAGTTGCTCCGTGAGGCGCAGGCGAAGATCGACACGGCGGTCTCGAAGGGCGTCCTCCACAAGAAGGCCGCCGCGCGCAAGAAGTCACGACTCGCCAAGCGAGTCACGACCAGTACTAGTACCTAGTACTGGCTACGTGAACGCTCCGCAGGAGGGTTCACCCATACCAGCGGCAGAAGGCAACCGTCAGCCGTTCCAGAGTCACCCGATGCACTTCTTCCGGTTGTGACTTGATCACCCGGTCCGCCCGCACCAAGGCCTCTTGAGCTCGTCGCAACGACGACTCCCTGACCCTTCCCCGCTGTGACCAAAACCGTCCCGGCCCCCGATCGGCGGCTTTGGCGCCGATCCATTGGCGGAACGTCGGCTCATCCGGCGCCGCCGCAGCGAGGGCTCGCTTCTTCAGATCCGACTCGACAGCCGCCAGGAACACCAGCGGGTGCCCGTGGACGAGGAAATCCGAGAGACGTCGCAGCGCCTCACCGACGTCGCCTCTCGACATGGCATCTGTGATCAGGAACGTCGGCTCGTCGGGACGGTTCTTGAACCGGTCGAGCACGACGTCCTTGGTGATCTTCCCGCTGGTCTGCTCGAGTTGGTCGAGCGCCTGTCCCATGGCTGCCGTATCGGAACCGAATTTCTGAAGTAGAGCCTTCTCGGCGCCCTTCTCGAGGCTGAGGCCGCGATCGCGAACCTCGGCTTCGAGCCATTGCATGGCCTGCCGCTCCCACATCTTCCGCACCGTCTGGGAGCTGCCCAGCCTCTTGACGAGAGTGGACAGTGACCTGGGCAGTGCACCGGTAGCCAGGATCACCACCTCGATCGTGGACAGGTCGGCCGTCTCTATCAACTCCTCCAGCACTGCTCCCTCCGAGGCTTGAAGATTCTGGGCGTCCACGAGCTGCAGCCCCTGACCCTCTCCGAAGAGCGAACCGGATTGCAACAACGGGATGACCGGCTCCAACTCGGTGCGAAGGGCACCGTCACCCTCCTCCCCTGCACCGCGACCCGGCACGTCGACCCTGATCACCTGGTCCCGCTCCAGCCCGGCCCGCGCGAAGTGCTGCGCCGCCCCATCGAACATCTGTTCACGCTCGCCGGGTCCCGCATTCGACTGCGCCGAGATCAGCAGCAACGCCATGGGATTGACGGTAACCAGAACCACCGACCGATTCGTTGGTCAGGCACGCCCGAAGAGCCGCGCCAGGTCGCAAGCGACGGCCACGTCGTGGACCCGGATGATGTCGGCCTTGTGCTCCAAAGCCAGTGAGATATAGGCCACCACGCGATGGAAATCCCGTTTCCGCGGGATCGGGATCAGGACCGGCTTACCAAGGGCTCGCAACCTCCCGGAATCGGCGATGACGCGGAGTTGCATTCGGGTGTACGCCTCGTAGTCGCCTCGATAGTTGAGGGCGATCCCTGGATCGAGGATCACGTTCTCGATACCGATCTCTGCCAGCTCAGAGAGCAGAACGCCGAAGGCATTCGCCGTCTGGTTGGCCTTGTCCTCCTTGATTTCGATCTCTCCGACATCGTGGGGGTGGTCCCCTTCCACATACACGGCGATCGCCGCGACGCCGGCCTGGGCGACAGCCTGGCGCATCTCCGGGTCGGTGAGACCTCCGGTGTCGTTGATGATGACCACCCCGGCGTCGACGGCTGCGGAGGCCACGTCCGGCTTCCAGGTGTCGATGCCGACCAGGTGTCCCTCGGCGACCAGGGCCTCGATCACCGGGACGACTCTGGCGATCTCATCCATCGCCTCGATGGTCGGGTTGTCGAAGTGTGACGATTGCCCACCGAGGTCGATCATCGTGGCGCCCCAGGACCGATAGCGATCAGCCAACAGCAACGCCTCGTCGACGGAGCCGACGACGGTGTGGACGTTCTTGGAATCCGGGGAGACGTTTATGACTCCCATCACATATGTGATTTCCCCCAGGGGAAGTTGCGTCACACCAAGATCCAGCACCTGCCCAGTCTTCCAGCTTCAGCCGAGGGGAACGAAGACGTCTCCGACCAGATCCGTCCGCAAGACAGTGGCCCCGCTCTTCTCGAGCGTTGAGACGACCCACTCGACGGGATGCCCGAAATCGTTAGCGCCAACTGAGATCACAGCCAGGTCGGCACCCACCTGCTCCAGCCAGCGAGCGTCCGAAGTACCGGCACCGTGATGGGGTACTTTCAGCACATCCGCCCTCAGATGCGCCAAATCGGCCTGGGCGTAGGTTTCGATGTCGCCCGCCAGCAGCATGGTTCTCTTGGGACCTCTCACGGTGAGGACGATCGACTGGTCGTTCGATGACGCATATTGACGAGACGGGCCGTCCACGGCGAGGGTCAGCGCCCCGAGGCGGTACTCCTCACCGACCGACGGCTCCACGACCGGGATGCCGACTCCCGAGAGGAGCCCGAAGAGGTCAGTCGACGCTGCGGTCTCATGTGGGTGGGTTCGCGCCCAGACCTCCCCGATCGAGATTCTTCCTGCCAGAGCTGTGAGACCGAGAGCGTGGTCGGCGTGGGCGTGGGTCAGGACCACGAGATCCAGCGCATGCACCCGGTACTCATCGAGGTTCTCGATCAGAGTGACCGGATCGGGACCGCCGTCGACAAGAGCGAGACTCCCGGGACCGCCCGAGAGCAGCACCGCGTCACCCTGGCCCACATCGAGGACCACCACACCGTGCTCGGGTAATGAGCGAGCGGGGGCCAGCATCAGAAAGGCGACAATGGCCGCTCCCAAGAGGGCCAAGACACCCCTGAGTCCCGGTCGAAACAGGTGAATCAACCCCGCCACGAGCATGATCCCCATCCCCAACCATCCGACCTGGGGCCATGCTGCGGCAGTTCGAGCTATCCAAAGGACGACGTCCGCCAGGCCCGCCCCCAGATCGGACAGGAAGAGCGGCCCCACGACTCCAAGCACGCCCAGAACGGTCGAACCAGCGACCAGCGGCGCCGCCAGGAGGTTGGCGAGGGGGGAGAGGAGGGGTACGACGCCGAAATGAAGGATGAGCAGCGGGGCGACGGCCACTTGCGCACCGATGCTCACAGCCAGGGCCCGCATCACCTTGCCGCCGGAGGACGGCCACCTGGCGCCGACGATCACTCCAATCGTGGCGGCAACCGAGAGTTGAAAGCCGGCGCTGGCGACCAGACCCGGGTCGATGATAACCAGCGCGATCACAGCGGCCGACAGGACCTGCCAGGTCTCCATCGCGACCCCGACCAGACGACCGGCGAGGACCAGGCCGGCCATGGCGGAAGCACGAAGGACCGAGGGCTCGAATCGTGTGGCTGCTGCGAACAGGGGCAGACCGAGGAGGCCCAGAACCGCCCTCCGCTTCGGCCCGATTCCGATCGGGCCGACCGCCAGGTAGAGGAGACCCAAGAAGATCGCGACATTCGATCCGCTAACGGCCGTGAAATGCGAGAGACCCGCCCGCCTCATCGCCGACTGGTCGACGTGGTCCACTCCGCTGGTGTCTCCCACCATGAATCCGGCGAGGAGGCCACGACCACCCTCGAGCGGTCTGAGACGGTCGATGACCCGGTCACGCATCGCGTTCCCCAGTGCAAGGAACGGCGATCTGGCGCCAGAGACAACCTCGAACTCGTCGACGTCAACCGTTCCGAGATAGGGCCGGCCCCCGAGTTCACCCGCCTCACCGACGATGCTGCCCTCGATCCGGACGACGTCACCCAGTGACGCTTCAGCGCTTGGCGGAAGGTCGGCCAGGATCGCGCCAGAACCGACATCGACCAGGGCGTATCGCCCATATCGGCCGTCGGTGACATCGCCGGCCATCACCCCCTCGGTCTCGAGACGGCCGCGGGGCAACGGTTCGAGAGGTGTAGGGGCGATCGAAGAGTGGAGTGCGACGACAGCCACGATCAGGGCTGCCACGATCCGGCCTTTCGCGGACATCCAAAGCACCGGGATCGAGGCCAGGGCAAGACCCCATCCAGGAGAGCGCCCGGCCCATGCCGCGAGCATCGCTGCCACCGCACTACCGATCCAGGGTCGGGAGACAACTGGGGGGAGCGCCGGATGGTCGAGGGTCAAGGCACGGCGATCGAGTCTCTCATCGCGGCCAACTTGGCTTCACCGATACCCGGCACTTCCAGGAGGTCCTCGACCGTCTCGAATGGCCCATTGGCCTCGCGATGGGCCACGATCCGATCGGCCAGCACGGGGCCGACCCCGGGAAGCCCTTCTAATGCCGTCGCATCCGCCTGGTTGAGAGAGATCAGGCCGTCATCCCTCTCCCCCCCGCCGGTGGCGGCCAACGAGTCGCCAGGCCCGGGGATCTGCACGTGATCTCCTTCGACCAGGGGCCTGGCCAGATTGATCTCGTCGAGCAACGCCCCCTCCAGGGCGCCGCCGGCCGCCGCGATTGCATCGGCCACGATTGCTCCATCGGACATCTCGACTACGCCCGGAGCCGTCACCCAACCGGAGACATACACCGGGAAGACGGGGTCCCTCGACGACGCGGTTTCCACCGTCACCGGCGCCATTTCGGCCGGAGCCGTGTCTCCTGTCACTCCTAGCCCCGCTCCGACGACGATGGCGGCGAGGATCAAGCCCAGCGCCAGCGCGTGTGTTCGACCCATTGCGACCCCCACCGACCGCGGTTCACTCACTTCGTAGATACCAACCCGCTGCCGATGAGGGAAGAAGGTCGTTCGGTAGGGTCAGCCTCGTGCTCGACATCGCCCCCTATTTGGTCCCACCCGGCACCGAGGCCAACCTCGCCGCCCGGGACCCCCGTTCCACCGATGGCTTCGACGGTGGGAAGGTCGAGGGCAAGGAGGCGCTGAAGCCGTTGAACTCGACACTGGCTGAGCTGCAGACGCGCCTCTGGGCCGAATCGAAGCAAAAGCTGCTGATCGTCCTTCAGGCAATGGACACCGGCGGAAAGGATGGGACCATCCGAAGTGTGTTCAAGGGGGTCAACCCCCAGGGGGTGCGGGTCTGGGGGTTCGGCGTTCCCAATGAGTGGGAGTTGGCGCACGACTATCTCTGGCGCATCCACCAACGAACACCGGAGAGCGGCGGAATAGCCATCTTCAACCGCTCCCACTACGAGGACGTCCTGATAGTGCGGGTGAAGGGCCTGGTACCGGCGCAACGCTGGCGTCAGCGCTACGCCCACATCGTCGAGTTCGAACGACTTCTGGCCGATGAAGGGACGACCGTGGTCAAGCTGTTCCTCCACATCTCGAAGGAGGAGCAGAAGGAGCGTCTCGAGGCCCGTTTGCAGCAACCAGACAAGCGCTGGAAGTTCAATGTCGGCGACCTCGAGGACCGCAAATTGTGGGAAGACTTCTCCCTTGCCTACGAGGAGGCTCTCAGCCGCACCTCGAGCGAGCATGCGCCGTGGTACGTGGTGCCGGCCGACCGTAAGTGGTACCGCGACCTTGCTGTGGCGAGCATTTTGATCAATGCGCTGGAGAAGATGAATCCGACCTATCCGCCCGAGCCTGATCTGGAGGGTGTGGTAGTCGAATAGGCCGCGGCGTCACTCGTCGAGTAGTCGGGCGGCCACCCGCGCCTCCACCTCGAGAGGGATGGCCAGATAGGCGGCATGGTGGCTGAGACCCTTCCAACGCCCGCCGAGATATCCGGTCAAATACCGCCAGAGGAACCGGATCACGCCCAGCTCACCCCACTGACGCACGTGGACCAGCTCGTGGACGAGGAGCAAGCCCGGCCGGTGTTGGACGGCGGTCATCAAAGCGGGGTCGAGGAAGATGGTCTTCCCCAAGGTCATGGCGCTGATGTCACGGCCCCAGAGACGACGCATGACCCCCGGAGCGGATCGGACCCGGACCGATTCCGGGTCGACGGGATCAATGAGTACACGCACTCGAAGGAAGTCGATCCCACCCGCACGCAGCATTTGGCCGGCGTTCACCCCACCACGAAGTTGATGACGCTCGGCGGGCGGGCGATGACTTTGCGCACCACGGCGCCGTCGATCCAACTCTGGACCTTGTCGAGGTCGAGCGCCACCCGCTCCGCTTCTTCGGCGGTGATGTCCGCGGGCACATCGACCCTGTCGCGCACCTTCCCGTTGACCTGGACCACCATGGTCACAGTCGACTCTGCCACGAGTGACTCGTCCCACACGGGCCAGGGCTCTTCCGCCAGCATCGATCCCATCCCCCTCATCTCCCACAACTCGTGAGCCACATGAGGTGCGGCCGGCGCCAGCATCAGGACCATGATCCGGTAAGCCTCGTCGAAGGCCTTCTCTACCGGCGAGCGGCCCAGGTACTCCTGGAACACGTTGGCAAGGGACATCAGCGAAGAGACCGTGGTGTTGAAGTGGAATCGGTTGATGTCCTCGGTGACACGCTTCAGTGCGCGATGCGTCTCCGCCATCAACACGGCATCGTCATCGTTCGCTCCGCGGTCCACGAACGGATGATCGGCGGTACCCATCTTCCAAACCCTGTCCAGGAACCGCTTCGTGCCGGGGACACCGCTGTCATTCCATACCGCGTCATCGGTCGGCGGCCCCACGAACAGCTCGAACAAGCGCAGCGCATCGGCGCCGTACTCCTGGTAATAGCGGTCAGGTGGAACGACATTTCCCTTGGATTTGGACATCTTGGCCCCGTCCTTCACGAGCATCCCCTGGGTGAACATCCGCATGAAGGGCTCGGTGACCGGGCTCAGCCCGATATCGTTGAGGAACTTGGTGATGAACCTGGCGTAGAGAAGGTGGAGGATCGCGTGCTCGACCCCACCGATGTATTGGTCGAGTGGCATCCAGTACTCGGCCTTGGCCCGATCGAAGATGGCTTCCGCGTTGTGGGGGTCGGTGTACCTGAAGTAGTACCAAGACGAGTCGACGAAGGTGTCCATGGTGTCGGTCTCCCGGCTCGCCTCACCACCACATTGGGGACAAGGCGTGGCGACCCAATCCTCGACGGCTGCCAGAGGTGATCGTCCCTTCGGGGCGTAGTCCTCGACCTCGGGCAGGGTCACCGGAAGCTGATCTCGTGGAACTGGGACCAATCCGCATTTCGGGCATTCGACCATCGGTATCGGACACCCCCAGTAACGCTGTCTGGAGATCAGCCAGTCACGGAGCCGGTATTGGATCGTCCCCTCGCCGATGGTCCGCTCCTCGAGCCAGGCGATGATCCGCTCCTTGGCCTCGGCCCGGTCGAGACCGTCCAGAAACTCAGAATTTATCGTTCGCCCATCCCCGAGGAAGGCCTCGCCCTCCCAGTCCGGGCCTGGATCGACCGTGCGAACGATGTCGAGGCCATACCTGACGGCAAAATCCCAGTCCCGCTGATCCTGACCGGGGACGGCCATGATCGCCCCGGTGCCGTAGCCCATCAACACATAGTCGGCGATGTAGACGGGAACCGGCTTCCCGTTCGCCGGGTTGATGGCGAACCGACCGGTGAACACGCCGGTCTTCTCGCCCTCGGCGAGACGCTCGATCTCCGTCTCGCGGGCAGCCCGGACGATGTACTCCCGGGCCTGGGCCTCGGCCTCGGTGCCCGAGATCAACTCGTCGACAAGTGGGTGCTCGGGAGCGAGGACGCAGAATGTCATCCCGAAGATCGTGTCCGGCCGGGTGGTGAACACATCGAACGAGGCATCGATGCCGTCGATGGGAATCCTGAACCGGGCGCCCTCGGACCGGCCGATCCAGTTCCTCTGCATGGTGCGGACCCGGTCGGGCCAGTCCTCCAGCTCATCGAGGTCGTCGAGGAGTCGGTCGGCGTACTCGGTGATCTTGAAGAACCATTGGGCCAGGTTTCGCTTCTCGACGAGTGTCCCGCACCGCTCGCAAGCGCCATCCACTACCTGTTCGTTGGCGAGCACCGTCTGATCCTTGGGACACCAGTTGACCGGCGCCGTGGCCTTGTAGGCGAGACCCCGGTCGTAGAGCTCGAGGAAGAGCCACTGGTCCCACCGGTAATAGGCAGGGTCATGGCTGGCCAGCTCCCGGCTCCAGTCGAAAGCGGCACCCAGCTTCCGGAAGTGCTCTTTCATCCGAGTGATCTGAGCCTCGACACTGACCCTCGGATGGATGCCGGTCTCGATCGCCAGGTTCTCCGCCGGGAGCCCGAAGCTGTCCCATCCCATCGGACTCAGCACGTTGAAGCCCTGCATCATCTTGTAGCGGGTGATCAGGTCGATGTAGGTGTAATTGCGGACGTGCCCGATGTGCAGCTCCCCCGACGGATAGGGGTACATGGCGACGTTGTAGAACTTGGGCCGCGTCGAGTCCTCGGTGGTGTGAAACACCCCTTCCGACTCCCAGCGGTCCTGCCATTTGGCTTCGATCGCCTTGTGGTCGTATGCCATCGCCGTCAAGGGTAATTAGCGGCCGAGAGGTAGCCCGACTTGCACGCGGGCCGATCGAAACCGGTAGCGTGGTCGCAGTCGCGGGGTTGGCGTGCCTTCGCCGCGATCTGATCCAACAAGGAGGAAGAAGGTATGAAACGAATGCGCTGGTTGGCGCTCGTTGCAGTACTCGCCCTCATCGCCGGCGCTTGCGCCAGCGAGGGCGGTGACGAGTCGACGACCACCGCGGGTGATGAGGCGACGACGACGGTTGCCGAAGGTTCGACCACATCGGTCGCGACCACTGAGGCGCCATCCGAATTGCTCACACTCGACTCGGGAGGCTGTGATTACGGGGGCAAGATCAACAAGATCGAGGCCACCTCGGCGAGCGAGGTGGTGTTCACCCTGTGCGCGGCCGACCCGGCATTCCTGGTGAAGATTGCGTTCGTCCCGTTCTCCATCCAGCCATCCGAGCATCTCGAGGCGACCGGCGGATCCCCGCTGGAGAACCCGATAGGCACGGGTCCGTTCATGCTCCCCGAAGGGGGCTGGGCACGTGGCTCCGAGATCGTGTTCGAGGCGAATCCCGACTACTGGGGCGAGGCACCGGCGTTCGACACCCTGGTCTTCCGCTGGCGTGAAGACAGCACCGGGCGAATCACCGAGTTGACATCAGGCAACGCAGACTTCATCACCAACCTGGCGGCGAGTGACTACGCCGGCATCGAGGGTGACGCCAATCTGCAATTGCTGGTCGACAACAACCCGAACGTGTTCTACGCGGGGTTCAACAACCAGTTCCCCCCGTTCGACAACCCGCAAGTGCGGCAGGCGATCGCGATGGGCCTGGACCGGCAGAGGATCATCGACACCTTCTATCCGGAGGGGTCGGAAGTGGCCACCCACTTCACGCCTTGCATCCTGGAGAACGGCTGCGAAGGCGGGTCGTTCCCCGATTTCGACCCTGAGGCAGCGCGGGCGCTGCTCGCAGAGGCCGGATTCCCCGATGGGTTCGAGACCACGATCACCCTCCGCGACGTGTTCCGGGTCTATCTACCGGAGCCGACGGCGGTGGCCGAGGACATCCGCGCCCAGTTGGCGGAGAACCTGGGGATCACTGCCACGGTCGAAGTCATGGAGTCTGGCGCGTTCATCGAGGCCACTGCCGCCGGCACGGTGGAGGGCATCCACCTGCTGGGCTGGGGCGCCGACTACCCGCACGTGACCAACTTCCTCGACTATCACTTCGGTGGCATCAACGTCCAGTTCGGTGTGATGAACCCGGACATCACGGCCGCGGTGATCGAAGGATCGGGGATCGTCGATCCGGCTGAGGCACAGCCCGTTTACGCGCAGATCAATGACCTGCTGGTCGAGGACGTGCCAATGGTCCCGATCGCGTGGGGCGCCGCGGCAAACGCTGGGCTCGCCACCCTGGAAGGAGCGGTGACACCGCCATTCGGAGCACCACAGTTCGCTCTGATGAATCCTGGCGATACCGATCTGGTATTCGTCCAGAACGCCGAGCCGATCTCGCTCTACTGTCCCGATGAGACCGATGGTGAGTCGCTGTCTGCCTGTCAGCAGACCCAGGAAGCGCTATACGGATACGACCTGGAAGGTCAGGCCATTCCGAAGCTGGCCACAGAGTGTGTGCCTGACGAAGCGGGCGTGGTGTGGACTTGCGCATTGCGCGAAGGTGTCACATTCCATGACGGCTCTCCGTTCGACGCCAACGATGTGGTGGCTTCATGGTCGGCCTCGCTCGATGCCGCAAATCCACTGCACACCGGCAACACCGGAGTGTTCGAATATCCCGCGGCATTGTGGAATGGGTTGATCAACCCACCACCCACGACGACCGCGGCTGGATAAGAGCCTGATAGCTCAGAAGGATGACGGGGGGAGGCGCACCAGCGCCTCCCCCCGTTCTACGCTCCGGACGAGGAAATGATTGGATACATCCTCCGTCGCATCCTGGTCGCCATACCCGTCCTGATCGGGGTCCTGCTCCTCGTGTTCCTGCTGGTCCGCCTCCTTCCCGGGGAGCCGTGCACCGCCATCCTCGGCGAGAGGGCGACTGCGGAAGCATGCGAGCGATTCAACGAAGCAAACGGCCTCGACGAGCCGATCATCGTCCAGCTCGGCATCTACTTCGGGAACGTGATCAGCGGTGACCTCGGCGAGTCGATCCGCTTCTCCCGGCCGGTCACCCAGATCATCATCGAGCGGCTTCCGGTGACACTCGAGCTCACAATCGCCGCGCTGAGTGTGGCGATCATCGTCGGAATCCCGCTCGGGATCGCGGCAGCACGGCGACACAACTCGGGTGTCGACGTCGCGGCCATGGCCTTTGCCAATGTCGGCGTGTCGATGCCCATATTCTGGCTCGGTTTGTTGCTCGCCTATCTGTTCGCCGTCGTCCTGTCGGGCACGATCTTCGCCCTGCCACCTAGCGGATCGCTCAGCCCAGGAAACCGCGGCCTCCCGTTCTATGAGGTATGGGGATGGGAGATCTCCGGGGAGGGATTCGTGTCGACCGCCGCCGAGTTCGTCTCCTACATGACTGTGACCAACGCCCTGATCAGCGCCCAATGGGCGGTGTTCTGGGACGGGTTCAAGCACCTCATCCTCCCCGCCATCACCCTGGCCACGATTCCCATGGCCATCATCGCCCGGATGACCCGATCGTCGCTCCTCGACGTCCTAGGCCGCGATTACATCCGCACCGCCCGGGCCAAGGGCGCAATGGAGCGAAAGGTGGTGAGGCAGCATGCCCTACGCAATGCGATGCTCCCGGTTGTGACCATCATCGGGCTCCAGCTGGGGCTACTGCTCGGCGGCGCCGTGCTCACCGAGACGGTATTTGGGCTGGCCGGGGTGGGTACAGCCCTTTTCGAGGCGATCACCGCCAGAGACTTCCCCATCATCCAGGGATTCACCCTGATCATCGCCACCACCTACGTGGTCGTGAACTTGTTGGTCGACGTCTCCTATGGCTATCTGGACCCGAGAGTGAGGCTGGAATGACGCTACGGCCCGATATCACCGTGCCCGACCCTGAGGCTCTGCTCGAGCAGCCGGGCTCGATGTGGCGGATTGTCCTACGGCGCTTCTTTCAGCGAAAGGTCGGGATCCTGGGGTTGATCCTCGTCTGCTTCATGATCCTGGTGGCCTTATTCGCCCCGCTCATCGCCCCGTATGACCCGTACGAGAACTTCATAGGGCAGCCCGGAGCAGAGAGGTGGCTGCCTCCTTGCATCAACGCCTTCGGGTGCGAGGGGACCCAGCACATATTCGGGCTGGACGGAAATGTCAGGGACTTCTTCAGCAGGGTCGTCTATGCGGCCAGGGTGAGCCTTCCCCTCGGTTTCACGACCGTCCTCATCACCATCGTCATCGGGACCGTGATCGGTGCGATCGCCGGTTATGCAGGAGGATGGAGCGACAACGTGATGATGCGGATCATGGATGTGGTACTCGGTTTCCCATCGCTGATCCTGGCTATTGCCATCGTCTTCGTTCTCGGTCCTGGTCTCCGCAACACGCTGCTGGCCATCGCAATCGTCACCATCCCCCAGTACGCACGGGTGATGAGGGCATCGGTGCTCTCGATCAAGGAGGTGGACTACGTGTCGGCCTCGCGCGCCCTTGGCGCCTCCCGACGGAAAGTGCTCGTGTCCCGGGTAGTCCCCAACGCCCTGACGCCGCTAGTCGTGCTCGGCACGCTCGGCATCGCCACCGTGATCCTGGAAGCGGCTGCCCTGGGGTTCCTCGGACTCGGTGCCGTCCCCCCGACTCCCGAATGGGGCTCGATGCTCGCCGAGGAACGCGACAGGATCTTCACCGCCCCTCATCTCATGATCTTCCCCGGGCTCGCAATCATGATCACTGTCCTCGGCTTCAACCTGATGGGTGACGGCCTTCGCGATGCTCTCGATCCCACTCTCAACAAGTGAGCGCGGCCCGACCCCTCCCGGAGAGCGCCATCGATACCGACGCACCCTTGCCTGTGCCTGCGGGCGAGGTCCTCCTCGAGGTGCGAGGGCTCAAGACCCATTTCGACACGAGGCAGGGTGTGGTCAAAGCCGTGGACGGCGCCGACTTCCACGTCAAGCGCGGGGAGGTCCTCGGCCTGGTTGGGGAGTCGGGTTGTGGGAAGTCGGTGACCTCACTCTCGATCATGGGCCTGATCGCCCACCCCGGGAAGGTGGTTGCCGGCGAGATCCTCTTCGCCGGCAAGGACATCGCTCGGATGAAGGCGGCCGACGTCCGAGCCTTGCGCGGCGAGCACATCTCGATGATCTTCCAACAGCCGACCTCGGCTCTGAACCCGGTGTACCGGGCCGGTGCCCAGATCAAGGAAGTCTTCGAGCTGCACCGCGATTGGAGCACCGAGGTCGAGGAAGCGAAGGTCATCGAGATGCTGACCAAGGTCGGGATCCCCGACCCGAAGCGCCGAGCGGAGGCATACCCACACGAGCTGTCCGGAGGGATGGCGCAGAGGATCATGATCGCCATGGCCCTGGCGTGCGAGCCAGAGTTGTTGATTGCTGACGAGCCGACGACTGCACTGGACGTAACCATCCAGGCCCAGATCCTCGACCTCATCCGGGACCTCCAGACGACTTCCAACACCTCAGTCATCCTCATCACCCACGATCTCGGAATCGTCGCCGAGATGGCCGACCGGGTATCGGTCATGTACGCCGGCGAGATCGTCGAGGAGACCGATGTCCGCTCGATCTTCAGGAACCCGCTGCACCCATATACAAAGGGGCTGATCGGTTCCATCCCGGTGCTGGGATCGCTCCGGGACCAGCTCGATGTGATCCCCGGGGTCGTGCCCTCGATGATCGACCTCCCCAAGGGCTGTCGATTCGCTCCGAGGTGCATCCCGCGAGTCGAGAATGCGTTGCAGATCTGCACTGAGATCGAGCCCGACCTGCGGGAAGTAGAGGAGGGACACAAGGTCCGTTGTTGGCTTTACTACGGGCCGGAGAAGGTCGAGGACCCCGATGACTGAGGCGCTGGTCGAGATACGCGACCTGGTCAAGGAGTTCCCCGTCCGTGGGGGCATCCTGCAACGTCAGGTGGCCTCGGTCCGGGCCGTGGCCGGCGTCTCTATCGACATCTTCAAAGGGGAGACCCTGGGCCTCGTTGGCGAGTCAGGCTGTGGCAAGACAACCCTTGGCCGGATGCTGACCCGGCTATTGGAGCCGACGTCCGGGACGATCCAATTCGACGGTGAGGACATCACCCATCTCTCTGGCAACGACCTCAAGCCTTTCCGACGACGCGTCCAGATCATCTTCCAGGACCCGTACGGCTCGCTCGATCCCAGGTCACAGGTCGGGCCGGCCATCGCCGAGGGCCTGCGTCTCCATGGCATCGGGACCAAGGATGAGCAGCAGGAGCGGGTCAAAGAGATGCTGGAACTCGTCGGCCTCCGAGCGTCCCATGCCAGCCGCTACCCCCACGAGTTCTCCGGTGGCCAGCGGCAGCGAATCGGCATCGCTCGCGCCCTCATCCTGAAACCGGACCTGCTTGTGGCGGACGAGCCGGTATCAGCGTTGGACGTCTCGGTGCAGGCCCAGGTCCTCAATCTCCTCACCGAGCTCCAGGCGGAGCTCGCCCTCACCCTTCTCTTCGTGGCGCACAATCTCGCTGTCGTCGAGCACATCTCGGATCGGGTCGCGGTGATGTACCTCGGCCGCGTGGTGGAGGTGACCGATCGGGACACTCTGTACCGAAACCCGCTCCACCCTTACACCGAGGCTCTTCTCTCGGCCATCCCGATCGCCGACCCCGACCGCCCTCGGAACCGCAGGATCCTGCAAGGCGAGATCCCTTCGCCGCTCAACCCACCCCGCGGTTGTCATTTCCACCCCCGTTGTCCCATCGCCCGACAAGCCCTCTGCGATGTCGATGACCCCCTGCTGATGGATTCCCCCCAGGGGCCCCATCACCAGGCAGCCTGCTGGCTTCGCGCCGGGGATCTCGCGATCAGCCCTGCGTGACTAGGGGCGAGTTTGATACGGGAGCTCGACGGGATGCGGATCACGGGTCCTAACGATGGCGTCCTGAGGCCGGGCAAGAACTTTTTCACTCGCGAGATCGTCTCAGCCGCCGACACGGGTGACAGGTGGAGCTTCGGTGAGGTGAAGGCCGAGCCCGACGACAAGGTGGCGACCCACATCCACCCGGGTGAGCCGGAGGCGATCATCGTCCTGGACGGAGAAGTCGAGCTGCACGGCGCCCGGGGCATTGCGCACCTTGGTCCGGGCGACGTTGTCTTCATCCCGCCCGATACCGAGCACGGCCTTCGCACGCCGACGGGAGGCCGATGGCTCGCCATCTGGCCAACGCGCGAGCGTCTCCCCGGCAAGCGGTACGCCTAGCTGTTCAGGATCACGACCGGGCAGGGCGCCAGCCGGGTCAGATACTCGACCCGCGGGCCGAGGTGCAAGTGCGTGGTGCCGGCACGGACACTGGTGCCCAGGACCAGCAGGTCCGCATCGAATTCGACCAGCGCGTCGAGGATGCCTGACTCGATGTCCTCGGCCTCCCGGACCTCCGTCTCGACATGCTGGCCCATCCGTGTGGCGAGGATCTCGAATTCGGCTGTCACGTCGAGCGCGACGTTGGGCCGCATTCCTGAGAGACGGGACGGCGTCACCACATGCACCCCCGTAACCACTGCATCAGCTCCGGCGATGGCGAAGGCAAGATCTGCTGCATTCCGGGAGCTGGTACTGGAACTGGCCGGGACCAGTATCCGGCTGGGAGCCCAGTCTTCGGGGACGTTCTCTCCTCTCACCACGAGGGTCGGGGTACGAGACAGCTTGATTAGATCGTCGATGACCGGCCCGAACACCCCTTGTCCCGAGCCACTCATCGTGGGTGTGCCGATGACAAGCAAGTCGTAGTCGCCCTCGGCTTCATGAAGGATCGCCTCCACCGGATCGTGGCTGGAAACGATCCGCGTCGTGGTCCCCCTGTCCCGGAAAACGGCGCGGAGAGAGGCGAGATAGGCGCCCGCGAGCACACGGTCCTGATCCCCGGCAACGGCGAGAAGAGTGGTGGAGATGTCACTGGATTCACCCAGCCTGGCTACCAGCACCGCCTGGATCGTCTGAGTGCCTACCTGCCCGATTCGGGGCCTCACCGGCACCAGGACCCGCTTCAAGCCGGCGAGGAAGCTGCCCTTGAGCAGGTCCTCCCGAGCCAGTCTCAACTCTTCCTCATCGGCCGGCTCCACCCGGGCCAGGCAGTACCGAAGTCCGGCAGGCGCCGCGATCGAAGTCACCACGGCCATCAACACGATGATCGAGAACATCTCGGTGGTGAGGATGCCGAGCGAGAGGCCGATGGTGGCGATGATGATCTCGACCGCTCCACGTGCGTTCAGACCAGCGCCATAGGCCAGTGCCGACCAGTGGTCCTGGCCCGAGAGATACCTGGCCCCCACGTAGGCGCCCGCGACTTTGCCGACCGTGGCAACGAGGATCACAAGCGCGGCGATGAAGAGGAGGTCAGGCTGGAGGATGGACCGGATGTCCACCTTGAGCCCGGCGACGGCGAAGAAGATGGGGGCGAACACTGCAAGGGCCATGCTCTCCAGCTTGTGAACCACATCGGTGGGGAGCCGGGGAAGCCCGCCGAACAGGATCCCGATCGCAAATGCACCGATCACCGGCTCGAGCCTTAGCGCCTGGCTGAAGGCACCCCAGGCGAATGCGAGCACGACGACCAAAGTCAGGATGGCGTCCCGCCCCCGGAATCGGTCCTGAATCAGGCCCAGCCCTCTCTCAACGACAAATCGCCCGACTGTCATCGTCACCAGGATGAATATGGCCACCATGGCGAAGGTCAGCACTACCGAACCGGCGGTGATGGCCTCGGCACTGGCCAGGGCAGTGACGACA
>Ga0209819_10000140_pt1 | contig 20600 bp, 12 predicted proteins | sample PPLLak2March2015_FD_187248 | JGI IMG/M metagenome (GOLD analysis project Ga0209819, IMG submission 187248) | Freshwater sediment microbial communities from Prairie Pothole Lake near Jamestown, North Dakota, USA - PPLs Lake P7 Core (1) Depth... | ecosystem: Environmental > Aquatic > Freshwater >... | reverse complement strand
CCTCAGGAAAACTGTGGATTCCTACCGTTTTCATTCGAATTGAAGGAGCGTATATTCATAAGGGGATGCGTTGTGCCATCTTTGTATTTGGTTAATGACAGCATGGAGAAGGCAGGATGGTAAACACAGATATAACACCTAGTCGAGGGGGAAGTTCACAAAAGCATGCTGAAATTATTTCCCGGTTACGAGAAACGTATCGAGAGATTGGGGATAACCTGGACACCATATTGGATGGGCTGGATTTGAGCAAATTGGACCTGGGCGGAGAAAAGCCGGCTGAATTACTGAGGGTGATGGCGATGGTAACAGTTTTCCAATATGCCGAGGGCCTCACAGACCTGTACGCTGCAGACCAGGTTCGCAGCCGGGCGGATTGGAAGTATGCGATGCACTTACCCCAGCATTTTCCTGGATTTCCTTATAGGTTCTTGTGCGAGTTTCGCAGACAGCTGATTTCTCATCAAGAGAGTTATGAGATTTTCCACACATTCGTTATGAGGCTTCTTTCTTACCATATCTTCGAGCGCTCCGGAAAACTTCTGGATAATGCATCAACTCTCATTCTGGGGTGCTGTTTTGACAGCCGGATTGCGGATTTAGAAGATGCAATCAGGAATATGTTTGGGAAATTAGCTGCTGTTTATCCTGAATGGTTGAAAATGAACACTCTTCCTTATTGGTACGCACGTTACGGGACTCTTTCTGGTTGGGCAGGACCTGACTCAATTGTGGAAAAAAGAGAGAGACAGGCCCTTGCCATGGGAGCTGATGCTTACAAACTGCTGGAGATTGTTCATGGTTCTGGGAAACCGGACCTGATGACTCTTCGGGAGTACCGCGCTCTCAAGTATCAGTGGAACAGGCAGTTCTATATCGAGGAGGGTGTATTGAAAGAAAGATTTTTATGTAAGGACGGTGAGAGGTATTTATGCAAAATTCAAAATCTTTGCGAACCAAAGGAAGAATTTTAATAAAAGGAGAGGGTTATGGCACGTAATAGGAAATTATTAACTGGTTTTCAACGCTTGCTAGGCCTGCTGCTGGCAGCTATCTTTGCTGTTGCCGGAGCCGGTCCGCGCAGCTCTGCTTCTGTGCTGGCCGCAGTTCCCGAGAGCGAGCCAGCAGCGAGCAGCCCGCAAGCCGAAGTCGCTGCCTCTGCTCAACAGGCAGTAATGCTCACCAGTAACATCCAACTGAGGGTGGAAAGCGCCAGAACTGAAAGTAACTGGGATGGCGGTGGTGAGATAACAATAGGAACTGAAGTAACAGAATATAAGTGGTTGATCAGCGTCGATAACACGGGTGATCCGTTCGATGCAGGAGATGGTATCAGTTACGATCCTGCCAGCGGGGGCGACTATGTCCCTGATCCGAACTGTCTACCCTACGATATAAACGATCCCTCAAGAACAATACCGAACCCGAACTATACCCAGGGCTGCGAATGGCCTGGGTTACGGACCGTTCCCGGATGGGCCCCGATCTATGCTTCGGGTGACCAAACTGACATTGCCGCAGGACTGTCACTCGATCCTGGAAAATATCTGATCTCCATTGTGGCTGATAATTTCCGGATCGACGGCGAGCACTTCAGCATCCCGATGGTCGATGAGGGTGGGGATGGTGTGGAGACGATCACAGTACCTGTCCATCCACTTCCCCTTCCCCCGGCGAAGGTCACTGTCATGGTCTTTGATGATGCAGCCATGACAAACGGTCAGCACGATGGTGTCTCGGAGGCCGGCCTGGCTGGTTTCCGCGCCAGCCTGAACGATACCATGGGCGAGATCACCGTTGACCTGTTCGGCAACCCACTATGTACGGAGTACGAAAAGAATGCCGATGGAACCACGAAGCTCGATGCAGAAGGCGCACCGGTCATTTTAAAACTCGGCGGTGGCTGCTATTCGGACGAGACCGGGCTGCTCGAAATTCCCAATGTTGGCCCGCTGCGCTACGATGTGCTGGTCATCCCTCCGGATGGAACCGACTGGGTGCAGACAACCACCCTGGAAGGTTCTCAGGGTTGGGACACCTGGCTACAGGAAGGCGGCACCGGTTTGGATAATGAGTTCGTCATAGCAGGCGAACCCTTCCCCTGGACAATCTTCGGGTTTGTTTCACCGACCGAAAGCGTCGTTCCCATGCGGACGGTTGATGCATCTCAAAAAGGCGCAGTAAAGGGAGTTGTCATGGTTGGCAACGTATATACGCCTTTCACAGGCGGTCTGCCGTTCCAGGGCGATATCTGGGGCGGGTTGATGGGCGTCAAGCTTATGCGCCCGGTCAGCGATGCCTGGATTGCACTCAACGATTTGCAGAATGGCGACCAGGCTGTTTGGGTTGGGATGGTTTCGCCCGATGGCTCGTTCTTTATCCCTGATGTCCCTGAAGGCAACTACTTCATGAGCTACTGGGACCAAAAACAGCACTTCATTCTCGACTGGACTCAGTTTGCAGTACACGGTGGCGAAACCACTGATACTGGCATCCGCACCCTGACCGGTTGGTTTTCCGAAGTAACGGGTCATGTTTTCCATGATTATAACGAAAACGGCAAGTTTGATGACGGCGAGCCGGGTGTACCCAACTATGCGGTTATTTTGAAAGACCGGGACAACACCGAAATCGACCGTATGACAATCGTTGCCGTCACCGATGCCACTGGTTACTACGCGATGGAGAAAGTCTACCCGATGAGCTCGTGGATGGTACTGGAAGCCTACAGCGACCTGTACAAAACCACCGGTGTCACCTACCAGACGAGCAACCAGCCCACAGAGACGACAATCCTCGAGCCAATGGTAGATATGGGCATCCTGCCCATCCTTGGACAAAGCGGGCGGTTGGACTGGGGTGTCAAGTTCTATGGTCCAAATGAGAACGGCGGCATTGCAGGCACCGTCAGCTACGACACCATGCGCGCTGAAGACGAAGCCCGTTATGCTGGCGCCGAGCCTTACCAGCCGGGCATTCCAGACCTCGTCGTAAACCTGTATGCAACGGAAAAGGATGCAAATGGAAACTTCAAAAAGGCATCTGACGGTTCTTACTTAAAGGGAAAACTTCTAAATACAACCGTTACTGAGACCTTCGAACGGCCTAGCGGTTGTATCCCTCGTGATGTCAATGGCAACCCGCAGTTACCAACCGATATGCTGACAGCCTTAGGCGATTGGACAACCCTGCAACTGCCCTGCCTGGAAGGGCCGATGATGGGCTTGCAGTTCGGTTCAGGTCAAAATGCACTCGACGGCAACTACGGCTTCTCGGAAGGGTGCTTTACTGGAACGCTGAACGCGACAGATCCACTGAGCCCGGTTTGTGATGGCGGGGCATTCGAAACTCTGACTGTTGGTGATTACCTGGTTGAAGTGGTTGTACCGGTAGATGAGCTGACAGGTAATCCCAAGATTAAGGTGACGCGTGAAGAAGACCTAAACATGTTCGGCGGCAACACCTTTACACCGGCTATCCCCCCACCGGCATGCGCAGGTGCGCTGCACACTGTGGATGTAGCCGATGGTGTCAATGATAACTATCCAGAGAAAACCATTCTCGATCCGAGCGGCGTAACGATCACCGTTCCAGGCTCCACGCCTACTGAAAATCCCGGTTACGTAGAGGCTGGTGGAAGCCGCTATGAAGGGAAACAGATGCCGCTTTGCGACGTCAAGCTGGCGACCGTAGTCAACGGCAAAGGTATTGCACCGGTGTTCACCTTCTTCTCCGACGTACCGATCCCGGGTAAATGGAAAGGTTATATCATCAATGACCTCGACCTCTCCAACGATCCCTTCGAACTGTTCTTCGGCGAAAAGGCAGGCATGCACTATATGCCTATCGGTGTGTATGACTATACTGGGCGGCTGGTGCATACCATCATCTCCGACTTCCATGGTGTCTATGAAGTCTTGCTGCCCTCCACCAACACCTTCAACGCTCCTACACCGAGCGGTATGACAGCAGGCGTCTACTACATCTACGGGAACGACCCTGGACCCGTGGGCAGCCCGAACCCGACTTATACTCCGCAGTTCCGCTCCATCGGAACCAGCTTCGAGGTTTACCCGGGTGTGATTGTACCTTCGGACCTGGCGCCGGTGACGAACGGAGCCCTGATACAGAATCCTACATCGAACGTTGTCCAACCGGCTGCCTGTAGAGTGGCGCTGGATGAACCTCAGTTCTTTGCGGTGGATGTTCCGTACGTTGATGCAACAAGGCGCACCTTTACAATTTTTGGTGAGGCTTTTGGAACGGCGGAAGGTAGAGTCGAGCTTAACGGTGACCGGATACGCGTCACGAGCTGGACCAACCGCCAGATCGATGTTGAAGTACAAGAAGACTTCGTCCCAGGCGTTTACCAGATGACGATCGAAGCCGCAAACGGCCTTGAATCGGTCAATGGATTGACTATCCACGTGCTGGGTACGGGATACAACCCGACCGTATACGAAGTAGGCACAGGAAAGGCTTACGATCCGGCGGATTACCCGATCAATGATTACAACTACGAAGGCACCGGGCCCATCCAGGCTGCAATTGACGCTGCCTATGCTGATGCTGGCAATGCACTGGTCGTCGTTTATCCCGGCTTGCAGCCTGCCATCACAGAACGGCCGATGTACCTGGAAAATCCAGTCATCTACGAGCCAATCAAGCTGCAGGGTGTTGGTCCTGGTGGCACGTATGCGAACAACGAACGTGTCGACGGAACCGTCCTCGACGGGCGCGGCGTTGGCGGCGATACGATGTATACAACCTGGTGGCGTACATCGCTCATACCGGAGATATGGAACAATCGAGGCGGCTGGGACGGCGGTTTACCGCCAGAAGCAGACACCGGCATACCGTTTGTTTATGAAGGCGCAGTGATCACGGTATTTTCAGAAGATGGAGAGTTTACCGGTGAGTTCGAAGCCTCTATCGATGGATTTACGATCCAGGGCGGAGACCAGCAGGGTTTCCCCAATAACCTGAACCAGATCACCGGCGAAGCTATACCCGGGGTCCAGGCTGAAGTTGTGGTGCAGGGCGGCGGTGTCTTCGCCAATGCTTACGCTAACTACCTGCAGATCGCAAACAATATCTTCAGCAGCAACGGCGGCGCCTACGGTGGAGCTATCCGTATCGGTACACCGCACCTTGCCGGAGAGCTGAATGATAACCAGAATGACAACATCTTCATCGGTTACAACCGGATCATTGCCAACGGCGGCACCAACCTGGCCGGCGGTATCGGTCTGTTTGCCGGTTCGCAAAACTACGAAGTGGCTTACAACGATATCTGCGGCAACTTCTCTTCAGAATACGGCGGCGGTATCAGCCACTACGGCTTGAGCCCGGACGGCCAGATCCACCACAACCGGATCTACTACAACCGCTCGTACGATGAAGGTGCCGGCATCATGATCGCCGGTGAGCTTTCGGCGAACCCGGCAGTACTTTCCACGGGCGCCGGTCCGGTGGAAATCTACAACAACCTGATCCAGGGCAACCTGGCGAATGATGACGGCGGCGGTCTGCGCTTCCTGATGTCTGGCGATTTCGAATACAACGTCTATAACAACATCATCGCCAACAACATCTCCACCCACGAGGGCGGCGGTATCTCGATCAACGACGCGCCAAATGTCAGCATAATTGGCAACACCATCGTAAAGAACATCACCACCGCAACGGCGATGACCAGCACCGGCGACCCGGCTCCGGCAGGCCTGTCCACTTCGCTGAACAGCAACCTGCTGCAGCAGACTTTGCCCGGAGGAGCACCTGTCTTCAGTACCCCGTTCATGTTCAACAACATCTTCTGGGACAACCGGGCCGGCGCTTGGAACGGAGATGGCGTTGTCGGTATCGGCCTGCCAAACGATCCGATCCCGGTCAACTACTGGGACTTTGGTGTGGCAGACAATTTCGGCACACTCCAGACGGCTTACACGCTCATGCAGGTACCGTACGGCACGTTCGACCCGACCAATATCATCGGAATCGACCCGCTGTTCGTGGATCCCATCAATGTCTCTGTCAGAGTCCTGCCCTGGCGCGGCAACCCGAACTTCGTTGGAGCCAACCTGGTTACCTTCGAACTGCCAGATGCGAGAGGCATCCCAGGTGATTATCACCTCCAGGCTACCTCTCCGGCAAGGGAGATGGGTGCGCGCAGGTATAACAACGTCAATGCTAACAACCGGGATTATGACGATGAACCTCGTAATTCGTACGGCGCATACGAAATCGGAGCGGATGAACTGCGTGTGCCATATCCTTCAACCAATGTTCTCTTTGCAGTCCAGACCGCTGCACCCGCTGCAATTGAGCCTTCTGCAAACACACAGGTTCTTCCGTTCAAGGTGTTCTTGCCTGTGACCATGGGCGGAACGGGAAGTGTAACCCCGCCACCCGCATCCAACATCACGGACAGCTTCATAGGCCTGGAAGAGAACTTCGAAGTAGCCGGCGGAAGCGTTGTTCCGGTCACCAGCGGGCATATGCTCTGGAAAAATGCCGAGTTCGGTGCCAGCCAGGAGGCCTACTTCACTTTCAAGCAGATCTGCCAGGTGTCAGAACGCCAGGGCCTGATCTTGAAAGCAACCGGCCTGGAAGCAGATGGTTCGATCGGTAATGGAACCAGTCTGCTGGCTGTCAGCTACTTGGCAGCAAATGAAACGATCAATGTAGAAATGCTTTCACCCGGTAAAGTCTGGTCAACCCTGGCCGTCATCCGCAACGTATCTTTGGTGAGCGGAGATATCCTGGGAGCCAGAGCTTCTGAGGTGGGGATCCTTGATGTATACCAGAACAACATCCTCCTGAGCTCGATCGACCTCGACCCGAGCCTGGAGATGAACCAGAACGGCGGCAAGATCGGCGTTCTGTTCGAGGGAACGTTCACCTCTGCTGACCAGGCCGGCTTTGACCTGTTCGGCGGCGGGACGATGCCCGTACAGTAAAGAGAGCCGGTGAGCATGGAGCTTGCCAGGAGCAAGCTCCATGCATCACCCGGAATAATACGAAAGGAGTTATGGAATGAGCCAAATAAAACCTGCTCGCAATCATCGCAATGGACAATTTTCCAGACGAGACGTCTTGAAATTGGGGGGTGGGCTGTTGGGTGCACTCGCCGGCTCTGTGGCTTTGCCAAAAGCTTTGCTCAAGCCGGAAGGGGTAGCTGCTGCAGCAGGAGTCAAATCTGCTGCGAAAGCCTCCATCCAACGGCCTGTATACGACGAGGTGATACCCAACAAGCATCTGGCAGGCACCGATGGGTGGATCCACCTTCCCGGTGATCCTCGTCCGCCTTACTTCCCCGACAATATGACGCCGGACCCATTGTTCAATACATATATCTTCGGATATCACGATGTGTCTGGAGTAGCCCCGCAAGATTTAATAAAGTTCAAGATGAAAGCCCAATTGGCGGCGCCGGTTCTCATCCTGGAAGAACTTGAGCCTTATTATCTCAAGCTGACCAACCTGGGCTTGCAGCTCCGCCCAGACCTGATCGACGCGCACACTGTGCACTTCCACGGTTTCCGCAACGCGATCCCGATCTTCGATGGCGAGCCGCACTCTTCGGTCGGCGTTCCGATCATCCGCGACCTGACCTATTACTACATGCCGCGCGACCCGGGCACCTATATGTACCACTGCCACTTTGAAGAAACCGAGCACGTCCACATGGGCATGATCGGACCCGCCTTCATCCGCCCAGCATTGAATAAGACGCTTGCGCCGAGGAAGTTTGTCTATAACGATGAGAGCACCGAATACAATCGGGAGTTCTACCTGTGCCTGAGCGAAGTCTGGCTGGAGGCGCACTGGGCAGACTCTCACATCCAGCTCCCTGAATGGAGCGATTACAAGCCCGAGTTCTACCTGATCAACGGCCGCGCTTACCCAGATACGATCGTTGGGAACGGATACCGGGATGCGACCGGTGAAATGGTCGGACCAGCAGGCAGAGAAGACTTGGCAAACCAGCCTGTTACTTCGCTCATCACAACAAATGAGTTCGACCAGGTCTTGCTGCGGGTGAACAACCTGGGCTTTGAAACCGTGACCATGACGCTGGCCGGGATCAAGATGCGTGTGATAGCCCGCGATGCGGTCCAGTTGAAGGGACGGAATGAGGAAGACCTGTCCTTCATGACCAGCTCGATCACCCTCGGTTCAGGAGAATCGACAGATGTAATCTTTGAAGCTCCCGCTTACCAGGGTGTAAATGGCGTTGGGCAACCGGATAAATACCTGTTCTACAGCCGCAACCTGGCGCCACTGAATAATGCTGGATGGGCAGGGAAGGGCGGTCAGATGACGGAAGTGCACGTTTTCCCACGCAACGATTCCATCACTCTTCCTGACCAAACGGAACCGAACACGTAGAGGCAAAGGAAAAAGGTGAAGCTATGAAACATTTTCGTAAATTTATCGGCAATAAAAGGTTTGTTTCCGTGGCGCTGATGCTGGCAGTGCTGACCGGTCTCCTGTCATCAGGGGTTCAGCCGGCCAGCGCTCTTCACGGGAGCTTACCACCAACAGGGTTGGTTTGCGCGAACGACTCGCCGACCATCACCCTGGTTACTCGGACCGGGAGCATCATCCTCCCGGACGGTAACATGGTGTACATGTGGGGCTACAGCCTGGCTAACCAGCCGTTCCAGCATCCCGCCCCCACGCTGTGCGTAACCGAGGGAGACCAGGTGACGATCGTTCTTCACAATACTGATCTGCCTGATCCTACCTCGATCATCTTCCCTGGGCAAAAGAACGTGCTGGCCAATGGGAAGCCGACCCAGCCGCAGTACGATACGGGCGGGAACCTGCTGTCCCTGGCTGAAATGGCTGCGCCTGGCGAGACGGTAACCTACAGCTTCGTCGCCGAGAGACCCGGTACGTTCCTTTACGAGAGCGGCACCGAACCAACCAAGCAGGTAGACATGGGCCTGTTTGGTGCCCTGATCGTCCGTCCATTAGGTAACCCAACCTGGGCATACAACTATTCAGACACGGTCTTCAAAGAGTCTACAGAGTTCTTGATGCTCCTTTCTGACCTCGACCCAATGCTGCACGTCGCTGTAGAGCAGGGCCAGCCCTACGACCTGAGCCACTCCAAACCGCGCTACTGGCTGATCAACGGGCGAGCCTTTCCTGATACGGTTGCACCCAACGGAGCCGACTGGCTGCCAAACCAGCCTTATGGCGCTCTTGCTCACATCCATCCACTTGATGAGGTACTCAACCCAGATCCGGCGCTCGTGCGTTACCTGAATGTGGGCAAGGAAAGTTTCCCATTCCACCCCCACGGAAACCACGGCAGGATCATCGGGAGAGATGGGTATGCGCTGAAAGGTGAGCAAAATGCAGATCTCTCATACCAAGATCTTTCATATGAGAAGTTTACGGTAAATATTGGGCCAGGACAGACCTACGATGCGACCTTTTACTGGAAAGATGTGGAGAAATGGCACCCGACCGAACCTGGCAAACAGATCCCGGTAACCATCCCACAGCTCCAGAACATGGTTTACGGTACTTTCTTCAGTGGCAGCCCCTACCTGGGTAACACCGATCTGCTACCGGTGGGCACGCAAGCTTTGAATGCCTGCGGTGAGTACTACCACATCGCACACAACCACGCGTTGAACCAGATCACATCCTGGGGCGTTGTCCTGAGCGGGCATATCACGTTTACCCGCATCGATCCACCCTTACCCAACGATTGTGGACAGTAAGGAGGGAGGAAATCATGCACAAAACTACACGACTTTTCTTGTTAGCAGGCGTACTGGGGCTGGCGGTAATGCTGGCTGTAGGAGCGGGTATCTTGACCGCTTCGAAAGCAAGCAGTGCCAAACAGGTAGCACCCATCGCTGCTCCACTTAATCTTGACCCAACCTTAATGGTGGGCGATCCGCTGCTTCCTACCTGTACATTAATAGGCACGGAACGTACATGCGATCTATTCGCGACGACCGGAACGATTACCTTACCCACAGGCGAACCGGTACCTATCTGGGGTTTCACAGATGTCGATGGCGCTCAAGCTGAGCTTCCTGGACCGGTTATTGTGGCTAACGAGGGTGAGACCCTACACATCGTCTTCCATAACACGCTGCCCGAATTCGTATCACTGTTCTTCGTCGGACAGGAAGGTTTCGTTCCAGATTTGGAAGGTGTGTTAGGGAACTCACCCAAACATTATCGAATCAATCTGAACAAACCGGGTACTTTTCTATACCAGGCCGGCCTGACAGAAAACGGAGCCCGCCAGGTTGCCATGGGTTTGTACGGCGGCCTGATCGTACGCCCCGTCGATCCCGTTAGCCAACTTCCAGTCCTGAATCAAGCTTACCCGGGTTCAGAGGTCTTCCAAAAAGAAGCACTGCTGATCTACAGCGAGATCGATCCGGACTTCAACAACGACCCGGGCGGCTTTAACATGCAAGACTTCGATCCCGAGTTTTGGCTGATCAACGGCAAAGCCTATCCTCAAACTGAATGGATCGGCGCTGCGGCAGGGGAAACAGTTCTGCTGCGTCAGGTGAACGCCGGACTCGAGCAAAGAGCGATCGGGCTGCTGGGGGTCGAGCAGACCTACATTGCTGTGGATGGTGAGCCTTTGACCTATCCCTACAAGATGGTGTCTGAGTCGATCGGCACCGGGCAGTCCATCGATACCCTCGTGACGATAGACGCCAATACAGTGGTCGATACGGTTTTCCCGCTGTACGAAACGAGCATGCACCAGCACAATGGCACTCAACTCGTGCCAGGCAGCAATCAGCTTGCTTTTGGCGGTATCCTGAGCTTTATTGGGGTAACCAGCAGCACTGCGGTTCCAGTTGAGCCCGGTCCAGTGGTCACCTCCTTCACCGTAGACCCGAATGACACCAATGCAACTACTCAACTGTCTCTATCTGGAGTTCTTGAGGCCCAAGGGGCTACCACCCTGGCAGCTTACGAAATTACCATCGATCTTCCGGGAACTATGACAGAGACGGCGATAACTGGAACCGCATCTGGAACGACAGCGAATATCAATGCAACTATATCACCTGAAACGATGGCAAACTGGCTTGGCGGTACGGTCGTCTTCTACCTGCGCGGACAGGATAATCTGGGTAACTGGGGCCAACCAAGCTCTGCTATCCTCAACTTCGATATCGTAGGTCCCGAGATCTACGGGTTCAAGATGTCACCGAACCCAGCCAATGGTTCGAAGGATGTACATCTGTCTGGAACAGCAAGCGAGCTATGGACAGGTAATGAGGAAGTGACTACCGCGGGAGCTTCGTACCAGGGTGGAGAGATAATCCTCGATCCAAACCATGTTGGTGTGGTGGTTGGATTGAGCGGTGATATCCCTGCTGCTCAGATCGCAGCCCTCGCAGAAGGCCAATATCCTGTGACCGTCTGGGCAACAGATTTTCACGACAACCGTAGCGAAATGGTTGCTGCAGTACTGACCGTAGACAAAACCGGGCCGCTCGCTGATAGAGTGACTCTGACACCGAATTCACTGAACTTCAGTGGGCCTCTAGGCACAACGAATGTCAGGCTGGATGCAGTTGTCACCGATCCTGTCAGTGCAGGAATCTCCACCGAGCTCTTCAAGGTCTGGGCTCACTTTGGCGACCCGAACCAGATGTTTGAAGTATTCCCCTCTGACGGTCAGTTCGACAGTGTTTCAGAGGCAGTCCACTTCAACATCCCGGTGGTGAATTTTGCCAACCTTGGTTCGGGTACTCACAGTGTGTATGTGGTGGGACAGGATATGGCCGGCAATATGGGTGAGGCAGGCTCTGCAACAATCGATGTCTTCCTGCCTAATACTGATGCATTACCCCCGGTTATCACGAACCTTGCAGTCAACCCGAACCCAACCGGCGGTGCCAACAACGTCTTGCTGACTGCCCTGGCCAGCGATCCAGGTCTTGTCGCAGAAGCTGAATGGTCCTTCAACAATAGTACACCGCCTGGAGATGGTACAGCAATGGTTGGTGCGTTTGGCGCTGTTGATGTACCGATCAGCGCACAAATCAGTGTGGCTGGACGGCAGCCCGGTAATCTCCCCATCTATGTACGCGCTAAAGATTTGAAGGGTAACTGGAGCGGTTTTTACACGGTCATCCTTCAGATAACCCGCAGGGACAGAGGCGTCATCCTAACCGAAAGCTTTGTGGATCCCGAGTTTACTCAGTGGGACGGAACGGTTGGCAATGTCAGTCTGACAGAAGCCGCGCAAATGCCGCCAGTTGGGACCTTTGCCCTCGCAGCAGTTGAGATGGGTATGCAGGCAACCCTAGATGGCGCAGCTCCTGCATACCTGCAGGATAACCTGGACGGTGAGACCAGCTACCAGATCAATTTCTACTTCGACCCGAACAGCATCGACATGGGGGGTGGGGCGCACCAGATCTTCACCGGTCTGAACGATGCGGAACAATCTTTGTTCGGTATCGAGCTGGATGAAGGAACGTCTGGTTACATCCTCAGGGGTTGGGTGACAACGGTAGAAGGTGTGAAGTATATGCCAGACTTTGCCTTGAATGATGCTCCACACCGGTTGGAACTCACCTGGAACCCGAACGCGAGCGCTATCCTGGTGTTCTCTGTGGATAATGCTGACTTTGTCCAGGTAAGTACGGCAGAGACAGCCAGTATCAGCGGTGTAGAGGCCAGCGGAGGCAGCCTGTACATCGTCAAGTTTGGTCCTTCTGCTTTCGATACCGCGGCTGCCCCTCAGGGCGCTGAATACTTTGATGGTATCAACGCAGTCAGGCAGCAGATGGAAACTTTCATCTTCCTGCCCATGATCACACATTAAGAACAGTAGAAAAATATAGGTTGGGGTTTCCGGCAGGTTGCCGGAAACCCCAACCGGACTAGAATTGACATATAACGACGAGAAAACTATACTAGGAGCGCAGGATATGGAACGAACAATACCTGGAATAAACCAAACAACTAACGCCCTTGCAAAAATGCAAAACAAGAAGGCGCTTCTTCTGTTTATCATACTGATTGGATTGGTGGTATCCGGCTTCATCTGGTACACCGTGAGCAGCCGCCCAGAGCTGCAGGCGAATGGTGTTCCCATTAGCCCGGAGATCGAAGAACGCTACGGTGTGCGGTTTACATTCGTTGCTCTCGTAGCCCAGGATGGTCTGCTCGACGTTCGCTACCGCATCCTCGACGAGAACAAGGCCCGCGATATGGGGCACTATTCGACCACCACCCCCGTGCTTATCAATGAGAGTAGCGGGAATGCAGTAGATGTAACTGTGATGGGTTGGCACAACCACCGGGTTGAGCGAGGCCGTATCTATTACACGTTGATTCGGAATACAGGTAATGCGATTCAACGTGGTGACAAAATCACAATCAAAATCGACGACTTAGAACTACAGCACGTCCCCGTCAGGTAGAGGGAGAAAAGCTTAATGACGATAGCCCGTCTGGCATGGAAGAACATTACTGGTAGTATTTTTCGAAGCGGAGCGATTTTTCTGGCGGCAATCCTGGTGGCGGGCCTGGCAGTATGCACCACATTGATCGTACGCGGCACAGAAGACCAGCTTCACAAAAACCTGGAACGTCTCGGAGCCGATATGATTGTCCTGCCGTGGGGGACGGTTACCGAGCACGTCAAAGGCGCACAATTGGTCAGTATCAAGACCGAGCGTTGGATGCCAACAGCATATCTGGAGAAGCTGGCGGCAGTTCCTGGTGTAAAAGCCGTTTCGCCTCAACTCTATATCACAACTATCGAGCAAGCTCCTTTCTGCCCCGAGAGCGATGTTCTCCTGGTGGCATTCGACCCGGCTACTGATATCACTGTTAAACCGTGGTTGGAGCAGCCCCTGGAAGGTGAGCTGGGGTTGGGAGAGTTCGTCGGCGGAAGCTGTGCCGAGCAACCGGTGAACGATCAGACTGTCGACGTACGCGGTTATGAACTTCGATCAAAAGGTACTCTGATCTCAACTGGTACAGACTTAGACCGTACTCTATTTGTCACCTTTGAGACTGCGGAAGACCTTGTTCGCTACACAAGGGAAACAAGCTGGGATCCTATCCCTGTGGCGCAAAACAGCGTTACTTCCATCATGCTTAAGGTAGATATAAAGGAAGACCCACGCGAAGTAATCCACCTGATCCATGAACAGGTGGTAGGGGTGGTGCCTATCCTGACCTCTGATTTCATGCAAACTGAGCGCTCACACATGGCGCTCTTACTAAACAGCATTCTCATCGTGATGGCAGGCACCTGGGTACTCTCGGTGTTGTTTGTGGGGTTGGTGTTTTCCATTGCCGTACACGAACGACGGCGGGAAGTTGCCATGCTGCGCTCTCTCGGATCACCCTGGCAGAAAATCTTCTGGATGCTTATCTTCGAGGGGTTTATCATCTCGACTATTGGTGGAGTTCTGGGTGTTTTAGCGGGCTTAGGACTTATGGTCTTCTTCCAGCAAGAAATCATAAATTACCTGGGCGTTCCTTTTCTCCTGCCTGGTCTTACATCCATGTTGGGGTTGGGCCTGGCTGGTTTTATCCTGGCATCTCTGAGTGTATTCCTGGGTGCTTTAATTCCAGCTTACCGTATTACTCATGAAGAAATCGCATCGATGATGCGGGAGTAAAACTCCCGGCGGGAATAATTCGACCGTTATAAGGTATTTAATGAATAAATTACTACTTGCTTTTCGAAACGTTTCTCGGAACTCCTTTCGCAGCGGAGTGATTTTGGCAAGCTCTGCGCTGATGGCGGGATTTATGATTGCGACCAATTTGATCATTGGCGGTGCTCAAAGAAGTCTTCAGCTTGCACTCGAAAGGCTGGGCGCAGACATCGTTGTTGCCCCTCGAGAGAGTACAACAGCGATGGAAAATGCTTTTCTAATGGGCAAACCGGCAAGTATGTGGATGAGCCGCTCGATCTTACCGGAAATTTCTTCCATTGAGGGCGTGAAAGCTGTTTCACCTCAGCTATTTCTTTCTACGCTGCGCGGCGCATCCTGCTGCTCATCCCCGGAAATGTTCCTGGTCGCTTATGAACCGGAAACCGATTTCACGCTCCGTCCATGGTTAGAGGAGCACCTGGGTGAGGAATTAGGGGTAGGACAGGCTATCGGCGGATATTATGTCTTTTTGCCAGCCGACCAGGACCGTATCCTGGTTTACGGTTACCCTGTGGAACTTTTGGGCAATCTTGATGGGACCGGCACCGGGTTGGATAAATCAATGTTCTTTACATTTGAAACGGCGTATGAAATTGCCCGGCTTTCTCCGTTCCAGGCTGTGGAGGACATGGTCATCCCGGATGACAGCATTTCCGCAGTGATGATCAAGCTCGAACCCGGCAGTAATCCTGTTGCGATTGCCACAAAAATTGAGGCACAGATCCCTGAAGCGTCCGCAGTGATCAGCTCGAACCTGTTCCAATCACAGCGAGAAGATATTCAGGCCATGCTGCGGACCATCTCGCTTTTGTTAGGCATTGCTTGGCTGCTATCAATTGCACTCATCGGCCTGGTATTCTCGATGGCGATTAACGACCGGCGGCGGGAGATAGGCGTTCTGCGAGCGTTGGGTTCAACCCGCGGGAATATGCTGGCATCGCTGCTGGCGGAAGGTCTGATGCTGGCTTTAGCCGGTGGAATTTTGGGTGCCGTGTTATCAGCTCTGTCGGTATATCTGTTCCGGAATATGATTATTTCGTCGTTAGGGCTGCCGTTTTTGTTTCCGCCGCTGTTATCGTTAGTGGGAATGTCATTGTTAGGCCTTGGGCTGGCGCTGGCAAGCGTGGTTGTGGGAGCTTTGTTCCCGGCCTTAAGGATCAGCCTGATGGATCCGGCTGCGGCTATGAGGGAGTGAAGGATGATTTCATTACAGAATGTTTCTAAGACTTATATTTTGAATAAGAAAATGGTTGTCGAGGCTGCCAAAAACTGCAGCCTGGAAGTGAGCAAAGGTGAATTTGTGGTGATCACCGGGCGCTCCGGATCGGGAAAAACGACCCTGCTGAACCTGGTTGCCGGGCTGACGTTTCCCACATCCGGTAAAGTCCTGATCGATGACATAGAAGTTTGGAATCTACCCGATAAGGAGCTTTCAAAGCTGCGGAATGAGAAGATCGGATTTGTCTTCCAGTTTCCGAGTCTGATCCCCTCGTTGACCTCTCTGGAAAATGTTATCCTCCCCACCATTTATGGCAGCAAGTTTTCAAAGGAAGAAGCTCATAAGCGGGCTTTGCAGCTCCTGGACGAAGTAGGCTTATCAGATAAAATCGGATCTTTACCCCGCCAGCTATCAGCCGGGCAGCAGCAGCGTGTGGTTATCGCCCGCTCGTTGATTAATAGTCCGGATCTGCTGCTTGCAGACGAGCCGACCAGCGACCTGGATGAACAGACCGAGCATGAAGTGATGACACTGTTCCAGAATATCCACCAGCGGACAGGTATTACGATTATGCTTGTAACGCATGCATCTGAGCTCGTTACATATGGATCACGCAGCGTCCGGATGACGGGGGGCGAGATTACGGAAGACCGGAAATTATTTACCGGAGAGTTCATTCCGGCCTAGGTAAAACTGGTAAGGTGCGTGTGAGACGAACGAAAACCATAAGGCGAATCATTGCAAGAAACGCCTTAGCCGCCAGTTTTTTCCTCCTGGCGGCTGTCTTTATTCGCACCTCACAACCTTCTCAAGCAGCTCAGTTTTACCAAGAAGACGATGCTTTGGATGAAAAGGTCTCCCAGGCACTGCTTCATGAGATAGAGGTGCGATCTCCAGAAGAGATGATAGATGTAATCGTCACACTGAAAGATCAGGTAAACCTCCATGAAATACCTGGTAAAAGTAAGGCTGAGCGCAATCGAAATGTAATCGAACGCCTTCAATCGAGAGCAGACAAAGATCAGAAGCAGCTGCGCAGTTACCTGGAAGCCGCACAAAAAAGCGGGCTGGCGAAGGATGTACAATACTATTGGATTTTCAATGGAATCGCTCTTCGTGCCGAGCCAGGTTTAATAGAAGATCTGGCCCGGTTTCCGGAGGTGGAGTCGATTGCCATTGACGAGCAGATAACCCTGCCTGAAACACTGCCATTGACCACTACAGTCGAAGCCAACATCACTGCCATCGGTGCTCCTGATCTATGGGCACTCGGATACAGAGGTCAGGGCGTGGTGGTAGCAAACATGGACACCGGCGTCAATCTTTACCACCCAGATTTACAGCAGCAGTGGCGGGGTGGAACGAACAGTTGGCTGGATGTTACAAATGAACATTACCCAGTGCCAGGTGATCCCCTTGGTCATGGGACTGCAGTGATGGGGGTGATGATTGGAGGAGACGAAGGAGGGACGGCAATTGGTGTTGCTCCAAAAGCGCAGTGGATTGCCGTAAAGATTTTTAATAAAGATCGAGTATCCGACTATTCTTGGATTCACTCCGCTTTTCAATGGCTGCTCGACCCGGATAACAATCCCAGCACGCCTGACGCTCCTGATGTTGTAAATAACTCCTGGACAAAGATTGGCACCGGCTGCGATTTGCAGTTTCAACCAGATCTGCAGGCGCTGCGTGCGGTCGGAATATTGCCCATCTTTGCTGCTGGAAACCTGAGTGTTCTCGACCCGGATGGTCCAAATGATTTCAGTCCCGGGAATAACCTGGAAGCCTTCGCGGTAGGCGCATTTGATGATAAAAAGATGCTGTATGAGTGGTCGAGCAGGGGTCCATCTAGCTGTGATGACCCGGCAACGATTTATCCGGAAATAACTGCTCCGGGTGTCAATATCCGCAGCTATTATGGCGAATTGACGGGAACATCGCTGGCTGCTCCGCACGCCGCTGGAGGCTTAGCCCTGCTGCTGAGCGCGTTCCCCTTCCTGCCGTTAGAGCTTCAGGAACAAGCCCTGATACATTCTGCTGAGGACCTGGGAGAACTGGGACCGGATAATGATTACGGGAATGGTGGGTTGGATTTGATGGCGGCATATATCTGGATTAATGAAAATTACACTTTTTATAAGCAATACCTGCCGATGGTTGTGAATGGGGACCTACAGGGCGATTTTCCATACAAAATATACTTCCCGATCATTGTAAATGAAGGTAGAGATGAAGTAGACAGAAATCAGTAGGCAAAATTTATTCTGGCCCACTTAACACTGCACGCCGCTTAAAGGCCATTCTCCCCAATCTCCCATGCTATAATTTAAACAGTCCTTTGATAACCATTCACTATAAGGGTAAAGAAAGGAAAAGTTATGAGCGATAAGGTGATTTTCCAGGAATCAACTGCATTCCTCGAATATATACAAGCATTTCCATCCGGATTAGCGAATTTGAAGCTTGCAGATGCGGTTCGAGATCCTGATAAAACTGCCATCTTTTCTGTGGATGTGATAAATGGATTCTGCCACGAAGGTCCTTTGGCAAGCCCAAGAGTAAAGGGGATTATTCAGCCAATCGTCGACCTTTTCCGGATGAGTTGGGATAATGGACTTAAGAATATTGTTCTCATGCAGGATACTCATGAGCCAGATGCTGTCGAGTTCGGACAGTATCCGCCTCACTGTGTACGAGGTACCAGTGAATCTGAAGCTGTGCCAGAATTCAAGGAGCTTCCTTTTTATCATGCGATGACGATCATCGAGAAAAACTCGATCCATGCGTCACTCAATACTGAGCTGAATGATTGGATTGAGAGTCACCCGCAGGTAGACACTTTTATCGTGGTTGGAGACTGCACCGATCTATGTATTTACCAGTCAGCAATGCATCTGAGGGTGGAAGCAAATGCCCGCCAGCTCCAGCGCCGGGTCATTGTACCCGCCAATGCTGTTGACACTTACGACATGCCGGTAGAAACCGCACACCAGGTGGGGGCTATGCCTCACGATGCAGAAATCCTCCATGCACTCTTCCTCTACCACATGGCACTCAATGGTGTCGAGGTTGTGTGCCAGATCGTCCCGTAATATCAGAACATAGGATCCTGGTTCAGGCAATGATGATGAAGTGAAAGGGTGGGGTATGGAAGAGGAACGAGAGAAAACAGCTGCAATCAGCCTCATCACGGACTTTGGCCTGAAAGATGGCAATGTCGGTGTGATGAAAGGTGTGATCTTAAGCATGGCGCCCGAGGCAAAGATCGTAGACGTCACGCATCTGATTGAACCACAAAATATTGTGGAAGCAGGCCTGATCCTGCTTCGCTCTGCACCCTATTTCCCAAAAGGAACGATCCATGTCGTTGTGGTAGACCCGGGGGTTGGAACCAATCGCCGTCCCATGGCAGCCCGGTTGGGTGACCAGTTTTACGTCGGCCCAGATAATGGGATTATCACCATGCTGCTCGAGCGAATCGAACGAAGCCACCAACCTGTGCAGATGATCCAGCTGGACAATCCACGCTACTGGCTGCCTGACATCAGCAACGTTTTTCATGGACGAGACATTTTTGCTCCGGTTGCCGCTCACCTGGCAAATGGGGTCTCCCTGACCTCTATTGGAACTCCCATTTATGAAATCGAGCGATTGAAACTACCTCGTCCGGAGCCGACTTCGTATGGCTTACGTGGTGAGGTCATTCATATCGATCACTTTGGTAATATCTCTTCTAACATTATGCGTGAGCACCTGGGTGACCGTCCGGATGTCAGGGTGCGTTTGCGCGATAAAGAGATTAAAGGAATGGTACGCACTTTTGGAGACCGGCCCATTGGAGAACTGATCGTTCTATACGGCAGTACAGGTAACCTGATCGTATCCGTCGTCAATGGAAATGCTGCCCGCGTTTTGGGGGTGCGCCCCGGGGATAAAGTAGAGGTGCATTATTAGGTATAAGATCCAAGATAAGGGACTTTATTCCAGGTTAAAAGCGGATAAGGAAGTTTGCTGTTCCATTGACATTTGATGGATTGTCATCTATACTGAAATAACTGGAGCGAATGCTCCCCCTTCTGCAGCTATCTTTTCAGAAGAGGAGGTGGTGTCAAACCATGATAGTACATAGTACGAAACACAGCGCTGTGGCACCCCTCCTCGTTATTCGATAAAGGGTGTCACAGCGCAACAACAAAAGGTGTCCTGGTTTTACCAGGGCACTTTTTGTTTACAAACCTCTTCCGCTTTCCATTTCCTCTCTTACTTTATTATAAAGCGCCTCGGCTTTCAGTTCATTGAGCGTATAGCACGGAGCCTTCAGGTGTTCTGCAAGGGCCTGGGCTAAACCCTGGTCGAAGGCAGCATGTTCCATATTAATGACAACACAGCGAAATTTATCTGCTGCAATCTCCTCGGCCATATAGTGAGCTTCTTCTTGAGGAGGCAGCCCGCGCAAGGATACATTCCCAGCCCCATCGGTAAGCAGGATCACGAGGGGGTTGACGTCAGGATGGACGATCTGCTCGCGCTGCAGTACCTGTTGTGTCAGGAAAAGCCCTGCTGAGAGAGGTGTCTTACCACCTACCGGAATATCTGCCAGGGCGCGTTGAGCCAGTTGGACGGAGTTTGTCGGAGGCAAAACCAGGGTAGCGCGGTCTTTCTGAAACACGATCAATCCGACCCTGTCCCTGCGC
>Ga0209819_10000139_pt1 | contig 20629 bp, 14 predicted proteins | sample PPLLak2March2015_FD_187248 | JGI IMG/M metagenome (GOLD analysis project Ga0209819, IMG submission 187248) | Freshwater sediment microbial communities from Prairie Pothole Lake near Jamestown, North Dakota, USA - PPLs Lake P7 Core (1) Depth... | ecosystem: Environmental > Aquatic > Freshwater >... | reverse complement strand
AAACTACAGCTACAAAATCAAAGAAAATGGCATACCTGCAATTCTTTGCCGGTATGAGTTTTTACTTTGGTCAGAAAACTACTAAAGTAATTAAAAAATAATTTTCCGAGAAATATATTGTTGTTTTCAATTGGGGAGTCTGAAGACTCCCTTTTTTTATATCCAAAAGTTTGTTTTTAAATATGGGTAGAAATACCTTCAATATAGATAAGAACCGATGTATTTCATGAATGAACTATCCTGTGCTAATCCAACAGGTGTAGTCCTATTTTCATCCGATAGACCGATTGTATTGCCAGTATTATGTAAGTAGTTTTGATGTATAAGTAAATAACACATATTTCAAAAATTAAAAGGAAAAAATTTGAAAAAGATAAATACTCTATTAGCTATATTAGTTATGCTATTTGTTGTAAACAGCTTAAAAGCGCAAACTTATCCTATCCCAAAATATTCGTTACATATTCATGGTGGATACACATTAGGTCTTCCTGACTTAAAAGGAAATTATCCGGGAGATTTGGGGAAAGACCCTGTTCCATATTTTGCAAATAACGGTTTTAACTTTGGAGCAGATTTTAAATATTTTGTTGATAAAAAAAGCACATTTGGAGTAATGTTAGCATTAACATATACAATGCTAAGCAGCGGTGATAAAGGAGTAGATGTACCAGCTCCGGATACTTTAGTTGGAACCGGTACCTTCAGAGCAGATATGAGAATTATTACTATCGGTGTTGGCGCAGAATATGATTTTGCACCAAAAAGACCTGCAAATCCGTTTGTAAATGTTCAGTTTACTACTAATCTTATTGGCGGTTCGGAAAAATTTGATGCAAGCGGCGGAGCAAAACTTTCATCTTCAAGAGATATGTCATCAGCCGTTAGGTTTGGAGCCACGTTTGGTGCAGGTGTAGATGTTAAATTAAGCAAAAAAATAGGTGTTATAATAGGCGGCAGATATGCTTTTGCAAATCTATTCGGCAAAGATTTAACCGAAAATACAAGTTCTAATTATGGTTTAAATGATAAAGAAACTACAGCTACAAAATCAAAGAAAATGGCATACCTGCAATTCTTTGCCGGTATGAGTTTTTACTTTGGTCAGAAAACTACTAAAGTAATTAAAAAATAATTATCCGAGAAATATGTTGTTTTCAATTGGGAGTCCAAAAGGCTCCCTTTTTCTTTATAAATTACGAAAATAAATTCCTGCATAATTTGAATTTTAAAGAAAACAATAATGTTAATGCAAACTATAAATTATTATTTTTACTCACCCAAGAGGTGTAGTTCCTTTTTCATCCTGTTGCTCCATTGTCAAACCATGTTTATCTGTGTACCTTTACATATTGAATATAAATGACATCATCAAATGGATGACAAAATTGAAATATGACAATTGCAAATTTTTTAAAAATTAAACGAAAGAAAATAAATGAAAATAATAATCTACTCCGTGTTTTTTTTATTATGTTTTATAGCATCCACAAATGGGCAGTTAAAAGAACATGACAACCTAATGGGTGGGACACTGGGGTTCTGGACACGTAATAGTTCTCCTACATTTGGTTTAAATTATGAAAATCAAATTACACAGGCAGGTATTGTAACTATTGGTTTGGGAGCACTGCTCAGATATTCAAATTATCCAAACAATTTTGAAAGATTCTCAAATACATTTATTGGCGGACAGGTAAACTTTAATTTCAACCAGATAGAAAGCGGTAAGTTTGTTCCGTTTGCCGGATTGGTTTTAGGATTTTATTCTTCATCACCAAACGGCAGTTCATTGAAAGAAAGCGGTTTATGGACTTACGGGCAGGCAGGAATGAGATATTTCTTTAGTCCTTCTGTTGCCGGTGTTGCAAGGGTTGGTCTTGGAAACTTTAACTTCAACTCACTTGAACTTGGGGCAGATATTAAATTTTGATAAATTGATTTTAATAAATTAAGAAAGCGATAATTTTATGAGAAACAAATTGATATTAAGCACTGCAGGACTTTTAATGATAGCTATTGCACTACTGATGTTTACTTCATGTTCAAGAACAGCAGACGGGAATATTACAAAAGATCAGAAGGAAATTCAGAATAAAAATCTTGAGGAATCTTCAATCGACCAAAAAGATTTTACGGAATCCGATGAAGACCTGACAAATGTAAATTACAAGGAATTCTATGATCAGCTTACAGCTCACGGTGAGTGGGTACAGGTAAAACCAGAAGAAATTGGTCTCCAGCCAAAAACTGCTTCATCTACAAGTACTAATAATAATTTTTCAATTTCGAGTCTGTTTGGCATTAATAATGCATATGCAGCATCGGATATGAATTCGGAGATGAATGTAGAAATGGTTTACGTATGGAAACCGGCACCTGAATTAGCAGTAATAAGAACTGCAGGAGAAACTCCTGTATATACACCTTATACCAATGGGCAATGGATTAATACTGACGCCGGCTGGTATTTTAAAGCTCCAACACCTGTAGAAGAAACAGTTTCCCATTATGGCAGATGGGTGAATTCACCGACTGCCGGCTGGCTATGGGTTCCCGGAAGAGTGTGGGCACCTGCATGGGTCGATTGGAAGCAAAATGATACCTATGTATCATGGGCTCCTTTACCTCCTTCGGTATATCTGGTTAACGGTACAATGAGCACACCTCTTATTGATGACAATAACTATGTTATTGTTGATAGAAAACATTTTCTTGATGCGGATATTTACAAATACAATAATCTTTACAGTGATAATGGAAACAGGATATTGATTAGTGAAATGACCGGAACTCCAGGTATAATAATTGTAAATAATTCAATCATAAACCGGGGTCCGGATGTTAATATATTTCAAACACTATACGGAAGAAATATTGAGCTCGTAAAAATTCAGCACATAAGAAATTTTGACGGCGTATTTTATTCCGATAAAGAATACAATGTTTATACACCCGATTTTAAAAGATATAAAAACAAGGAAAATGCCAGGTTCACTGTAAATGAACCGAAATCATATAAAAAGTACAGTGACTGGAAAGTAAAGAAATCCGAGGAAAAGGAATATAAAAAGGAAGTTAAAGAATATAATAAAGGTGAAAAGGAATTCAAAAAAGTAGAAAAGGAAATAATAAAAGACAACAAAAACAATAATAAAGGGTATAAACAAAACAATGCAGGTAATGGTAACGAAAATGAAAAGGTGAATAAGCATAACGATAATGAGAATAAACAAAACAATAATAACAAAGGCACAAAAAATAATGATAACGGCAAGAAGCAAAATGGAAATGATAAAGGAAAAGGCAAAAAGTAATATTTTTAAAAAATAACAAAGAAAGATTTATTTATGAAAAATTTTAATTTAGTAACAAAAAATACACTAATATATTTCACAATTGTAATGCTGGCAGTATTTGCATATTCATGTAAAGACAATTCTATTAGTGTATCAGGAAATCCAAAGATGGAAGTTTCATTAAAAACTGATGCAACTGCTTTAGACCATGATGCAACTTTAGTTCTTGACAGTGCAAAAGGTTTGCTGGAAACTGTAAAGCTTGAAGGAAACGGCACAGCCGATATCAAAACCGGACCATTTGTTGTATATATTATTTTTAATGGAACAGTTAATACATTAGCAATAGCAAATATTAATGGTGGAACATATGATAATTTAAGCTTTAAGTTCCATAAGTATAATCCGAACGAACCTGTGCTTGACCCAGACTTTGGAAGCGGAAATACACCGGGATATTCGTTTGTAATAGCGGGAAAATATAATGATACACCTTTTGTTTATAATTCTCCCAGAACAGCAGTACAGCAAGTGAATGTTTCTCCAAATGTAATTGTTGATCCTGCTACAAGTATTGTATATAATGTAACGCTTATAGTAAATCCGAATGATTGGTTCTATAATAATGGGGTATTACTTGATCCAAGAGTCCCGGCAAATCAAAATGATATTGATAATAATATTCAGGCATCATTTAAAAGATCATTTAAAGATAATGATAAGAATGGTTTACCTGATTAATAATATATGATTATGAAGAGGGCAGTTTATTAACTGCCCTTTTTCTTTATAATGAACTTTAAAATAACCGATGGAATTTAATCAATTATGATAATTAATCTAATAGCTGGAATATTAACAGGTTTCATAGTTTCAATACCTCCGATGGGTCCTATAACCTTTGCTATGATTTCAAAAGGATTTAAAGGTGAGGTTAAGGAAGGCAGAACTATAGCCTTAGGAGCAGCTTTCATGGATTTCTTCTATTGCTTAATAGCATTCGGCGGTATTACGTTGATTATCTCCTTCTTCCCTTCTGCTGCCGCTGATTTTTATAATAAAAATGCTAATTTGATTGAAATAATACTGACCTTTGCAGGGTGTGCAGTTGTTGTTCTTTACGGCAGGAAGATTATGAAATCAAAAATCACATATGGAAAACTAGAAAAGAAAGAATCTTCAAAGTATGAATCTGCAGCTGCCAGAGCACATAAATTAGAAGAAAGAACAAAAGCCGTAACTAAACGATTCAAAGTGCAGGAAGTTGCTAAGTCAAATTTGATTGGGCTGTTTTTTATGGGAGTGATGTTGTGTTTGTCGTCAATTACACTGCCGGCTTCATGGATTGCACTGATTGGATATTTAAAAGGATACAACTTTTTGGATTCTACTTTTTTAGGAGGTTTAGCTTTTGCTATAGGAGCATTTGCTGGAACGTTCGGATGGTTCTATACTCTTTTAATGCTGATATGCGGCCACAAAAAACGTATTACCCAGGCTACAATAAACAAGCTTAATACATTTGCAGGAGTAATATTATTATTGCTTGGCGTTTTTCTGTTTATTAAAGCCGGTCTGTCTGTCTCCTATATTTTATAAATTCTGTCTTCATTTTTAATTCAGATAATATATGCGGCAGCTTTCATATAGCCGCCGCATATTTTTTATGTACTAAAATCAAAACATCATTTTCTTAAAGTCATTCCATCCAACGATACAGTATATTGCTTACTTGCTTCATCATACTTTACCGTGTATGCAGTAGGGTAATACACATTGCTCTTTGGATATGCTTTTGGAAGCTTAATTGTTTCAGTAGTATTAGGCTTCGTCTCCAGGAATGCTTTGGTAATCATCGGTTCAATGAATACCATTATGCCGTCATAAAAACCATATATCATAGTCTTTGTGAAACCATGATGAAACTCTGATGAATTAGGATCAAAATAATGAACTCCCATACCGCCTTCACCTGTTAGAGGAGCTGTCATATAATCAGTAGGGATGTACTCAGGAGCAGGGACTTTATAAACCCTTAACGTATCATCTCCTACACAAGTTATCTTGGCTCTATCTTCAGGTGTGTTCATGTAAAAGTGAAAATCAAAATGAGGGTTTCCGTAGAAATCCGGCGGATGACCCATCGGGTTCCAGTCAATAGCAATATGATTAAATGCAGTCTTCCCGTCTTTATCAGGAACGTTGAGCACAGTTTCAAATATAACAACATCAGGGAAAGTTGTAAGCCGCATACCGCCTTCATCTGTGGGTTTTTGAAGTCCCTTTAATGCATCGGCATCAAAGGTAACTCCCACTGATACAGGGTTATCGTTTTCATCAACTATCATCCATGATGAAACTGAACCGCTCCCCATCGGCTTTGTATCACCCTGTATTGTTTTTTGTGCTAACAGTGTTGTATTTATTGAAACAAATATAAATACAACACTCAAAACAAGGATAGAATAGGTTTTCATATTTCCTCCGTTTGCTGTCTGTTTATAAAATAAAGGCACAAAGTTGATGAAAAAATATGTAAAATGCAACAGGGTGACTTTAAACACCGGTATTTTCTGTGAACATTTAACATTTTCGTTTGTCAAAGACATTGTATTTATTGTTTTTGAACTGCATAAGACACATAATTGAATACATTCCGGTTATTTTATGCAACTTGTTTGAGAATAGATTGTTTGATATTAGTACAAAAAATACTTATTTTAACGTTTATATATAACGTAAACTTCCCATTCGTCTGAATTTCAACATTAAGAAATTATAATATTGCGCTTATAATTAGTATTATATTATTTCTTAAAATATTTTTATTAATTTGCTGCAATTAACAGGCCTGTGTAAGAAGTTGATACTCTATGAGGAACAACATAGAGCTTGTTTTTTGTTTAACAATTTATTTGGAAAAAATGGAAATTATAATAATATTTTTTATTGCGCACTGGTATTTATCCTTATTCTCTCAATCCTTTTTACAGCACAGGTATGCCGCACACGCCTCATTTACAATGAGCAAATTCTGGGAACGCTTTTTTTATGTCTTTGCATATATTACACAGGGTTCATCATATATGAGTGCAAGAGCATATGGAATCCTTCACCGCATGCACCACGCATATGCCGATACGGATAAAGACCCGCATTCACCCAAATATTTTTCTAACTTCTTTACCATGATGCTGCATACAAGAAAAGTGTTTGCTGATATTTTTACAAAGCGGGTAAAGATTGAAGAACGTTTTACAAAAAATCTGCCTGACTGGCCCTGGATGGATAAGCTGGGACACTCTATTATCAATAAGGGTTTATTTGCACTCTTGTATGTTGTCATATATTTTCTATTTGCACCTTACTGGTGGCTCTTCCTTCTGGTTCCTATTCACATTTTGATGGGACCTGTGCATGGAACAATAATTAACTGGTTTGCTCACAAGTACGGAAAAAAAAGCTTTGAAGTAAGCAACACATCTAAAAATTTAATGCCTGTGGATATCTTAATGCTGGGCGAAGACTACCATAATAATCATCACAAGTTTCCGGCTAGTGCAAACTTTGGATACAAATGGTATGAAATTGACCCGATATATTATATCATGCTGGGTCTCGAATCCCTTGGCATCATCAAGATACACGGCAAAGGTAAATATATGGAGAGTGAATATTAATTCCGGAGCTGCAGAACTGAAATTACAATTCTTCAATCTTCATTGCTAATTGCTAATTGTTCATTCTTAACTCTTAATTGGCTCTCCCCCGGGAACGCTTAACGCGCTCCTTTGCATTTACAGTTATTAATCTAAATTGCATCTGTAACTATTAATAAATCATAATACATATGAGAAAACTGAGCCTTTCTGTATTTACATTAATACTATTATCCTTTTCATCATATTCGCAGAATGAAAAGCTGCTCTCTTTTATTGAGCATTACTCTGATTCAATACTCACTACAGCACAGCAGCCGGGTATGATTATCAGTGTTACACGCAACGGTGAGGTGATATACGAAAAAGCAAAAGGGCTTGCTAACGTTGATACTAAGGAGCCAATGGATAAAACCATGCGTTTCAGGATCGGCAGTCTTACCAAAACATTTACAACAACAGTTTTGCTGCAATTGGTCGATGAAAAATTAATAACACTTGATGAACCAATAGATAAATTTTTTCCCAATGTGCCTAATGCCAAAAATATTACTATAAGAATGCTTGGTGATATGACAAGCGGCTTAAACAATTACAGTGAAAACGATGAATTCAATGATTCATTAAAATATCATCCTCTAAAATTATGGAGGCCGGAAGAGCTGATAGAAATATCACTGAGGCACGGCACATATTTCCCACCGGGCACAGACTGGCATTACAGCAATACTAATACAATTATGCTTGGTTTGATAATCGAAAAACTAACCGGCAATACTCTTGAGAATGAAATTAAAAAACGTATAGTCGATAAGCTTGGAATGAAGCAAACCGATTTTCCCAATGTACCGGAGATAGCCGGATTCCATCCGCAGGGTTACGATGAAGATGATGCCACTTTTGTTTACCCGCTAATTGATGTAACGGAAAAATATAACCCCACCTGGGCATGGGCGGCAGGAGCAATGGTCTCAACAATCGAAGACCTGAAAATATATCTCAAAGCTCTTGCAGAAGGTACACTGCTCAGCAAAGAAACACAAACACAGCGTTTTAAATGGATAGATGTTCAGCCGGGGTTCAGGTATGGCTTTGGTATATTTGAAGCAGGTAATGAATACTTAGGTCATAACGGTTCGTATCCGGGCTATCATAATATATCGGTGCATTCTCCAAGGACGGGTTACACAATAATAATATTATACAACACACAATCAAACCGCATACCGGATAATTTTTTGAAGGCAATGCTTCCGATGATTGAGCAATAGAATATAGAATTTATCAGATTCATCAGATTTGTCAGATTTATCAGATTCTCATAATTTCGGATTGCGGATTGTCAATTGCGGATTGAAAAGCTTAGACGGCAGATTCATCATCCAGAATACTGTATCTCCGCTTCGCTGCGAGATTCATCAGATTAGGAATCTTTATCAATAGCGTGTTCACAAGTATTAGAAAAAGTTAATTGTGTTTGGACTAAAGTCCATGAGGGTTGGTCCGTTATTACCACGGGCTAAAGCCCGTGGTTACTTTATCTTTATTTTTAAAATCTGATGAATCTGATAATTTGATGAATCTGACAAATCTGATGAATCAGATAATTTCATTTCTTCAATCTGTAATACAAAAAATATTTATCACATCATTAGGGCAAAGCTTGCCGCCGTTTAATTTTTCTTTGAATTCATTTAGCCTGTTCATCCAATAATCTTTATTCGAAGTCTTATCTGCAAAATATTCATACATGCTGAAATATTCATCGAATTCTATTACATCATCAAACTTGTTTATAATACATTCGTGTTTTATTCCGCGGGAAATAAAATAATCAAGAAGTACATCTTTCTTAATATGATTATAATGCTCATAACCCGCTTCATGCTGTACTTCTAAATAAAAATCTTCTGCTTCATTCAGATTACGTTTTTCAACACTCCTGTCATCATCAAGCGGTTCTATAATCATAACATGTTTACCTGACAGCCGGAACATCTCATCTATTTGCTTATCCCAGCTTGTCATATGATGAAGTGAAGCACGTTCAATAACGCAATCAAAGCTCTTATCCCGGAATGTAGTATGTCTTCCATCCATACATAAATATTCAATGTTGGATAGGTTGTTTTCTTTTTTGCACCGCTCAATTAAACGCTCGGAACAGTCGATTGCAGTAATATGTCCGCAGTAAGGTGACATTTCTTTTGTAAAGTCACCGCATCCGCAGCCGATATCAAGCACCTTTTGCGGTTTTAATGTTTGGAGTTTTTCAAGTAGCATTGTAACAATTAATAATTAGCAATTAACAATAAAAATTAATGCTGTTACTAATTGGGTCATTTTTAAATTATAAATTATTTCCAAAATTATTGAATATTTTTTACAAATAAAATGTACATGTAATACTTTAAAAATTTCAAGGTTTATTTGCGTTCATAAAAACAAGAAAGACGCCTGGAAATTTCTTTCCAGGCGTCTTTTCTGCAAGTAACAGAACCATAAGTTCCATTTCTCTGAGTGGGGGAATTATTTTATTAAAACCATCTTCCTGGTTTCATAAAAGCTTCCTGCACTGAATGTATAGAAATATACACCGCTGGCAAAATTCGAAGCATCCCAGTTATAGCTGTGTATCCCTGCGTCCAGTTTTTCGTCTACAAGCTTAGCAACTTCTCTTCCTGTAATATCGTATATCGCAACCTTAACATGTGAAGCTACAGGTACAGAAAATTTAATTGCAGTAACAGGATTAAATGGATTTGGATAATTTTCATATAGCGCAAAGGGCTGTGCACCTGTATTACAGGGTCCAAGCTTATCTCCATGATTTAAATGCTGTTGTATCTGGCTGAGATTTATACATAATGTACGTCCTTTGTGGCAAATTAAAACTTTGTTGTTATCACATGCAATATGGAAAACATTTACCTGAACAGTGTCATATGCAGAGCAGCCGGCACCATCTGTGACATTTACGATATATTTTGTAGTATCAGCAGGGCTGACGTTTATTGTTTGTGTAGTATCACCTGTTGACCAACTGTAATGAACAGGTGCTGTTCCGCCTGCGGCAGTTGCCGTTAATGTTGCATGGTCACCGCTAAGGTTCCAAATTGTAGTATCGCTGCCGGCATTAACAGTTAAGCTGCATGGGGAGACTGGAGTAAATGACCACAACACAGACCAAAAACCCGGACCATAAACATCAACAGCATTAGCCCGCCAGAAGTATTGAGTAGAGTTTGTAAATGTACCGTTTGGAACAGTGTAATCTGAAGATGACACTGTTTGATTTACAACAGTTGTTGCAAAGGAAGAATCAACAGAAACCTGCACCTGGTAGCTTGATGCATTTGTTACGTCACTCCAATCAAGAAGCAGAGAGCCGGGCAGTACTTCAGCTCCGTTAGAAGGGGATACTAAATCAGGTGTTGTAACCGGAGGTGTTGTGTACTTGATTGTAAGGATGTCAGAATTTGTACCATTGCCTATACTTGACCCTGTAACATATATAGCTCCGTATTCATCGAATCCGATAGCACACGGTATATCGCCCAAATTTCCAGAGCCGTTATAACGACCAACCCATTGCTGCTGACCCGAAGAATTGTATTTTATGGTTGCATAATCTGCATTATCAGATGCTGTATATCCCTGGCTGTAACCGGTAACAAATAAACTTCCGAATAAATCAATAGTAAGTGCAGTTGCTTTATCTTCTTTTAAGTTGAAATATCCCGGTCCGTTATATCTTGCAACCCATTGCTCCTGGCCTGATGGATTATATTTTACTGTCGCAAAATCATTTTGTGTTCCATTTCCGGCACTGTAGCCCGTAACATAAATGTATTGGTTAGCTTCAAGAATCATAGCATTTGGTACGTCATCACCTGATGCAGGTCCGTTATAAGTTGCTACCCATTGAAGTACACCGGTTGAGTTATATTTGATAGTGGTATAATTACTGCCGTTTCCAACTCCATTGCTTGAGCCGGTGATATATACATTTACAGACGGATCTAATGCCATATCATACAATATATCATTTCCATTAGTAGGTCCATTGTATTTTTCTATCCATAATTGTGTTCCGCTTGTATCATATTTTATTGTTAAAAAATCGAAATTAAAATTTCCATCGTTAAGGTAAGTATAATATCCGCTGATATGAACATTGCTGGCATAATCTAATGCTATAGCGATCATTTTACCGTCATTTGGAAAAGAGGTTGTATGATGAAAATTTCTTATCCATACCTGCTGACCGGATGAATTATACTTAATAGTAACCAATGCAATGGAATTATTAACATTGAGGTTAGTCCCGGTTATAAATACAAACCCATCTGAATCAACCGTTACAGCATTAGCAGGTCTGTTACTCTGATGCCTGGCAACCCACTGCTGCTGCCCCGAATTGTTGTATTTGATAGTAAGAAAATCAAATGTGCCTCCCGCTCCGTCACTTCCGCCTGTAACATAAATATTACCATAGATATCAGTCACCAGGTCCTGAGGCACATCATTACCTGAACCATCATATACAGCAACCCATTGCTGAACACCGGCTTTATTATATTTTATTGTTACAAAATCACTATCGCCTGAACCCAAAATATAAACATCACCATTGTATTGGTCAACTATCATGGATTTAGCTGCATCGTTACTGCTGTTAGTTGCTCCAGTATATCTTACTACCCAATCATCCTGTGAATATAATTGGGAAGTGTAAGATATGGACAGCATAATAAGCAAACTTATTATTTTGCAGCAAGATAAGTTTGTTTTGTTTGAGAAAACTTCTATAAAATTTATCATTTTAATTCCCCCCAGAATTTTATTATTAAGATTTGTTCAATCTATACCAGTATGCCTGAAATAGCAAATAAACTTTTTCCTGATTGTGAAAGGAATTTGAAAGGGGGGAAATATGATTATCAATAATCATAGCAGTTTAACGTTAGCTGAAATTGTTGTTTTTTATACGTTTTCCGTGGTTTTTTGATTTAATTCTATAATATGAAATTACTTTTTTTATAAAATTTGTGAAAAATTATAAGGCAATAGATATATTAAAATCCTTAAATAAAGAAGAATTTAAGCGGCTGGGGAAGTATTTATCTTCACCATTTTTTACTACAAATAAAAACCTGATGAAGCTTTACAGGCTGCTCAAACCGTATTATCCCGGGTTTAGTCATGCTAAGTTATCTAAACAAAGAGTTTACAAAAACATTTATGGTAATTCTGTTTATCATGATGAAAGATTCCGCAAGCTTTTTTCGGAATTTTATAAAGAACTAAATAAGTATCTCGTTATACTTGGGTTAGAAAACAATGAGATGGCATATAACAGGATATTATTAGATAGGTTAAACTTCAAGAAACTCGATTCACTTTTCCTTAAAAAATTTTCCGAAGCTAATGAGTTTATTGATAAATTGGATTTTCACTTTGATAATTATTTGGAAAAATTTCTACTCCAATGGGAATATGTAGTATTTTATCTTAACCGGGGTGAGCAGCATAAAATAGCGCCAAATATTCTAAAAAGGGGAAATTATATAATATTCTATTTTTTGTTTGATATCATTTTGACTATAAAAGATATAGATACTAACCGGAAGAAATTTGGATATAATCCCGAACCTAATTTGCCTGAAGCTTTCCTTGAAAATTTCAATATTGAAAATTTTTTTGATTATTTAGATAAATATGACATTAAAGACAAAGAGATAATAAATTTGTATTATACTGCATTTCTTGCTTTCAGGAATTTTGATGAAGAGAAATATTATTACAACTTTCATGAACTTGTATTACTAAATTGGGACAAACTTAGTAAAATAGGAAGATTTGTAGTAATTTCTTATTTAGTTAATTATTGCAATAATAAGATTCACTCAGGAAAAAGTGAATTCGAAATAAAATTATATGAAGTATATAAACTATTTCTTGAATATGGCTTGTATCGCATGAATGATGATAATTATATCAGATTTGATATTTTATTACATATTTCAGACAATTTCTCTAAAATGGGAAAAAATAGTGAAGTAAAAAAATTCTTAGATGATAATATTATCTTTATTGACCCGGAGCAAAGGAATAATATTTTAAACTACTGTAATGCACTGGTAGATTTTGAAAATAAAAAATATGGTGAATCTTTAAATGATATTGCTCATATCAAAACTAATGCATTTCTTTTTAAGCATCGCATAAAAAAATTACTCATGAAAATATATTTCGAAATGAATCTTTATGATGATGCCATTAGTGCCTCAAACAACTATAGAAATTATCTTTTACATAATAAGCTTATTTCTGATATTGATAAAGATATGGGAATAAAATTCCTGAATAATTATAACGACTTATTGAAAATCAGGTTCCTGGATAAAAAAAACAGTTATTCTATGAAGAACCTGGAAAACAGTATTAATGAATGTAATTCCGATGAAATTTACTGGATAAAAGAAAAGTTACAGGAATTGAAAAATGAAAAATATAAACATACCGGAGTGGAAAATCCGGTATTTTATCTTAGTTAGTCACCTTTCGCAAATCATAAATCAATTTGTTACGAAAAAAATATACAGGTAATTTCAGATCCTGTCCTCACCCCCCGACCCCCTCTCCTATGATAGGTGTTAGGAGAGGGGGAGTTCCTTTTACTTTTAAGATTTTATTATTACTCAAGTTCTATATTTTTATGTCTCCCCCTCTCCTTTCATGTATCATAGGAGAGGGGGTCGGGGGGTGAGGACAGGAGCTGAAATTAAATACAAATACTCAAATCTTACCCTATGATTACACTCTTGCGTAAGGTGAAACTCTTGTCTGTGTATAAATATGAGTAAATCCCGAAGGGATGATATTATGGTAGAAAGATTTATCCCATACGAACAGAATCCGAAGGGGTGACATTATTTATTAAATACCTATTAAGTCGTGATTTATCTCTTTTCAATATAATTTTTTTACATTCTTTATTAGGTGTTAAAGTACATGTTGATATTAAAAGGTAAATTGATCTTGCAGAATTTGCACAAAGCTATTATAAACTGTATAATAAAAAACTTAAAGAAAATGAACTTTATGATTATATGGTAAAAGTATTGTTTAGAAATTGTTTACATAAAGCAGATGAAAATCATATTTGTTTTGCAAGAAGAGGAAAAGCAGATAGAACCCAAGCTCTGGAAAATGCAATTAGAAATGCTCAACAGGAATTTGAAAAGTTTCGCAATAAGAAATCGGATAAATTGGTATTAATAGATTGTAAATATCCTTCCGAAGAAACTTGTCTGCAAATAATAGATTACTACTTATGGGCACTTCAAAGGTTATACGAAAAAGGTGAGGACAGATTTTTCAACTTATTAAAAAAAGATTATAGAATTATCAGAGATTTGGATGATAAAAGGGAAAACAGGGTAGGAGCAGTATATTATGACAGAAATCCTTTAGAATTGAAAAAAATAAAACCCGTTCATCGCTAGGTTTAAGCTAAAAAGCTTAAACACACGGCATGGAGCCGGCGTTCGCAGTGACGGGCTTACAATAATAATGACTAATTTTTAAGATTACAAGTTCCAAAAGGGAGAACCGCAGCAGCTCACTGCCCATTTATTTTGTGTCAGGTCATTTGTTGGAAGAATGGGATAATTCTTATTTTCTCTATTACATATTATAATGATGAAATACCGTTATCATCAAGATCGACCTGACATTGCCCTGGAGCAACCCCTCTTTCCCAAATTTCCATTTGGGAAAGTACATAGGAGGATTTTAACTCTCCGGACAAAACCTTACCAAATGGAAATTTGGTAAGGAGTAGTGTGTGGAATATTTTCCAAGCCAAAAGTACCGTTGCAGTTCACTCATTAGGCAAATATATAAACTAATTAATTCAGTGCTGCTGAAACATTGCCCACTAACCATTCCCGTCACCGGCACATTTATTCTGCATGAGTCATTTACCCTGCTTTTGACATACTATGGTACGTTTTCAGTTTGGTTTTGGCGTGTTTTCTTGCAGACTTTGGGTTGTTTTCAGGTTAGTTTTAGTTTTGATGCATTAAAAACATCTTTAACTGCTTTATACTAAAGAAAATAACTCTGTCACGCTATTTCAAATTTGCTCAAAAATGTGGTGATTACAGCACGGAAACGCAATATTTTCCAAAAATCAAATCTTCAGTTTTTCGTTAACCGGAATTGTTATGGGATAAATCCGGCAGCAGGTATTTGTCGCTCCAATTGGCACATATCAGATGTTGCTTTAAGCTCTTGCCATTGTTTTGCACTCTAACCCCCTTAATCCCTTCGAGGTGGGAATTTTGCCGGGGGTTAATCTCAAGGAGAATTGATTCTTGGTAAGTCTTGAACAACGATTAGTGGTATTATTTAAGCAGACTATCATATTTTGAATTGTTTCATAAAATATGAAGGACTTAAGACTTGCCAAGTTTTTAAACATTCAAGATCCGGGAGAAAAGACTTACAAAGTTTTGTGTTTTTCTAATAATTGCAATTTCTCTTTCTTAATGTATTATAGCTAAAAATACTGATATTTCGTGTCTAAAAACTTTGCAAGTATCCAATTTTTTGTAAATATTTGACAAATAGAGATTAATGTATTATATTTATATAGTATATGTATTTATACATATACTATATTTGCATAAATAAAAGTAATCTGTTCTTTGTCATCACGGGTCTAAAAAGATGCATGTCGCCGTAAAGTTGAAGTTCCGGCATAACTGAAAGCGTTAGATTCCGAAGTGCCCGAAAAAATATGCATTGAAATTTACCTAAAAGGGTTGAAGGTTTCAGGTTGCAGGTTGGAAAGTTGGAAGGTTGGATGTTGCAGGTTGAAAGTTATCTGATGAATCTGATGAATTTGATGAATCTGATGAATCTGATAAATCTGATGAATCAATAAAAAAACCCAGCTGACTTACGCCAACCGGGTTTTCATTTTATCTTTAAATTTTATTTAGTTGCTCAAAGTATGAGGCTCAACATTTTCAATATGTTCTTCTTCTATTTCCGAGTCAACAAAGTATAAGCCGTCTTCGCCTTCTTTGTGCTTCACTTTTATCTTTGAACCTTCTTTGAACCTGCCTCTTAGAATCTCTTCGGATATCGGGTCTTCAATATATCTCTGTACAGCTCTTCTTAAAGGTCTTGCACCATACAGCGGGTCATATCCTTTCCCCGATAAGAATTCTTTTGCACTATCGGTAAATTCAAATGTAATTCCAAGAGCAGATATTCTCTTAAGCAATTGCCTCGTAGAAATATCTATTATCTTGAATATGTCTTCTCTCGAAAGCTGTTTGAATGTTATCAAATCATCAATACGGTTCAGGAATTCAGGACTGAATACTTTCCGCACCGTTTCTTCGATATGGGATCTCATCTTATCATATTTATCTTTGCCTTCAACAGAACCGAAACCAAAGTTACCGATATTTTTAATATCTCTTGTACCGATATTCGATGTCATTATGAGTATAGTATTCTTAAAGTCCACCCTTCTGCCCAGGCTGTCTGTCAATATACCGTCATCAAGAACCTGGAGTAATATATTGAATATATCAGGATGAGCTTTTTCGATTTCATCAAGCAATACTACTGAATAAGGTTTTCTTCTTACTTTTTCGGTAAGCTGTCCGCCTTCTTCATATCCTACATATCCCGGAGGAGCTCCGACCAATCTGGACACATTGAACTTCTCCATGTATTCACTCATATCAATTCTTATTAAAGCATCTTCGCTATCGAACAGGAATTTTGCCAGCACCTTAGCCATTTCGGTTTTACCAACACCTGTAGGACCTAAGAAAACGAACGAACCAATTGGCCTGTTCGGGTCTTTTAATCCTGCACGGGTTCTCCTGATAGCTTTGGAAAGCTTTTCAATTGCTTCATCCTGACCGACAATGTGTTTCATAAGCTCATCTTCCATCTTAACAAGCTTGTCAGATTCGGATTGTGCAACACGGTTCACCGGGATTCCGGTCATCATAGATACTACATCAGCAACGTTCTCTTCGGTTACTTCATGTACTATGCTCTGTGACTGAACTTCCCACTCAACCTTAGCCTGGTCCAGTTCATTCAGCAGTCTTTTTTCTTCATCTCTTAATCTGGCAGCTTCTTCAAAGTTCTGGTTCTTTACAACCTGGTTCTTCTGCTGTTTGATTAATTCAATTTCACCTTCAAGCTTAAGTATGCTTTCAGGAACCACAATATTTGCAAGATGCACTCTTGAACCGGCTTCATCCATCACGTCGATTGCTTTATCAGGCAGATACCTGTCTGTAATATAACGTGAGCTCAGCTTAACGGCAGATTCAATTGCTTTCTTATCAAAACTGACATTGTGATGCTCTTCATACTTGTGCTTGATGTTCATCAATATCTGAATTGTCTCATCTTCTGTAGTCGGATCAACAATAATCTTTTGGAAACGTCTGTCAAGGGCTCCGTCTTTTTCTATATATTGCCTGTATTCATCAAGGGTTGTAGCCCCGATGCACTGCAAATCACCTCTTGCAAGAGCCGGCTTGAATATATTCGATGCATCAAGAGAGCCTGAAGCACCGCCTGCCCCTACAATTGTATGGAGCTCATCGATAAATAAAATTACATCTTTCGCTTTTTCAAGCTCATTCATAACCGCTTTCATTCTTTCTTCGAATTGTCCGCGGTATTTAGTACCTGCAACAAGTGATGCAAGATCAAGGGTTACCACTCTTTTATCATGCAGTACACGCGATACTTTTTTCTGAATTATTCGAATAGCAAGGCCTTCTGCAATAGCAGTCTTGCCAACACCCGGTTCACCAATCAGAACAGGATTATTTTTCTTCCTGCGGCTTAAAACCTGAGCAACCCGTTCGATTTCTTTTTCCCTGCCAACTATAGGGTCAAGCTTATCGTCAATAGCGAGCTTGGTCAAATCCCTGCCGAAATTATCGAGCACTGGAGTTTTAGACCTGTCAGGCTTCTTCTCTGAAGGTTTCTGTCCCCCGGATGAAGGTTGTGAAGACTTACCGCTGAGAATATTCGATAATTCTTCCTTCACTATTTCGTACGTGATACCGAACTGCTGGAGAATTTGTGATGCGAGATTATCATCTTCACGCAAAATGGAAAGCAGCAGATGCTCGGTACCTATAACATCCGATTTGAAAATTTTTGCTTCAAGATATGTAATCTTTAAGACCTTTTCCGCCTGCTTTGTAAGCGGGATATTGCCTACCGTTAACGTTGCACCGGTTTGCCGTACAGTCTCTTCAATTACTTTTTTGATTTTGGAAATTTCTTTCCCAAGGTTTTTAAAGATTTTGATGGCAATACCTTCACCTTCTCTGATGATTCCCAGTAAAAGGTGTTCCGTGCCAATATAGTCGTGTCCTAATCTTATTGCCTCTTCTCTGCTTAACCTGATCACATCTTGAACTCTATTTGAAAAATTACTATCCATCTATTCATTCCTTCTAATAAAGTTTAATTCTTATTATTTCAACCTTTTGAGTTTTGATTTAGTTTCATAGTCAGTTAAAATTAGTATTTAATACCTTAATTTGCAAGAGTTGAATAAGGTAAAAATAATTGCATAATATAAGTAAAAAAGTAGTTTTTTGAAGTTTACCATCTATTTAAAAAAATATTTTTTTAAACCTCAATACATTCAATATCTTAGAATCAAAGAATATGATTAACCGGTTAATTTGGTTGGTCACAGTTCCTGATTCAAAATAAAAATATATATAATGTATTGAAAAAGTTATAATTCACTTTGAAAATATATCGATTTTAACAAATTTAGCAAATTCTAAAATTGTCTGAATCACAGATGACACAGATTAAAGGATGTCCACAGATAAAAGCATTTACACAAATAAAAGGTAATACAATTTAACATTTATCTATTCCCGGTATAGATTAATTCTAAATTAAAAAATTAGTATTTTTTTTTAAAATCTTATCAGTGAAATCCGCAGCATCTGTGTCATCTGTGATTCAGACAAATATTTTATTCTGTTAGATCAGATATCTTTACTATCCGAAATTAACAATAGCTCCCTGCACGCCCGACTGCAACGGGCAGGCAGTCGAAATTCGCAATTATTAAGATTTCTCTTTAATCACTCAACTCTATGTATTAAATTACACTAAATTTAAAAATATAGTATGGATGCATTTTTAATTCATAGACTGCAGTTTGCTTTCACAATTATGTTCCATTATATATTTCCGCAGTTAACAATGGGACTTGCACTTCTTATCGTCATCTTAAAAATTATGGCATACAGAACAAATGATGAAATGTACAATAAGAGTGCACGATTCTGGGCGAAAATATTTGCGTTAAATTTTGCTATGGGTGTTGTTACAGGTATTCCTATGGAATTTCAGTTTGGCACTAACTGGGCAAAGTTTTCAATGTTTGCCGGAGGAGTTATCGGGCAAACTCTTGCTATGGAAGGAGTGTATTCTTTTTTTCTTGAATCAACATTTCTTGGGCTTTTCATTTTTGCAGAAAAAAAGCTTGGACGTACCGGGCATCTCATATCGGCAATTCTCGTTTTCATCGGTGCATGGATATCAGGATTTTTTATTATAGCAACCAATGCATGGATGCAGCTGCCTGTCGGATTTGAACTTGGCAAAGACGGTACATTTCAGCTTGCAAGCTTCTGGCAGTTGATGACAAACCCGTGGCTCTTCTGGCAGTATGTGCATAATATGAGCGGTGCTGTTATTACAGCCGCATTCGTTATGTCTGCTATGGGTGCTTATTTTTTATTATCAAAAACTCATGTGGAATACGGCAAAATATTTTTACGGCTTGGATTGATAACAGGTGTAATATTTTCTATCAATATGGCTTTCCCAAGCGGTGACGGACAGGGAAAAAATATTGCGCAATATCAGCCATCCACTCTTGCTGCCATGGAAGGATTGTTTGAAACAGAAGACGGTGCTTCGCTTGTAATTCTTGGACAGCCGGATATGGAAAAGGAGCAAATAGATAATCCCATCAGGATTCCAAAAATGTTAAGCTTCTTAACTTATAACAGGTGGGAAGCAACTGTTAAAGGCTTAAAGGAATTTCCAAAAGAAAACTGGCCTGATAATATTCCGTTACTATATTACAGTTATCATATTATGGTTGGGCTTGGTACAATTTTTATAGCAATAATGTCATTTGGTATATTCCTTTTATGGAGAAAAAAAGTATTTAACACACGATGGTATTTGTGGATAGTTCTGCTTTCGTTTCCATTCCCTTATATAGCTAACACAGCGGGATGGATGACAGCAGAGCTTGGGAGGCAGCCATGGCTCATTTACGGGCTGTTCAGGACAAGTGAAGGGATATCACCTAATGTAAGCTCAGGCTCGGGTACTTTCACTCTGCTTGGCTTTCTTGGGCTATATATGGTGATTGGAGTTTTATTCTTAATTCTTGTATTAAAAGAAATCAATCATGGTCCTGAACACATTTCAATTAAGAATTAAGAATTGTTTGATTTAAGATGTGTGATTGAAGGTTGGAAGGTTGGAAGGTTGGAAGGTTGGAAGGTTGGAAGGTTGGAAGGTTGGAAGGTTGGAAGGTTGGAAGGTTGGAAGGTTGGAAGG
>Ga0209819_10000137_pt1 | contig 20761 bp, 12 predicted proteins | sample PPLLak2March2015_FD_187248 | JGI IMG/M metagenome (GOLD analysis project Ga0209819, IMG submission 187248) | Freshwater sediment microbial communities from Prairie Pothole Lake near Jamestown, North Dakota, USA - PPLs Lake P7 Core (1) Depth... | ecosystem: Environmental > Aquatic > Freshwater >... | reverse complement strand
TCCCAGTCTTTAACGGTCAGATAGTGGCGGTTGGGGGAATCATGCCAGGCGTGAGGGAAACTGGGCGTCACTGGAGCCCGTCCGAGAAAAGCCAGCTGCCAGCGGGCTTTCCAGTGACCAAACGTGGGAAAGACGACCACCACCTTCCGGCCGACTCTCAGGCATTCCCGCAGCACGTTACGCGGGTGCTCCAATTCCTGCATGGCGAGACTGAGGATGACGAGGTCGAAAGCGCCGTCCGGGTAGTTGCACAGCCCCTCTTCGGCGTTCCCGTGGTGGACGCTTAAACCGCGCTGCACCGCGCGAATGACGCACTCCTGGGAGAGTTCAATTCCGGTGGCCTCGACTCCGCGATGCGCGGCCAGCCGGCTTAACAGTTCGCCGTCTCCGCAACCCACGTCCAACACCCGACTCTGGCTGGCAGTCCGCTGAAGAACCCACTCGTAGATGGCAGATCGATTTTCAACCTGATCGGGCATGCATACGTCTCCCGGCCCGGCTCACCCGCTCCAGAAAGGAAGCGACAATCGGCATCTGTTCCTGGTATTCGAGGAGAAAGGCATCGTGGCCGTAGTCGCTCCGGATCTCACAGTACGTCGCGTCCCCGTGGTTTCGGCGAACTGCGTGCGCCACTGCTTTCAGCTGATACGCGGGATAAAGCCAATCGGAACTGAAGGCGATCAGAAGGAAGCGCGCCGGGCAGCCTTTGAATGCTTCCTCCAGGCTTCGGGTTCCGCCGTTGGTCAGATCGCAATAGTCCAGAGCCTTGGTCATGTACAGCAACGAATTGGCATCGAAACGACCCACGAAGCTTTCACCCTGATACCGCAGGTAGCTTTCCACCTCGAAATCCAGTGAAAAATCGTACCCGAACTTCTCCCGATTACGCAATCGGCGCCCGAACTTCTGCGCCATGCCGACGTCGGAGAGGTAGGTAATGTGGCCGATCATCCGGGCGACGGCGAGCCCCAGCCGCGGCCCTTCGGTCCCGTAGTAGTTCCCGCCGTTCCAGGCCGGGTCCGCCATGATCGCCTGGCGGGCCACTTCGTTAAACGCGATTTGTTGCGCCGAGTGATGCGACGTCGTAGCAATACCAATCACCGAGCGCACCTTGTCCGGGTACTGCACGGCCCACTGCAGCGCCTGCATGCCCCCCATGGAGCCGCCGATGACTGACAGCAGAGAATCGATTCCCAGCAGTTCGAGCAGTTTCGCCTGGACCTGCACCATGTCGGCGACCGTCACGACCGGGAAACTCGTGCCGTATGGTTTTCCAGTGGAAGGATCGATCGATGAAGGACCGGTCGTACCGTAGCAGCTGCCGAGGACATTCGAACAGACGACGTGATAGCGATCGGTGTCCAGGGCCTTTCCCGGCCCTATGAAGACGTCCCACCAGCCGGGTTTCGCAGCGCCCGGAAGCCAGCCAGCCGCGTGGGCGCCGCCGGAGAGGGCATGACAGACGAGAATCACATTGTCCCGTTCGGGAGACAGGGTGCCGTAGGTTTCGTACGCCACATCAATAGGACCGAAGCAGACGCCGCTCTCAAGCACCATCGGCTGGTCGAAGACACGGATTTTCGAGGCTTCGACGATCCCCAACGCATCACGCTGCAAGTAGTTGGAGTCCTGCATATGGTTTTTCAATTGTGCCCCGGCAACGTCTGTCAGAGCCGGTAGCCTCTGGAGACGCTCGACCCTACTTCTGCGAGGCCTCGATGGCCTGGTCAAGGTCAGCGATTATATCCTGAATGTCCTCGGTCCCGACCGAGAGCCTGATGAAATCGTCAGTGACACCGGTCGACAGTCGCTCTTCGGACGACAGTTGCTGATGTGTCGTGGAGGCCGGGTGGATGATCAGGCTCTTCGCATCGCCAATATTGGCCAGGTGGCTGAACAACTTCACGTTGTTGATGACCTTCTTGCCGGCCTCGTACCCGCCCTCGATTCCGAAGCCGATGATCGCTCCGGCGCCCTGCGGCAGGTATCGTTTGGCTCGCCCGAAGTCCTGATGATTTGGCAGAAGCGGGTAGTTCACCCAGCATACGTGCCCCCGCCGGCTAAGCCATTCGGCCACTTGAAGCGCATTCTGACAATGCTTTTCCATTCTCAGTGGGATGGTCTCCAAGCCCTGCAGGAATAGAAACGAGTTGAACGGTGACAGACAGGGGCCGAGATCGCGCAGAAGCTGGACACGCGCTTTGATGATGTAGGCCGCGCCTTTGATGACCGCCTTGTCGTGCAGGCCGAACGGCTCCCAGAAGACCATTCCGTGGTAGGAGGGGTCGGGGCTGGTGAATTCAGGGAAATTCCCTTGCGACCAGTCGAAACGGCCCGAATCCACAATAGCCCCGCCTATCGATGTCCCGTGGCCACCGATGAATTTCGTCAGCGAGTACACGACGATATCGGCTCCATGATCAAGCGGCCTGAAAATGAATGGCGAGACAGTGTTGTCAACCACAAAGGGAACGTGATGGCGATGAGCGATCTCTCCGATCGCCTCGAAATCGTCCACGTTGTTCTTCGGGTTACCGATGGATTCCGTGTAGAGCAGGCGGGTTTTCTCATCAATCGCCGATTCAAAGTTCCTGGGGTCGGAAGAATCCACGAAGCGAACCTGAATGCCCAGCTTCGGCAACGTGTAGTGGAAGAGGTTGTAGGTCCCGCCGTACAGATAACTCGTCGATACGATGTTCTGACCTGCTTGCGTGATGTTCAGGACCGCCAGCGTGATGGCCGACTGACCGGAAGCCACTGCCAGCGCCCCTACTCCTCCGTCCAGTGCCGCCAACCGCTTCTCCAGTACGTCCGTCGTCGGGTTCATGATCCGGGTATAGATGTTCCCGAATTCCTGGAGCGCAAAAAGGCTAGCCGCGTGTTCGGCGGAATTGAACACATAAGAAGTGGTCTGGTAAATGGGAACGGCGCGGGCGTTGGTCGCCGAGTCGGGGACCTGGCCGCCGTGGAGTGCAAGCGTCGAGGGACGGAATGTATCTGTCATGCGAGAATCTCCCCAATAGATTTACTATTCCGGTCGATTATATATAAGATGCGCTTCGCAAATATATCGAAAAGCGCATCCGGAGGCTGATACAGCCCCAGGCGGGCCTCGGTAGATCTCCGCTAGAGTCCCAGCTTCTGCCTGATGGCCGGCGGAAGCGCGTCCTTGTGGACCATGAAGAACAGCACCTTGCCCCGGACGTAATTCTCCGAGACGTACTGGAACGGCTTGTCATTGATGTTGACCGAATCCTTCAGCAGGTAATACTTCTTGCCCTGCTCGTCCCGGGCGGTGCCCACTGCGTGTTCCAGGTGGTCGTCATAGGTCTCCCAGCTTTCCAGCCAGGTGTTGCGGACATCCTGGCTGATCACTGAACCGTTCTCGTCGGCCGGGAGGCTGCCGTAGCCTTTCTTGTCCGAGTAGGCCCCGGGAATCAGGTGCAGGTCGAAAACGAGGGAGAACCCGTTAGCGAGGGCATGGTCGATGATCTGCATGAACTCGTCCAACGGCACGTTGTAGTAACGATCGTAATGAAGCCAGTTGTCGGCCAGCAGGAGCTCGCCTTGCTGGTAGAAGGGCCACTGGGAGTAAGAGGTGACCTCGATGTACTCTTCATAGGGGATCGCGAGCACGTCATCGGCGAACTGTCGCGGCGACAGGCTCTTGCCTTGGTGGCGGACCTCGCAGGGCGGCTTCCCGACATACGCTTCCAGCATCCCACGAAGACTGTCGCTCCATTTGCTGTCCAGCCGGTCCCCCTGCCATTTCATGTCGAGGGACTTGCCCCTCATGACGCCGTCCAGGATGCCGGTCAGTCCGCGGAACAGCTCGCGCTGGTCGTAATCCGCCGCGCCCGCCGGCAGTCCCAGGTAGTCGGACCGGGGGACGGCTCCGTGCCTTCGCATCAGGTACAGAACATCGTGGGCAAGTCCTCCCATACCGAACTGATCTTTGCCTTGTCTGCGCACGTAGCGCAGCGCCTTTTCCTGATATGCCTGATAGACGGTGAACATCTGCGAAAGCTCAAAATCGCCGCGGTTGCGGCGGTGCGCCTCGGACTCCAGGAAGGAGGTGGTGCTGAAGCACCAGCACGTGTTGGAAGATCCCTGGCTCTTGGCGGGTGTGCGCCAAAGCTCCTTGACGACTGTAAACTGCTTCGCCGAAGGCTGGTCGGCGGGATAGACGGTCAGAGAAACGAACTGCAGGCCCAGTATCAGGAAGAATAGCTTACGTGGTCTCGTCATAGCGCCCTCGAACTCGCCGGGAGATGTTACAACAGATCTCCGGTGCTGGCTCTGCTCATAATTGCAGACGATCGGAGCCGCTTCGTGTCAAAATCAGGCGGTGCCTTTTTGAGACGGAGGAGTCACATGAATCCGAAACAGTATTCGATGGTCCTCGTGCTTGCTCTGGTTGCCGGATTTGCGAGTGGAGCTGTTGCCACCTGGGTATTCAAGCCGCGGGTCATCGCGGCAGAAGAGTTTCGGCTGGTTGACTCATTGGGAAGGACTCGAGCTACTCTCGCCACCGCCTCGCCATGGTCGAATGCCGCGACCCCCTCCGATCACGTCGGGCTCACGCTTTTTGACGATGCGGGCCTGGTTCGTGTCCAGCTGGCGTGGGAGGAGCGAAAATCAGAGGAAGGGACTGTCGTCGGAACGGCGGCGCTCGACCTTCGGAATCGGTCGGGTGTCTCTCAGAGCTCAGTCCAGCTGGCGGAGCATCAGTACTTCTCAAACGCGAGTCTGACGGTGACGGACGGGGCAGGGAAGGTCACGTGGCTTCACCCGGGCGCGGTCGATCTCTCGGGACCGGGCGCCAGCCTTTCGCTCGGTCAGCCGCAGAAGGAACCGGATCTTCACCTGTTCCTCGAAGGCAAAGAGAGCCGCGCTCGGTTAATCCTGCTTAATCGGAACCAACCAGGGACTCCAGTGCCGATTGTGGAGGTGCGGGATCCGGAAGGCAAAGCGACTTGGACAGCGCCGTAAAACTCTATCGGAGCCGGGAGCGTAAGGAAACACTCTCGTCACGCTCCCGGCTCTGAAATCTTGCGCCTCGCTTGCTCCTCTCCCATGCGCCGGGTTACCTTGTTGAGGAACCATAGAAAGGATTTACCCTTGAACGAGAAACACCTTCGTCGCGAATTTATCAGGACCGCGGTGGCGGGTGCCGGGTCGCTGCTGGCTGCCGGCTCATTCCCGGGGCTGTTGGCTGCGCCATCGTCCGTCAGCGCCGGCGATCCGGTCGTCCTGGGTCGCACCGGGATCAAAGCCTCCCGTCTTGCGCAGGGAACCGGATTCAACGGGTATGCCCGCTCCTCGGAGCATACACGTCTCGGGTTGCAGGCGTTTGACACGCTGGTCCGGCACTCCTTTGACAAGGGAATCAACTTCATGGACGCGGCTGACCTTTACGGCAGTCACACCTTCTTGCGCGATGCGCTCAAAGGAATACCGCGCGAAAAGTACGTTCTATTGAGTAAGATTTGGCCTTTGCGGGAAGCGTGGAACACCCCGTCAGGAGGGGCGAACCAGGAAGTCGATCGTTTCCGGAAGGAACTGGCGACAGATGTGATCGACATCTGCCTGATCCATTGCATGACCGATTCAAATTGGCCACAGACTTTCGCCCGCGTGCGGGATGAGCTGTCCGCCCTGAAGCAGAAGAAGGTGGTCAGAGCAGTCGGCGTATCCTGTCACGACCTTGGAGCTTTGAAAGTGGCCGCGTCTGACCCGTGGGTCGATATCATTCTCGCCCGCATCAACTACCGGGGTGGCCGGCCGTATTCGATGGACGGTACGGCCGACGAGGTCAGCCAGGTCTTACGATCGGCTCGGAAAAGCGGGAAGGCGGTCGTCGGGATGAAGATTTTTGGAGCGGGAAAACTGGTCAAGCCCGAGGAGAAGGACGCCTCTTTAAAGTACGTCCTGGGGAATGGACTGGTTGATGCCATGACGGTCGGGATGCTGACGCCGGCGCAAGTCGACGACACGACGGACCGGATCGCTCGTGCCTTGCGGGCCTGATCGGCCGATTTGCGGGAAGCCGCCAGGCCGGAATTTCGATACAGCGCCACTATGGGGTTTCATCTCAGACGTGCGGAAATGATCGACCGGCGGCTCAAACGCCAGTCGATCGAGAAAGGCCACCTCGATTTCTGGCACCGGCGGGGCAGGGGATCATATCATCTCGAGAATACCAGCCTGGCTCGAGGGCTGCTGAAGCTGGGACTGCGCCTCACCCGGCTGACTGACCGTGGAAGACGCAACGTTCTCGGCGTTCAACTGCGCCGGATCGAGTTCTCCTTCCCCGATCTGCCGCGCGCTTTCGATGGCTTCACCATTCTTCATCTGTCCGATCTTCACCTCGACTGCCTGGCAGGCCTGGGCGAGCGCCTGGTGGAAGTCGTCACCCGGCTCGAGGTCGACCTCTGCGTGATGACCGGGGACTATCGTTTCGACGTGAAAGGCACGGCCGAGGCCGCCAACCGCGAGCTGGCGAAGGTGGTGCCTTGCGTCCGGTCCCGTCACGGAATTGTCGGCATTCTCGGAAATCATGACTTCCTGGAGGCGGCCTCAAGCCTCGAGCGCCTTGGTGTCCGCATGCTGCTCAATTCCTCATTTGAGTTGAGCCAGGATTCGGAAAGCGTCTGGCTGGTGGGTCTTGATGACCCGCACTATTATGGCTGTGACGACTTGCCGACTGCCCTCAGAGGAGTCCCGCGCGATGCCTTCAAGATTCTTCTTGTCCATAGCCCGGAAATGTTCCGCGAAGCGTCGGAGGCCGGATTTGATCTTTACCTGTGTGGCCACACGCACGCCGGACAGGTCTGTTTGCCGTGGATCGGCCCGCTAGTCCGCAATGCAGCTTGCCCGCGCGCCTACGTCCGGGGCAAGTGGAGTTACCAAGGGGTGCAGGGCTATACGAGCGCCGGCATAGGCGCGTCTCTCCTTCCAGTCCGCTTCCACTGTCCGCCGGAGGTGGCGGTTATCAAGCTGAAAAAGCAGGAGTCAGGAGTCAGTAGTCAGAAGCGAGCCTAGAACGCGGTACAGAGCCGCTTGCTGCGCTCCGGGCTGAAGCCCGTTTGCTCCATGCGCGGCTCTGTAACGCGTTCCAGGCGAAAAAAATTCTTGTTCTTTTTTATCCTCCGCCAGGCTTGGTACTTGCGCCGGATCGTGTCCCGGACCGTGTCCCGACCGCTATTCCCTCCTTCGCGCTTTGCGGTACGATATTTATTAGGAAACACACCGCGCTTATAACCGCAAAGGTAAACCGTAAAACGCTCTCAAGGAGGAGCTTGTGAAGATCAGAAGTGTAGTCGTGTGTCTCGCGGTTCTCTCCCTGCTCGGACTGCCTCTGCTCGCCCAGGCGCAGCAATATGTGCTCCCGCAAGTTGGAAGCGGAATCTATGCAGGTGGGAGCATTCGAACCACGTTTATTCTTTTCAATCCCACGAACGGTGCGATTGATGCAACTATCAGGCTCAGGAACGACGCCGGCAATCCGATGCTGGTCACCATTCCCTCCGTCGGGACTACCGACGAGTTCGGGCCGTACACCCTCCAAAAAGGAGAGACTAAGATCCTTCAGACGGATGGATCCGGAACCTTATCGGTAGGCTCCGCGGTGATCGACGCGACTGGCCCTCTGGGAGTCTCGGCTGTCTTCTCGCTCTATGACGGACAGCAGAGTTTTCTGACTGAAGCTGGCGTCGGCAGCGCTGAAATGATGACGGATTTTGTCATACCGGTGGATGCGACCGGCACTTTCAACACCGGCCTGGCCCTGGTGAACCCCGGCCAGGTCGATGCGAACATCACTTACAAGCTGGTTAACGCCGACGGTCAAGTGGTGGACACCAAGACGGCCCCCCTCGGTCCGGGCCAACATGTTGCACGGTTCGTGGCTGGTCCCAACGAACTCTTCCCGAACGTCAGCAATTTCCAGGGTACTCTGCAAGTAACGAGCAGCCAAAACGTCGCTGCCGTAACCCTGCGACAAAACGGCGCTCCGCTCTCGTACACGACCCTGCCTGTGGTCTCCCGAGCCACAACGACGACGAGTTTCAATCTGCCCCAGGTGGCGAACGGCACGGACGCCGCCGCGAATCTGCAGATGCGGACGACGTTTGTGGTTTTCAACCTTGGGCAGTCATCGGCAAACGTGGACTTCGCGATAAGAAAACCCGATGGTACGGCCTTCCCGCTGACAGTCTCCGGGAAAGGGAGTACGCAAGGGAGTTTCAGCCAAAGCGTTCCAGCCGGCGGCTCGGTTTTTCTGCAGACGGACGGCACCGGTCCTTTGTCAGTCGGTTCGGCGCAGCTGTCCTCGAACGCCCCGGTGGGAGTGTCAGCAATCTTCACGCTTTACAGCGGCGGTTCTTTTCAGACTGAGGCGGGAGTGGGGGATTCCCCGACTCGGACCGATTTCACGTTGCCTGTGGATCAGACGGCGACTTTCAGTACTGGTGTGGCGTTCTTCAATCCTGGGGATGCGCCGGTGACTATCAGCGTGCGGCTCCTTGACCCTACGGGGAGCAGGCTGGCTGAGTCTGTCCCGCTGGATCTGGCCCCGAAAAGCCAGACAGCGCGATTCGTTTCGGAGTTGTTCTCGAGTGGAGCAGGCGGATCGCAGCCAGAAGAAACGTCCACCCCGGGAGTGACCAGCACGCGCGGCTCGCTGGCGGTCCGTTCTTCGGGACCAATCGCCGCCGTAACACTGCGGCAGAATTTCCCGCCACTGAGCTATACGACTTTGCCAGTCGTTACCGGGACTTCGAACGGGACGCTGCCCCCCGGCACTCCCCTGGTCTCCCAAAGCCGGCAGGAGGTGAACGCGACCTCGAATGTGGCCGTTGACACCCAATTGGAGCCGGGATTTACGTTGACCGGCGTGCTATCCGGGCGCATTACGAAGGTCGAGCACGTCTATGTGCGCAGCAGTGCGGGAAAGCTCTTCATGGGGCAGATAGACCACTCCACCGGCCGCTACCAGATCGTTGTTCCGCCCGGCACGTATCAGCTGTCCCTGTGTTACCAGCCCAGGAAGTCAGGTGTGACAAATCCGCCTTACGTGGAGTACACGAATCCAACGGCGTTCAACGTAAGCACAAACCTCACCCGCGATATTGCTGTCCCGGATGTGGTCTTGCAGCGAGTTCACGGCACGGTCGCGGGCTTCGATCAGTTGCCTGCCAACGGCGGCGTGTCCGTCGCCTTTCACGACCCCAACAGCGACGCCAGCCTCGTGATGCCCCTGGCGCTGGACGGGACCTATGATGGTGTTCTGCCGGATGGGACCTACACGGTGAGTCTGCTCGTCGCGAACCTGACGACCCCGGCTCAACCGGAATTCGCAGTGTACGGTGCGAGTCCTGCACCAATAACGGTGGCGGGCGGCACTGTGGGTGCAAACTTCAGTTTTCCGAGCCGGTCGACGGTTCGCGGGAAAGTTCGCATGGCCGATCTGTCTCCGGCGCCTGCAAACACTATGCTTTCGGCCGCGGCCCCCCAGGCGATAGACCCGGCCGACGACCCCTGCAGCAGCGCCCCCGTTGTTCAGAACCTTGCGCCAACGGATGCAACCGGGAACTACCAGATGCTTCTCACGAACGGGAAATCGTACGGTCTTGTCTTGAAGATGCCGTACTCGAACGGCACCCTGAAGTATGAGACCGGCCGGACGGTCCAGGATCTTGGGGCTGATCGAGTCGAAGATTTTCTACTCCCGGCTTTGCCGGCGACTGTTACGATTTCCGGAAAGGTCACAAACCCGGACGGGCAAGGGTTGAAAGGCGTGACCGTGACCGCCGAAACGGACCAGCTCGCAAATGCGACGGGTCTGGGCTTTTCCTCGTCGGCAGTTACCGATGACGCCGGAAACTATACGTTGACCGTGCTGAGTGGAACGGCCTATCAGCTGAACTATGCCCCGTCAGACACTCTGGGCCAGTGATGGGGACAGACTGACAGACTGACAGACTGACAAACTGACAAACTGACAAGAGTGACAAACTGACAAACTGACAGGAGTGACAAAGTGGCAGGCGAACGGACAACGCGAGACCCGAGTCGCTGTACTGTTTGTCAGTCTGTCAGTTGTCAGTTTGTCAGTTTGTCAGTTTGTCAGTGATTCGCTTCCCGCCGGCTTACTAATCCCCGAGCCTCACCCCATCCAAAAGGCGAGGTAGGCGTAGCCTACTCGCATCCCGCCCGTTACTTCCCGGCTGAAAGCCGCCATGAGGGCCATTGAACAGATGGCGTGTGAGACCGCGAGCGGCAGGACGTTCGGGCTTCGACGGTAAATCGAGCACCAAGCCAGACCACCCGCCCAAGTGGCGACGGTCAGGAAGGGATTCGGCAAATGGAGCGCCGCGAAGAATCCAGCAGCGATGAGAGCCGCCTTGCGGCCGTCTTTAACGGTCCCCAGGGTTTCTTCAAAGATGACAGTCTGAAGGGCGAACTGCTGCCCGAGCGCCCACAGGAAAAGGAAGCCGAATGTCAGAGCCAGGTCCCTTATTGTCGGGAAAGAGTATCTGTGAGGCGCAAAAGCAAGGACAAGGCAAGCGAGCAGGACAACAGGCAGAGTCACCAGAAGGGCACGCCAGGATGCAGGAAGGAGCGCACGCGGGTCCAGACCCCAGCGACCCCTGGTCAGGATTTGCCTCACGGCCGCCAGGCAAAGGACGAGCAGAATCGGTATCGAACGGCCAACGAATCCGGGATCCAGAAGCGGTCCGACTAGCCAGATCTGACCAAGAACGATAAGCAGGATGAGTGAGGTGAAGAACATAAAAGCTGTGCGGGGACTGGAGGATTATAGCAATTGGCGAGGGGGTCACAGAACCGCACAAGCAGCTTCAGAGCCGTGAGCGGAGCGTCTTTGCGGAGCGACCCGGCCCGTGCGTTTTTGCGCCCTACCGGGGCAAAAACGCACGGGCCGCTCCGCTCACGGCTCCGGGAAACTCAGTCCATTCCCAGGAAGGCGCGAGCAAGGAAAACGGCGAGTTGGTCGCGAGTCAGCAGCTGGGTGTCACCAAAGACGCCTACCGAGTGGGTCAGGTTCTCATCTTTCAACTTCTGAATGTACTTGAACGCCGAGTGAGTGGGCGGGACGTCGGCGAAATACGGCGTCGCGGAATAGCTGAAGTTGTCCGTATAGAGGGTGCGGACCAGGAAGATCGCAAGGACAGCGCGGGTTATCTGGTCATCAACGCCGTAGGTCCCCGTGGTCATAGTCAGTCCGTCTGCCTTAAGTCGCTGGACATACTTAAAGAAACCGTGACTCGGCGGAACGTCCGAAAAGTAAGGAGTGGTCGGATAGGTGAAGGAGTCACCGTAGAGTGCCCGAGTCAGGAAGGCCGCCATCTGGCCCCTCGTGAGAGCTCCCAACGGCTGGTAGTTTCCCGTGACGAGAGTCAACTGGGAGCAGGCGAGTGCCGAGATCTGGGTTTCCGCCCAGAAGCCCGGCGGAACGTCGTTATAGGCGGTTACGCAGGCGGGGTCCTGGACGATAATGCCCCTGGTGTACTGATTGTCCGTTTCGTTGACCTCAATCACATCCCCCCTGGAGTCGATCTGGAGGCGCAGAGAATGATGGCCCAGCGAGAGGGTTCCGATCGGGTAGTCCGACAGCTGGTACCAAGCCCCGGGTGCGACTGGTGCCTGGACTTGCCACTCGGCCAAGGGTGATTCGTCGATCGAGAGCTTCACCCAGAAGCCCGCCGGAATCGTCTGATCTCCTTCATTCCTGACGGCGAGGTCGAGCAGAATATTGGCGCCGGTAAAAAGGCCGCTCTCTCGCCAGGTGCCTGCCTGAGACGAGAGGACCACTTTGTTGGACCAGCCGGACGGCTGGTAAGGGGCCAGATTTGTGATCGTTGGCGCTGCGCCGATTCGAAAGTTGGCGACTACCCCGCGGGTCTGGTTGATGGTGCGGCTGTTGTCCGCCGAGTCCGGGTCTCCTTCAGGCTTTCCGATCGGGTATCCGGAATAGGTGACCAGAGGAGTCGAGAAGTAGTTGATGGTCGGCTGGTCGTAGCTCATGATCGTGGCGAGAGTTCCCGGTATGTCGTAACCGTATGAGTACGAGTAGGCGCCGGGTATGGTCGCATGGTCGCGATCGTGGGCGCATCCCATGTTGTGGCCCAGCTCGTGGGCGAGGGTAGTCTGAAGACAATAGTAAGGGCTCGCTTCGCCGACCGGCCGGACCTCGACGACCGAGAAAGCCAGGGACTCAAAGGAATTGGAAACGTTGTTCATCACGTAGGCAATGCCGCAGCCCCCGGTGTCGTGGTAGACCCGGAGAAGCGATACCAGGTCTGCGTTGTAGGTGTTCCGGAGACCCGCGGCGGTCGCATTGGATGAAAGGTTGGGCAGAGCCTGTGCCTGACCGACACTCTCAGCTACTTCGCTGTCCGCAAGAAGAGCCGTGTGAACGAGGTTAAGCTGAGTATTGATTCCGCTGTTTATATACCCGGCATTGGCAATGTCGATGTAGTGCTGGATCATCGAGTCGAGCGCCGTGCTGTATCTCGTTGACAACTCCTGGGTGTAAAGGACGAGGAGATCGATTCGTGTCCCGGTCTCGGCTGCCAGCTCGGTAGCCGGCGCCGAAGTCGCGGTAGCGATCAGTTCGGAGGGGACGCCGTCGTCGAGGAAGGGAACCGCGCCGTTCGGATCGTGTTCCACCAGCAGGTAACCGTTGCCGGTTCGGGCCGGTTCGATGGAGTACCGGCGACCATCGAAGTCGACCGTGCCGTTCAAAACTCCGTTGACCACCGTGAAGATCGACGAACTGAGCGGGTAGCGGTCCACGCTTCCTATCCATGTCTGGCCGTTTGACCGCGCCGTAACGCGACGAGGGACGAGGACGACATCTCTGTCGCCTAAATAAGCTTGCAGTGAGGAGGCGCGCTCGACCGATTTCTCGAGCAGAGTGGTGTCGACTTGGATGAATTGTGTCCTCGTTGGAAGAACCGGCGATGGAACTGCCGTGGAGCGGGTCATCGAAAGGTCCAAGGGTCGAAACAGGACCGGTAAATCAGCCGCCTGTGTCGAAGCGAGACTCGATACAGTAACGGCGCACCAAAGGACAAATAAAGCCGCCCAATAGCAGGTTTTTCTCATTGCCAGTCACCCCTTTAGCCGCTCTCGGCTGACGGGCGGCGACTTTATCACATGAATAGTCAAAAAATGTGTAGGTGCGCACACTGGTCCCGGCGGTCGGTTATGACGGGTCAGCCCGGATTTCTCACGAGCTGGAATCGGCTGCCAGGCACACAGAACCGCAAGCCCACGGTTTTTGGCGGAGCGTGGCAAGTTCGAGCCGGCTGCACATAGCGGAATGATCTGGCGCGATCGGGGGTTAGGAAAACGCACGTCTCTGATCATTTGCGACTTTCTTTTACAATTTGTGACGCGAAGATCACAATTAGTGTCTTCTTGTGTGAGTAAATATTCACAATCTTTTTGATTTGCCATGAGGCCCACAGAAGTCAGGGGAGAGATACAAAGCGCGAAGCGTTTCCGAAACACGTCGGAAGTCCGGATTGTGCTTGTAGATGACCGCGAGTTGCTGCGAGCCGGAATCAGGTCCCTCATCTCTGCCAGCAACGGATTCCGTGTAGTGGGGGAGGCGAAAGATAAGGCCCAGGGCATCGCTCGCATCAGGGATGAGCAACCGGATGTAATCCTCCTTAACATGGATCTCAAGTCGGGGGATGGCGTGGAAATCGTTCCGGAGCTTCTTGCGGCTTGCGAGACGTCACGTTTGGCGGTCCTGACCGACTCCGATGATCCGGCGATTCACCGGCGAGCCATTCTACTTGGAGCCCGAGGCATAATTTCCAAGCAGGAGCCGGCTGCTCTTCTGACGAAGGCAATCTCACGGGTCCATGCCGGTGGCGTGTGGTTCGACCGTGCCCTCACCGCGAGCTTGATAGGGGAACTGCTCCCGGGCAAGAGACTCAGAGCCAGTCCTGAACAAAGGAAGATGGCAACTCTCACGGAACGCGAGCGCGAAGTTATCCGGCTGGTGGGAAGGGGCCTGAGAAACAAGCAGATCGCCGAGCGACTTTTCATTAGTGAGGTTACCGTCCATCATCATCTGACATCGATCTACTCTAAACTAGGATTGAACGACAGACTCGAGCTCGTCATTTACGCCTTTCGTAACGGTCTCGCGGAGCTGCCTACCAGACAGGCATGTAGCGACGAATTTCCGACGAAGGAGCCCGAGGAGCTGCGGCAAGAGTAGCCTGACACAAAGGGCGGAGCAAAAGCCGCCGCCCTTATCGTAATGAATCGCTAAGTGAATCTCGGTACTTACTGAATTACGAAATCCTCACCTTTGATCATCCGGACCTCTTCGACACTCACCGCTCCCTTGCCGACGAGAGCCTTGGCCTCGAAGGAGCCCAGTGCCGTGCCGCCCAAGGCGCCTCCGACTGTGATCCGAGCCTGAACCTGGACTGTGTGGTCGCCGGAGCCCAAGTCGTCAAGCACGAAATTGAAGGCGTTGGCGTTCATGGTGTCGAGGATGAGCTCGAGTTCTTCGGGCTCAACGCACTCCTCATCGACAATCACGTTGCCGGTCTCGGGATCGACCGACAGGCAATCGGCGATCAGCCCCTGGAACACAGCGGAGAGTGTTTGAGTCCTTCTGCCGAAGACCACTGCCCCGGGGTACGCCACGCGCTCCTTCGTGGTACCGGGATCGATCAGGACGCGGACTTCGACACCTGCCTGGGCCAGCGCTGAATCCATGTCCCCCAATTTGCTCTTCACCAATGTCTTTGTATACAGGCCGACTTCGAGCGAGACATCAACAAAAAGATCCTTTTGTTGTGACGTGTGGAGGGTATTGACCAGGATGTTCTGCCAGGGACCTGTAGCTGGAGCCCCGGCGCCCGCAACCCAATCAATGATGGTGATAGGGGAGACCTGGGCCGTGACCTTGGCGCTCTGAGCGGGAATGAAACCGATCAGCAAGAACGAGACTGCAAGTGCAATGAAGACCGACTTTTTCATCTTCTTGTCCTCCTAGACGTGGTGGCGTTTCCCCCGTGCTTGAACTGTTGGAGGCCAAGTTACGCTCGTCGGAATGGCTCCGCATCGTCGCCGCTGACCAATTTCGGTGGTCGGGATCTGCCAAATCGTCGGTGCTCGGTGTGGTCAGAAATGGCCATCCTTGTGGGCCGGTTGGGCCAGACAGAGCCGCGCGGCGGGCGGCTCTGTCAAACCGGTGTCACATCCTTGGTCCAACCGATCCTGATAAGGAGGCTTGTCTGTCCGGGCCTAATGGTTGAAAGCCCGGGCCAGGTCCCGGGAGACTTGCTGTGACCCCTTGCCGCCGGTGAGCGCGCGGATCGCCCGATCGAGCTCCAGTATGCGGTACGGGTTCGTCTCCTGCATGCTGATCTGCCTGAAGTTCTTCAGCATGTCGGTCCAGTAGTTGATGTCCGCCTGGGTTTGCTGAGCCTCCGGGCTGCCGGCCGGGGCCTTGGCCAGCTTCTGCTTCAGGTCCTTCAGGAGCATGTTCTCGATCTCTTTGGCGGATTCCCGACACTGCGCCTGCATCTTGGCGATCTGGCTCAGCACGGGGTCGCCCTGAATCTTGTCCAGCTTCACGCCCAGCACCTTCCCGATGCTCGCGATCTCATCCGGCGTCAGCTTGCTGAAGTTCACCTTCTGCCTCAGAAGCGCGGTGGTCTTGTACGACTCGAGGTGCGCGCTCGTTGTGAGGTTGACTTCCGACCGGGTGGCGCTGAACCCGGTGACCTTGTGGTAGGCTTCATTGAGAGCTTTCTGTGCGTCCTCCTGGAACTGACCCACCTCGACGCGTTTGCCGTTCTTGAGAATAACCATGTTGGGCGTCTCCTGGAGAGCCAGGTCCAGATCCATGCTCGAGCTGCCGGCGCTTGACGAGTTCCGGAACGACTTGAACCGGAGATTGCTCACGTCGTAGCCCTGCGACTTCAAAATCCGGAGCATCTCGGGCGTGGCCTCTTCGTAGGATTTGTCCACCAGCGAGCTGAAGTAACGGCGGACCGAAGGGTGGGCGTGGTATTTGAGGAGCAGCTTGCAGTGGTAAGAAGAGTTGAGGGAAGCAGCCAGCTGTTTGAGCTCCTTCTCTGCGGCCGCTAGTTCGGGCGAGCCGGCCGGCAATTGCGCCCGCATCTTGGCCAGCGCGGCCTGTTTCCCCTTGAAGTTGTTGATCAGTGAAAGAGCGTCCCCCACATCCTGTTGCATCTTGGCGGCGGCGAAAGCCTGGGTGACATTCGGACGGGGAGCGACGAGCGGTTTGAAGAGTAGACTGTCTTCACCGACCAGCGATAAGGTGCCTTTCGCAGTAAGGCCCGCCCCGAACTGCATGGCCTTCCCTATCAGATAGCCGGTCCCGGCCTGTTTGGCGCCGGCCCACAGGGCGTCTTCCCAGCCGGCTTTGGGGTTTTCGCCGGCCTGGACAAAGCCGTCCGCGAACGAGGTAGCCAAAAAACCCACAGGCGATGACCAGGCGATAGCCTGCTTGGCTCCCTCCACCGGGCCGCCGGCCATCAGGCCATGAGCCCCGCCATAGATACCGCCGATAATATGAGGCCCCCAGATTGTTACCGCGGCTGTTTCACCGTACGTTGCGGCGAGAGCGGCACTGCCAAGACCGATAACTCCGACGCCGGCCACCATGACGGCGCTGTTGAAGTAGAAATGCATTTCAGCCTTGTCGATGGCCTTTTCTTCCTCGGTTGCCGCCTGTTTCTCGCGATAGCCCTGGATCATGGTGCCGAGCGATTCGGCTAGTTTAGCGGCTCTTTCCACGTCGCCGCTGCCGATCGTCTTCGCGTCAAGGATGCTGCGCGCCTTCTGGCGCAGGGCGGCTCTTTCCTCCTCCGGCGCCTGTTCGATCTGCTCTTCGACGACGGCTGCGATCCTCCGCGTCGTGTCCATCCGCGCGGCCTCCTGGCGAATGTTATAGATGAACTGGTCGGAGGCGAACTCGTCGAATGCCGAGCGGGTGTGGACAATCTGTCCGGTTTGATACGAGGCAACCAGGTCCTGCTCGGCCTGGATGTCGGATTGGAGCTGAATGGCTCGGAAAGCCAGCTGCTTGAGGCGCTCCGGGTCTACTTCCTGGTTCAGGTCCGCCTGCTCTTTCTGAAGGTTGCGGTTGAGCAGTTCGATCATGGATTGATGGAACGCAATCGTCTCCTCGACTGCCGCCTTGTCTTCGGCAGGCGCCGTCGGCACAGGCTGAGAGGGTGCGGTGTCGGCTGGAGTGGCGCCGTCGAACAACGCCTTGAAAGCGGGGAAGTTGTTGCCCTGGGGGTTCACTTTGCTCGCAGGCAACTGGAGAAATGCCTGGCTCGCCTGAATGAAACGGCTGCGCTCCTCGTTGAAACGGTCGATCATCGCCGCCGTTTTCTGGAACAGATCTATGTCCATGTCGAAATTTGAAAGGCGCAGCCAGGTGTGTTCGTTAGGACCTCGCTTCTGGTACGCCTCGATGGCCGACGCTGCGCTTCGGAGAGTGGCTGCCGCGGAACGGCTCCAGCCCATGGGTACACTTTCGGTCCCTCGAGTGAGGGTGACCCGACCACTCGCGTCCGAATCGTTGTAGCCGCCCGGGAAGGAAAAATCGGCTGTCAACTCGCTGGCCCCCGCCTTGATGTTCAGCATGGACCAATTGTCGTCGCGAACGCCGAAGTATCTACCCCTTTCCGCGTACAGGATGAACTGATCTCTCTGGAAGTCATACTGACGACCGGGATGCTCGCGCCGAACCAGGAAGAAGGGCTGAGGACCGCACAGGAGCGCGGCCTTAACGGCACCGACATTTCCCCCGATGCGCTCTTCCAGCTTGGCGTAATTCTGCCTGATGCCGGCCGCGTTACACGGTGCGCATGACGTACATTCGAAGGTCCCGCTCCAAATGGTTGCGGAACCAGGCTCGGGCGCAGCTGCCGGCTTCTGGACTCTCCGATGGTGATGGCGCTGAGCTTCACATTTGGCGGCCAGTGGATTGGGCGGGTTTCCCAGCGCCTGGATCTGCGCGGCGACCTGGGCCAGCCCGGCCTCCAGGGAGCGGAGCACCTGCCCCTGCCGATCTGCTCTGGCTAGCGCATCCACGTAAGCGTCGCGGGTGTCGGCTGCAACGGCCAGGGCCGCGTCGTACATTGCCGCATTGACTGCAGCGGCGGCTCGGGTAAAGGCCTCGCGCCCAGCCAGGAATTGCCCGAGCAAGGGATTAAGCTTGTTCAGGTAGTCCACCATGGCCGGCGTAGGGTAGTCGAAAAGAGGTGCCCAGGCTGCCTGGAACTTCCGCTCGTCTTCGGCCGACATCTCCCCGTAGAGCAGCCGCATTCCTTCCATGGCCACCGAAACCGCTCCGTTGTACTGAACAGCGGACAACTTGTTGAAGTCCAGGAACGGAGCGAGCGTGGCGGCTGGAATCCCGGGAGGAGGCGTGGCAGGGGCCTCGCTCTTCGGTGACTGCCAGGGCAAACCGGCGGTCGTCTTGGCAGCCTCGCAGGGATCGCTGGCTTTGAATTGAACTACCGGCACGGCCGCAGAACCTCCCCCATCCGTCGGCGACGCGACGGGCTGCGTGGTCGACGAAGCCCGGGTCGTTTCGGTCGGCTGCCTGTACTCCGGTCCCGCCAGCTTCAGCGAGGAGAGCAACTCGAGGGCTCGGTCCGGAAAGGCATCCAGTCCGTCCGGCCGGAACACGTAGATGTGATAGACCTTGGCGCCGTTATAGGGCGTCAGATAAAAAGTGGTTCGTCCGTCCTTGTCCTTGAAGCGCAACCGTTCGAACTCGACACCCGCGAGGGTGACCTTCTCCGATGAGAGAGTCTGCGCATGCGACTTGCGAACGTTATTCTTGTAAACGGACAGGTACTCGAGACGCTTCTTCTCGTCGTTGAAAGGGACGTTCTCAAAGGGGAAGGCGACAATCAGCGGATCCTCGGGATTCTTCGAACCTTTCACATCCGCAATCTGCCAAGTCTTATCACGTTTCTCGATATCGGACGGCGCTCGCTCCCATCCCGCCGGGGCCTGCAGGGCGAAATCGCCAAACCTCATCGCACTCGTCGGTCCGGTGGTCTTGGGTGGCGCGAGGGGCGGGGTGGAATTTGAGGGAGGGACCGGCATCTTCTGCGCCTGGTCGAGCGGGCGCGTTTTGGCGGTTGGCAGTCCGGGGCTTTCCGCCTCCAGCTTTTTCAACTGCGTGGTGGCGAACTTGTGTGCCGGCTCGATTGTCAGCGCCGACTGGTAATCCAGCCGGGCCGCTTCCGTATCCCCCATCTGCTTTCGGCAAAAGGCCCGATTGGAGTAAGCATCGGCGTTCTTCGGGTTGTTCTCGATCGCTTTCGTGTAGTCGGCGAGGGCGCCCGCGAAATCGTTCAGCTTCTCCTTAACCAGCCCCCGGTTATTGAAGACCGGGCTCTGCTTCGGGTCGAGCGAAACTGAGTAATCATAATCGGCAAGGGCACCTTTGTAGTCTTTCGCGTCCCAGCGCAGCAGACCCCGATTGTTGTACGCGCCGGCGTATTTTGGATCTGCCTCGATGGCACGGTTGATATCGTCAAGCGCCCCGGCCAGGTCTTTGAGTCGTCGCTTGAGCGTCGAACGGTCGCTCAGTGCACGGGCGTTTCGAGGGTCGATCTCGATGGCCTCGTCGAAATCGGCCAGCGCGCCTTTGAGATCTTCCAGACGCTGACGGCAGCGGGCCCGTTGGCGGTACGCGTTGCTGTCCTTCGGATTCGCCACAATCGCCTGGGTAAAGGCATCGAGGGCTTCCGAGTATTGGGCTTGATTGTAAAGCTGAACCCCGCGCTGGTAGGCAGATGCATTCTGGGCTATCGACAGACCGGTCGACAGCCACGCGGCCAGAATCAGACACCCAGTTCGAAAACGCATAGCGATTCCTTTCTGAAGCGACACCGCAGAGGCTACCACCATCCGCGGCCCTTAAGAAACGCGTCATGAAGACTTGTCGCTTCTTGTCGCTTGCCTTGGCCGGCTCGGTCGAAGATTCTGCAGGGGTAGGGAGGCATGGACGATGAAGAAGAGACAATCCTGGCTGGTCGCGTCGGCCGGAACTGCCCTTGTGTTGCTGATAGGGCTGCCTGGGGCCTTTGGCCAGCAGCAGGCCGATTGGAACACCGAGGCGGTTTCGTTGCGGGGGAAGAACGGCCAGCGTTGCACGTTTGTCTGCCCGGGCGGAGGCACGCCATCGGGACGTCTTTGGGGAACCAGTGTTTACACGGACGACTCTTCGATCTGCACCGCTGCTATGCACGCGGGGCTGATTACCCCTCAGCGAGGAGGAACCGTGACGATCGAGATTCGAGCTGCTGCCAGCGCTTACACGGGAAGCAGCCAAAATGGTGTCACGAGTCGCGACTATGGCGCCTGGCACGGCAGCTTCGTTTTCGTGTCCAGATCAGGAACGGGGTCTGGTGGCGGTAGCGGGGACGCGACTGCCATAGACTGGAATGCGCAGGCTGATAAATGGCGCGGCCGCAACGGCGCGCGTTTACTCCTCGCGTGCCCCGCCGGAGGGGTACTGTCCACCCGCCTGTGGGGAACGGACACGTACACGGACGATTCCTCCATTTGCACAGCAGCCGTGCATGCCGGCCTCGTTACTTCCCGCCAGGGAGGAACCGTAAACATCGAGATCCTCCCGGGAGCCACAGCCTATGAGGGCAGCACACGAAACGGGGTCAGCAGTAACAGCTATGGTACGTGGCAC
>Ga0209819_10000135_pt1 | contig 20787 bp, 16 predicted proteins | sample PPLLak2March2015_FD_187248 | JGI IMG/M metagenome (GOLD analysis project Ga0209819, IMG submission 187248) | Freshwater sediment microbial communities from Prairie Pothole Lake near Jamestown, North Dakota, USA - PPLs Lake P7 Core (1) Depth... | ecosystem: Environmental > Aquatic > Freshwater >... | reverse complement strand
CAAATTCGATCCGGCGTCGAATATCCGCGACATGGAGCGCGAGGGCATCGATGTCAGCGTCCTCTTCCCGACCATCGGTCTCTACATCATGTGGCGCGATGATATCGACCCGGAGCTCAGCGCCGCAATTTGCCGCGCCTACAACACCTGGCTGGCGGAATATTGCGACTATGACCGCAAGCGGCTTTACGGTGTCATGCTCCTTCCCTTGCAGGATCCGGCGCTCGCGGTGGAGGAGCTCAAGTACGCGCGGGAAAAATTGGGGCTGGTCGGCATCTTCTGGCGGCCCAACAAGTTCTGTGGCCGGACCTTTGCGAGCCCCGACTATTATCCGATTTATGAGACCGCTTCAGACTTGGGCGTAACCGTTTGCGTCCACGAAGGCGCTCGCACGGTGTTGCCCCAGGCGGGCTCCGATCGCTACAGCGAATTCGGCCGCCATATCGCCTGCCATCCGTTGGAGCAGATGCTCGCCTGTCTTAACTTCTGCGCCGACGGCGTGCTGGAAAAATTTCCCAAGCTCAAAGTCGCGCACCTCGAGTCGGGTTGCGGCTGGGTGCCGTTCTGGTTAGAGCGCATGGACGAACATTGGGAGCACGAATCCCACGGCTCCGCCAAGATCACCAAAGAAAAGCCCAGCACTTATTTCAAGCGCAATTGCTGGGTGAGCTGCGAGGCCGGCGAAGAGTTGGCGCCCGTCTTTGTAGAGCACGTCGGCGATGATTACTTGATGATCGCCACTGACTACCCCCATAGCGACGCCATCGACAAATTCCCGGACAAAACTGTGGGCGCGATCAGCAGCAATGACAAGATTTCCGTCGAATCCCGGCGCAAGATTCTCTGGGATAATCCGACCAAAACCTTTGGATTGGGGGCGTAGTCAAGCGATGGCTAAATTTCGGGTTAAATATTTCGGCAGCAACGATGTTCCAGTCGATCTCATCAAGCCGATCCTTGATGAGATCGATGCCGAGCTGGTGATCGCGCGGCCGGCGAACGACGCAGAGGTCATCGAAATGGGTCGCGACGCCGACGGGATTATCATGCACGGCTCGGTTCCATTCACCAAAGAGATCATCTCGCAGCTCAAGAAAACCAAGGTCGTCTGCCGCACCGGCGTCGGCGTCGACCGGATGGATCTCGCCGCCGCCGAGGAGTTCGTCATCAAAGTCTGCAACGCCGCGGGCTGCAACTCCATCGAAGTTTCGGAGCAGGCCGTGGGCCTGCTCATCGCGATCTCGCGCAAGCTCATGCGCATGAACCAGTACGTGCGCGACGGCAAATGGCGGCGCCACACCGCCGAGCTGCACCGCTATCGCGGCCGGGTTTACCGCATCGCCGGCTGCACCATGGGTATCGTCGGCCTCGGGCACGTAGGCAAGCAGGTAGCGCCGCGCGCTCAGGGCATGAAACTCAACGTTCAGACCTACGATCCCTATCTCGATCCGAAGATAGCAGAAACTATGGGCGTAAAGATGGTTTCGTTCGATGAGTTGGTCAAAACATCAGATTTCATCAGCTTGCACGCGCCGCTAACGAAACAAACTCGCAAAATGTTCAGCACGCCGCAGTTCAAGGCGATGAAGAATAGCGCCTATCTCATCAACTGCGCTCGCGGTGGGCTCGTCGATTCCGAAGCGCTCTACGACGCCCTAGTCGCGGGTGAGCTCGCCGGCGCCGCTCTGGATGTCACCGATCCCGAGCCGTTGCCAGCCGATCACAAACTGCTCACGTTGCCCAATGTCATCGTCACCTGCCACACGGCAGCGAACTCCGACCAGTCCTACATCGACTGCCAAACCCACGCGGCGCGCGAAGTCGCGCTGGTGCTGAGCGGCAAGGAACCCACCACCGAGGTCAAAGACCCGTGGCTGTTGGCCGAAGCCCAGGATGAAGGATTCGGCGGAGTGTAGAAAAGCTCGTGCGAAGGCTGCTCGGCGGCTCGTTCTGGTAATAATCAATCAAAGGCAAATGCCAATAAGGGCAACAATCATCCTGGCGCTCCTGACCTTGGTGTGTGCGCCAGGTTGGAGCCTCGCCGCAGAAACTCTGCAAGAAATCAAGATCGGCTACACCTCAACCAGCGTTAGCGCCTTTCCGATCGAGTTCGCTCGCCGCAAGGGTTTTTTCCGCGACGAGGGACTGAGCGTTTTGATGATTGTTATGCGGACGAACGTCATCATGAATGCCCTGCTCACCCGCGGGATCGATTACGGCACGCCCGCGACTTCTATTATCCGAGCGGCCGCCAACGACTTGCCGGTGAAAGCGGTGGCGGTGTTAACGGGCCGTCCCGACTACTTTCTTGCCGCAAAAAGAGAATTCAAGTCGCTCAAAGATCTTAGGGGGAAGCGGATTGCGATCGGCACTTTCGGCGCCGCCGCCGACATAGCTCTTCGAACCGTGCTCCGTCAAGAAGGATTGGATCCTGAGCGGGATGTAATTCGTTTGCAGTTGGGCGGGGGTGATTCGCGTTTTGCCGCGCTAGTCGCGGGAACGGTCGATGCAACTATCCTAAATTTTCCTTTCAATCTCCAGGCGGAAAAATTGGGTTTCAATATTTTGCTCTGGCTTGGCGAGAGAGTAGAGATGCCCTTGTCGGGAGTCGGCGCCCGAGACGAAACGATTCAGAAGAACTCCGGGCAGATTGTCGGATTGCTCCGGGGGATTCATCGGGCGGTGATATTCGCGAAGAGTCATCCGGAAGATAGCGTGCAGGCATTCATGGAATGGACCCGAGTCGACCGCGAGCTTGCCGTCAAGAGCCATGAGCTGGGGACGAAGAGCTGGCCGGACAACTTGATCCTTTCCGACGCAGCTATCAAAGCCGTCGTTGACCAGGCGCAGGCGGAGCTCAAGATCAAAGGTCCGGTTTCGCTCGACAAGGTCCGTGACTGGAGCTTCGCCGAGAAAGCAATAAACAAGCAAAACCGTGAAAGGTGAGGCGCAAGGAGCCAGGCGATTTTTTCACCCCCTTACCCCTTACCTCTCACGCCTAACCCCTTACGTGAAAATCAGCCGGCGCGGGTCGCGGTCCAGTTGCCGTTACTGCTGCCCTTAACGGTTCCCTCGATAGCGTTGCCGTTCACCCGGCCCATGTATTGAGCGCCGCCGCCACTGAAAGTGATCTGATCGCCGTTCAGCTTGCCTGAAATCGGCGTAACAACGTTGCCGTTTTTGAGGGTGCCGGAAATCATCTGAAAAGTTTGCTTGAGCGTCAATTCCCCTTGCGGCGTTTTCCAGGTGCCGCCCACTTTCGCGGGGACGATCCACAAAAGCGCGGTACACCAACTTTCGCAGCCGCTGACCTTGGCGGTCTCATCTGGTTTCCATTCTCCCATGTCAAAGGTATTCGAAACGATGCGCGTGCCGGGTTTCAGATCGAGGATCTTCGGCCGCAGTTTGGCATTGATGCTCGTTAGCAGAAACATGGTGATCACCTGGGCCTGGGAGAAATCGCTTTCGAAGAGATCGGCCTTGGCGAACGTAGCTCTGTCGCTCACCCCTTCTTTCGCGGCGTTCCGCTTCGACAGCTCGACCATTTCCGGATTGTATTCGATGCCGTGCGCTTTGGCGCCGCGTTTGGCGGCAGTGATCACCGTGCGGCCGTCGCCGGAGCCGAGATCGATGACGTAATCTTTCGGCGTCACTTTCGCCAGGTCGAGCATTTTGTCCACCAACGCCTGCGGTGTTGGCACCCAGACAACGTCCTTCCCCTCCTGACCGACTGACGGCTCGTAGTCCTTCGCCGGCTGGGCTTGAGCAATCCCGCCGGCGGTCATGACCAACAGGCACAGCACCAAAAATAACTGACGATTCAATTTCACTCTCATGTTGTTCTCCCTAAAAAAATAGATTCCTTGATCATATCAGGGTCGAACGTCATATGGGAGAGGGTCAAAAGAAACGGGGTGGGTGAACCCGAAGCGAGCCAGGATGGGAGAGAGTGAGTCTTTCCAACGATGCCGTCACGTGCTAGAAGGCAGTGTTCTGTTTTCCACTGGGCGAAAGGTGAAACGCGAAAAGTGTCGGAGCTTTCCATAAGAGAAGGATGCCCGCGATGAAGCGAATATTATTGGCACTGCTCCCGGTATTTTTGCTTCCTGCTCTTGGAATCACGCAGGAGAGAGTCAAGTTTCCTGTGGGGGTTTCTTCCAAAGTCCTCGGCTACGGCCATCTCTGGGCACCCTGGCGCTTGAAATATTTTGAGCGCGAAGGCCTGGACGTGGAAGTCGTGCTGATGCGCGGCACCGCGCCAGCGGTGCAAGCGATGATCGCTGGATCGATCTCCGCCGGCCTGGTAGCGAACGACGGCCCCATCGCCGCGGTGGAACAGGGGATGGACCTGGCGATGATCGCCGCCAGCAGCAAGATCACGCACATGCTCATCGGCGGAAAAAATTACAAAAGCTACGAAGACCTGCGTGGGGCAACCATCGGCGCTTCGACTTTGACTTCAGGGACGGCATTCGTTCTTAGACGGGCGCTGAAGGCCAAAGGTCTTGAGTATCCCCGGGATTATAAACTTCTCAACGTCGGGGGGACGGCATCGTCCTTCGCCGCCCTGAACGCCGGTCAGATCGCCGCGGCCATGCAAGCCGTGCCCAATGCCTTTCAAGCCCAGGAGGCGGGCTTCAATGTCATCGGGCGCATCGCGGATATTTTTCCCAACTATCTTCTTTCGGCTTATTCGGTGAGACGGAGCTGGGCGGAGAAGAATCGGCCGCAAGTCGTTCGCTTTTTGAAGGCGGTTCTGCAGGCGAAGCAATGGTTCGAGCAAGATAAAAAAGGCGCCGTTGAATTTCTGGCCAAAGAATTTCAGCTCACACCCAGCCTTGCTGAAAGAGGACTCGATTATTATCTCACTTACCAGGCGTGGCCTCCCGGGCTGGAGATCGATATGGATGGGCTCAAAACGGTGGTGGATATCTACGCGGAGCAAACCGGAATGAAGGGACCACTCCCGAGTCCGGAAAAATATGTCGATTTGAGCTACTTGAAACAAGCGTGGAAGGAGCTGGGCTGGAAATAATTTCAATGGTGAGGAGGCAACTATGATCAATGTCGAAGGGGAATCGGTCGAAGTTATCGATGCGCACTCGCATATGGGCGCGAGAAAAAAGCTCGCCATCCATCAAATTCCGCCGATCATGAAATTCATGGCGGAAGACATGTTGCAGTCGATGGACGATGCCGGAGTGGATGGCGTCGTCACGTTTGCCATAGGTATCGGAGAACCGTCGGATTATCGGGAAACCAACCAGTACATTGCCAACACTATGAAGCAGCACGAGAAACGGATTCATGGTTTCATGAGGCTCAGCCCCGGCAACGGGCCGAAGGATACGCTCCAGGTGCTGGAAGAGGGCGTCAAGCTTGGCCTCAAGGGGATCAAAATTCATCCGTTGATTGAACATTGCCCGGCGAACGACAAAGAAAAAGTCTATCCGCTCATGGAGGCCGCGCAGCACCATGGGCTGCCGGTGCTTTTTCACTGCGGCTTGGGAGAGGACGCCAGTCCCAAGCGGATCGGCGAAGTGGCCAAAGATTTTCCCAAGCTGCCCATCATCATGGGCCATTCGGGATTGGTTGAGGGCGTGAGAGACGTGGTCGAGATCGCCAAGAAATGCGAGAACGTCCACATGGACAGCTCCGGCGTCGGATGGCTGCCGTTCTTCTGCGAGTCGATCTCCTGGGCCGGAGCCGACCGCGTTCTCTACGGCTCCGACACTCCGTTCAATCCGATGGAATGGGAGATCGAGAAAATCGTCAAACACGCGCAGCGCCACTTGAAACTCAAGATCGAAGACCTGCGATTGATCATGTCGGGCAATATCAAACGGCTGCTGAAAATAAAATAGCGGCAGCGAAACCTGCCGAGAGACGAGTCCTGGATCGCGTTTGAAGATTTTTGAGTTCAAGGTTCAAAGTTCAATGGTCAAGGTCCGAACGAGTTGAAACGTTGAACCTGGAACATTGAACCTTGAACATCTGCTAGCTCAGCGGGCCGGCAATGGGTCCGGCCCCGAGAGCTTTTTGAACAGTTCAATAGTCTCTTTGTCACGCGGCAAATCGCGAATGACTTTTTCCTGCTCTTCGGGCATCAGCGGCGAGGCGTCAAATCCGGCCAGCTTCTTGAAGTCTTTGTGGAAGTTAGGGTCTCGATAGGCTTGTCGCATCGCCTCCTGAAGGATCTGCACTTGCGGCTTGGGCGTACCCGGAGGGAGGATATAGGGCGTTCCGACGAGCCTGAAGGCGCGATACATCATCAACAGTTTTCGTTCTTTCTCCGAAGTAGCGAACTCTTCAAGCTCGCGCAGACGCTCGAAGCCGACAGCTTTTTTTCCCTTGGGGATCTCAACGATGGTGTGGAGATCTACCAGCCCCTTTTCTATCCACTCGATATTTCGTTGGCCAAGCGTTTCCGGCGTTGTGGCTCGCGCATCGATCTCGCCGCGCATCAGCGCAATGTCCATCTCCGGGCCGCCGTAACCCAGCACGAATTTTGGTTCTTTCAAACCCAGTAAATAGGCGAACAGGCGCCCGGTAATATAAACGTCGTGTCCGACTTCCTGGCCGCCAATCCGTACTTCCGCGGCCGCGCGGAGCTTTTCGAGACTGTTCAAACCCGCTTCCTTTCGGGTGAGAAAAATGTAATGAAAGATGCTGACCGGCGACCCGAGATAAATGAACTTATCCATGTCATATTGAACCCCGGCAGTATCGAGAATAGCGTTGGTGATAAGTGAGGCCGACATACCCCCGATAGTCAAACCGTCGGGACGCGCGTTTCTATAAACGTAATTGGCTGCCTTTCGCCCTCCGCCGCCTGGCATGTAGTCGGACACAATCGTCGGATTTCCCGGGATGTACTTCTGCAGGTAAGGAAAAAGCGCTTTGCGCCGCAGATCGCCCGTGCCGCCCGCGCCGACGATCTGAACAACCGTAATGGTCTTGCCCTGGTAAAAGGGAGATTGGGAAAATCCGTATTCAACCAGTCCCAGATAAATCAGCGCTGCAGCGAAAACCGCGATGGCAGTTCTTCTCATAATCAATCTCCTTGATTTCTGTTCGCGTTACTTATAGAAGCTGCTCGCGAAGGTGACGAATCTTATTAAAGCAAGGGTGGAGAACGCAAGAGAGAATTGAATGGAAAGTGAGGAAGCAGCGTCTTAGATTAAGATCGAAGATTATCCGGCTGATATGGCCGACGAAAGTAAATAAGCTCGCCTGGCGCTGAGGAACAAAACTTTGTTTTCCTTTCTATAACGGTTAGTGCTCGCTAGACAATCCAATCTGAATCACGTTTCGAAGGGAATTCACTGCAAAAGGAGTATGCAAGAAGGAATATGAATGTGTAGGAAAAATCATGCAGTGATTGATTAACTTTACTTCATTCAATTTGAGAACAACCCGGAAAAGCAAATGAAACCGTTTCAGGGAAAAACTGGCATCATTGTTGCGCTTAGGGTAAGGGTTTTCCACTTCACGAGGTTTTTTCGCAACTAAAGATCCAAACTATGGGACATTCCAGTGCTTCTCAGGAGTAGTTTATCGTGAATGCCCCAATGCTCTTGCCTCTTGAGTCGCGTCTCGCGCCGCTGACGAGCGCCGAGAAAGTCAGGGCGCTCGGGAGATCTTTTTGTCTCAACTCAGAGAAGTTCTTTTTAAAGGGAGTGACTTATGGGCCGTTCGCACTTTCGCGCAGCGGCGCTCCCTTTCCTGAAGCGCGTACGGTCGAGCTTGATTTTGCTTTGATGTCGGAGCTCGGGGTCAACACTTTTCGCACCTTTACCCCTGCTCCGAAGTGGCTCCTGGACAGGGCGGCCGTTTATGGCCTCAGAGTCATCACGGGAATTCCCTGGGCGCAGCATATCTCTTTTCTTGACTCCTCTCGCACTCGGGCAGAGATCCGTAACACCATCGCCAGCAGCGTCCGTGCCGGTAGAGAACATCCCGCAATGTTCGCTTACCTGGTGGGCAATGAGATTCCGCCTGAGATCGTGCGCTGGTACGGCGCCAAGCGCATTAGCAGATTTCTTCGTGAGTTGGTCGATGTAGCCAAAACGGCAGATCCCGATGTGCTGGTGAGCTATGCCAACTTTCCTTCGACCGAATATCTCGAGACAGACTTTACCGACTTCTTGGCCTTTAACGTTTATCTTCATCGCGAAGAGGATTTCCGGCGCTATCTATTTCACCTCCTTAATTTAGCCGGCGACCGTCCGTTGGTTTTAACGGAGATCGGAATGGATTCCATCCGAGAAGGACTCAAACCTCAGGCCGATGCACTGTCTTGTCAACTCGGCGCCAGCTTCGAAATGGGCGTTGCGGGGACTGTGATTTTTTCCTGGACGGATGACTGGTACGCCTTCTCCGGCGCCGAGGGATTTCAAGTCGACGACTGGGCCTTCGGCCTGGTAGACCGAAGTCGCCGCAAGAAGCCCGCTTTCTGGGCAGTGAAAAATTTCTACGATGGTCCGCTCCCGCCCGCTCTTCCCCGCTATCCCAAAGTTTCGGTGATCGTGTGCGCTTACAACGGTGAGCGAACCCTGGACCCCTGTCTCGCCTCGTTGGAAACTCTCAACTATCCGAACTACGAGGTTGTTGTCGTCAATGACGGCTCGACCGATAGGACTCGCGAGATTGCCGAAGGCTACGCCTATATTCGTCTGATCAATCAAGAGAATCAGGGGCTAAGCGCTGCTCGCAACGTCGGACTGCGCGCGGCGACCGGCGATATCATTGCCTATACCGATTGCGACTGTATGGCCGATCCGGATTGGTTAACGCATCTGGTGGCGCGCTTTCTGTCATCGGACTTCGGCGCCGTAGGAGGCCCGAATCTCCCGCCGCCAGACCGCTCCCTGGTCGCCAACTGCGTGGCCGTCTCGCCGGGCGGGCCGACCCACGTGTTGTTGGATGATGAAGTTGCCGAGCACATACCGGGCTGCAATATGGCTTTTCGGCGGGAAGCGTTGGAGGCGATCCATGGGTTTGATCCGGTATTCCGCGCCGCCGGAGATGACGTGGATCTCTGTTGGCGACTGCAAAACAAGGGCTACAAAATCGGTTTCAGCGCGGCTGCGGTCGTTTGGCATTTTCGCCGCAACACGGTGCGAGACTACATCAAGCAACAGCAGGGATACGGCAAAGCCGAAACGCTCCTATTCTTTAAGCACCCGTCTCGTTTCAACGTGCTTGGTCAATCCCGTTGGTTCGGAAGAATTTACGGCGACCTCTCTTCTTTTCTGGCGAGCCGGCAGCCGCGGATTTACACGGGAGTTTTCGGCCGGGGCCTTTTTCAGACGCTTTACCAGCCTCCGCCTTCGATCATCTCATGCCTGCCTCTCACTTTGGAGTGGAGCTTGGTTTCCGCGTTGCTTCTGGTTGGCGCGTTTGTGTTCGGCGGAATTTTCTGGGTGGGACTTGCTCCTTTGTTTCTCACTCTCAGCCGTTGCGTGGCGAGCGCTTTAAGAGCTCGAGTGGCCGCGCCGTTTCGCGGGTTGCGGGCGACCTTCCTGGTAGCCTTTTTGATCTATGTGGGACCTCTTTTCCGCACACTCGAGCGCTATCGCTGGCGCATTCGCAGGCATCGGGAGGTGAAGCCGGTCGAATATAACGGACCCAGGCAAGTCCCGCGGATCTTGTGGCGCGAGCGCGCCTTTCATCTTTCCTACTGGAACGAGGAAGGACAGGAGAAAGAGAGTTTGCTTTATTCGGTCATGGACTTTCTCCTGCCGCGCAAATATCTCATTGCCGTGGATCAGGGATGGAGTCATTGGGACCTGGAAATTTGCCAGGGCCCATGGGCGAAAGCGCAAATCCGAGCGGCTACGGAAAATCACGGCAGCGCAAAGCGCCTGTTGAGGGTGCGATGCGCGCTGCGGATGTCGCGGATTTCTTTTACTTGTCTCTCCATTTATGCCGTGTTGACCGCGGTGGCGGCTTTCCTGTCCATGCCGCAGATCGCCGTGGGCGCGTTCGTCGCTGGTGTGATTCATGGCAGCGCGATTTCGTACCAAAAATTCCGTCTCGGACGGGTGCTCTACCATGTCCTGGAATCTCTAGCGCAAAAGCTGCATTTCGTGCCGGTGCAAAAGTCATCGGAAGAGGCACAGTGAGAACATCCTGCAGATGACACGCGCGGTTCGTTCCTATCTGCGGCCGTACCTTCCGGCTTTTGTCTTCGCCCTGGCACAGGTCGTTTTGATCAGCGCGCTCGAGCTGCTCAAGCCGTGGCCGCTTAAAGTCATCATTGACCATGTCTTGACCGGAGCGCCCATGCCCTGGGAGTTCGCTCAGACCTGGTCCTCGCAAAATATTCTCTGGCTCGCTTGCGCGAGTCTAGTCGTCGTTTATCTTCTCCTCGCAGGGCTGCGCATTTTCAATGACTATACGACGATCAGAATCGGGCAGAACATGGTCAACGATCTGCGCCGCGATCTTTACAGCCAGATCCAGCGTCTTTCTCTTTCTTTTCATCACCGTCGCCAAGTCGGCGATTTAATCTACCGATTGACATCGGACACTTACGCGATCCAGACGCTCACGATGAACGGTCTTTTTCCCGTGTTATGCTCGTCTACGCTCTTTGTCGGGATGCTTCTGGTCATGATCCGCATGGATCCGCTGCTCACGTTTCTTTCTCTGACCGTGTGTCCGATTTTGGCGGTTCTGGTTACTCTCTCGCCGCTGCGCGGCTGGCTCATCGATTCCGCTACCCATATGCATCAGCAGAAGAGCGGCGTTTATTCCGTCGTGCAGTGGGCCATTCCGGCTATGCGTGTGATTCAGGCTTTTACGAAGGAAGAAGCCGAACATCGCCGTTTTATGGCCCAAAGTCAAAAAAGCTTGAGGGCGGACCTGCACTTTTACCTGTTGGAGAATTTTTATTCAGGTACGGTCAGTGTCGTCATCGCTATTGGAACCGCCGTCGTGATCTGGGTGGGAGCCAACCACGTTATCGCGGGCACGCTCAGCATCGGCGGGCTTATCGTGTTTATCGCTTATCTGACGTCGCTCTATGGAGCCATAGACTCCATCAGCCAGGCATACGGCTCTATCCAAGGAGCCAAAGTAAGTCTGCAAAGAGTGTTCGAGATCCTGGAAGAAGAAAGCGATCTCAAGGAGGGCTCCAGAGTTTTTCCCGACGGCGGCGCCAAGGGGGAAGTCGCCTGGAGCGGAGTCTCTTTTCAATATATCCCCGGCCAGCCTGTCTTGCGACACGTCGACCTTCAGGTGCAACCGGGGCAAAAAGTGGCGATCGTTGGCCGCACTGGAGCCGGCAAATCGACATTAGTAGGCCTGCTGCCGCGATTCTATGATCCTCGAAGCGGCCGGGTGACCATCGATGGTGTTGATATACGCGAGTTTCAGATCAAATCGTTGCGCCGGCAGATTGGCATGGTGCTCCAGCCTCCGCTGGTATTTCCTCTGACTATTCGTGAGAACATAACCTATGGCCGGCCCGAAGCTACGGAAGAACAAATCGTCAAGGCTGCCCGCCTGGCCCGCATTCATGATTCTATCGTAACCTTTCCTCAAGGTTACGATACCGTCGTCGGTGAGCAGGGAGCGACACTGTCTGAAGGGGAGAAGCAGCGACTCACTATCGCCCGCGCCATCCTGTTTAATGCGCCAATTCTGATTCTCGATGAGCCTACTTCTTCGGTTGACGCGGAGACCGAGGCTCTCATCATGGAAGGGCTCCGGGAACTGACCGCGGGTCGGACGACGTTCATCATTGCCCACCGGCTCTCCACGGTCCGCCAGGCCGATCTGATCGTTGTCGTGCGCGGGGGAAGAATCATCGAGCAAGGGACATTCGATGCGCTCATGCGTCGACAAGGCGACTTCGCCATGCTTTATCGCACCCAATTCAGCGCTCAGGAAGAAAAAACCCGTGCCCTGGTATGATCTTGTTTCTTCCTGTCGACTGTGGCAGGAACGAGCAGGCGAGCAAAAGGGCCGCCCGGCAAAATGAATCGTAAGCTGAGACTCGTTGTTCTCGGGATGATGGGCAGGTGCCCTTTCGGCGGTCAGAGCTGGCTCTATCTGAACTGGCTCCGCGGGCTCCACAAGCTGGGCCATGAGGTCTGGTACGTCGAGGATGACACGGTCTGGCCATACGATCCGGAGCGTAACAGCGTCACAGACGACTGTTCGTATGCTGTCCGCCATATCGCGGGGTGCATGAAGCGGGCCGGCATGCCGGATACCTGGGCGTTTCGTCCGGCGTATCGGACAGGGGAATGCCACGGCATTAGCGGCTCTGAGCTAAACGATTTATACCGGACCTGCGATGCGCTGCTGAATGTGGTGGGAGCCACCGATTTGCGCGAGGAGCATCTCGCCGCCCGCTTTCGCGTCTATGTGGAATGCGATCCGGTCATTGCCGAGTTACAGCTCGCCAAAAACGATGCTCACACGGTCGTCGCGCTCGCAAACCATCACGCGATCGTTACCTATGGCGAAAATTTTGGCTCGCCTGACTGCGGGGTTCCCCTCAACGGTCAGCGCTATGGGAAGACACGGCAGCCGGTGGATTTGGATTTCTGGCCGATGACCTACGGTCCTGAAGCGCGCTTTTTTACGACGATCGGCAACTACCGCCAGGACGGCAATGACGTGGAGTACAAAGGCGAGATCTATCACTGGAGCAAGCACCACGAGTGGGAGAAGTTTATCGATCTGCCGCGGCACACGAGCCAGCCCTTGGAGCTCGCCATGAAAGTGGAGGACCCCGCGGATCGGCTGCGGCTGGAAAGCTACGGCTGGAAAGTTGTGCCACCGTTTGAAATGTCGTTAGACATATTTGGCGAGTATCAGGCTTACTTTCGTCAATCACGCGCTGAATTCACCGTGGCCAAGGACATGAACGTGCGGCTCCGTAGCGGATGGTTCAGCGAGCGCGATGCCTGCTATCTCGCGTGCGGTAAACCCGTGGTTGCGCAGGACACCGGCTTCGGTAATATTTTGCCGACCGGTGAAGGGCTATTTTCTTTTACGACGACGGATGAAGGACTCGCCGCTATCGATCAGATCAACGGTGATTATCGTCGGCATTGTTTGGCCGCGCGCGCCATTGCCGAGGAATATTTCGCCGCGGACAAGGTTGCGGCGCGTCTGCTCGCTGATCTAGGAATGGCATGAAGCTCGGCGGCGATAGAAGCAAACGAGCCAAAATCTGATGGTTAAAGCGTCTCCAAACTCTCGTATTTTTGAGTCTCCTTTGACGCGTGAATCCAACGCTTGGCGACTTACCTTCGAGAACGGCGTGCATTGGTTTGTCGCCCCTAACGGAGAAAAGTTTTATGGCTCCGGAGTCAACGGGGTCGATGCCGGCTCAGCACCCGAAGACGTCGACGGACGCCCTGCTTATTACCTTTGGAATCTATACCCTTCAATAGATGATTGGGTGACAACCGTCCGCAGTCGTCTCGCTCAATGGGGCTTTAATCATCTCGGCGCGTGGAATTTTTGTGTGGAAAAAATCGGCCTCCCCTACATTGCCAACCTCGATCTCGGACGCTTGAGCGAGGCGCTTTGGTTCGATGCGTTTGATCCGGTGCTACCGGATCGGGCCTGCGAATGGGCGGATCGCCTGACTGCGCCGCATCGCGAGCTCGGATTGCGTATCGGCTACTTTCCCGACAATGAAATAGGATGGTGGAATGCAGCGCTGTTCGAATGTTATCTCTCTAAAGATTGGTCGAACCATAGCAAGCGGCTGCTTTGGCAGCTTCTTTACGATCGCTACGAGGGAAAATGGCCGGAGCTCTTGCGGGATTGGGTCGCACCGGGAAGCATTGAGGGGTTTAAACCTCTTCGCGATGCCGGCGCCGCGCTCAAGCTCCGCCCGGGCGGTGACGGGATCAAACTGATCAACGACTTCACGTTTCTTTGCGCGGAGAGGTACTACAAGCTGATGCACGACGCCTTGCGCGCTGCTGATCCGCAAGCCTTGATTTTCAGCGATAGATTGCCGATCTACTACTCGCAAGCTGCCGTGCGGGCGATGGCTCCGTACGTGGACGTGATTGCGACTAACTACGATTTGGATGGACCGGATGGCTGGGTAGCTCATTATTTCTTCAACGGACTGGCCGCCCTCACAGGCAAGCCCATTTTGGTTTCCGAATTCTTCTGTGCAGCGATGGAGAACCGCAGCGGCAACAAAAACACGGGTCACCTCCTAAAAGTACGTTCTCAGACCGAGAGAGCGACGGTGGTTCAAAAGGCGCTGCAAAATTTCGCTCGCTGCCCGTACATTGTCGGCACACACTGGTTTCAATACTACGATGAACCTACGGGCGGGCGGCCGGATGGCGAGGACTACAACATGGGACTGGTCGATATCTATGACCGGCCTTACCAGGAAGTCCTCACCTCCTTTCAGGGCACGAACCCCTTGCTGGCACGATTTCACGAGCAAGCTAATCTTTCTTGGCCCCGCCTGTCGGACGCGCCGATTGTCATGATTCCTGAGGCCACCGGTATAATCGACGTGACCGATGCTTCATTGAACGATTGGGACAAAGACCGAACCCTTATGCCGGGGTTTGTTGCGGAACCGCCAGACGTTCCGTTTGCCGACATCTATCTCACATGGGATCCCAACGGGCTGTACCTGGCCACCATCGGTATGGATTACATGAATCCAGCAGACGTGTCGTACGAGGAAACCTTTCCGCTATCTGAAACCTACCAGCTCCACCTTCTGGTGTTCCTGCGAGACCGAGCTTATCACCTTGCGATTCATTTTATTCCTGACGAAATAAGGTTTGCTCCTGATGCCGCGACAAATGCGAGAGGAAGCATTGTGATGGCCCCTCACCTCTACGCGTACTCCACGGACGGTAAAGGGCAGGCGCTTTCAGGCGCGACGGCGCAACATCTCAAAGCCGAGTCGCCGCGTATTTCCTGTGAGGTGCATTTCGCGCCCGAAGTTTTCGGCCTGCCGGCTTACGTTAAGGGGATGAGAATGCAGATGAATATCGTCGTGATCTCCCATTATCGCGGCCAGGAAATGTTTTGGAGCGAAGGAACGACGAAGAAGACGTTTAGCCGTCCCGAAGGGTGGCGTGAGGTAGCGTTGGGCTAGGTGGGGACCTTTCACGGAGACCTAAATCAAGAGGTCTGGGCCAATTCGAGCGAAGAGCTAGTATTGTGCTCGGTGATACTCTCAGGTTGATAAATCTTAAGGACCGCAATCCATGAGCGGTGAAAAGTATCTTATTGTCAATGCCGATGACTTCGGCCAGAGCCCTGGAATAAACCGGGGTATTATAGAAGCGCACGAGCATGGGATCGTAACCAGCGCCAGCTTCATGACGCGATGGCCGGCCGCCGGTGAAGCGGCCAGTTATTCCAGAGAACACCCTAAACTCAGCGTCGGGCTTCATCTTGACCTGGGTGAATGGGTTTACCGCGCGGAAGAGTGGGTCCCCCTTTACACCGTTGTTCCACTAGACGACCCATCGGCAGTGGAGCGCGAAGTGTCTCGTCAACTCGAAGCCTTTCACGATTTGTTAGGTAAACATCCGGCTCACATCAACTCCCATCAGCACGTCCATATGCACGAACCCGTTCGCTCTATTACTCTTCAGGTTTGTCAAAATCTTGGAATTCCCCTAAGAAACTTGAGCCCTGAAATTCATTACTTCACGAGATTCTATGGGCAAACATGGAAAGGTTTGCCTCTACCGACGCACATAAGCCTGGAGTGGCTGGTCGAGATTGTGTCGACCCTTCTCCCGACCGGCTGGACCGTTCTGACCTGTCATCCGGGCTATGTGGATCAGGAAGACCTGAACACGATGTACCGGGTGGAACGCTACGACGAACTAAAGGTCTTATGTCATCCGCGGGTTCGAGCCGTTATCGATGGCCTAGGGATTAGACTCTGCTCGTTTGACGACTGGAACTGTTCCAGGGTCATGCTCAAAGGAGCCGAGCAGTGATCCAGAACCGCTTTTTCTGATGTATAGCTGTAAGGATCGACCGGGGGAGTATCGTCACAAAATGCTCAAGACTTAACCTCGTCGATTTCGGCCTCGGACATAATCATGGTATCCGATTGGAGCTAACGATGGCTGAGCGCGAACAAGTTTCCCGTAAAGCGCAATCTTTCTTTAACGACCTTTGGGCGCGGGGCGATCCCTGGGAGCTTGAAACTTCCAATTGGGAGCACGAAAGGTATGCGCGTCTGATAGCGATGCTCGATAAGCCACGATATCGGCGCGTGCTTGAAATCGGCTGCGGCGCGGGAACGTTCACGCGGCGTCTTGCCGGGGTGGCGGATAAGGTGCTTGCTCTTGATGTCTCGTCCGAAGCCATCGCGAAGGCGCGGGCGGCTCAGTCAGATCTCAAGCAGGTTGAATTCCGCGCCGGTAACATCATGGAGCACAATTTCAGAGACGACGAGCCATGGGATCTGATTGTGATAAGTGAGACAATCTACTTTCTCGGCTGGCTCTATTCCTTCTTCGATGTTTCGTGGTGTGCGGCAGAGATGTTCGATGCGACTCGCCCGGGCGGCCAGATGCTCTTGGCCAATAGTCAATTCGAAACCGGGGAGCCTCTTCTTCGGCCTTGTATCATTCGCACTTACCGCGATCTGTTCCTGAACGTCGGGTATAAATTGCATGCGGAGGAGATCCTTCGCGGGGAAAAACATGGTGTCTCGCTTGAGGTTTTGATGACGCTCTTTCGCAAAGCCGACCCAACGGCTGAAGCCGCTTCATGAAGCTTTATTCGCCCCTCGGCGAATTACTTCATAGATTATGTTATAGCGATCCCCCCACGGGTATCGAGAGTCACTACGGCCCAGTCGCGGATGAATCCGAACCTCGTGAGGCAGTGGCGAAAGTTCGTTTAGAACATGATCGAGAAATTTCCCTAGATCATAGGTATGCGTATAGAATCCTCGCTGATAGTGTTCGTCGCGCTTGTGTTTCGAACCAAGCGGTTGAGGGGGCAAATAAAAGACCAGAATTAATTTTTTGGCGGCACACGAATACAAAGACTGAACGGCTGGAATGTAATCCGGCAAATGCTCCAGCACGTGGCGGCAAATGACCGCATCAAACTTGCGGTGAAGTTTTTTAGTTTGATAGAGCGACATCCGCCGAAACCGATGGCGATCCTCGGGATAGAGGCTTCGGGCAACTTGTAGAAACTTCTCAGTCACATCTAGGCCAAGATAATCGACGTTCAGTCCTAGATCACGGATGAGCTCAAACATCACTCCAGTTCCGCAGCCAACATCGAGAACCGATGACATGCCTTCGAGCAGGCTAAGAGCTTTGGCCCGCGACCGGTGGGCTTTGCCCTCCGGACCCGAGCGCAAAAAATCCTTGGCTTGCTCAGCGCTCCAATAGTGCCAGTTTTCTTTCAGTCTCATGTTGATACCAACGATTTCAGTGGCATGCGCCTCGGGATAAGGTCAGAAACAACGAGCGTAGCAGTTTCAATAACAACATTAAACTGTGCATACCAATACGATGCCTGATGGGTTAGTCCTCAGCCTGGTGTTTGAAAGAATAAGGAATATATCTTATGAAGACTGTCACGGCGCGTGATGTACAGAAGAAGTTCAAAGAATGCGTGGGCTACCTCTCCATACGACCAGGTCACGGCCTCGCGCCAAGGCACGGCCGCCATGTTGGCGGTCGAGGGCGGTGATCGGAAAGAGGTTATGAGTATCGCCAGCAATCCGTCGGTCATGGAGCGCGACCTCCGGCTAGATTTTTTCCGCGGCCTGGCCCTCTTCTGCATCTACATCGATCACCTACCCAACAATGTCCTGGCGGAGTTTACGTTCCAATCGGTGATGTTCTCCGACGCGGCCGAGGTGTTCATCCTCATCTCCGGCTACACCGCCGGCATAGTGTACGGCCGCGCCATGGAGCGCCAGGGCTTCGTGATAGCTGGGGTCCGCGTCTATCACCGGGTGTGGCAGCTCTACGTCGCCCACGTATTTCTGTTCATGATGTTCATCGCGATGGTGGCATACACGGTCGGCGCCCTCAACAACTCGCTCTATGCCGAGGAGTTCGGCGCCGCCAACTTTCTCGACGAGCCGGGTGTAGCGGTGGCCAAAGCGTTGACCTTGCAGTTCCAGCCGGCCTTCATGCACATTCTACCGCTCTACATCGTCCTGCTGGCGGTTCTTCCTTTCGCGCTGGCTGGGATCCGGTCCTGGCCGAGGGCAATGTTTTTCGCGTCCTTCGCGCTCTGGCTGGCAGTCCAATTGGACAAACGGATCGCGCTGTCGGCCTATCCTGGCCCCGACGGGGTGTGGCCTTTCAATCCGTTCGCCTGGCAGGCGCTGTTCTTTCTGGGGGCATGGCTCGCCTGGCAGGGCACCCGCGGTGGGATTTCCTGGCTCAGGCGTCGCTGGCTCTTCTGCCTCGCGGCGGTCCTCTCGCTGGCAGGATTGCTGATTCGGTTCAGCTGGACACTGCATGACTTCTACGATCCGATTCCGGTCCTGGTCAGCGGTAAAGCGCTGTGGCCGTTCTTGAGCAAAACGGACCTGGGACTCCTTCGTTTTGCTAACGTACTCGCGGTCGCGCTGCTCGTCGCACGCCTGATTCATCCCCAGGCGCGGTTTTTGGCTAGCCGGACCGCGCGGCCCTTCGTTATCTGCGGGCGCAACTCTCTCCATATCTTCTGCCTTGGCATCCTGCTCTCGGTGCTGGGGCACTTGGTGCTCAACGAATTCTTCGGCGGCATCCCTATGCAGGTCGCCGTCTCCGCGGCGGGCGTGGCGATCATGATCAGCGTCGCCGCGCTGATGGAGTGGTTCGCCGCCGCGCAGGGCGTGTCCCGCGCCAGCGCCCTGGGAGCGCCGACGGCGGGGAGAGGAGCGCGAGGATGACTCTTGCCTTCCTGCGCTACGCCATCGTCCTGTTCGCCGCTGCGGGCATTGGCCTTGTGTCCGCATCCGCGGAGGCCTTGGGCCAGGAACAGGAGTGCCCTGTGCCGGTACGCTTCTACGCGTTTGAGCCGTCACTGACGAAGACGATAAAGGCGCTCGCCGGCGGCCGGGAGGTAGTCATCGCCGGGCTCGGTGGGGCCTCCAGCGTGGGGCTTGCGGCGGGCGGACCCAGCCTCGCCTGGCCCGCACGCCTGTCCTCGGTGCTCGCCGGGAGATTTCCGTCCGCGCGTATCAAAGTCGTCAACCTTGCCGTGGCACGCCAGACCGCGAAGGCGGCGGCCGAGCGCTTGGCTCGCGACGTTTTGCCCCTGAAGCCAACGCTTGTAATCTGGGAGACCGGCACGATGGAGGCGGTTCGCGGGATCGACGTCGACGAGTTCCGGGAGACGGTACAGGCCGGCATTAACGAACTGCGTGCCGCCGGGATCGAGGTGGTGTTGATGAACATGCAGTTCTCGCGCGAGACCGACGCGATGATCGACTTCGGACCGTATCTAATCGCGATGCGCGAGCTGGCGGAGGCCAACGACGTTCCGCTGTTCCGCCGCCGCGGTATTATGCGCCATTGGGCCGAGAGCGACTTGCTGGATCTGAGGGCTAAAGACGATGCGAAGCGCCGCCAGCTCGCCGCGAAGCTTTATGACTGTATCGGCCGCGCGATGGCCGACTTCGTGACGCGCGGAATCTCCGCCGCGAAGCCCGCGGTTAACCCAGGCAGCGACCGATGAGCGCGCCTCGATGGGCGGTGTCCGCCGGTGCAACGCTTTTGCTGCTCGCGGCAACGTCCGCGGGGCCTTGGCACACGGCTCTAGGCTGCACCGCGCCTCAGGAGATGACGCACTTCAGGATCAGGCTGCTCAACACCGCCCGCGCGATCCGCTCGGGCAAGACGCCGGTCATAGTTGCCATTGGTTCCTCCTCGACGAGTGGAGTGGGCGCCTCGGATCAGACGCATACTTATCCCGCTGTGCTCACCGAAGAGCTGCGTCGCCGCTGGCCGCACCTCCCGATGACAGTAATCAACAAGGGCGTCAGCGGCGAGATGGCTTCCCAGATGCTGGCGCGCTTCGATCGCGACGTGCTGCCTAACCGCCCGCAGCTAGTCATCTGGCAGACAGGCAGCAACCGGGCACTGAGGAGCGAGAACATCGAGGGATATGTCGACACGCTCCGCGAGGGGATCAACCGCCTCAAGGCGGCGGGGGTTGACGTCGTGTTGATGGATCCGCAATTTGCCCCGCGCATGCTCGCACGGCCTGTGCACTTGGTCATAGTGGATTCCATTGCTACGGTGGCCAACGAGATGAAGGTGGCCCTGTTCCGGCGGTTCGCGGTGATGCGGCACTGGGTATCGAGTGGTCAGTACAAGATAGAGGACATCATCTCAAGCGATGGCCTGCACATGAACGACGTGAGCTATGGCTGCATCGCCCGTCTGCTTGCCGATAGCCTAGTGGCGGCGGTTGAGCCCGAGCTCCAAGGCTGGCGGCGGAGCGAGGGCGACCGAGGTGCGAGCAGATGACGAGTGGGTAGGGTTCCAATTTCAGGGAGCCAAGTCGGCATTGGAAGGAACGAAGACTCCGCTAGTGTAAGGCTGTTAGAATGATGTATGAGTCGCGTAGCACACGGCTAAAGGGAGGGCAGGGTTATGGCTTGGAATGGAATTCCGGTGGTCGATGGCGACGGGCATGTGATGGAAGATTGGGATTCGCTTTTGCAGTACATGCCCGAGCCTTACATCAGGAGCGGCCGATTTCGCGGACGAATCTTTCCACCCTTGGATCACCTTCATTCGGCAAGTCTCTTTCAGTTGGTCCCCGGCGCTTTCCGGCAAGTCG
>Ga0209819_10000134_pt1 | contig 20834 bp, 35 predicted proteins | sample PPLLak2March2015_FD_187248 | JGI IMG/M metagenome (GOLD analysis project Ga0209819, IMG submission 187248) | Freshwater sediment microbial communities from Prairie Pothole Lake near Jamestown, North Dakota, USA - PPLs Lake P7 Core (1) Depth... | ecosystem: Environmental > Aquatic > Freshwater >... | reverse complement strand
GTGTCCGCGCCTCCCAACGCTCCATAAAAACGGGTCTCATCGCTGATCTCCCTGGCGGGTGTTGTGATGGTCACCGTCGACCAGGTGACACACGTGTTCCCCGACCTGGGCCTTGAGCAGCTTGCCCGGGCCAGCAGGGCAGTCATCCCACGGCAGCACCACGACGGAGCAGAATGCCCCGCAACACGGACAGATGACATACACGAACGCCGCGCCGATATCTGGTTGGCGCCACCGATCCAATTCCCTGGCCAGCGCGTAGTACTTCGCCCATGCCGCGCGGCGCGCCTGCTCCGCACCATGAGCGATGTCAAGCGCTTGATCGGTCATCGCAGGCCCGCCAGGATGATCAGCGGCAGCTCTTTGTACCGCATGTATTCCGGCAAGCTATGAGTTTCGTAGGCCTCTAGCGCCTGTTCATGGGACCAGCCTTTGCCGTATCGGTCGCGCGGAGAAGGCCATACCGGGCGGGACACGTGGGCGCGCACCAGATGGCCGCTATCCTTTTCGGTACCTACGAGCCATAGCTGATCGATGCCCTCGGGGTAGCCATCCTCGTTCATAGCATCCGGGTCATGGAATCTCACACGGCCCATAGGTGCCAGGTTGTTCAAATCATCGATCATGTCCAGTTGCTTGAACACAGACAGCGTGACCTGTCGTGACCCAACCATGAGGACCCGAACCGTGGCGGTCAGAGTTTCCACGGTGGCAGTACTGATAGTCCCGGACATCAGATCGAACCTGACCCGAACGTGAAGTCCGGCAGCGCCGGCTTGCCGTCGAGCCGGCCGAACAGGTGCAAGGCGAACTCGTGGAGGTTCACGTGCTCATCAGACGGTGCGAACACCTGGTAAGCCCAGCCCTCACCGAACACGGCAGAGTGCAGCATCTTGAGGTCTTCATAGGTGGGCATGTGGTCCGTCCATGCCACCGATGCATGGACCCAGTCGTTGCCGTCCGTGTCGGCGCAGCTGACCAACAGGGACCCACGGTGGTCGGGGGTATGCAGGTACCAGCCGTCGGCACCGAACGGCCTCGGCGCAGACCACCGATCACGTCCCAGCCGTCGGCGGATCTCCAGCGGATCGAGTGCACCGCGCCATGCCGCAGGCCCGCTCATGACGATGGGGTGTGGACGATCGAGCGCTGGCAGCCACACGCGAAGTCGTGGTCGAGCATGCGCAGGGGGTCGATGCCGAACATGGCCGGGTAGTACCAGCGTGTGCAGACCGCGTCGCGTCCCCTGGGTGTGCACGCGGCGCCGGATGCCACCGAGACGTAGGCATCAACCTTGGGGTTGTACATGATCTGGGCGTTGCACCACCGGCAGAGGATCGCGCTGTCAATGGTGGTCACGGTGTGCTCCGAGCGCCGTGTTCGGGACAATCGATCGCTGGTACGACCAGGTGCCAACGCTTGTCGGCACCGTCACCCGGGGCACGCCATTCACAGAGGCAGTCGCGGGTGCGTGAGTGGCAGGCGCCGCAGTAGCCCATCCATTCGTCGTACGGGTTGTTGCTGGCGCGGCTGCAGATCGGGCAGGTGTAACTCATGGTCGGACCCCGGTTGGTCGGCTGGTGGTCGGTGGCGGTTCGGGTGGGGGCAGGCCGGCGTGGTCGGCGGGGTCAGGTCCGGTCACCGCGTTGCGGCGGTAGGGGTCGGGCCAGCGGGAGTCGGGTCGTGGTGGGACGGGGCCGACGGGGTCGCGGTGGCCGTTGGGTCCGGCGTCGCCGGCCTGGTTGGCCTGGCGGACCAGCCATTGCACGCCGGGGTTAGCTGCGACGTTGTCCCGTCCCGTCCCGTCCCGTCCGGGCACGTGAGTGGTCGGACCTGACGCGACCGGGTCGGTACCAGCGGTGGTCGGGTCCTGGTCGGTCCGCTCGGCTGCTGGCGGTAGCAGGGTCATGCCTGCGGCGTCGGGGGTGCGGTTGTTCTTGCGGGAGTTGCAGCCGCGACAGGCCACGACGAGGTTCGCCGCGCCGGCGGCCACGGCCGGGTCGACGTGGTCGAAGACGAGGCCGCGCGACGAGCGGCGGTCGGCGTAGGTGCAGACGGTGTCGCAGTAGCGGCAGCGGTCGCGGTCGCGGCGGCGGACGGCGGTGAGTAGTTCGCGGTCGCGCAGCTCGGCGGCCTTGGCGCGGGCGAGGTCGTACTCGTCGCGGGTGGGGTTGGCCTTGAGGTAGTGGTGGACGAAGTAGTCGGCGCCGGTGGGTGGCCAGCGGCGGCCCTCGAGGCACTCGCAGGTGGCGTCGCGGGGGTGGATGAGTGCGGTGGCGCCGTCGGGTGGGTCGGTAAGCAGTTCGCGTAGGCGTTTGGAGCGGACGTGTTCGTTGAAGATGAGCGCGGGGACGTACCCGTCGGTGAGGTGCCGGGCGCAGTAGATCATGAGTGCGGTGACCATGCCGAGGATGCGGTCGGCCTCGCCGCGGGAACGGGCCAGGTGGATGATCGCGGGGTCGTCGGCGAAGCCGTCGTCAAGGCGTAGCCACGACATCGTGCCTCCGCGCAGGTCGGGCGGACAGGTGGCGGAAGTTGTGGATGGACCAGTGCCAGGCCGACTTGGGGGCGTGGCAGCCGCACCAGGTGATGTCGAAGTGGTGGTGCAGCAGGTCGCAGGCGTTGAGCCGGTCCAGGGCGGCCGGGTTGGCGATGAGCTGGCCGGCGACCTCGTAGGCGACCAGGCCGCCGGTGTCGTGGTCGTGGGCGTAGGTGACCAGCTCTTCGAGGACGCGCAGGTCGGCGGCGATGTCCGGGGACATGCGGTTGAGGGTCAACAGGGACTGGTAGGGCAGGATCTCGGTGTTCATGGGTGGGCTCCTCAGATGCGGGTCAGCGGGCCACGGGCGCGCCGCCACCTGCAGGCGGCGTCGAGGTCAGCCGCGGCCACCCGCCTGGGGACGGCGGCGGCGGCGCGGCGGCGGCCGGCCGAGACGGGTACGCCTGCGGTGTCGAGCAGCCGGACGATGCCGGCCTGGGTGTCGGTGAGGCGGGTCACCGACAGGCGCGCCGGGGCACGGGACTCGCCGCAGTTGCAGCCGGTGCACTCGGCGCGCAGGTTGTCCGACCCGTCGCCGCCGCCGTGCTCACGGCGGATGATGTGCCCGACAGTGGTCGCCCGGGCGCCGCACACGTGCCCGTCGACGATGGCGTGGCAAGTGTGGCCGTCGCGTTCGAGGATCCAGTCGCGGATGCGTCGCCAGCGGGCGGTCGAGCCGCGGGCGGTCAGCGCGCTGCTCACCACAGGTCCGGCTGGGTCTGGGGGTGCGCGTCGAACAGGGTCGGGTCGTTGCGTACGGCGCGGGCCGCGGCCGGGACGCCGGCGAGCGCGACGATCAGGTCGGACAGGGCCTTGACCGGGACCTTGCTGGCCGAGTCGACCTCGATAGTGATCGACTCGGGGCAGCCCCACGGTACGGGCGGGTAGACGGCGTTGAGGGTGAGTACGTCGCTGACCTGTGCGTTCAGGTCCGGGTCGACGGTCAGTGGTGCGTTGTGCTGTCCCATGAGGACTCCTCACGTTGTGTGTTAAAGATTTCCCGGTAGGCGACCGGGCGCGGGTCGGTCAGGAGAGCGGGTGCTCACCGCAGGACGTGCCCGGCGATCGTGCCGAGTGCGGCGCCGATGGTGCCGCCGACGACCGAGCCGGTCAGGACGGCCCACGCGACCCGGCAGGCGTGACGGGCGGTCTCAGCGGTCCGGGCGCTCACCAGCGGCGAGCTGCGTGCGGTCCAGATGACCAGCGGGTCGCTCGAGCGGCGGGGCGTGACGGGCCGACTCCTCGGGAAGGTTGCACCAGCAGTAGGCACGGCCGCGGTAGTCGCGACCCAGAGAGTGGTCGCGTCGGTAGACATGCGTCGCGGGCGTGGTATCCACCGCCATGCTGAAAAGTCTTTCATATTCCGGCCCTCCAGCGTCCACGCACATCGCTGCTGCTGTGCGGGCACGTGGCCCAGTGGGGCATCCAGCGGGGACCGCGCCAGTCGGTCAGGGCCGACCCGGACAGGACCCGGGCGACAGGACCGAGAGCGGTCGGAATGAGCGCGACATTGCCCAACGGGTCCGGCCGGTCATTGAGGATCATCTTCTTGCCACGCTCCGTGCGCTCGAAACGCACCGGTGCGGCGCAGTCGCGACAGGTCCCACTCATGGCGTTGCCTTTCGGCGTTGGCGTGCCCGTACGGAGGCGAGGGCGAGTCGGGTGAAGTAGGCGCGTCTGGCGGCGCGGGCCCGGGTCTCGCGGTCGGCCTCAGTGAGGGTGCCGTCGGGGTCTACCTCGCGTCGGAAGCGCTCGTCGCGGGCGGCGCGAGCCGACGCGGTGCGGGCGGCGCGGTCGCGTGTGTGCGCCCATGAGCGGTAGGCGGCGGCGCGGGCGTGCAGGGTGCGTTCGGTGCTAGTTTCCATCGGTCGGTCTCCTTCGTTGCAAGGGTTCGACTCAGGCGTCGCCACCGGGGCAAGCGGTGGCGGCGTCTCGTTGTGTGGGCACGAGTTCGCGTTCGAGGGTGTCCGTGGGGATCAGGTAGCCCCGGCCTCCGCGGACCGCCTCGATCCGGCCGTCGCGGATGCGCTGGCGGATCGCTTCGTCGCAGCGGCGGGTGAGGATCGCGTACTCGTGAACGGTGTAGAACCGGGGAGTGGTGTCGGGTTGCCCTGACACTGGTCGCGCAGTCATAGAACGATCGCCGTTCATTGCTGCACCTTGCCTTTCTGTGTTCCGAGTGGCTCTGTCTGGCGTAACGGATTACAGGCTGGCATAGGTAATGCGCTTTAAGTCAGTCTTTGTACTAATAGGTGCAGTTTGGTACGTATTGGCGTACTTTGGGCTAATGTGGACTAGTTGGACTGTCGGGGTGGCCTGACATGATCGACTCATTGCGGCCCTGTTGCGTGCACAATCGCCGATCGTGGCCAAGGACAGGCAGCCCAGCGCGACCCCACGGAGCAAGGTGGGCCGGCTGCTGTTCGATGTCCTGAACGAGGACTACGCGGGCAACAAGACCCGCATGGCCGAGGCTCTCGCGGTACCCCGCCAGACCTTCTACCAGTGGTTGGACCACCCGGCGCCGCCGATCCCGAAGCCGGAGCACCGTCAGCGCATCGCCCGGCTGCTGCGGGTCGACGTCACGGTCATCAACACGATGATCGTCACGGACCTGGGCTACCCGGTGACGTCGGTCAGCTCCAAGGCGCTGCCGGTGGCGGTGCTGGTCGACCAGCTGCCGGCCGACGAGGCCGCTGAGGTCGAGCGCCTGACGCTGGCGCGGGTGCGCCGCAACACCCAGATACGCAAGGGCCGGCGCACGTAGGTACGCCGGCCCTGAGGTGGTGCGTGTGCCTCAGATGTCGCCCATGACGTTGACACGGTCGTAGGCGCGCCGCGCCCGGGCGGAGCGGGCCGAGCGGCCGTAGCGGCTGAGCATCTGTGGTGAGGACCAGCCGTTGAGCTCCATCAGGTCGCCCTCGGCGCCGCCGGCGTCGAGCCAGCGGTGGGTGAAGTTGTGCCGGAACATGTGCGGGTGCAGGTGCAGCCCTATCGCCTGACCCCGGCGCTGGATCATCTGGAAGATGCCGCTGGGACTCAGCGGCTCCCGGTTCTTCTCACCGAGCCACAGCTGCGGGAGGGCGGCCTTCTTGTGCTCGGCGCGTACGCGCAGGTAGCGGTCGATGGCCTGGGCGGTGCGCATGTCGAACTTCACGATGCGCTGGATGTCACCCTTTCCGGTGACCAGTGCGGTGCAGTTTCGCAGGTCAATGTGGTCGACCTCGAGGTTCGCGAGCTCGGATAGTCGGACGCCGGCGCAGGCGAAGAACCGGATGATCGCGGCGTCGCGTCGGGACACAAGGTCGCGTCCTTTCTCGCAGCCTTTGATCAGCGCGGTGAGGTCACTGTCCTCGAGGACCGGGACCACCTTGTCGGTGATTGTCGGTGGGCTCATCCGCGCCATCGGGTCGGGCAGTTCCTCCTCGGCGGCCCACCATTTCCAGAACTGCTGGATGGCCCGGTACTGGTTGTTGGCGTAGCCGGACTCGTAGGGCTTTCCCTGCGGTGTGCGTGCGTCGTTGAGCAGCCACACCATGTAGCTCTCGAGGACGGACTTGCGGACCTCGGCGAAGTCGGTGATGCCGTTGGCGGCGAGCCAGGTGGCCATCTTCCTGGCGGCACCGAGGTAGGTCACCAACGTCTTGGCCGCCCTGCGCTTGGCGCGAAGGGACAGCTCGAAGGCGCGGATCATGACGGTGAGGGTCGCGGGCACCTCGGTGCCCTGATCGACCATCGGGGCAAGCGATGGTAGATGTGTCATTGGATAAGCGGACTCTCTCTGACCGTTGTGCGGGGTGGTAGTGGATCACCATCCTTGCGTTTCCGCAGGTCAAGAGGGGTTTGTGGGCGCGGCAGGTTTCGAACCTGCGACCCTCCGCTTGTAAGGCGTACCTGATCGAGCGATGTGCTCGTACGCTGTGCAAACGGCCCTCCGGACCACCGGAAACGCGATAGGCGGATGGTGGCTGAAGCACTGTAGCCCGCAACGTCGGGGACCGCCAGAGGAGCTGTCTCAGGCCACACGGAACGCGCGTATGAATGATCCTTGCGAGACATATAGCGGAGTTGATGCCACAACCTGGGCTGCCTGCAACTGCAGCGTGCCGGCAGTAGCGCCGACAAAGTGAGCCATTGACCACTGTGATGTGGTCAAGACGCTGTTAAGAGCCCCATGGAAGAACTCCGTCGACGGCGATGCGGTACTGCGACTTGCGACGAAAAAGTAAGGTCCACCCACATTGGTCGCGGTGTAGTCCAGTGCATGTATCGATGCGTTCCAGTAGACGCCACTGCCTACGGGGTATGTCCATCGCCACTTCGTATCGGCGTTCTGGTCGGTGTAGAACGCAAGCGTCATGTCGAGCTGATAGATGCCATTCGCCACCAGGGGAACGGCCATCCCCGGAACGTTGGTGTACGTGGTCCCCGTGGTTGACCAGTCGACTACAGACGGTCGGTAGAACGTGGGCGCCGTTTGTGCGACTGTGCCCTCGACCGCCAGCGCGAGTGCCTTTACCTGGGCGGGGCCGTCGGGCGGGTCGGGGGTTAGTTCGGGGTAGGGCCAGCCGTACTTCGGTGTGGTGCCCATGATGGCTTCTTTCTGTCAATGCGTCATCCGCCACCGAGGATGACGGCGGTGCGGTGGAAGGTCAGGTACAGGACCTGGCGGCCGACGACGGGGGCGGGGCCGAGGTACATGACACCGCTCAGCGGCGCGCCGTCGCCGCAGTCGATGGTGGCGGTGGCGGTGGTCGTGTTCACGGCGGTGACGGTGGCGAGGTAGGCCACGAGAGGGCCGTGCGGGGCGACGCCGCCGGTGGTGGTGTTGGCGAGTCCGGTGAGCGGGTTGGTCACTGTGGCCTCCGCACGGCCTGCTCGACGCCCACGTTCGACACACCGATCTTGGTGGTGGGGACCAGGTTGGCGACGGACTCGATGTAGACCTGCTGGAAGGCGAGCCCGATGTTGAACACGGAGCCGGCGCCGCCCTCGAGTTCGGCGGTGACGGTCCGGCTCTTGTGCCAGTCGATCGTGGTCCATGGTCCGTAGACCGGTCCCGCGCCGTCCAGGTCGATCCATGCCCGGGCGCGGATCCGGTAGCCGGTGAGGACGATGCTGGTGTTGGTGAGCCCGGCGTACTTGACCGAGAAGCTCGCCTTCAGGCGGAGTGACTCGGGCACCGGCCAGGTGTAGGCGGTGTACAGCTGGGCGTTGGCGGCGCCGTTGCCTACGTAGAGGATCTCGGAGCCGCCTTCTTTGACGGTGCCGGCGGTTGCCGACCATCCTCGGGCGCTCGCGCCGGTGAGGTCGACTGACGGGGAGGCGAGGTCCTGCCAGTCGGCGTCGTCGCGGACCTCGTACGCGTCGGTGAGCACGGTGGTGCGGGCGCCGGACCACCGGCCGACGGGCACGAACGTGCGTACGGTCAGGCCCCACTCGTCGGCGGCGGTGGCGCCGATGCTGGCGGCGGTGAGGATGCCTTTGGTGGCGATACCCTGGTTGTCCTCGACGCGGATGATGTCGCCGGCCTCGAGCCCGTACACGGGTGAGCAGTCGATGCCGAGGTCACGGACCTGGGTGAGGGTGTTCTTGAGGACGGTGTCGGCGGCCGTGGTTGCGGCGGTGTCGTCGGTGATCGAGTTGGAGTCGACCTCGATGGTGACGGTGCCGAACGGGCCGCCGGCGGCGGTGTCGGCGTCGGGGTTGGTGTAGGCGTGTACGAGGCGGCGCTGCTCGACGCGGGTGCGGGCGCCGGCGGCGGCGACCTCGCGGGTGTAGGTGACCAGTGCGGTGTTGGCGATGCCGTCGCGGGTGATCTCGGAGGCGAGCTGCTCGAGGTTGCCGAGCTGCCCAGGGCGCACGGTGATGTCGGAGGCGTAGGCGGCGTCGCGGGGCACGACCAGGCGGAACGCGGCCGCCCCGTCCAGAGTGGTGGTGATGCGCCGGCCCAGGCGGATGGCGAGGTCGGCGGCCGCGGTCGCGCGGGAGCCGGTGTACTGCAGGCGAGCCTGGGGCTTGAGGACCGCGTCGGCGGTGCCGGGGTCCACGGCGACCGTCCACCACGGGACGATGCCGGCCAGCGCCTCGGTGAGCATGGTGGTCAGCCGGGACAGGTAGGTCTGGGCGGTGGTGACCTCACCGGCCGCGAGGGTGGTCAGGGCGTAGTCGGCGACCAGGGCGGCGACGTCGGCGGCCGTGATGGTGATCGTGCCGTCGAGGGGGTTGAACGCGAGTTTGTCGACGCGGTAGTAGCCCAGCGGGACCGCGATGATGGTGCCGCCAACGCGCTGCACGTGGTGGGTCAGGTGGACCCAGGAGCCGAACGGGGTCAGGTAGTCGGTGACGTCGTCGGTCTCGGTGGTCCATGACATGACCTCGATCTGGGCGGTGCGGCACGGCATGTTGCCCTGCTCGGTGAGGGTGACGTGACCGGAGCGCACGTGCATGGGGTGCCAGTCGCCGCCGGTTGGGGCACGGACGTCAGCCACGCACTTAAGACCGTGGGCGCGGGACTCGACGTCGCGGATGTCGGCGCCACCCGGGATGGTGATCACTTGCGGTTCCCGCCGATCAGGGACAGCCAGTCCGGGAAGGACTGCACCACCCAGTCCCAGGTGACCGGGCTGGGGTCGCCGGGGCGCTGCGGGTAGCCGTTGACGACGTCCTGCCAGGTGACGTCGACGATGCGGTCGCCGGCCATACGCAGCGGGTCGTCGACCTCGATGTAGTCAAACCGGCAGAACCAGGCGGCCTTCGTACCGTCGCGGGCGAAGGTCGCCTCACCGATCGCCATCATGCACGGCGCGAACCCGACGTCATGGCACAGCGTGAGCAGCAGCGGGTTGCCGGTGGCTAGCAGCGACTCGATGCCGTCGCGCGCGGTGCGGCTGGGCAGGTGCAGCACGACCGAGCCGCGCCGGCCCTGGCGCACGTCGTGCACGACCAGGGGCAGGCGCCGGCCGGAGATGTCGTACACGTGCATGTAGGCGGGCAGCTGCTCGTCGTCGGTGTTGACGACGGTGACCTGGCGGGAGGCCTGGGGGTGGGACACGTCGCGTAGCCATGCCTGCGCCGGGGTGGTCAGCGACGCGCGTACGTAGGCGGGGTTGTCGGCGGTCGCGGCGACCGGACACAGCACCCAGGTGACCAGCGTGCCGAGCGGTGGCCGGTAGTCCTCGCCATACCCGGCGCCCGCGCTGATCCACACGGAGTCCTCGAACCCGGGAATCGGGACCAGGTTGGTCGCCCCGGTGGCGACGCGTTTGACGGTGTACCCGGCCGGGGCCTCACGTACGTCGAACTGCACGTAGCCGTAGTCGCCCTTCCACTGCACGGTCAGGGTGGTGCTCACACGACCACCACCCGCCGCCGCGTCAGGTCACGGGCCGCCGACGTGGCGGTGGCCCGCAGCTTGACGTCGATCAGGTTGGCCATCTTGCGGTCGGACACCTGCACCACAACCTGCGGGGCGGCGGTCAGCGACGCGAGCGCTGCCCCGCCGCCGGCCGTGGTGGTCGTGCCCATCGCAGCGGGGCCACCACCCGGTCCTTCACCGCGGCCGCGGGGAGGCGGGGGCATCGGCGCGGCCTGCACGACGATCGCGTTGCCGGTCACCTTGTTGATGAGCGACTGCAACGGCTTCGGGATCTTGACCTTGTTGATCCAGCTGATGACCTTCTCGACGGCGGCCTTGACGGCGTTGAACGCGGTCGTCATCGGGTCTATGACGTAGGACTTGATCCAGTCCCAGACCGCTTTCATCGGCGCCTTCAGCGCGTCCCACGCTTTCGAGATGAGGTCGACTGCGATTCCGACGGCGGCGCTGATCAGCTTGAACTGGATGATCCACGGGAGCAGGACATAGGACTTAATGAAGTTCCAGGCGGCTACGGCGGCGGTCTTGATGCCTGACCAGGCGCCGGCCACGATCCTGCGGAAGGTCTCGGACTTGTTGTAGGCGATCACGAGTCCGGCGACCAGGGCGGCGACGGCGATGACGATCAGCCCAATCGGGTTCGCGGCGAGCGCGGCGTTGAGCACCCACTGCACGGCAGCCCATGCGGCGGTCGCTGTGCGCGCGATCAGGCCCTCTTTGGAGAACAGTTTCGTGGCGGCGGTGGCAATGGTCGTGGCGGCGGTGTAGGCGGCCATTACTCCGTTGGTGAGCAGGACCGCGGCGGCCAGGCTGCCGAAGACGATGACGAGGGTGGTCACGGTGGTGGTGTTGTTGGCCATCCACGTACCGGCGGTGACCAGGGTGGTGGAGAGCTTGTCGAAGATGGGCAGCAGTCCGGCGCCGATGGACTCTTTCGCCTCGTCGAAGGCGAGCACGGTGCGCTGCCAGCGGCCGGCGACGGTGTCGGCGGCGGCGGCCGCGGCGCCGCCGGTCTTCGCGGCGAGCTCGGCCATGATGGCGGTCATGTCGCCGGACTTGAGGACGGCCTTGTCCAGGCCGGGTACGAGCTTGCCCAGCGCGGTGGCGTTGCCGGCGTAGGCCTTGGCGACCGCGTTGGCGACGGTCTCGGTGTCCTTGCCGGTGGCCACGGACACGTCCATGACGGTGGCCATGGCCTGCTGGGCAATGGTCACGTCACCGGTGGCCCGGGCCACCGCGGCGAGGGCGGGGCGCAGCTGGTCGTCGGCGATGCCGGTGGCGAGGGCGGTCTTGGACACCCAGTCCTCGGTCGCGGCGATCTGCGCGGTGGTCGCGCCGGCCGATTTACGCAGCGAGTTGGCGAGCACGGCCTGGGCCTTAGCGTCGTCGGCGGCAGCCTTGCCCATCGCGCCGAGCGCCACGACCATCGCGGTGGCGGGGATCGCGGCGGTACGCATGCCGGAGGCGAACTTGGAGGCGTTGCTCGACGCGGTGGCCATCGCACGGGCGGACTGGGTCGCGTCGGCGAGGATGCGGATCACCAGAGTCGTTGACTTTGCCACCTAGTCCTCCGTCTCCGTCGCGTCGTGCAGCAGTTCCAGCACGGTGGCGATCTCGGCATCGTCGGCGCGGTCCCAGTAGTCGGGCGGGATCTGGGTCGCCAGTGCTAGCGCTACGCTCAAGCGGGCTCGGCTGCCCTCCGGGTAGGGTCCACCGTCTCGTCCTCGCCCTGGTCCTCGTCCTCGTCGTCTCCCTTGCTGATCTCCCAGGCCCGGTCGCAGAACTCGTTGAAGTTGATCTTCGGGATCTTGTTGAGGCGGGTCAGGGCGTGCCAGGCGATATAGGTCTGGTAATACATCGGGCCGTCCTCCATGGACGGCCACTCGCGGTGGCGGCCGCGCTCACGGTCGAAGGCGACCATGTCCACGTTGAGCGCGCGCACCCGGTGCTCGGTACCGTCGTCCATGACGACCCGCATCCACGGTGTGGTCAGTCTCGGTTCGGGCATTCAGCTGTCCCCTCGGATCGACGCGAGGATGCGTTCGACCTGTTCCTCGTAGTAGGTGGTCCACTCAGGCTCGGTGGCGTGGGCGGCCTCGACCACGTAGGGCTGTGGCGCGATGTTGTGGCCGGGCCAGCCGAACTCGATGACCGCCGCGTACGGGACGGCGGCCTTGCCGGCGCGCACAATCGCGGCTGTCTTCGTGCCGGCCGGGCGCAGGGTCGCGGCGAGCTGCCCGCTACGGTGCGGTACCCGCCCGCCGGCGGCGGCGGTGACGATAGCCGCGGTGCGTTTGTTCACCGCGGTCAGGTCGGACAGGTCGGCGCCGGCGGCCTTCATGGTGGCGCGCAGCTGGCGGGCGCCGTCCACGCGCATGATCGGGGCGGGCATGGTCAGGGCGTGACTGGCTCGAGGACGGGCTCGCCGACGCAGTCCCACTCGAAGTCGGTGCGCATGTTCTTCTTGACCTCGTCCGAGCCGACGTCCAACGGGTCGACGGTGACGGTGCCGTTGATCTCTTTGCCCTCGGCGGTGTTCGGCACGAACACGAACGGCACCTGGGTGCCCTTGTTGGTCCACGTGTACTCGACCAGCCCGCCGTCGGACAGGTCGATCAGCACGTTGCCGGACAGCTTGCCGGTGTAGGTCGTGCCGCCGGCGATGGTCTCGCCGCACAGGACGGGAGTGTCGTCCTCCTTGTCCTTGTCCCACTTGACCCACGCCCCTGCCAGCTGGCAGGACATGTCCACGGTCGTGGGTGTGGCGGACAGGATCAGCGTGCCCGGCCCTAGTTTGGTTACTTTCCCCGGCATGCCGGTAGTCCCTTCTAGATGGTGATCGCGAACTGCAGACCGGGTATGGCCTGGCCGTCGCCGACCAGGATCTGTACCGGCTCGATACGGGTCAGCTGCCAGTCCTCGAGGGCGGCCGTGACCACTTCGGTCAGCTGGTCGCCGGCGGCGACGAAGGTCTGCGGGTCCGGGCCGGGCAGTGCGACCAGCACCGTCCAGTCCAGTTCAGACACGCACCAGGTGACCGGCCGTGACGCCACCCATACCGGCCAGCAGGTGTAGGGCTCGACGGTGCGCGGCTGGGTCGGCGTCGCCCGCAACACGTGGTTGGCGCCGTCGATGGTGACGGTCAGCCCGTCCAGCGCGGTGACGATCTCACCGCGCTGGACAGACTGTGTGGGTGCCTCGGCCATGGCCGGTCAGCTGCGCTGCACACCGGAGTCGGGCCAGTCCGCCGACCCGGGATGGGCCTGCTCCCGGCGGACCCGCTCCTCACGCTCGCGGTTTTCCCGCTCGGTACGCTGCTCGTCGGTCTCGTCGTCGCCCGGCTGGGCGTCGGTGTCGACCGGGCGCTGCTCGTCGTCGCCCGGTTCGACAGGGCCCGTACCCGGAATGTTGATCTTGTTGCCGTGTTCGTCTCGCATCATGTGCTCCTCTCGGTTCAGCCGAAGGCGAACTTGCGCAACGGCCGTTCGTAGCGTTCGATCTCGGCGTCCCAGCGCGACAGGCGGGCCTGCCCGTACTCGCCGTCGGTCATCCCGAGCGGGACGCTCCGGGCAGCCGCGGCCCGCCCGCACCGGCGGAACAGGGCAAGGCGCAGGTCAGACGGGTACAGGTCCGGATCGCCGGGCCAGCCGACCGGCACCCGGCACACCCGGACCTGGTTGGCCAGCTCGCCGTCGCAGATCTCCTGCAGCTGCTCGTCGGTGGTCTCCGCACTGACCTTCAGCCAGGCCCGGACCTCATCGACGTCGGGCACACTCGCCACGGCGGCCCCCTTCAGCGTTGCGGGTGGGCCGGGCGGCGGCGGTCCGGGCGACCGGGAGGGCCACCGCCGGACCGTGCACCGCCCGGCCCCCATCCCCCGGTCACGGAATGACGGCTGGCGGGGTGACCTTCGCGAACCCGTCAGGCTCGAGGAACCCGAACGCGGTGTAACCGCCATAGGCCACTTCGACACCGAGGATCGACGGTTCAACGGCGCTGAGCAGGCCGATACGCTCCTCGTAGAACTCGGCCATCTTCGATGAACCGATGATGCAGGTGCCAGCCGGGAACGTCGGGACCACGATGCGGGGCAGCGCGAGGACCACGCCGGCGAAGTTGGCCAGCGAGCTGGTCCCGGCAGTCTCGCCGCTGGTGCCGGACGGGAACACCATCCGCGCCACGTCGACCATCGGGCCCAACTGCGCCCACACGTCCAGCGAGCACCAGATCATGTCCGGTAGCCGGCCACAACCGCCGTAGACCAGCACTGCCGCCTCGTACAGGGCCTTGGCCCAACCCTTGAGGTCGTCGGTCGCCGCCGCCACCGGGCCGCCGATCCCCGCGTTGGCGGCGAACGCGGTGGCGGTGGAGGTCTCAGTGTCGACCTGGTACACATCGGCGAGGTCGGTCACCAGGATGTCCCAGGCGGTCGGCGAGGTCCAGTCGATGTCCTGCCGGCTGATGTCGACGTACCCGCCGTGTGTCTCCTTGATGAACTCCACCGAGCCGACGATCATCTTCTGGCTGGGCAGCGCGGTCTTCTCCGCGGTCTGCTTGCCTGACGTCGCGTGCTGGGTGATACGCGGGCGGCCGAACTTCAGACCCGGCGTGTTGCCCATATCCCGCGGACCGAGCGAGGTCACCAGCGGCCGGCTCGCGTCGATCGTGTTCAGCACCGGCCCCACGATCGGCACCGGCAGCAGACCCGGCGTGTCCGTGGTGATCTGGTTCGCGGCCCGCTGGATCGCGTCGCGCTCACGGACACGCTCGATCCGGGCGGCCGCGGCGGCCCGGTGTGGGGCGAACAACTCGGCGAGCTTCTGATCACGGTGGTGCAGGCTGGCGACCAGGTCGACCATGAACGCGCCGGCCGACTGGTACTCCGGAGCACCGGGACCGGCCGCGGCCGCGGGCCGGGTCACCTGCCCGTTGCCGGGCGCGGTGAACGGTGACACCGACGCTGCCTTCAGCTTCTCGTGCTCCTCGATCGGCACGATCTGCTCGTTCAGTTCGGCGATGCGCTGACGCGCGCCTTTCAGGTTTGCCTTCTCCGCATCGACCAGGTCGCGGCCGTCAGCGTCGACCTTGGAGAGCAGTTCGTCGACGAAGTCGAGCTGGTCCTGACGCTCTTTGCGGTAACGGTCCAGTGGGTTGGGCATGGCAGACACTCCACGGTGAACAGAGACGAGAGACTTCCTCGCGTGTCCGGTGTGTGGGTGCCCGTGGTGGCCCTCGTAACGGGGCTCCGGCGGCTGCCCGGCAGACCTGGCGGCGCGTGGCCTTATGGGGTCAGGCTAGCGCGCCACTCCTTCCACTCGTCCACAGACCGGCGCGCCGCCATCCTGGGACGACGGTGCGCGACCTGGGTGACGTACGCGTCGGCGAAGTTGGGGGTAGGGGTCAGCGAGCACTCGACCAGCCGGGCCTCCTTGACCGTGCACCGGTCCAGCGTCGAGGCGTCGTCGGCGTTCCACTCCTCCTGGTCGGTGACCTGCCACTCCTGGAGCAGCGGCTGCCAACCGATGGACAGGCCGGTGAGCACGCCCTCGCGGGCCAGCCGCGCCGCGCGCTGCGCGTCCGGCGCGTCATCCAACGCCCACTCACCCCACAACCCGTCCGGGCGTGCGTCCCACTTGGTGGCCCGCCCGACCGGGAACGACTCGTAGTCGTGGAACAGCAACAGCGGCAGGTCCCGCGCCGCCTCCTTGACCGACTTGTCGAAGCAGGTCCGGGTGAACGACAGCTGGAACCAGCCACGTACGGCCCACGTGTCGAACGGCACGGCCCGCCCGATGATGGTGCGCAGGTTCTCGGTCGCGTCCACGTCGGTGACCTGGGCGGCCATCGGCGGTCCGCCACGTACCCGCTTGACCTGGATGCTCGTCATGGGGTGACCTCCTCAGCGTCGACGACCTCAGTGTCGGTGGGTGCCAGCAGCGACGGCCCGGCCCCCGACGCCAGGCCCAGGTAGGTACGCGCCTCCTCCACCGTCAGGATCCCCGCGACCACCGCGGCCGCGAGCGTGTCAATGGTGGTGGCGAAGTCGTCGCGGGTGAACGCCAGCCGGTCGAACCGCACCCGCCTACCGCGCGGTAGCCACCGCCGTGACCACTCGTCCTCGAAGTCCTTGAGCACCGGCTCGAGGCTGAGGCGCAGCAGGTTGGAGAAGTTCGCGCCCGGGCTCTGGTAGGTCAGGGTCGCGTTCGGCGCACCCAGGTAGTAGCCGTCCAGGTTGGCCATGTTCGCCACGTCGAGCAGCGACAACCGCCGCGACTCGGTCAGCTGCGCGTCATCAGGTGACCAGCCCAGCGGGATGACCTGGGTACCGGCGGGCAGGAACGCGGGTCTGCGGCCCGGGCCGACGAACTTCTCCATCCATGACGTCTTCGCCTCGGCCGCCTCGTCCTCGCCCAGGTCGGGGTTGTTGGAGATCACCGCCACCGACGGGACCGCCGCGGTGGACAGGGTGCGGTGCTCGTAGGACTCCTGCATCGCGACGCGTTCGAGGGACTTCAGGTGCTGCTCGACGATACCGATGCCCCGGAACGGGCAGGACCGGTCCGCGCCGCGGCGTACGTGCACGACCCGGTCGACCTCGAGCTCGGTGCCGTCGACGAGGTACTGCACCCGGCCCGGGTTGGCCGGGTCCCAGCCGATCGACACCCAGGCGGCGGGTAGCCAGGTCGTCGCGGAGGGCCAGCCGAGCGAGTCGTAGGCGGTGATGTAGTTCAGGCCGTTGCCGTTGAGCAGGTAGTCCTCCACCTGCACGCCGACGAACCAGCCGGCCGGCGCGTTCGGGTCGGGCTGGTCCAACAGGCGCGGCCGCGGTTGCAGGACCGTACCGCGGTAGTCGTCCATCGGCATCTGCTTGAGCGAGCCGGTGTAGATGTTCACCGCCCGGGACAGGCCCGGGATCGCCATCGCCGACGGGGCGTCCCACACCAGCGGCGAGAGGTTGTCGGTGTCGACGTACTCGTGGGGGAACAGGATCCGCGTCCACGGCTGGGTGGGTAGTGGCCCGGTCCGACCACCGCGTGAGGACCACGGCGTGAACAGCGACGCCGCCTGACGGACCATGGCGCCCGGGTCACTGGGAAGGCGCGCGACAGCCGAGCTGACCAGGTTACCCACCCGGGTCACAAGATCGGGCCGGACCACGACACCAGCGTACGGGCACCCCGTCAGTAAGTGTCGGTAGCGCTGTCAGCCGTTACTATTGTCCGCATCGTCACCGTTGGGTAACCGGGTCTGAGTTTGTGTTGCCGGGACGGCGGGGCGCGGGGAAGAGCAGCGGCGGCCGAGGGGACGTCACCCGGTAGCCGATCCATCGGGTGGTCGAGTGCCGCCGCTGCTTACCGCACGACGAACCGCACAGGTGGCGGCGGGGCGTGGTCCCATCCCCACAGTGCGAGGGTCGCGGCGACCAGCCCGGCGATCGAGTCCGATGAGGCGCGCCGGCCCCAGACCCACCGTTCGCCCACTGTCCGTTTCACGGCCGCGGCGGCGGCGGCGTCCAGAGCGGGATGGGGGCGGATGCCGATCTGGCCTTCCACGATTGCGTTCAGCATGGTCGGGCAGGCAACCGTGTACTCGTCGATCGTGATGGGACGCAGGCTGAGGCGGGCACGGATAGCCGCGTCGCCGACGTCGACGGCTGGGCCGAACCGGTCGTAGACCAGCAACCTCGGCCGCAGCTTCGCGACCAGTTCCCTCAACCGGGGCACCAACCAGCTGGTGCCCTCCCGCACGTCGACCAGTTCGACATGAACGCGGCCGGCGCTGTCGCGCCAGGCTATGCAGATCGCGGCGTCGCGCCCGCCCAGGCCGACGTCGAATGCGAGCGCCATCCCGCCGGGTGCGGGCAGCTCGGTCAGTGTGTCCTCGGTGTTGGCCCACAACAGGGCGGGGATGACCCGCTCGGGCGCGCCGGTCCACCGGTTGCCGTAGGCGCGGGCGAACTCCCCCGGCTTCATGATCTTGGCAGCTTTGGGGATCGCCTCGGGGCGCAGGGTGTACCGGTTGGCGGGGTGGGCGGCGGCGACCGCGGCGAGGTCGGTCGGGTCGGTCTTGTCGTCGATGCCGTACTCGATGTAGCAGATCCCGGAACGCACGCCGGCGTCGACGCTCGCGCGGCCGGCGTCGCGCAGCGCGGCGAGCCAGGTCGAGCCGGCGTGCCCGGCCGCGGAGATGACCCACATCTGCCCGGCGACGGTGGCAAAGGTCGGCAGGATCGCCTGGGTGAGCTCGTCCCCGCGGACCTCGTCGAACGCCCAGCCCTCGTCGACGCAGACGAAAATGTTCGCCTTGCCGTGCAGGGCGTCCGGGACGGGCGCGAACACCCGGTACGTCGAGCCGTTCGGGAACGTGACCGTCTCGCTGCCGTTGGACTCGCGGACCTTGCACACCGGTTTGCGCAGCGCCGAGCGGCCGATGCGTTTGACGACCTGCATCCAGTTGTCTCGGGCGTCCTCACGCTTCTGCGCGGTGTACCAGGCGCCGACGTCCGGGCTGGTCAGACAGCGCTGCGAGGCGGTCGACCCGACCAGCGCGGTCTTGCCGGCCTGGCGCTGCACGATGAGGACGACCAGGTCGTACGCCCACTCGCCGGTGACCGGGTCGACCTCGCCGGCCACGTCGGAGGCGGCGACCTGCCACGGCATGAACGGCCAGGACAGCACCGCGCCGAGCCGGGCGACCTGCGGGCCGTAGGTGGCCCGGTCAGGACTGCGCGGTGTCGCCCACCGTGGGCTGACCGGGGTCGGGCCGGGCGAGGCTGGCGATGAGGTTGGCGAGGCTGTCACGGTCACCGCCCCGCGACGACGGGTCCAGCCGCAACCGGGCCAGCGTCGAGGCGAGCTCGCCGGCGAGCCGGGCCACCGCCCACTTGTCCTGCTCGCCGGCGGCCTGGTCCAGGGCCCGACCTACCGTACGGGCCACCGCGACCAGGCCGCCGTCGACGTCGGCCAGGGCCTTGTCGCGTTTCGCGGCCGCCACCGCCCGGTCGACCGCCACCTCCACCCGGCCCTTGACGGCCCGGCGGGTACGGAACAGCGGCGGCTGGTCGCCCGAGCGGCGGCCCATCTAGGTCAGCAGCACCGCGACTAGCGTCGCGATACCGAGCACCGTACCCAGCGCCGCGATCACGACCAGCCACGTGGCCAGGCGGTGGACCCGCTCGGTGAGCAGGTCCAGGTCCAGGCGCTGGTAGCCCAGGTCCGTCGCGGTCGCCGTCATGTGGTTCACGACCATCGGCGCGAACTCGTTGGCCAGGTAGTCGGTGCGTTGGAACACCGTCCATGACGCACCACCAGCGGAGTACCGGTTGCCGGACGGGTCGATGTCGTAGCCCCATACGTCCTCTGCGGACACCTCACCACTCCATTCTTCGACGGTCTCGCCCCGCAAGACGGACAGCAGGGCGTGCTTGTTGTCCTGGCTGGTGGACTGGTCACGGTTCTCCGAGAAGTGCAGGTGCCACAGGTGGCTGGAGTCCGAGGACGCCGCGTGACCGTAGCGGCAGTCCCAGCCCTCCACGTGACTGTCGGTGTCGGCCTGGCCGTAGAACTCCCGCCACCCGTTCAGGCGCGGGTCGTCCATGTCCTGCGCCGAGGACAGCAGCCGTTTCGTGTACCTGGAGATCCGGCTGTAGTCACCGGACTGGGCCTCCGGGAACGTCCAGTCCAGGCCGCACGCCTTGTCGCCCAGACCCTCCTGGTCGGGCGGGTCGTCGCAGACCGAGTAGTCGTGGGACGGCAGGTTGTGCCGGGCGTTGTGGTAGCCGGGCTTGTTCGCGTAGATGCCACCCAGCACGGAGCTGGGCTCCATCGCCTGCAACGACTCCCACAGCCGCCACATGGCGTCGGTGACCCGACTGGGGTTGGGGTTCGTGGCCACGGCTCAGGCGCCCTCGGCGCAGTCGTCGAACTCGAACCGTGTGGACCCGTTGTGACCGTGCACGGCGGCCGCGTCCATGAACGTGTCCCACACGACCGTGCTGCACCGGCTGCCCTGCCAGCGGACCACCGTCGTCCCGTCGTCGAAGATCACACCCCGGGCCACGACACCGGTCCCGCTGTAGCCGGTCGGGTCCGCGTCGCGGTGCATCGTGAACGTCCTCACCGCGCCACCTCCACCTGGTCGGGAGGCCGGAACACCCACCGGCTCTTCGGGTCGTGCGAGCGTTTGTGGTCCTTCGACCGCAGCCACGCGGGCCTGGACACGTCCCAGGTCTCGCGCGGGTGCACGAGCTGCACGCCGCAGTGCGGGCACGCCAGGTCACGACGTTTCTTGTACCCAGCCTTGCAGGCCGGGCAGTGCTCAAACTCTCGGAACATCCTCGTCCTCCTCCTGCGCATCGGTACAGGCCGCGTGGACCGGGATGGCAGACGCCGCCCACGGGCCGAAGTGGTAGTCGCTGGACTGACGCACATGCCCGGGCCAACGGCCCACGTACACCAGCGCCACCCGACCCTCGCCCAACGTGCTCTCACACACCGGGCACCGGTAGTCGGCAAGCTCGTCCAGCGGCCCGACGACCAGGTACGCCGCCACATGCGCCCGTACCCTCGGCGCCACCCACACCGGGATCACGGCCGCAACCTCCACTGCCCGAACCGGCCCGCCTGCCGGACACGACGCAGCCGACCCACCAACAGCGGCGACGACGCGAGCGCCGCCGGCTCGTCCAGCAGCCGGTTCAGCCGACGGAAGTACGCCACCGGCGTCCAACCGAACTGGTCGGCGATCGCCTGGTCCCGCATACCCGCACGACGCCACCACGACGCCGCGAACGCCAGCACCCGCACATCCGTTTCATCCAAAGTAGACACTCCCTTCAATTATATAATTGACGTCTGTCGCTTTATTGGGATGAACTACGCCGGGGGTGGGGGTCCCTGGGGGGAGAGGGAGCGACAC
>Ga0209819_10000132_pt1 | contig 20854 bp, 18 predicted proteins | sample PPLLak2March2015_FD_187248 | JGI IMG/M metagenome (GOLD analysis project Ga0209819, IMG submission 187248) | Freshwater sediment microbial communities from Prairie Pothole Lake near Jamestown, North Dakota, USA - PPLs Lake P7 Core (1) Depth... | ecosystem: Environmental > Aquatic > Freshwater >... | reverse complement strand
GCGAGGGGGAATAGGACAGCGATCAGACCGATCAGGGTGAGAAGGGTGACGACGCGGATCGGCGTCTGGGCACGCATCGGCGGAAAGGCTAACCCGTGACGCTGTTTTGCTCTACTTGGATCGGTCCGGATGCAAACGCTTGCGGTGCGTCGTCGATGAAGCTCACAAAACCAGGAGCAGCAACGGGTAGTAGATAGCGGCGGCCAGAGCTATCCCATCGAGGCTGACCAGCGCCCCCGGTGGGCGCTCGGTCAGGACTACCCGGCCCATTCGCAACATGGATGAGAGCCCTCTGCCCGCCAGCAGTGCCACAGCGATCCCCAAACCGACGAGGAGATATGAGACAACGGACAGGTCCCAGATCAGAGCCGCGGCGACCGCCGCCAGAACGGCGCCGAGAGCCGTGACCGAGAAGGGGTCGAGGAGGGGTATGGGATTGATTCGCTCGACAATCGCACTGAGACCCACTGCGGCGATGACAGACACGAGGAAGACATCGACCGCATTCGCCTCGGGGGTGTGAGCGGACCGAGCGAGCACGAGAGAGGCAGTGCCCAGTCCGCCGAGGAGAGAGACCATCACGGTCGGGCTCAAGACGTCCACTTGCCGGTATTGGGGAAAGGCCACTGCCCAACCGAGGCTCACGACTGCGGCAATGACCAGAGCGAGGGCGTACCCGCCGCCTCCGGCGACGTGGGCGGCCATGGCAGACCCGGCGGCAGTGACCACCACGGCAAGTGAGGCGAACTCCCGGCCCCTGGCCGCGAACGCCGACCCGATGTCCAGTGCCCATATGGCCACGATGAGGACGAGGACGGCTGCCCAAATCTCCTGGCCCTGAGTGTTGGCGAGGATCGCCACGACGGCGACAGCGGCGGGCAGGAACGCCATGAGGTCCAAGGCGGAGAAAGTGGTGGTGGCCGGCTGATCCCCGCCCGAGACAGGAGGTATCAACACCACCTCGTCGTGCTCGGTGACGCTGTCGTCCATCGACGCCGCCTCACCATTGACCCAAACCCGTGACGTCTCCACCCCTCGCCGGAAATCAGGCCCGAATTTCTCCGATGCCGCCTCGATCACCCCGCCTACGGTTTCGGAGGGCACGTCGAGTCGCGACGTGCCGGCCAGTTCCCGGAGGTTTGCAAAGAGGCGAAGCTTGGCCATAGGTCGAGCCTAAAGCGTACCGACATCACCTCGCGACTCCCGGCTGCCTTCGCCTACCCTCGGCATATGGGCGAAATGGTGATGGTGGCTGTCGACGTCCCCCAGGTCGGAGACGAACGTCACAAGAATTGGGCGAAGGTGGTGGAGTCGGTGGACGACACCAGGGCATCGGGTTGGGCCTTCGACGGGCCATTCGTCGCAACCGGCGGGATCCAGGACCTGCCGATGGGCGCGATCCTCTTGGTGTACGGCGAACGAGGCTCCCGGGCCAACCCCCAGATCATGGCCCGGGTGTACACAGTCAACCCCGATTCCACGCTCACATTGGAGGCGGAGGCGAAGGGGAAGGCGTGGGCTCGGACTCTCAGAGACCCGGTGGAGCGATGCCTCGGCGCCGAAGCCAGGGTGCCCGACCTCTCTTTCATCAGTGACGAGCTGCTGGCACTCGAGCTCAAGAGCCGAGGGTGGAACGTGGAGCGACCGTGAAGGCAATAGTGGTCCAGGCGCTCGGTGGTCCCGAGAACCTGGTCCTGGACGATCTGGCCGAGCCGGTGGCAGGTCCCGGGGAGTTGCTGGTCGACGTGACGGCCGCAGGGGTGAACTACGTCGACATCTATCACCGGCGCGGTCTCTACGACGCGACCCTCCCTTTCGTCCCGGGCAGGGAAGGGGCCGGCACTGTGTCTGCGGTCGGCGAGGGCGTCGAGGGCTTCCGGATCGGAGAAAGGGTCGGGTGGGCCGACGTGCGCGGGTCCTACGCGGAACTGCATGTGATACCGGCTGGACGGGCCGTGCCGATCCCGGATGAACTCGACTCGAGGACGGTGGCCGCGGTCCTGCTGCAGGGTCTCACGGCCCATTACCTGGCCACGGACACGTTCCCGCTCCGCCAAGGCAGCAAGTGCCTGATTCATGCCGGCGCCGGGGGCGTTGGGCTTCTCCTCACCCAGATCGCCAAGATGCTTGGCGCCGAGGTGTTCACCACGGTGGGAAGCGCGGAAAAGGCCGAACTGAGCCGGGAAGCGGGATCAGACCACGTCATCCTGTACACGCATACCGACTTCAAGGACCAGGTCGAGGAGATGGCCGGGCCCAAGCCGCTCGATGTGGTCTACGACGGAGTCGGCTCCGACACGTTCATGAACGGCCTCGACCTGCTCCGGCCACGGGGAATGATGGTGACGTTTGGCAACGCATCTGGCCCGGCGCCCGAGATCGCCCCCCTCCTCCTCTCGCAAAAGGGCTCGCTCTTCCTGACCCGACCCACGATGGAGCACTATCTCCAGACGAGGGATGAGCTGCTGTCACGCTGCTCCGACCTCTTCTCCTGGGTCCAATCTGGAGAGGTCGACGTGCGCATCGGCCACGAGTACCCACTGGCCGACGCCGCCGATGCCCATCGGGCGCTCGAGGGAAGACAGACGACTGGCAAGGTCCTGCTACTCCCTTGACGCTGCCCGACCCGTCGAAACCCAGACATCGTTTGTGGTGGCTGATCTCGCTACCTGCGATAAGGCTCGGAGCCAGGATCCTGTGGCGGCTGAGGGTCGACCGGGGAGAGGGGTTCCCCCCTCCTCCGTTCGTCCTGGCCGCCAACCACTACTCCTTTCTCGACCCTCCTCTGGTCGGAGCGGTCTACGGAAAACGGGCCCGATTCATCGCCCTCATCGACCTCTTCGGGAACCACAAGTCTCTCGACTGGGCCTTGAATGGCTGGGAGGCCATCACCGTTCGCCGCGGCACGGTTCCGTTGGGGACGGTGCGTCAATGCCTTGCCCATCTCGAATCCGGGGGCGTGGTCGGTCTGTTTCCCGAGGGCATCCGCGTGGAGACATTCGGTGATGCCGGGTTCAAGCCCGGGGCGGCCTGGTTGGCGGCCCGGACCGGCGTGCCATTGGTGGCCGTTGCGGTCAACGGGACCGACCAGGTCCTCGGTGTCGACAACAAGTTCCGAATAGGGCGCGTCGAGGTGATCATCGGCCCTGCACTCCACGCCACCGGCACCGACCGCGCCGACGTCGACGACCTGACCCGCCGTTGGGCGGAATGGGTCGGACAGAGGCTCACGTCAGGACAGGACAAAGAAACGACGCGATAGGTTCAGCCGAAGTGTCAGACCTCGAGTACATCACCACATCGCCCCCCAACGCCGGCGTGCCCATGACCGCGCTGGACGGGCGCCCCATCCCCCAGGACCGGGCCTATCTCCGTAACAGCTTTCCCGTCCCGCAGAGCGTCGAAGACGCTGTCGTGGTCGTGCTCCCGGGCGTCCCGCAACGAAGCCTGTCGGTGGAGACCCTGGCGGAACTGGAACAGGTCGAGATCGAGATGGTCCTCGAGTGCGCCGGCAACGGCAGGTCGTTGGTCCGGCCTGCGGTGAGCGGTCTGGCGTGGGGCCTCGGCGGCGCATCCCCGATCAGGCTCGGCGGTGTGCGCCTCATAGATGCCCTCGGGCCGGTGCCCGACGAGGTCGTCGAGCTCGTCCTGACCGGGTCCGATCGCGGCACGGTGTGGCCGGAAGGGGACGTCAACTATCAGTTCTCGGTTCCCATCGACCGGGTGACAGACGGGTCTTCGCTCCTCGTCACACGCTGGGGCGACGAACCGCTGGGGATGGAGCACGGAGGGCCGATCCGGTTCGTGTTGCCGGGGCACTACGCGATGAGGTCGGTCAAGTGGCTGGCCGGTATCGATGGAGTAGTCGAGCCTTTCGCCGGCCATTTCGTCAACCGCTACCGATATCTCGGCGACGACAGGTTCGAGCAGGAGTCACCTGTGGCGGAGATCCAGGTGAGGTCGGTCATCGCGTCACCCGGTCATGGGGAGTTGGTCCCGGCCGGGTCTGTCGTGCTCATGGGCTCGGCCTGGTCAGGTAGCGGGCCTGTCGAGGATGTCGTGGTCTCGATGGATCGGGGGGAGACCTGGCACCCAGCAGACATGTCGACGGGCTCGGGTCCTCTGACGGCAGTCGCCTGGCGGCATGAGGTGGTCGTCGCCCCGGGCAAGCACACGGTGATGGCCAGGGCCACGGACTCGGCCGGGAACAGCCAACCAATGAGCCCGCACTGGAACGAGAACGGCTACGCCAACAACCTGGTCCACACCGTCGAGTTCGAGGCGCGCTAGCACTACTGCAGGAAGCCGGCGATCGTCGAAGCCACCGCGCCCGGGGTGTCGAGGTGTGCCTTCCATGCCTCGGTCACGACTTCGACGGTTGCGGCCGGCATGGCCTCCTGGACCCGATCGACCGATTCCCGAGGGACATTTCCCGCCTGGCTCCAGAGATACTTGGTCGGCGTGTGGATCTCGCCCAGCTTCGATGGCACCTGTGAGGCGGCCGGAGTCCGGCGGAAGAAATGAATCGATTCGGATGTGTTCACGATGGTCTCGGCCAGATCCCGCGCTTGGACCTGGCTGGGTGTCGGACACCATCCGCCACTCTCACAGTTGGGTGACCAGCGACCGGCGGCAAATGGTCCACCGGTCTCGAGGGCGTAAGTGGCCGCTATGCCAACCCAGGGCAGCCTCTCCACGAATTCGTCCCACGCCCGGGGTTTGAAGAAGTCGACATCGAGCATGACCAGACCGGCAACGAGGTTGGGCTGGGTCACAGCTATCTCGGCGGCAACCTCGCCCCCGAGCCCGATGCCGGCAACGACGGCGGGCTGGCCGAAGGTCTGCTGGATGACGTCAGAGACCTCCTCGGCCATAGAGGCAACGGTGTGTCGGCTCCCCTCTTCGGGGATCCGGGCGCTGAGGCCGAAGCCTGGGAGATCGACTCGCATCACGGAGAACCTGGGGTCGAGCTCTGCCACCACCCCGTCCCAGATCACCCCTCCGGCCACGTCGACATCATGGAGCAGTACGAGAGGAACCGTCCCGTCACCCTGTCTCACGACATTGAGAACCGTGCCATTGGCGGTCTCGACGGTGTCGTTCTCGAGATCCCCCAGCGATACGTCTTCGATGAGCTCGATGCGATCGAGGGTCACCGTCGTCCAGATCGCCGCCCCGGCCACGATCAAGAGGAGGACGAGCACGACGAACCGGAGGAAGACCCGGCTCGTGGTTTCTGCCTTGGGCGGCGGGCGAAGACCGGTCATGTAGTAATTGTCTCGGCCGTCAGACGCCGGGGTTTAGCAATGATCGTGAAGAGCCCCCATCCCGTCTTCGGCGGTACTCCCCCTGCGGCGGGACAAACACCCCTCCGCGGCGCCTCAGCCCATGCGTTTGGTGACCGTCTCGGTGATCCGATCGACGGACGGAATCGCCATGTCCTCCAACGCCTCCGCCGCTGGCAGCGGGATATGAGGCGTCGTTATTCGGACCACCGGCCCGTCGAGGTCCCAAAACACCTCATCGGCCACGATGGAGGCAATCTCAGCCCCCCAACCACAGAGCCGAGGGTTCTCCTCGACGGTGAACAGTCGGCTGGTCTTGCTCACGGACCCGAGGATGGTCTGGGTGTCGAGAGGCACCAGCGTGCGTACATCGATGACCTCGGCAGAGATGCCCTGATCCTCGAGGCGATTGGCCGCTTCGAGAGCGCGTGGGACCATCAAGGCAAGCGCGGCGATCGTGCAGTCGGTGCCCTCGCGAACCACCCTGGCCGCCCCCAGCGTGTCGAGGATCTCGCCCTCCGGGACGTCCTGCTTGTCGGCCATCAACGACTTGTGCTCCAGGAAGACCACCGGGTCAGGATCACGTATCGAGGCTGCCAGCAGGCCGACCACGTCCAACGGTGTGGATGGCGCGACCACCTTGAGACCCGGGATCATCATCACCCAGTTCTCCACGCTCTGGGAATGCTGTGCCCCGAACCGCGATCCGCCTCCGTTGGCGGTGCGAACCACGATCGGGATCGTCACCTGCCCCCCGGTCATGTAGCGCGACTTGGCGATCTCGTTGGCCAACAGATCGAAGCACACGGCGATGAAATCGGAGAACATGATCTCTGCGATCACCGGGATTCCGGTCATGGCGGCGCCCATCGCCGCGCCGAGGATCGCCTGCTCCGAGATCGGGGTGTCGCGGATGCGGTCCGGCCCGAACTCCTCGACAAGGCCAACTGTCGTCTTGAATACCCCGCCCGCGCCGGCGATGTCCTCCCCCAGCATGACGAGACTCGGGTCGCGTCGCATCTCCTGTGCGATGCCGTAGGCAACGGCGTTTCGATAGGTCAGTTCCGCCATGCCGAGCCTCCGTCAGCCCACACGTCGGTCAACAGGTGCTCCTCGCCGGGGACCGCGCCACCCTTGGCGAATTCGGTTGCCTCGTCGACCCGCCTCGCCACGTCTTGCTGGATCGTGCTCAGGTCACCCTCGGGGACACCGAGGCGAAGCAATCTCTCGTGGTACATCGGGATCGGGTCCCGCTCCTTCCAGGCCTGCACCTCGGCGGGGGGACGGTATTTCCCGGGGTCGGCCCGGCTGTGCCCTTGTTCCCGGTAGGTCTGGGCCTCGACCAATGACGGTCCCTCGCCACGTCGAGCCTTCCCGATCGCCTGGGTCGCCACCTGGTAGACGGCGTCGGCGTCGTTCCCGTCGACCACGATGCCCTCGAGCCCGTAGGCGGACGCCCGATCCGCCGCCGGGTTGGCCACTGCAGTGATCAGGTCTATGGGCGTGTATTCCATCCAGAGGTTGTTCTCGCAGACGAACACGACCGGGAGATCCCAGATGGCGGCCAGGTTCAACGCCTCGTGAAAGGCGCCGATGTTGGTGGTCCCGTCCCCGAAGAAGCACACGGCAACCTGGTCGGTGCCTCGCATGCGGGCAGACCATGCCGCCCCGTTCGCGATCGTGAGATGGGCGCCGATGATGGCGTAGGAGCCCATCATCCCGTGCTCGACGGAGGTCAGGTGCATCGATCCACCCTTGCCCTTGAGGATCCCGTTCTCCCTGCCGAGCAGTTCGGCGAGCACCGAACCGGGGTCGGCCCCCCGAGCCAGCGTGTGGGCGTGGCCGCGATAGGTGGCAAACGTGAAGTCATCGGGTCTCATCACCCGCCCGAACCCCGTGGCCACGGCCTCCTGACCCAGGGACAGATGCGATGTCCCTTTCACGAGGTTCTGAAGAAACATGTCGTACGCCCGCTTCTCGAACTGGCGCAAGAGCTGCTGCATCTCGTACATCTCGAGCCGCGCCTCGATCGGGATGCCGAGGTTGTCGTTCTCCCGGTTCTCCGGGGCGGGAAGCCTGGGCTCTCTGAGCGCGTAGTCGTAGAGCCCTTCGTCTCTGGTTTGTGTGCTCATGGGCGCCAATCGTTTGCTCGCATCGCCACAAGGTAATGATTGGTGCGAGCACCCGGCACACCGATAGCCTGCCTCGATGGTTCAAACCCGAGCATATGGCACCTGGGAGTCACCGATCTCGGCCGCCGACACGGTCGGCGGGGTCGTCGATTTCGGGCAGATCGCGCCAGACGGCGACAACCTCTATTGGTTGGAAGGGCGGCCATCCGAAGGTGGCCGCCAGGTCATCGTCGGTCGTGACGGCTCAGGGCAGATCGACGACGTCACTGCGCCACCGATCTACGTGCGTACCCAGGTCCATGAGTATGGCGGCGGGGCGTTCACCGTCGACGGCGGCAGAGTGGCCTATTCGGAGCTCTCGGACCAGCGGCTCTATCTTCTTGGCGAGGGGCCGATCACACCCGAGCCCTCCTCGCCGAGTGCCCTGCGGTATGCCGACGGGCGGTTCCTTCCCGATGGGAGCATCGTCTGTGTCAGGGAGAGCCACGGTGATGGCGAGGCGGTCAACGAGATCGTCAGGATCGATCCGGACACCAAGGAAGTGACGGTCCTGGTCACCGGTCGGGATTTCTACGCCTCTCCCCGCCCTTCCTCGGATGGGACGAGGCTTCTTTGGCTGGAATGGGATCACCCCAACATGCCCTGGGACGGGACCGTTCTCAAGACCGGGTCGATCAAGGGCCAAGAGCTCATCGATGTCGCCGAGGTCGCCGGTGGCCCGGATGAATCCATCTTCCAACCGGAGTGGGCGCCGGACGGGAGCATCGTCTTCGCCACCGACCGGAGCGGGTGGTGGAACCTGCATCGCTTCGATGGCGGGGTGACGAGCCCGATCCTCGCCATGGAGGCCGATTTCGGAGTGCCGTTGTGGATTTTCGGCCCCACCACCTTTGGATTCCTCTCCGAGGGAAGGATCCTCACCGTCTTCTGGGAAGGCGGGGTCAACCGTCTCGGCGTCATCGAACCCAATGGACGACTGAATCGACTCCCCAATGACCTCACCGCTCTCGCCTTCCTGGTCACCGACGGTGAGTCCCGCGCATGGTTCGTCGGTCACGGGCCGGCAACGCCCAGTTCCGTCTACGAGCTCGACGTCGACACGGGCGCCCTGAGCGTGGTGCGGGCGAACCCCATGCCGGCCGAGCCTGGCTACATCCCGTCGCCCCGCATCATCACCTTCCCCACCGCCGACGGCGAGGTGGCACACGGTGTCTACTACCCGCCGACCAACCCCGACTTCGAAGGCCTAGACGGAGAGAGGCCGCCACTCATCGTGAAAGTGCATGGGGGACCGACATCGCATGTCTTTCCCAGCCTGAGACCATCGTTCCTCTACTGGACGACCCGCGGCTTCGGGTTGGTCGACGTCAACTACCGCGGCTCGACAGGTTACGGGCGCAGGTACCGGAACCTGCTCCGTGACTCTTGGGGTGTCGCAGATGTCGAGGACTGTCTCGCCGCCGCCCGATACCTGGCCACCGAAGGGGAGGTCGACGGCGATCGACTCGTCATCACCGGCGGGAGCGCCGGCGGTTACACGACCTTGGCCGCGCTCGCGTTCGGGGACGCCTTCAGTGCCGGTGGCTCCTACTTCGGAGTCGCCGACGTCGGGCTTCTGGCCGACCACACCCACAAGTTCGAGTCGCGCTATCTCGACGGGTTGGTTGGCACCGATCCGGAGGAGATGCGACGCCGGTCGCCTCTCTACTCGGCCGACCAGATCACGGTCCCGGTGATCCTGTTCCAGGGCCTCGATGACAAGGTGGTGCCCCCGGAGCAGGCCGAGCTCATCTCCGCCGCGCTGGCCGAGAACGGGATTCCCCACGCTCATATCACCTACGAGGGCGAGGATCACGGATTCCGGAAGGCGGAGAACATCATCCACAGCCTGGAGTCGGAGCTCGCCTTCTACGGGAGAGTTTTCGGATTCGCCCCCTCCGACGACCTGCCCGAGGTTCCCCTGGTGGTCGAACCGGGAACCCCATGACCGGGCGGCCCTTCCGGCATTCGTTCAAGGTCTGGGCCCAGGATCAGGACTGGCCCGAGCTGCGTGAGGTGTGGATAGAGGCCGACCGGGGCGGTTTCTGGGACGCCGTATGGCTCAACGACCATCTCTACCCGCCTCGGGGCGAAGAGTCGCGGCCGATCATGGACGGCTGGACCCTCTTCGGGGGCCTGGCCGCGGTCACCACCCGGATCCGCTTCGGGACGATGGTGACGGCCAACACATTTCGGCATCCCGCGCTACTGGCCAAGCAGGCAGTGACCCTGGATCGGATGTCCCAGGGGAGACTCGAGCTGGGAGTCGGCGCCGGTTGGCACGAGCGTGAACATGAGGCCTTCGACATCGAGCTCCGACCTGTCGCAGAGCGTTTCGACATGCTCGAGGAGACCTTCCAAATCCTGCACGGTCTGATGACCGAGGAGGTGTTCGACTTCAAAGGGAAGTATCGGACGATCAGCTCGGCGCGCTTTGAGCCGAAGCCGGTACAGAAGCCCCGGCCGCCGTTCGTCATCGGGGGCTCGGGTCCCCGCCGGACCATTCCGTTGGCGGCTCGCTGGGCAGACCAGTGGAACTACCCGGATTTCACCTCGGAGCCGGACCTGTTCGTAGCCTCGCTGAGACGTCTCGACGAGGCGTGCGAAGAGATCGGGCGAGACCGGAGCGAGATCGAGGTCTCTGTCCAGTTTCGTTACCCCGGTGACCCCGCCGAGACGGCAGACCTCGCCGCGACCTACAAAGAGCTGGGGGCTGATCATGTGCTGGTCAGCTTCATGCCGCCCACAAGCACCGACCTCCCTCCACGGATAGCCGAGGCGTTGGGGGGTTGAGGTCTTGAAATACCTGATCCCGGTCGCCGGGGAGCGTCTCCCCCGCCGCATCACACAATTGTTGATCGGCCTGGTCCTGTTCGGCATCGGCATCGGGCTCATGCTGCAATCGGGGATGGGGGTGCCACCGTGGGATGTCCTGCACCAGGGGCTGGCCCGACGCTTCGGGCTGACGGTCGGAGCTTGGTCGATCATCGTCTCGGTGGCCGTCCTCCTCCTCTGGCTGCCGTTGCGCCAGCCCTACGGGCTGGGCACGCTGCTCAACGCAATCATCATCGGGGTCGTCATCGACCTGACCGGCGTCATCATCCCGGCGGCCGAAGTGACGGGTGTGGCCTGGTCGATGATGCTCGGCGGGGTCGTCTTGATCGGCATCGCCTCCGGTCTCTACATAGGAGCCAACCTGGGACCGGGCCCACGCGATGGGCTGATGACCGGGATTGCGCGCAAGGGACCATCGATCAGGCTCACCCGCGCCGTCATCGAAATAACGGTCCTCACCCTCGGTTGGATCCTCGGCGGCACCTTCGGAATCGGCACCATCGTGTTTGCCCTGGCCATCGGACCACTGGTCCAGTATTTCCTGCCCCGCTGGGACATCTCCCCCCATCCGAGCACCGACGCCTGGGAGCACCTCGACCGTTGACTCACGGTCGATAGCGTCGGCCAACTCACTACCGTTATGACTCGTGGAAGCGACCAGGGAGGGGAGCGGCTTCGAGCCGACCAGTCACGACCCCAGGCTGAGGGTCTTTGTCTCGTCCACCCTCGGCGAGCTCAAATCGGAGCGCGAAGCCGCCAAATCTGCCATCAAAACCCTGAGGCTGGACCCTATCGGGGTCGATCTCGGCAGCCGCAACGGCCAAGACGGGCTCTCGATCGCCGACGCCGACATATTCGTGGGCATCTACTGGCAGTCGTACGGCTGGGAGTCGGACCTCGAACGGGAGTACGAGGCCAGTTCCGGTCTTCCCGGTCTCCTCTATGTCAAGGAGCCAGCCCCCGAACGTGAAGACGGCCTGACCGATCTCCTCGAGCGCGCTCGCGCTGACGGACGATCGAAGACCCGGACATTCGAGTCACCCGGCGAACTCGCGGAGATGCTGGTCGAGGACCTGGCGGGCGTGATGTCAGAGAGGTTCGCCAAGACCGAGCCAGACCACGACTCGCTGCCCGTGGGGACCCTCACGTTCATGTTCGGTGATCTGGCCGGGTCGACCACCCTCGTGGAGCAACTCGGAGACCAGTACGCCGAGGTCCTGGCCGGATACCACCAGGTGGTGGCCGACGCCACCCTCCGACACGACGGGACCGTGGTCGACCTCGAAGGGGAGCGTCTCTTCAGCGTCTACCAGGATGCGTTCCAGGCCGTCAGCGCAACTGTCGAGATCCAGAAGTCCCTCGGCGATCGCAACTGGCCCGAGTCTGTGTCGGTGAATGCGCGACTCGGGCTCCACACCGGCACCGCCCGCATCGGGTCTGGTGGATACGTCGGGCTCGACGTCCACCGGGCATCACGGGTTGCCTCCTCCGCCCATGGAGGGCAGATCGTCGTGTCAGCCCCGGTCCGGGAGCTGGTCGAGGGGCAAACCGAGAACTCGGGATGGGAGATCAAGGACCTTGGCTCCTTCGCCCTGAAAGGCCTCTCCCGCGTCGAGAAGCTCTTCCAGGTGCGGGCCCCAGGGCTCCGGGCCGACTTCCCCCCACCCCGAGCACGATCCATCACGAGGGTGCGGCTCCCGACGTCGCAGAACACCTTGGTCGGGCGGAGTAAGGAGCTGGCCGAGCTCGTGGAGATGCTGCAGCGACCAAACGTTCGTCTCGCCACCATCGTCGGCCCGGGTGGGATCGGGAAAACACGTCTCGCCCTGTCGGTCGCAGAGGACAGCTCGGCCGAGTTTCCAGACGGGGTCTTCTTCGTCAACCTGGCTGCCATCACCGACCCGGACCATGTGCTCCTCGCCATCGGCGCCGCCGCCGGGATACCCATCGAGGGCGATGCGATCGACGCCCTGTCGAGCGAGTTCCAGGACCAGCAGGTGCTGCTCGTCATAGACAACTTCGAGCACGTGGCAGAAGGGGGCTCGTCAGTCGCCGACCTCCTCGGCCGGAGCCCCGGGCTCAAGGTCCTCGCCACCAGTCGCGTCCCTCTCCGGATCATGAGCGAGTACGAATACACACTCGAGCCCCTCGGCCTGCCCGCCACCGGGTCGGACCGGCCCGACTCGGTCTCGGCCTCGGATGCAGTGCGTTTGTTCATCGACCGGGCCTTGGCCGTCATACCGGGATTCTCGATCGACGAAGAGAACGCTTCGCCGGTGGCCTCGATCGTTCGCATCGTCGACGGGCTACCCCTGGCCATCGAACTGGCGGCGGCTCGTCTCCGCATGCTCAGCCCGGGGGCGTTGTCCGAGAGACTCACCAGATCTCTCGACGCTCTCGGCTCCGGGGCGGCCGATGTCCCCAGCAGGCAGCGGACTCTCGACGCTGCCATCGACTGGAGCTATCAGCTGCTGACTCGCGAGGAGCAGACGCTCTTCTGGAGGTTGTGCGTCTTCCAGGGAGGCTTCACGGTCGAATCAGCCCAGGAGGTGGCTGTCGAGGAGGGTGATGCCGTCGACCAGCTGATGGTGCTCGTCGAGAACAGCCTCATCCTTCCCGCCCAGGGTGGTGAGGGCCGCTTGAGGATGCTGGCGCCCATCAGGGAGTTCGGGCTGCGTCATCTCCATGAAGCGGGCGAGTACGAGTGGATGAAGGACAGGCACGCGGACTACTACGTACGGGTCGCCGACGGCTCTCTGGAGGATCTTCGCGGGACCAGGCAATCGGTCGTCGTGGAGAGCTTCACTGCCGATTGGAACAACATCGACGTCGCTGCCGAATGGCTCATGAAGAAGGAAGACGACGCCTCCCTCGTGCGAATGTCCTTCGGTATGTGGGTCTATCTGTGGATCGGGAACCACCTCAAAGACGGCGCCCGGTATCTAGGTGCCGTTGGCTCGCCGGAAGACCTCGACGAGACCCTCGCCGGCCGCTATTGGTATCTCAGGGGCGGAATTCAATACGAGATGGGTCAATACGAGGACTCGAAGGAGTCGATCGGTAGGGCGGTCGAGATTCTGGAGACCAACGGTGACATCGATTGTCACAACTGGACCGATTTCGTATCCGCTCTCCTGCTGCCGGTGGACGGCGAGGATCCGGCCATGGTGACCGAGAGGCTGGAGGTATCGCTCGCTCGATTCCGCGGGTTCGGCGATCGGTGGGGTGAGGGGTATGCCTTGATCGCCCTTGGCATCCTGGCCGCGTCCAACGGCGACGTCGAGACTGCCGAGAAGTATCAGGTAACGACCCGAGACCTGGGTTTCGAACTCGGCAATGGTGCCCTGATCGGCCTGGCCGAGGCTCAGATCGGATTCACCTACATCTCCTCGGGCCGGCTCTCCGAGGCGAGGGATGCCCTCCGTCGCTCGTTCGATGTGTTCCGGGGCATGAACTATCGGGAAGGCCTCTGTTACGCCCTCGAAGCGGCGGCCTCGCTCTCGTTCACGGAGGGCCAAACCGAGCTCGGCATGATCGCCCTGGGCGCGGCGGAGGAGGTCAGGGAGAGGATCGGGCTGCATCCATGGCCCCTGATCATGTGGCTCTTCGACGCACTATCCGCCATGGCCGACTCGCTCGACGACCCGGTGTTCCAGGCCGCCCGTCACAACGGCCGCCAACTCAATCCCTTCGATGCCGCCGCCCTCGTGCTCGACGCGGCGCCGGTGCCCACGTAGCGGATTTCTCTGGGAGCGCAGCCGTTCCGCGAAAGTTGGGTCTTTCGGCACTGTTCCGATGCCCACCTTTCCCGGCATGGTGCGATGGAAAGGAGGTTGCGCATGACGCAGCTCGACGCTGGCCCTCCCGCCATGGCAGATTCCGCTAGGGCATACCTGCGCCGAAGCATCGACAATCGGATGCTCGGGGGTGTGTGCGGTGGCCTGGGCCAGTATTTCAACACGGACCCGGTGTGGTTCAGGCTGGCCTTCGTGCTCGTCACATTGGCGGGTGGAGCCGGCATCCTGATCTACCTGATCGCGTGGCTGGTCATCCCCAAGGCAGAGCCGGGGGATCCCCAAACGGGGAATCCGGCCGACATCGGAACACAGGGCCCGATGATGGTCGGCGTTGCCCTCGTTGGCATTGGCCTGATGCTTCTGGTCAACACACTGGTGCCCTGGTTCGATCGGGTGATCTGGCCCTTGGCCGTGATCGCCGCAGGCTCTGGCCTGCTTTATCTGGGGAGTCGCCATGAGCACGACTGAGACACTGGAACGTCGCGATCCCGAGACCATCCCCCAACGTGGCTCCGGCCCATACGGTGCAATCGTTATCGGGGCTCTTCTCGTGGTTGTCGGCAGCCTCTGGCTGCTGGACATCGCGGGTGCCATCGCCCTCGAGGCGGCCATCGTCCTGCCCGCAGTCCTTGCCGTCATTGGCCTCGGGCTGATCTTTGGCGCATGGAACGGCCCCCATCCGGGACTCGTGGTGGCCGGGGTCTTCGTCACCATCGCCGTCCTGGCGGTGGCGGCAGCACCCCCGGACGCGTTTCACGGTGGGATCGGAGAGCGCAGCATCATCGTGACGGACCAGGCCAACCTGGCCACCACATACGACGTCGGCGTGGGCGGGCTCACGCTGGACCTCAGTGAGCTCACAATGACCGAATCGGCGGATGTCGACGTGACGATAGGCGCCGGGGACATGACGATCGTCCTGCCGTCCGGGGTCTCCATCGACGTGAGCGCCTCGGTAGGAGCCGGTCAGATCGACCTGCTCGGCGAAGTCAGCGAGGGCCTCTCCATCAGTCGCACGTACACGAGCGAAGGGTTCGAGGACGCCGATGTGAAACTGACGCTCGACCTCGATATCGCGGCCGGGAACATGGAGGTGGAGAGATGAGACTGCATCGAGGGACTTTGTTCGCCGGAGTGCTCTATTTGATGGTCGCCATCGTGTTCATGTTGGAGGCACTCGATGTCTGGGCACTCAGAATCGGAGACCTCCGATACATCGGACCGATAGCGCTCGTGCTGATCGGGTTGGCGGTGGGAATCGGCTCGTTGGGTCGAGGCGACACGCAACACTGATCATGGTGGGGCAGAGGCCCGGCCGGGCCTCTGCCCCACCATCCGGCTACATCGTGGCCAGGGACGCATTGGGCAGTGATTGCCCATAAGTGGCCCGGATCTGGACCTTTCTCTCCAGGGCATCGACAACGGCGCCGGCGAAATCGACCTCATGCAGGCCGCTGGCGCTTCCCAGCCCGCCTGGGCTGAAGACGTTCGCCTCCATCAACTTGTCCCCGACGATGTCGAGCCCGACCAGAAACATCCCGTCCTCGATCAGCTTGGGTCGTGCCAGGTCGACCACATGAAGCATCTCCTCGGTGAGCGTGGCCTTCTGCGCCTTGCCCCCGACGTGCATATTGGAGCGAACATCGTCGGCCTCGTTGACCCGGCGGAATGCGGCCACCTTTCCGTCCACTTCCAGCGGCACCCCGTTCATGACGAAGAGACGAACGTCGCCCTTGTCCGCGTCCTCGAGAAACTCCTGGACCACGACGTAGCCGTCCCGGGTGATAGTCTCGATGATCTGATTCAGGTTTTGGCCCTTCTTCCCGGCGATCACGAAGACGCTCTGTCCACCTGATCCCTGGAGTGGCTTGAGCACCGCTCGCCCCCCGAGCTCGTCGACGAAGTCCTTGATGTCGCCCACGGTGCGTGAGATCAGGGTCCTCGGTCGGATCTCCTCAGGGAAATGCTGGAAATAGGTCTTGTTGATCGCGTCGGCGAGATGGATCGGGTCGTTCACCACCACGACTCCCGCCGCGGTGACCAGCTGCCCGAACAGGACCCCCGATGCCTGGGCCCAGGGTCGCTCGATAGCATCTTCGGCCGGGTCGTTCCGGAGCATGAGGACATCGAGCTCGTCGACTGTGATCAGCTCAGGGTCCACCTTTTCACGCTGGACATCTTCGAGGAAGCTCTTTAGGGAGCGATACGTCTTGTCCAGAGGGCCGCGCGCCCGGGCGGTCACTTCGCCAGACGAGGTGTGAGCAAGGTCGCCGACTCCCATCAGCCAAACCTCGTGCCCGCGCTTGTGAGCCGCCAATGCGAGCCGGGTGGTGCTGTACTCCGGCTTCTCCGTGGTCACGTCGTTGACGACCATCCCGATCTTCACGCGGCGATACCTCCCAGCTCCATGATCCCGGCGCCCTGCTGGATCCTGGCCAGTCGATCGAGCGCGTCTCTCGATTCCAGGAATCGGGGCCTGAGTGGCGGGTCGACCAAGACACCCCTCTCGAGGAGGTCGGCGACCAGCGGCTCGTCGGCCAAGGATATCTTGCCGACCAGGAGCGGATCGAGCCGGCCACCCTCCTGGAGGTAGGTGAGGAGCCTGGTCAGCCCGCCGAGATAGAGGGCGTCCTTCGTCATCCCCCCGGACCGATGGGCCCGCATCGCTGTGGTGAATGCCCTGTTCCGCCCGGAGCCGAGATCCGTCAGCCTGTCGTATGTCTCCCTGAAGGTGGCCCGCCCGCTGACCGAGTCAGCGGCGACCACCCGAAGCGCAAAGGCACGCAGCCGTTTCGGGCGAAGACCCCCACCGAGGTGCTCGGCGAGAACGCCGAGGGCCTCTTGGGTCTCTTCGTAGCCGGCAAGACCGAGCGAGAGCATCCGAATCGGCTGTGCGCTCCCGTTGACGTATGTGACAACGTGAACGCCGATCTCGTGGTGAAGGAGTTGCTCCACCCGGTCTCCGGCGATCGATGTGTCGATGCCGATGAACAGGTCCCCGTTCTCCACCATCACCCCGGCGACGGCCTCACTGACATGGACCAGCGTCGAGAGCTCGGGGAATAGTCGGCGATAGTGCTCGAGCTCGACGTTGGCCCTCCCCGCCAGATCGTGGGCGTCGATGTACACCTCGGCGCGGGGTCCTGGCGGGATCTCGTCGAGCATCCGATGGGCCAGTTCCAACAGGGGCGTCTCGACATGCCCGTATTGCTCGATGGCTGCGAGGAGGAACTGATCGGTGTTCCTGCTCGCCAACAGCTCGAGGCGACGCTCCAGCTCTCGGTGCATGCCCCGGATCATGTGAATCAGCACCGGGTCTGTCGCTTCCTCAGGGTTGATGGCGGCCAGCTCATCGGCGAGACCGTCCAGATCCGGGAGATCCCGATACCTGAATTCGGGTTCTTCGACGTCTCCTTCCAGGAACGCCCTTCGTTGCTCGGGCACATTGATCGGTGTGAGTAGCTGAAGCATGGGAAGAAGTCCGCAGATCTCGCTCAGACGGCGGTCGATGGCCAGGTCGATCTCCCCGACGCTCATGCCAGGCTCCAGGCCTTCCGAACGTCCGGGCCCGAGGCGATCAGGGCATCTCCGAGCTGGGACATTCGCTCCAGGTCGAGCTCGCCAGTCCACTCGTCCATGAACACCTTCTTCAGCTCGATGGCCAACGCGCATCCCACCTCGCCGTAGTTGTCATGAACCCAACGGGCCAGATGGCGACCCTCGAACCGCACGTTCTCGCGAGCATCGAGATAGGCGTCGTCGAAAGTCTCCGACCGGAGACTCTCCAAAAAGGCATCGGCAACCGGCTTCCATTTCACGGGCAGAGATCCAGTGCCGAGGTTGACGATAGGGCTTTCCTCGCCGGGGTCGGGTGGGGCGTCAGGACCGAGCCGTCGATGGTTGTACGAGTGGATGTCGTAGAGGACGAAACCACCGTTCACTGCAACCATCCGGTCGAGGTGCTGGGCCAAATCGCCATAGAAACGGTCGTAGAGGGCGAGGGAGGCTGACATTTCGTCCTCGGTGAGATTCCGCCGCCAAACCTCGAGGCCCCACGCGTCTTCGGGGCTCATGTAGACCGCTTCGTGTCTGTCCCGATTGAGGTCCACCTCGAAGCGGGAGCGATGGACTACCACACTGTTGGTGAACCTGGAGGAGATGCGACCCGTATCCGGGTCCTCCTCGCGCAACCGAGTTGCATCGTCGACGACGATCAGGGCAGCGAGATCCGGCCGGAGATCGTGCCCGTTGTGGACAGCGGCGGCGATCAGAACATCGGTTTCAGACACGTTGAAAGAAGCAAAATCCATCGGTGGGTTCGATACTTACCCGCAATTGCCGTCCGCCGAAACCCGAGCGACCGGGTACTGCGATCGGGTCGCGAAATCTCTGGAGCGACGCGGCTAGCCGGCGGGCGACCACCGATCTAGGGTGCTGTGGCTTCCCCAAGCACGGGTCTGAGGCGGTCGACTTCCCCGGTCAGAGCGGCGATTTTCGTGCTCTCGACAGGTCTGGGGCCTGTGGATAACGAAACACTTGACCCATGACATCGTTGTAATTACAGTAGTGGTGTCCATACTAGATGTCGTGGTTACTTTCCCATCGACCACTACATCTTGTGGTTTGAGTTGAGAATCGACACGTTGGCAATGGACACCGCCCCGTAAACTGGAGGGGGCGCACCCAGTGCGAGGAGGCACGTTTCATGAGCAAAGGCCTGCGGATCACCCGTCGCTTCACCGAGGCCGGCAAGGACCCATTCGACAAGCTCGAATGGTCCAGACGCGACTCGCGGATCACCAACCCGGATGGCTCGACAGTGTTCGAGATGACGGACGCGGAGATCCCGGCCGGTTGGAGCCAGGTGGCTTCGGACATCATGGTGTCCAAGTACTTCCGCAAGGCTGGTGTCCCCCAGTTCGACGATGACGGGACCCAGGTCTTCGACGATAGCGGCCAGCCGGTGCTCGGGCCGGAGCGGTCGGCCAAGCAGGTGTTCAGCCGTCTGGCCGGCACCTGGCGGCATTGGGGTGAGAAGGAGGGCTACTTCGAGACGAGTGACGACGCTGTCGCCTTCGAAGACGAGCTCAAGTACATGCTGGCCAACCAGATGGCGGCGCCCAACTCTCCGCAATGGTTCAATACTGGTCTCAACTGGGCATACGGTCTGACCGGGCCTGCCCAGGGCTTCTGGTACGTCGACGGCGCCGACGGCGAGCTCAAAGCCTCCCCCGACTCCTACAGCCGGCCCGCGCCGCACGCCTGCTTCATCCTCAGTGTCAGGGACGACCTGGTGAACCCGGGCGGGATCATGGACCTCTGGGTCCGCGAGGCTCGCATCTTCAAGTTTGGCTCGGGCGCCGGCTCCAACTTCTCCCACATCCGCGCCGAGAACGAGCGTCTCTCCGGCGGCGGCAAGTCGTCCGGCGTGATGTCCTTCCTCAAGATCGGCGATCGGGCGGCCGGGGCGATCAAGTCGGGGGGAACGACAAGACGAGCCGCCAAGATGGTGATCCTCGATGTCGACCATCCCGACATCGAGAGGTTCATAGACTGGAAGAAGGTCGAAGAGGACAAGGCCCGGGTGCTCATCAACCACGGTGGCCTCCCCGCCGATTTCAATGGCGACGCCTACGCCACGGTCTCCGGGCAGAACTCGAACAACTCGGTTCGGGTCACCAACGATTTCATCCAGACCGTGATCGACGACGGCGACTGGGACTTGATCAACCGGACCGATGGCTCGGTCCGCAAGACGGTCAAGGCACGCGATCTATGGGACACGATCGCCGAGGCCGCATGGGCCTGCGCTGACCCCGGTCTCCAGTTCGACACCACCGTCAACGAGTGGCACACCTCACCGGCCGGCGGCCGGATCCGGGCGTCCAACCCTTGCTCGGAGTACATGTTCCTCGACGACACCGCGTGCAACCTGGCGTCGATCAACCTGGTCAGGTTCCATGACGATGAGACCGGTGTCTTCGACCTCGAGGCATACCAACACGCCGTCCGGCTGTGGACCATCGTGTTGGAGGTCTCGGTGGCCATGGCCCACTTCCCCTCCCCCGAGATCGCACAGGGCTCGTACGACTATCGGACGCTCGGCCTCGGCTACGCCAACCTCGGATCGCTCCTCATGCGTCAGGGCATCGCCTACGACTCCGACGAGGGCAGGGCAATCAGTGGGGCACTGACCGCCATCCTCACCGGGTACTCCTACGCGACGTCGGCCGAGATTGCCGGTGTGGTCGGACCCTTCCCACGCTACGCCGAGAACCGGGAAGCGATGCTGCGCGTGATCCGCAACCATCGCCGCGCCGCCTATGGCGATAACGACTACGAAGGCGTCAGTCACAAGGTGATGGCGATCGACCCCGATCTGTGCCCACCCGACTTCCTCGCCGCGGCCCGCACCTCTTGGGATCTGGCCCTGGAGCAGGGAGAAGAGCACGGCTATCGCAACGCTCAGTCCAGCGTCATCGCACCCACGGGGACCATCGGCCTCTTGATGGACTGTGACACCACCGGTGTCGAGCCCGACTTCGCCCTGGTCAAGTTCAAGAAGCTGGCCGGTGGTGGATACTTCAAGATCGCCAATCAGTCGGTGGCTCCATCGCTACGACACCTGGGCTACGGAGAAGACCAGATCAAGGATGTCGTCGAGTACATCGTCGGCACCAGCTCGATCGACGGGGCGCCCCACATCAACCGTGGGACGCTCATGGACAAGGGCTTCGACGACGAGGACCTGGCCAAGCTGGAGAAG
>Ga0209819_10000130_pt1 | contig 20983 bp, 22 predicted proteins | sample PPLLak2March2015_FD_187248 | JGI IMG/M metagenome (GOLD analysis project Ga0209819, IMG submission 187248) | Freshwater sediment microbial communities from Prairie Pothole Lake near Jamestown, North Dakota, USA - PPLs Lake P7 Core (1) Depth... | ecosystem: Environmental > Aquatic > Freshwater >... | reverse complement strand
TAAAGAACTTAACAAACTTAAAGAACTTAACAAACTTAAAGAACTTAACAAACTTAAAGAACTTAACAAACTTAAAGAACTTAACAAACTTAAAGAACTCATTGACTCCCGAACTCAATTGTATTGATTAAGAAATTTTGTTATAATGTATAATATATTAACCTTTTTACATATGAAACCTTTATACATATTTATCTTTTTATTTTCCCTGACAATTTCATCATTCGCACAAGATTTTGGCCTTCCGAATTATATGACCGAAGATGAAAAAAAGATTGGGAACAATTATGAATCTCTTCCTCAAGTAAGTTTTTTCCCTCCGGCTACTCCTGTCAGAACAATGGCAGAATGGGAGGAATTAGATGGTATTATTATTACATGGACATCATATACAGTATTATTGAGACAGATAGTTGACGCTGCACAGGAGGAAGGGAAAGTCTGGATAATATGTTCTGATTCAAACTCTGTGAAAAGCTATCTTACAAGCGGCGGGGTTCCGCTAACAAATTGTGTATTTTACATTACATCATTCAATTCAGTTTGGTGCAGAGATTATGGTCCGTGGTGTGTTTATTCTATAGCAGGCGATACACTTGGATTAGTTGACCTTAAATACAACAGGCCGCGTCCTCTGGACGATGTTATCCCGGGTTATCTTGCTGCTAAATGGGGATATCCTTTATATCAAACAATTTCAGGAAGAGACAGTCTTGCTCATACAGGCGGGAATTTTATGGTCGATGGTTTCGGCACATCATTCAGGTCAAGATTAACCGAAATCGAAAATCCATGGTGGAACACTGCTCATATAGATTCAATACTCTTCCGTTATTGCGGAATACAAATCGGCAGGTCTATAAGCATGACAGTTTTACCTTACGACGGTATTCATCACATAGATATGCATATGAAGCTTCTTGATGAAGAAACATTGATGATTGGGCAATATCCCACTGGTATTGCAGATGGCCCGCAGATTGAATTGAATATTCAATATATTCAAAACAACTATATGAACTGTTACGGCAGGCCCTATAAAATAGTAAGGATTCCAATGCCTCCAAGCCCAGGCGGGCAGTATCCGCCTAACTCAAGTTATTATACTTATACAAATTCAGTTATTATCAATAAAACAGTATTAGTACCAATTTACGGCTTTGCACTGGATGCACAAGCATTACAAATATACCGCACCAATATGCCTGGTTATAATGTAATCGGATATGACTGCAATGTAAGTATAGGAGCAAGCGGTGCAATTCACTGCATAACAAAAGAAATAGGAACAACAAATCCTGTTTTAATTAAACATGCAAGGTTAATGAATACTACAGATACTGTAAATAATTATGTTGTTACGGCAAATATAAAAAATAAATATGGTATTGATTCTGCTTCAGTTTATTGGACTATAGACACTACCCAGGGATATACTAAATTAAATATGACAAGTTCAGGCGGCCAGAACTGGACCGCTTCAATTCCGCATCAGTCAAATGGGAAATCGGTCTTTTATTATATTAAGGCAAAAACATCGAACGGAAAATACTTCAGCAAACCTATCACAGCACCAAGGGGCAACTGGAGATTTTATATAGGTGCTACCGGGATATCTCAAAACGGAAATTCAGTACCGGAAAAATTTGAGCTTTATCAAAATTATCCGAATCCGTTTAATCCTGTAACAATTATTTCTTTTGATATACCTATGGAAAATCATGTAACATTAAAGATATATGATATAACAGGAAGAGAAATAAAAACTATTTTAAACGGAATTTTCAAAGCCGGAAGCTATAAAGTTGATTTTGATGGAGCAAATCTTTCCAGCGGTGTTTATTTCTACCGTATAGAATATGATGGTATAAATATCGTCAAAAAGATGTTGATGGTTAAATGATTTTATCATTTAACCTGAAATCCCGTTCGCGTGATTGATGGTTAAATGATTTTATCATTTAACCTGAAATCCCGTTCGCGTGATTGATGGTTAAATGATTTTATCGTATAATCTGTGTAAAGAATTCTATTTGGAGATACACAGTTCCATGGTATTGATGATTGATAACGAGATTCAAAACGTTTAATTAGAAATTAGAACAATACATATAATTTCAACAACCATAGCAGATATATTTGCTATGGTTGTTGTATAATAATTTTAATATTATTTAATAAACAATCATAACAAAAATGAAATACAAATTTATTATTCTTATTTCTGTTTTTCTTCTTTTTAAAACATCGGTTGCACAGACAAATTATTCTGATTTCCAGTCTGTTGTAACATCTCCGCCAATGTTCAACATAGCACCAAACGGGACAGTTGGAAGGACAGATGTATTCAACGGGTATGATAACTTTAACATGGGAGTAGATTTCGCAGAGCCATACATAGCAACAAACCCCCGTGACCCTGCAAACAGCTTTTGTGCATACAACATGAATGGATTGTATTACACAAAAAACGGGTATACATGGATAAAAAATAATCCAAGCTTTCCGGGTTACGGAACTCTTGGAGACCCTGTTATGTGTTATGATAGTCTTGGAGTTGCATATTACGTCCAGCTTTACCAGAACGGAAGCGTATATGGAATGGTAGTAGTAAAATCTACCAATAAATGTGTAGACTGGTCAGCCCCTTATGCCATGACAGCTACAACAGCAGGGTTAACTGATAAAGAGTGGATAATAGCTGACCAAAGTGCAGGACCATACAGCAATTATTTATATGCAGGATGGAGGCAGTTTGGCTCTCAATCAAATATGAGATTTATAAGAAGCACTAACGGCGGTATGAACTGGTCAACACCAATAACATTATCAGGCTCACAGGGAGCTTATGTATCCGTAGGGCCAAACGGAAATACACCCGGCGGCTGTGTTTATTTTGCATGTATGAACGGAGGAAGTCTTGTATTATACAGGTCAACAGATGCCGGACAAACTTTTCCGAACACATTTGTAGCTGCATCACCATCACCTCCCGGAACTTCATGTGCCGGAAGAAATACCGTTAAAAATTGTATAAGAACAGATATGTTCCCAAGAATGGCTGTTGATAACAGTTATACTTCAACAAGAGGAAATGTGTATATCGCTTATGCAGGAAATCCTCCGGGTCCGGATCTTGCAGATGTGTATATTGTCAGGTCTACAAATTATGGATTAAACTGGTCAGATCCTATAAAAGTAAACGATGATGCTACAACAACAGACCAGTGGATGCCTTCAATTAATGTTGATAATAAAACCGGCAGAATTTATATGTGCTGGTATGATTCAAGAATTGATCCATCAGGCAATGTAATGACACAGGTATATGGTTCAATATCCACAAATGGCGGTACAAGTTTTATATCAAACAGTCCAATATCCGATGTGGCTTTTAATCCGAACACCGTAGCAGTAGGTCAGCCGGGCGGAGAAAAATATATGGGTGATTATATTGGTATCTCCGATAAAGGTGTTGCAGCATGGATGGACGGCAGGAATAATAACATGGGTAGTTATACTGCTTATTATCCTGATTTTGCTCTTACATTATCCATTACTTCAGCAAATTTAGTTAACAATGACAGCCTTCAGGTAAAAGTAAGAGTACCAAGCAGGAAAGGCATTATTGACCAGGCCGTTAGATTTACTGTTTCCGTTGATACTCTTCCTCAATCAGGGAGCATTCAATTCTCATTTTTGAACGGAAAAGATTCTATCACAACTATTCCTGATTCAGTTACACTCAAAATCAAAACAGTAGGCAGTGTAACACCACGCAGATATATTGCAACGGTAAAAGGATTCACATTAAATGGAACTCCTATTCACGCCCGCAATATAGAGCTATTGGTTAACACATCTATATTATCAATAGGCACTAACAGGAACAATATTGTTGATTATAAGGTGAACGGTATAACATATAATACACACCAAAACCTTGCATTTCAGAATGCATCTACTGTCACGGTTCAGGCATTAAGCCCAAAAATAGTTGGCGGCACAAAATACATCTATAAGAATTGGTCAGATAACGGAGATACAACACATAGTATAGTTATCAATGCGAACACTTCACTTACGGCTTTTTATAAACCGCAATATTTATTCCTGATTTCTTCTTCAGTCGGCAATACATTCGGCGGAAGCATGTATTATGATTCAGCAGTTGGATTTACATTTGGAGTAAATTCACGTATAGTAAATTCAGGAGGTCAGTACTACATGTTCAGAGGATGGGCAGGAACCGGTCTCGGCTCCTACACAAGTCCTGATAGCACCGGAAATGATTCTGCTGTTACATTATCAATAAATAATTCTGTACTGGAAACAGCAAGATGGACAGCTTTAATTGGAATAAATAATATTTCAAATGAAATTCCAAAGGAATACAAGCTTTATCAGAATTATCCAAATCCGTTCAACCCGGCTACAACTATTAATTTTGATATTAAAGATGCCGGTAATGTGAAGATAGTAATATATGATATACTGGGAAAAGAAGTAAAAATACTGGTTAATGAAAACAGTATTCAACCCGGTAAATATAAAATCACATTCGATGGTGATGAGTTTGCCAGCGGATTATATTTTTACAGGATTACAGCTAATAACTTTACAGATATTAAAAAGATGCTGTTGGTAAAGTAACCAAATCATAAATAAATATTTTAAAGCCCTGCAGCAGCGGGGCTTTTTTATTTATGCAAAATTATTAAATTGTAAGAGATAATAAAAAACAGTAATTTGCAGAATCATGTTCATTCGGTTCCGATAATTTAGTATGATAAAACCTCAATATTATGGCGGGTAGTGAATAGAAATATTGATAAAATAGATTTCTATTCCAATTCGGTCAGTTTATTTCTGCGTTATAAACTTTATCCGGTCAATAAAACCCATATTCGAAAATTCCCAAATACTTTTATTTACAATAAAGCTCATGTATGTGCTGTACATGCTTTACATTTTTCATTTAATATTAAAAATAATTTCAGCACGATAAACACATATCAATTTAAAAAAGGAGAAAACATATAATGTTTGATACTGGAAATACCAGCTTTATGCTTGTAGCATCAGCATTGGTATTATTAATGACACCCGGCCTGGCTTTGTTTTATGGCGGCCTGGTCGGCAAGAAAAATGTTATAACAATAATGATGCAAAGCTTTGTATCAATGGCTTTGACAACTATGTTGTGGTTTGTAGTAGGTTATACAATGTGTTTCAGCGGTGATTATACTTCAGGAACAGATATTGGCGGAATTATTGGAAACTTCAATCTTGCATTTCTGCATGGTATTACACCAATGACAGCAAGTCCTGTTAATCCAACTATTCCTATTACTGCATTCATAGCTTACCAATTAATGTCAGCAATTATAACACCTGCATTAATAACAGGAGCATTTGCAAACAGGGTAAGATTCAGTGCTTATTTAATTTTCCTGGTGGTATGGATGCTCTTTGTATATTTCCCGTTTATTCATATGGTATGGGGCGGTGGAATAATGGCAGCATGGGGTGTAAAAGATTTCGGCGGCGGTATTGTGGTTCATAATGTCGCAGGCTTCGCTGCTCTCGGTTCTGTTTTATATATAGGTAAAAGGAAAGCCAGAGATGCTGGAATGCATAACCTTCCGCTGTTTGCTCTTGGAACGGGACTGTTGTGGTTTGGCTGGTTTGGGTTTAATGCCGGAGCGGAATTCTCGGCTAACGGCATTTCGTCACAGGCATTCATAAATACCCAGGTCTCTGCTTCATTTGCTGCAATGACATGGCTGTTCATTTCGTGGTGGCTGGAAAAGAAGCCTAAAATGGTTGGCTTCCTGACAGGTGTACTCGCAGGTCTCGTAACTATTACTCCTGCTGCAGGATTTGTCTCTACAAAAGCTGCGGTTGCTATTGGAGTTCTTTCCGGTATCATTTGCTATTTTGCAATAGCATTGAAAAACAAGTTCAAATGGGATGATGCTCTGGATGTATGGGGAATTCATGGTATCGGCGGATTTACAGGAATTATTCTGCTTGGAGTGTTCGGATGGACAGCAATTAATGAAGTGGGAAGTAATGGGCTATTCCATGGAGGCAGTTCTTTCTTTGGATTGCAGGTCTTAGCTGTTGCAATCAGCTCTGCTTATTCTTTAGTGATTACATATATATTGCTTCTGGTTATTAACCTATTTACTCCAGTAGCAGTTACTAAAGAAGTTGAAGAAAGAGGACTTGATTTCGAGTTACATGGTGAAGATGCTTATTTAGAAGAAGAACCGGCAATAGCTCCCATCGGAGGGAAAAAGAAAATTTCGGTAAACTGATAATTTAGTTATTAGAAGATTAAAGGGGCTTCGGTTTGAAGCCCTATTTTTTAACAGATATTTGTTGATTGCAATTGTATAATGTTAATGAATGTTTGGAATAATCAATAAAAGGACTACGTATCATTGCAGTTCATCCTTATTAATGTCAGTTATCCTTAGTCTAACAACAATTTTTAATCTGAGTTTATAACTCCAACTCTTCATTCTTAATTCTTAATTGATTCCGGTACTCCAATCATATAAGTAATCTTTAACATTTTATGTATTATTTTTCCTGCTGTCCACTTAAAATTTTCCGAATTAATTTCTTTTGTCATCTTTATCATTTCATCCGGTTTATATATCCTTAACATTGATACAACTCCATCCCATAATAAAGTAAGTGGTATTACTGGTAAAATATAAGTAAAGAATAACCTGCTCCATTTAAACGGTTTCATGAACGGAGTTGCAAATGTACATATAATTATTGTAGTAAAAATCACTCCGGCAATCCCGGGCAAGCTTCTCTCTCCTGCTTCAAAAACAGCTATAGGCATATTATTTTTAACGGAATCTGCTAATATTTTTTTTGCATCTTCAGGCTTAAAATGATGAAATGAAGAATACAATGTCCTTATACCTTTCAGATTATCAGGGACATTAACTGCATCAACCGGTTCTTCAAGGAAAGAAATTTTATCATTGGAGTTTTCAGACACATAATTTAATGCAGTTATATTTGGATATTTATCTGTTAACAGAATTTTCACTTCCTTACCCGCAAGTGAATTAATTTCATCGCTTATAGTGCCTGCTCCGCCTCCCCCGCCTGAACACAGGTCGATTATTGAATATATTCCCGTCTTATTTATCATATCCGCAATAAATTTTGCAGTTGGCTTATAAACATTAAATATTTCTGTTGCAAACCTTAAATAATCTGTAATCCCCTCCCTGATGATATTAGGAAACCACTCGAAATCTTCTAACTCTAATAAATGTAATCTCATTTAAAAACATAATTAATTAGGATTTAAGTTTTAAATATGCATCATTTTAATTAAATTGCTATATAAATTATGATACACATATTTTACATAGGTGCAGGCGGGTTTATCGGGGCAATACTTAGATATATCACCTCAAGATTTGTAAATAATTATTTTCCGGCTTTCCCGTTCGGAACATTAACAGTAAATATACTTGGCAGCTTTTTACTTGGCTTTCTTTTATACAGTATTGCTTACGGGAAAAGTGTTTCATCCGATTTACGTGACCTTATTGCAATTGGCTTTATCGGTGGATTTACGACTATGTCTACTTTTGCTTACGAATCATTCAGATTGCTTGAGTTAAAAGAGCTTTCCTTTTTTGCATTTAATATAACAGCAAATGTTTTATTATCAGTTATTGCAATTTATGTTGGTAAAGAACTTGCTTTGCTAATAAGTAAATAATATGAAAAAAGAATCAACTGCCAAATTATTAAGAATATTTATCGGTGAAAGTGATAAGTTTCACGGTAAAAATCTTTATCAATATCTCGTTGAGTATCTACGCAAAAATAATTATTCGGGTATTACTGTTTTGAGAGGAATAACCGGTTTTGGCAAGGCAAGCAAAGTACATACTTCTGACTTGCTCGAACTCTCATCTGATTTACCAATCGTTATTGAAATTGTAGATACGGATGAAAAAATAGAGCATCTGAAACAAATTTTTGATGAAACGGAAATGATTGGAAGTGCATTGATAACAGAAGAAAATGTGAAAATAATAAAATATGGAGTATAATTTTTTATTTACAAAATTAATGAATCAAATGGGACAATACAGGAATGATTGAATACCTGATGTTCGTTGGTATAGGAATACTTATCGGTGCTTATGGTACAATGATAGGTGCAGGCGGCGGTTTTATTTTAATGCCGATTCTTCTAATACTCTTTCCCGATAGGTCTGCTGAAATGCTTACAAGTATATCTTTAGCAGTGGTCTTCTTCAATGCTTCTTCAGGAACAATTGCATATGTAAGGATGAAAAGAATTGATTATAAAGCAGCAATCATATTTGCTATTGCAACAATACCCGGTGCAGTGCTTGGTGCTTTAACAATATCATATATTAACAGAGTAATTTTTAATTATACTTTTGCTATGATTCTTGCTGCATTAAGTGTATATTTATTTATTAAACCAACTAAAAAAATTAGTCCACATAGAGTGCATCCACCATCCCACACTACAAGTGTTATTACTGATGCTAAAGGAAATACTTATACTTTTCGTTACAATATAAAAATTGGAATATTTTTAAGCATATTTGTAGGATATATTTCAAGCTTACTTGGTCTTGGCGGTGGAATAATCCACGTACCTGCTTTGGTAAATCTTCTCAACTTTCCAGTTCACATAGCTACAGCAACTTCTCATTTTATGCAAGTAATAATGGCACTCGCCGGAACTATAGTGCATATCATTGAAGGATCATTTGATAAAGAATCATATTTCATTACAATTGCCGTAGCAATTGGCGCTATAATCGGTGCACAGACAGGAGCGATCTTATCTAACAAAGTCAAAGGTAAATGGATAATCAGAGGGCTTGCATTGGCATTATTGATAGTAGCTGTACGAATACTTTATATAAACCTGAAATAGGGATTATCAGATTTATAAGATTTATCAGATTGTAGATTATGCCACAGGCATCCTTCGGACAGAAGCAGAGCAGTATCAAATATATATTAAAGGATTGAATATACAAAAAGTTATTTCAAAAATGTTGTAAATAAATTCATGCAATACTAAAGTCAGGTGACATGAATCAGGTCTTTATTGGCTTACACAAATTATGGTTTCTCATCTTTCCGCTCTCCAACTCCCAACTCCCCTACTCTCTCCTGATACATTTATTTACATTTATATTACATCAAAAACATAAATTTCAATTACTTGCACTATATATTTGTACAGAATAAATTAAAGGAGAAAATATGGCACAAGATAATTTAACCGGACAGGAAAATGTAAATCCTGTAAATACCAATACTAAGAAGAGATTCTCAAAAGGGAGAATAATTTTAATTGTCCTTTTAATTTTTGTAATTATAGCCGGTGCGGCAGGTATTACATTTGCGCAGAAAATTAAACAATTCAGGCATGACGGACCATGGATGTTTATGATGGGGAGAATTACGAAGGAACTCAACCTTGATGATAAACAAAAAGCAGAGATGGAAAAGATACGTGAAGAAATAAAAGCTAAAATGGAGAGCAACAGGCAAAACAGGCAGAACGATATGGCTGAATTCGAAAATCTTTTTAAACAAAACAGCATTAATAAGGAAGACCTCAAGCAGCTTGTAGATAAACGTGAACAGAAAAGAGACGAAATGAAGGATTTCTTTATGGATGAATTTATAAAATTCCATGCATTGCTGACCCCTGAGCAGAGATTAAAAGCTATTGAAAAAATGCATGAGATGAAAAGTAAAAGAGATAAGTTCTTTAATCATGAAGATAAATTACCTCCAAATAATTAAATCTTATGATTATTTTAAGGGCAGGGGCTTTAGGCACCCCTGCCTTAAATATTTTTAAATGTAATGAGCAAATCAATATTAGTAATAGACGATGACGATAAATTAAATGACCTCCTAAAGGAGTATCTCAGCAAGTATAACTATAAAGTCGCATCTGCAGAAACACCCGGCGAAGGATTTACAAAACTTAAGCTAAATCATTTTGACCTGATAATACTAGATGTTATGCTTCCTGAGATGGATGGATTTGAAGCATGCAAGCAAATAAGAAAAGAATATGAAACACCTATTATTATGCTGACTGCAAGAGGAGAAGTAACCGATAAAATTGTAGGACTTGAGCTTGGCGCTGATGATTATTTACCCAAACCATTTGAGCCCCGTGAGCTGCTTGCAAGAATTCAATCTGTGCTGAGAAGATATGAAATGAAATTTAAGAAAAATGAGATAGTAAAATTCAAACATTTAATTATAGACCCTAACAAACGGACTGCCGTTTATTATAATAAAGACCTTGAGTTAACTTCAACCGAATTTGAACTGCTGATGCTGTTTGTAAAACACAACGGCAAGGTTCTTTCGCGTGATGAGATAATGCAAAATACTCGCGGAATTTCGTGGATGTCTTATGACAGGTCAGTAGATGTTATGGTTTCAAGATTGAGAAATAAATTTAAAAATATACATAATTCCAAAGAGCAGGTAATTAAAACTGTGCACACGGTAGGATATATGTTTTTTACAGAGGAAGAATAGTATAATGAGAATGCCCAGGATATCAATTTTCTTAAAGCTGATTTTACTGATATTAGTATCATTAATGGTACTTTATATTTCAATTCCTTTAGTAACAAGACTGGCCTCAGAAACAAGACCGAGAAGATTATATCCTATATATATAAGAAGAATAGAACAGCTTGCAACTGCTCAAATTGGTTCGCCGCCTGATACAGTGAAAGCAAGAGATTTATGTGAAGAGCTTGGATGGAACATGAGATATCAATCGCATGATTACAATTGGGCAAGCAATCAAAATGTACCGGCATTGGAAGAGCTCTCTGCTGACCCCAAATTCAAAGAAAAATTTCCTGTTGATGAACATTTCACAATGATGTACCAGGACAGACCATACTCTATTGTAAAAGACTCAAAAGGGGTATTTATTATAGAACCTATCAACCCCCGTGATTTTTTCAGTATTGAAAAAGCGTTGATATCGATTCTTATACTCGTAAGCTTAATAGTATTTTTATTGTATCTGATTTTACGATGGTTATTCAAGCCATTGAAAGACCTTTCAGCTGCTGTAGAAAGCATTGCAGAAGGAAAATATGATGTTGACATTCCTGTAAAAAGGAAGGACGAGCTGGGCGAACTGGCTTCTTCTATCAGTAATATGTCATCAAGAATAAAAGAATCAATAACTGCAAAAGACCACCTGTTAATAGATGTTTCGCATGAATTGCGAAGTCCGTTAACCAGGATAAAATTAGGGCTTGAAGTCGGTTCAAGCAAAGAAAAGATTAATGAAGATGTACAGGAAATGGAGAGAATGATAACAGGCTTACTTGAGAATTACAGGTCAAGCAGTGCTTTTGCAACACTAAGCCATGAAAAGGCGGACCTTGTTAAGCTGGTAAAGGAAGTGATACAGGATTATAATTTTGATGAAAGAATATGGTTCAAAATTCCGGAAAAAAGCAGTGTTATTTTAAATGTTGATACGGAAAAAATTAAGATAGTAATCAGAAACATAATTGATAATGCTTTAAAATACTCAGCTGATAAAGTTGAAGTAAATATTACGGAAAAAAAAGACATTGTGGAATTATGTGTGAAAGATAAAGGGACCGGAATTCCGTTAGAAGACCAGAAATTTATTTTCGAACCGTTTTACAGGTCAGACCGTTCGCGTTCAAGAAAGACAGGAGGATTCGGGCTTGGACTTTCAATCACCAAAAAGATTATGGATGCTCACAAGGGAAAGATAAATATTGAAAGCAAAGCAGGAGCAGGAACAATAGTTACATTAATATTCAGAAAATAATTAAATCCTGTAATAATCGGGACGCCAGTTTTTTATTGCTTTCTTAATATTTTCCGGTTTCATATCATCTTCGATAGCTTTTACTGCCAGTGCAGGAAATTCCTCATCCGAAGCAAATCTTAAAGCAGTTATCTGATGAATGCTTAACCTGTTATCTAATAATCTACCGGTTAGAACAAAATGCCTTAAGTTTTCTTCTGCACGTATTGCCCTATCCTGTGCTTTGACTGCAAATGACCATGCTGAAAAAAAATAAACAAGAAGTACAAACGAAATTAATAATAAAAACAGCGGCGGCCTGAGTGATATGCCTTCCACATGAGCATGATATGTATAATATAATGATGAAACAAACAGCAGCACAACAATAAAGAATGTAACATAATTATACATAAAATTATGCCGCCTGTGATTTGAATAATTTTGAGTTTTCATTTATAGTGAAAAATTTTAAAACAAAATAATTCATTATAATAACTAAATCAATAAGGTCTTAAATATACAGGAAAAATTGCGAGCCCTTCACTTTTCAGAAAATATTTATAGAATTTGAAGAGCTTTTAAATATTTGTAATGTATTTAAATACGATAAGCAAATCAATCCAGACAAGTGAAATGACGATTAGGAATATATGAAATTATTAAGTTGTTAAAAATTTAGATGTGAATCAATCCAGCAGTACGAAATTTAAAGTCTTTTCAGAACTTCATTAAGTTGTTTTAAATCAGAGATGGCTTCTTCCTTATAGCAATTTTCCCAGAATACTCTTCCATGTTTACCATGAAGCTGATTTAATAAAATAGTTGACCTTGCTTTAAAGCTTGCAATAATTTTTGGCATGAGTTTTTTAGTCGCCTCTTCAGAGACCCTGCAATCAATTGTTACAATAGCACTAAATGAATTTTCTGTAAATGAATAGTTACCCAGCTTTGCCTCTATGAAGTTAGAAGGAATTTCTTTCCAAATTTTTTCAGTTATTTTAGCTTCAAGTTTGGGATTAAATTTGTTATCTTTGAATGAACCGAAATAATTATTCTTTTCCTTTGCTTTTAATGAAATATAACTGACAGTATAATTTTCAAAAAATACTGTTGATAGTTTTTTAAAAGAAAAAAATATACTTTTATTTTTTTTGTATTCCAGTTGCATGTTCAAAAATAAACATCAATGAATGTATGTTTCATACCGTGAATTCGGTATTCTTAACGTTTTTGGTTAGTATTTTCAATAAACCAGTGTAAAATATGAAATCATTATTTATAATATATGTCAAAAATCAACAGGAATCGAACAAATTTTATGCTCATGTTTTACAAACAGTTCCTGTACTGAATGTTCCGGGCATGACAGAGTTTGAGCTTTCACCTGATACAAAGCTTGGTATTATGCCTGAAGCCGGTATAGCAAAAATTCTCGGTACTGCCGTCCCCCATCCGGAAACAGGAAATGGAATTCCAAGATGCGAATTATATTTGTCCGTTGAAAACCCTGATGAATTTTATTCCAGAGCAATCAATAATGGCGGAAAATCAATCAGCAAAACTGAATTAAGAGACTGGGGTGATGAAGTATGTTACTGCACCGATTTGGACGGACATATTCTTGCATTTGCAAAAAAGAAAGATTTACCCGAATAATCAATAAAGAATTAAAAATGAAGAGTTAAGAGTTTTAAAAAAAACTTGAATTTAATTCTTCATTTTAATTCTTATTCTTAATTTACTTCAGCAGCGTCATTTTCTTTGAATCAGAAAAATTATCACTTATCAGTTTATATATATAGACTCCGCTTGATAAATTGTTTGCATCAAATGCATACTCGTAATTACCGGCAGGAAAAGATAAATTATCAACCAACACTGCTACTTCATTTCCAACCATATCATATATTACCAATTTCACGTTTGATGCTTTAGCAAGGTCAAACTTTATCATTGTCAAAGGATTGAACGGATTAGGGTAATTCTGATAAAGCATAAATTCTTCAGGTACATTATTTGAGAATCCTGTTAATCCCACGGTTGTAAGCCATATATTAAATAAAGTTTGTAAGGAGTCGATTGGGTCTTTGCCATATTGCAACGGGTTGGTTAACCTGACATTAATATCGCACCAGTATGGTCCTGACTGCGGATCAGTATTTTTAGCAACGCGTAAAAAAGCCGAGCTTGAAGAAGTCCCATACTGTGCACATCTTGTATCGGCACCTACCATTTTAGCTCCCTGTAAGGCAGCCATTAACCTTACTGCTAAAATACCGGTTGTATTTAAGAATTTGGATTTCATAGAATCAATGACTTTCTGGCCGAGAAGAATGTTTCCCTGTATTGAATATGTTGGACCTGTCCAATGACCTGCCCATGGAGTGCATCCGGAACCTGTATAAGCAGCAACTCTTCCGCCGTTAATCATATCAATTATTCCATACTGCCGAGGAGCAGGATTATTTTGAGCATCGTGTGCAATGAGAGAATCAATTATCTGCTGCGGTGATAGCCCCAGATTCATTAACGAGCGTGCATAATTTTGATTTCCTGCAAGCCAGCTTGCCTGTGTATGTATTACTCCAACACCCGGATGAACATCGCTTAAAATTATACATCCGGGAGAAGAATTATAACAAGATGCCCCTGCACTGCCAACCTGGTTTGCTGCAATATCAATTGCTGCAATTGAAAATGTATCTGCGACAGACGGCTTATATGTAAAATTAAAAATTATAAATAATATGAAAATTGCCAGTAGTAGTTTTTTCATGATAATAGTAATAATTAGATTAAATACATTCTACAAAAATAATAAAAAGTTTATTAAGTTCGTTAAGTTTGTTAAGTTTATTAAGTTCATAGGGCAGTGTTAGGTTTTAGCCTGATAATGTGAATCTACCTAGATTAAATGATTAGTATGATATGTAAAGAAAGAACCTAAATTAACTAAAATTGACCTGACGTATCTTCAACTTAACAAACTTAACAAACTTAACAAACTTAACAAACTTAACAAACTTAACGAACTCTTTCCCTCTTGACTTTTCAATTCTCTTATCGTATATTTACGATATAAGATTATAGAAAACTATGGCACTCAATAAAAAACAAGAATTTAGCGAATTACAGAATCAAATTGCAACTTTTGCAAAAGCACTTTCGCATCCGGCAAGGGTGGCAATTCTGGAAAAGCTTGCAGATTGCAATAAATGCATCTGCGGTGATATTGTGGAGGTTATGCCTCTATCTCAGTCAACCGTATCCCAGCATCTGAAAGAGTTAAAAAATGCAGGTTTAATACAGGGCATTATCGAAGGAGCGTCATCATGCTACTGTATAAACTGGGAAAATCTTGAAAAAGAACTTGAAACATTAAATAATATTTTTTCACAACTAAAGACAAAAAATGACAGCGTTATATGCTGTGTAGTAAAGGAACAATAATATGGAAAACCCCGAAGAAATCAAATCAATGATTAAAGAGAGATATACAGAGATAGCAAATCAATCTAAAGAAAAAAACGAATCATCCTGCTGTGGTACGGGCTGCTGCACTGAAGTTGACTATGCTGTATTTGCAGAAGATTATAAAAAACTTGAAGGATATAATCCTGATGCTGACCTGGGACTTGGCTGTGGTGTACCGACAGAATTTGCACAAATAAAAAAAGGTGATACGGTTATTGACCTTGGCTCAGGTGCAGGTAATGATGCTTTTGTTGCCAGGGCAATTGCAGGTGAATCAGGAAAAGTTATCGGTGTGGATATGACTGAAGCAATGATAGAAAAAGCAAGAACTAACAATGATAAGCTTGGATTCAATAACGTTGAATTCCGTTTGGGAGATATAGAAAGAATGCCCATAACTGCTAATACTGCTGATGTGATAATAAGCAATTGTGTACTGAATCTTGTACCTGATAAGAAAAAAGCATTTGCAGAAATATACAGAGTAATGAAACCGGGTGGTCATCTTTCAGTATCGGATATAGTAATAAAGGGTGCATTGCCAAAGGTAATTCAATCTGCAGCAGAGATGTACGTTGGATGTGTAGGGGGTGCTATTGAAATGGATGAATATATTTCAGCAATGGAAAAGGCAGGATTAACGAATATTAAGATTCAAAAGGAAAGAGTAATAAACTTACCCGATGAAATATTACTTCAGTATATTAACAAGGAAGCTCTTGCTGAGTATAAGTCTTCAGGTACAGCAGTATTAAGCATTAATGTTTATGCTGAGAAACCGGAAGTAACACAAAAAGGTGTTGAGCTCCCAATTGCAGAGAAAAAAGAAGCATGCTGCGGACCGGATTGCTGCTCATAAGTTCGTTAAGTTCGTTGAGTTCGTTAAGTTCGTTAAGTTGGAAACCAATTGCGAGCTCAAACATTTGCAGATATACTTATTAGATAATAAAATTATTAAATTAATAGATATATCTGATCAGTAAGGAAAGCGAAGCAATCCCATAGATGATACGAGGGATTTAAACCCGACAAAGTATGTTAAGTTTATTAAGTTCAAAGGGTCATTGTTATAGGGCAGTGTCAGGTCTTAGTTTGAAAATGTAGACTAATTTAGAATATCAGTGTTTTTGCTATGAAAAAGAATATTTTACATTAACCGACATGACCTGACACCTGCCAGAGGCAGGCAAGTTATAACTTAAGATGACCGGAGGATTTACAATCACGTTGGATAAGTAGTTACCAATAAAGATACAAAATAGATGAAATAAATTAACCCATTTAAAATATAAAAATATATAAATTGCCATGAAACTTGATAATCATATTAAAGAGCTGATAGCAATCGGTGCATCTGTTGCTGCAAATTGCCAGCCATGTTTGGAGTATCACACAAGTAAGGCAAAAGAATTCGGCGCAGATGACGCTGAAATATCTGATGCTATAGAAACAGGAAAGCTGGTCCGCAAAGGTGCGGCTGCTAAAATGGATAAATTTGCATTAAATATATTAAGGACGGAACAAACCGAAATCAATAAGGATACCGGCTGCGGATGCTCTGATAACTAATATATCAATTATCAAAATCTTTTTAATTATTTTAGTAATATCTTAATTATTTTTTTCTACCGGCATGAGTTCAAATTTAAAAAAACTCTCATTTCTTGACAGGTATTTAACTCTGTGGATATTTTTAGTAATGTTTATTGCAGTTTTTACAGGTTATTTATTTTCAGGGATAGTAAGATTTTGGAACACATTTCAATCAGGCACAACAAACATTCCCATCGCAGTTGGATTGATATTGATGATGTATCCCCCGCTTGCAAAAGTAAAATACGAAGAGCTTGGTGATGTATTCAGGAACGTTAAGATATTAACGCTATCTCTTGTGCAAAACTGGCTTATTGGTCCTTTGCTGATGTTTGCTCTTGCAATAATCTTTCTGCGTGATTACCCGGAATATATGGCGGGTTTAATTTTAATCGGACTTGCACGTTGTATTGCAATGGTAATTGTGTGGAATGACCTTGCAAAAGGAGACAGGGAATATGCGGCAGGTCTTGTTGCCTTCAATTCAATTTTCCAGGTTTTATTCTTCTCTGTTTATGCTTATGTATTCATAACTGTTCTTCCGGGTGTTCTCGGATTAAAATCTTTTGCTGTAAATATTACAATTGGACAGATAGCTGAAAGTGTATTTATTTATCTTGGTATCCCCTTTCTTGCAGGATTAATAACCCGGTTCACAATGCTGAAGCTTAAGGGCAAAGAATGGTATGAAAAGAAATTCATCCCGGTAATAAGCCCAATAACATTGATAGCATTATTGTTCACGATATTTGTAATGTTCTCGTTAAAAGGTGAATATATCATAAAAATACCGCTCGATGTTGTAAGGATAGCAATTCCGCTGGTTTTTTATTTTGTTATCATGTTCTTTGTTTCATTTTATCTCAGCAGGAAATTTGGAGCGGGATATGCAAAATCTGCAACGTTATCCTTTACGGCAGCAAGCAATAATTTTGAATTGGCAATTGCTGTTGCGGTAGCAGTCTTTGGAATAAACTCAGGAGAAGCATTTGCCGCAGTAATTGGCCCGTTGGTAGAAGTACCTGTGCTGATTAGCCTGGTAAATGTAGCATTTTGGTTTAAGAGAAAATATTTTTCGGAAGAGCTTGAGGTTGAAGTAAAGAGAGCTTAGAGTTCGGAGAGTTCGGAGAATTAAAGAAGATTTACAATTGGAGATAGACAAGGGGTTACTGATATAGGTACGGTGAATTGTAATTACGGAGTTATATTTATAAACAACTCCAGACTTCAATTAAAGGATTACCCCTTGCAAACCTTCCAACTTACATAATTTTCAATTGCTGATAATCAAACGTTCCTATACAATTGCAAATAATTTAAGATGGAAGATTTACAAGGGGTAATCCGTTATTCAAAGTCTGGAGTTATTTATATAATCTTTACAGTATTTACAGCATATCCGAATCTTTATCAGTAACCCCTTGTCTATTAACCAATGGAAATCTCCTCCAATTCTATGAACTCTTCAATACAAAAACGGAATAAACTTCTTCGAATGATGTGAATATTCTTCATACTCGTCACCGTATTTTTCCATTAGGTGGGCATCAAGCATTGGAATATTGATAAATGTATATGCTAATATTAATGTCAAAGGAATAATATAAACCCATACATTTCTTGTAAGCATTGCAAATCCGGTGAACATAATCACATCACCGAGATAATTAATATGTCTTGAAAGCCTGAACAATCCCCCATGGTAAAGCTTATTTTTATTTTCCTGTTTACGTTTCCATATGAACCGCTGAAGTTCTGATATAAAGTTAATCAGTATACCAACAGCAAATACTATAATACCTGCAGTTTCTGTTTTCCCGGCAGATAATGTATTAGAAGCACCCGTAAATGAAAAAGTTGAGTAAGCAATAAATAACCATAAAGCAATGGTAAGTGCTTCGCTCCATTTTAATTCCCTTTTCATGAATACAAATTGCGAAATAATATTTTTTGCAAAATAAGCTCCCATCGCAAACAATATAATATTTCTCCTGGAGTTATCACCAACCTGTACTGGGAAGCCGAACAGTCCTGCTATAATATCTATACCGTTCATAAACATCAGCCAGAAAGAAAACAAGATTATGAAGAAATGCAAAACGGTAAATGTTACTTTTTGCTGAACTGATATTGAATATTTATCATACATAATTTTATTTATTATTTAATCTTTCATTTCTCAGTTTTTCTAAAGTATTGTATGCTTTCAGATATCCGTCATTCATATAAGACCATTCCTTCAATTTTATGCATGGAAAAGTATCACATTCCGAGCAGTCATCGATGTGTTTCTTTGAGACACAGCAATTCAGTATCCAGCAATCAGGTGACCAATGGTCATTTACATTACATTTACATCCGCCGCAGTGAATATCTTTGTAATCTATATTTGCATGTCTGAATTCATTAAACCACTCCGCAATTTTTTTAGCTACTTCAATATTTGATGAAGCAATAAAGATATCACACTTACTGCAATCCAATCCGCAAGCTGAAAGCATAATTTAATAATTTAATGTGCTTTTGGTTCTGCTTTAAAAATTTTTTTAAAAATATTTTCCTCAGCAAGTCCAATGCCAATAGTTACAACCGGTATTAACAGGTAAGTAATACCTATATCTTTCAGGTAATCTATGAAAAACATTTTCATTGGCCCCCATGAAAACATTAACTGGTCAATAATAATATTGATGAGAAACCAAATAATACCTAAATAAACACCTTCTTTCAGGTAGTTTATATCAACATGTTTAAAATAAAAATAAGAGAAAAATACGGTGGAGAAAGTGAGCACAACAGGCATTATAGATTCGAATAATGGCCGTTCGGGTTCATGGAGCGGAAATATCAGCATAGCTGCAACAAAAGTTACACCCCATACACATACTCCGAACAATAGTGCTTTTGTAAAAGATTTCATGTTTGTATAAATTTAAATTTAATTGATTTAAATCAATAAGTAATCTTATACATTAATGAGAAAAACTATATTTCAATTTAGTTCGGGAGTAACCTTAATGTCTTCCATATCCACCTGTGGAATCCGTGAAAGCCCTGAGGTGCAGCAAACATCATTATGCACTCTTTGCTAACAACATTTATTCCGTTTTCTTCGCAATACTTAAGTGACTTAAGTGATTCCGAACCATTTTGAAGCCAGATATATTTTATTCCTTTATTTAATGCCTTTGGGATAAGCTCTTCTGCCGCTTCAGGACGTACACAAATGATTAAACCTTTTACATCATGCGGTAAAGATGAAACATCTTTGTAGCATTGGTAGCCGTATTTATCTTCAATTGTCGGATGTATAGGATACATCTCATATCCTTTTGAAGCCAGTGTTTTTAATATTGAATTGCCGAATTTCTTCTCGTTGGCTGATATGCCTGCGAGCGCTATTTTTTCTAGTGAAACGAAGTTATTTATTATGTCTAATTTGCTCATTATAATGTATAATAAATTAGATTTATTTTATTATTAAGAAACTATGGAATTACATAAAAAGCAATTACCTGATAGCTCAAAAGAAAATAGAGAAATATTTAAATAAAAAATATTCAAAAGTATGGGATAGAAGATAAAATTATACACATCCGTCCAAAACATTGAAGTAAAAAATTTACCCCTCTCCTGGCGAAGCATTCAGGAGAGGCTCAGGCGTCAAGTTAAGGATTAAGAGATTCCATCTTTGTTTCTTGCATGATTAACGCTCAATTAATTATCATTCTATAAAAGGACAATTTTGATTAACCTGTGATTTAAAAGATGGAATCTCTATTTATCCGGTAAGAAGCGTTAAGATAAAAAACTATCTCATAATTTCAAATTAACAAGAAGTAAGAAACATCCAATTCACCTTACGCAAATCATAATTCAATTTGTTACCGAAAGAGATATACAGGTAATTTCAGTTCCTGTCCTCACCCCCCGACCCAATGGCATTAAGTTAAGGATTATGTTTCTTAACGTACTTTTGATAATATAATTCTATATTGGTATTAGATCCCCGCCTTGGATATTTTCTATTTGGTC
>Ga0209819_10000128_pt1 | contig 21165 bp, 20 predicted proteins | sample PPLLak2March2015_FD_187248 | JGI IMG/M metagenome (GOLD analysis project Ga0209819, IMG submission 187248) | Freshwater sediment microbial communities from Prairie Pothole Lake near Jamestown, North Dakota, USA - PPLs Lake P7 Core (1) Depth... | ecosystem: Environmental > Aquatic > Freshwater >... | reverse complement strand
TCGAAGCGAATCGGCATCAATAAGGGCGCAGAGTTGCCATGGCGCTTCTATGTGCCCGGCAATCACTGGGTCTCGGGCAAGAAAGGATGAAGGATGAAGGATGAAGGATGAAGGGTGAAGGATGAAAGGGAAAGCGAAGAACAACCTTGTGAATTGGGAGTGCGAACCAAAGCTTTTGCGCTGAGAATCATCCGACTGTATTGTGCTTTGCCGACGACGACGGAGGCGCAGACTATCGGGAGGCAGATCCTGCGTTCCGGTACGTCCGTGGGTGCTCATTACCGGGAGGCTCGGCGTGCGAAGTCGAATGCTGACTTTATAAACAAAATGCAGGGTGGCCTTCAGGAGTTGGACGAAACTGCCTACTGGCTGGAACCCCTTTTTGAATCGGGAATTGTGAGGCTCTCCGACTGCTAGGGACGGAAGCCGAAGAACTGACCGCGATCTTTGTAGCCGTCATAAAGAAAGTGAGGCGGAAGCAATAAGCCTAACCGCTTTCCTTCATCCTTCATCCTTCATCCTTCATCCTTCATCCTTTCTTCACCGAATCAGCCCCTCCTGCCCGTAATAAAACACTCCCGCTACTGCCCCCGTCAGCAGCGTCGCCAGCGTGGCAGCCCAGAGCGAGCGCCAGCTGAGTGCCGCCAGATCGTCCCGGCGCGACGGGGCAAGGGCGGCGGTCCCGCCGACAAAGATCGCCACGGAGGCGACGTGAGTAAAGCCGCATAGCGCGTAACTGAGCACCATCAAGCCGCGAGGCGAGAGCTGACCGGAGGCCGCCAGAGTCGCAAGATCCTGATAGGCGATTACTTCCGTCAATACCCAGCGCTCACCGATCAGATTTGCGGCCGCAGCCCATTCAGAGGGGGCCAATCCGAGACACAGGATGAGCGGGTAAGCGAGAACCTGCAGGATCGACTTGAGGGTCCAGCGGATGTCGACCGAAAACAACCGGGAGCCGACCCAGGAACTTGCGCCGCCGAGCAGGAGATCCAGCAACGCCACCAGCCCTAACATCCCGATGAGCAGAGCGCCTATCCCGACCCCCAGCTTGACGCCTTCGTTGGCACCCCAAATGATGCTCCCCATCCAGTGCCTGGTTTCGATATACGTCTTCGAGGCAGGCACGCCGCCCATCGTAGCCGGCGTACCGTCCTCGGGGACTACGATCTTCGAGATAATGACGGCCGACGGGATCGACAGGACCGAGGCCGAGATGAGATGTCCGGCGATATAGGGAAATGTGGACTGCAGAAAAGTGACGTACAAAGCAAGGACCGTGCTCGCGATGCTGGCCAGGCCGGCGGTCAGCACCATCATTAATTCCGACCGTGTCATCTCGTTCAGAAACGGGCGGACGACCAGCGAGGATTCGACACCCAGGAAAGCATTGCTGGCCGTGGAAAGCGCTTCGGCGCCGCTCAACCGAAAGCTTCGATGAACGATGAGCGCCGTCCAGCGGACCAGCAAAGGCAGGAACCCGACGTGATACAACCACGCGGTCACGACCGAAAAGAAAACCACTGCGGGCAGGACCTGGAACGCCAGGATCGGACCGAGGCTGTGCTCTCCAGTTGAGCTAGCCAGCGGACCGAACAGGAAACGCGCTCCTTCAGCCGCAGCCGCAATTGTCATGTTGACTCCGGCATTGAGGCCGAGGAGCACCTGGCGAAAGGCGGGCAGCCAAAAGATGATTGCGCCAAGCAGGGCCAGCGCCAGGCAGCCTGACCCTATCGTCGTCCAGGGGACATTCCTTCGGTTTGTCGAGGTCAGCCACGCCAGGAGCAACAGCACCACGCAGCCCGCGAGAGAATACAGGTTCAACAGCGTCATTCCGCCTCCTGAAAAGACGGCCCCTGTTGTAACACCCAAGTGAACAGAGCCGCAAGCGCAGTTTGGACCCACGGATAACACGGATACACGCGGATAGCGCGGATCGATCCGCGCTATCCGCGTGTATCCGTGTTATCCGTGGGTTAGTCCTTGAGTTCGTCAGCTCTAGACTACGCCGCGCCTAATTACGCCAGCGCGCCCAGGCTTTGCAGAGCTTTTTCGGCGCTGTCTTTGGGCGAGACGTTGTACTGAACGTCCATTATTTCGCTGTTTTCGTTAATCACGAAGTGGCTGCGGATCACACCCTGATACTTCCTGCCGTACATCGTCTTCTCGCCCCACGTCCCGTACTTGTCCGCGATCTGGTGATCCTGATCGACGACGAGAGTGAAAGGCAAATCGTACTTTGTCTTGAATTTCTGGTGCGACTTGGCGCCATCCGGGCTGACTCCGAGCACGACCGCGTTCTGCTCCTCAATCTCGGGGTACGAGTCCCTGAAGCTGCAAGCCTGCGCGGTACACCCGCTGGTATCGTCCTTGGGATAGAAGTACAGGACGACTTTGCGGCCGCGAAAATCCGATAACCGAACCGTTTCCCCCTGGTCCGTAAGGCCCGCGAAATCAGGGGCCTTGTCGCCGACTTTCAATTTTGCCATGGATTCAATATGCCTGATCGACGTAGTCCGCTTCCAATCGGACGCCGCAAACTTGACTTCGATTGACCAATTCGGCAACATCGATTCGATACAAGCGTTAAACCAGAGATTTTCCACAACCAAGGGGAGGTGGCGTGGAACCGAACTGGAACCGTTTGGACGAGCAAGTCAAGTTTTACTTGCCTGTAGTCATCGCAGTCGCACTGCTTGCCGCGCTCGTTACCGGGCTTGTCACCGCACCGGTTCGCAGGGTCAAAGGATACTCGCCGGTTCAGCCCATCAATTTCTCGCATCAGTTGCACGCCGGTCAGATGCGCCTTGATTGCCGCCACTGCCATGTGGGCGCCGAAGTCGCCCGACATGCGTCAATTCCTTCCATTGCCAGCTGCATGAATTGCCACAAGGCTGCAGTGATAGACAAGCCGGGAATTGTTCGGCTGCGTGAGGCGGCGGCAAGGGGAGAGACTCTCCGATGGAAACGAGTTCATAAGCTTCCGGATTTCGTCTACTTTGCCCACATGGTTCACGTGCGGGCGGGCATCCGCTGCGAGCACTGCCATGGTGACGTTCGCCAGATGGCAGTCATGACCCAAGCATCCTCGCTCTCCATGGGTGCCTGCCTGGATTGCCATCGTCACGCGCACGAAAGAGTACCTGGATCACAGGCCAACCTCATCGGACCGGAGAACTGCAGCGCATGTCATCGATAGGACGCAGCGACCCACAAGGTCTTAAAGGAAATCCGGGCGCCGACTATTGGCGCTCTCTCGAAGAGCTCAGCCAAAAGCCGGGAAACGAGTCACTCCGACAAATCCTGGCTGACGCCGGTGCTACACCGTCGAGCACGGACCTGAACCGGCGCGGCTTTCTCGCTGTCGTGGCCGCGTCACTCGCAGCAGCGGGTGTCGGGTGCAGTCGATTTGACGACCGGGGCGAGATTCCGTCATACCCGGACAGGCTCGAAGGCGAGATTCCGGGCGTGCCTCGGTACTACGCCTCCACGCTGGTCCGATATCCCGGTTCGTTGCCGATCCTGGCGACCACCCGGGAGGGACGACCTGTCAAGCTCGAGGGCAACCCGGAGCACCCGGCTAGCAAAGGCACGCTTGGCGTATTCGGTCAGGCGGCGACGCTCGACCTTTACGACCCGGACAGGCAACAGACACCACGGCTAAAAGGCAAAGTGATCAGTTGGGGCGAAGCGGACCGCGAGGTCAGAAGCCAGCTCGAGCTGAGTGCCCGGGCAGGAAAGGCGACGCTGCTCGTAACGGGTCCGCTGGTATCGCCCACGGCCCGATCGCTGGTGAGACTGTTCGTTTCTACCTACCCGCAGACGATCCATCGAAGCCTTGCTACTTTTCATGAGGCAGAAAGGCTGGAAGGGCGACAACTGGCTTTCGGGACGCCGACCCTGGCCTCCATTCGGTGGGACCTGGCGAATTTAGTGCTGTCGCTCGATTGCGATTTCCTCGGCGTCCAAGGAGGCCCGGGCGACGAGACCGGCTTCTCTGCTCGAAGGCGGCAGGAACACGCCTCCGGGATGAATCGACTGTGGTGCCTCGAGGCCGGGATGAGCGTGACCGGCGCTAATGCAGATCACCGCTTCCCGTTGCGCCCCGGCCTGCAGCCCCGATTCCTGGTCTGGCTCCTGGGAGAGCTCATACTGAGGCGGACAATCGGGCCTCTGGCCTCTGATCCCCTTGTAAGACAAGCCGCTCGCGGCGCGCTGCTCAATATTCGACTCGAGGAATTCGGGATTCCTGAACCAGCGGCCAAGGCGCTCGTGGACGACCTGGTCAAAAGCCAGGGCCGAACCGCCATCATTGCAGGTCCTCAACTGCCTGCGCCTTGCCATGTTCTCGTCGCCGCGCTCAATGTCACGCTTGGGAATGAAGGCACGGTAGTCATCCCGAACCCAACGATTCCGGGCAGCGAGCCGTCCACGCTCCGAGAGTGGGTCGAAGCGGCCGAGATGATGAACCGAGGCAGGGTCGGCTTGTTCATTGCCCTCGACGTGAATCCCGTCTATTCACTTCCAGAAGTCGGTTGCCGAGAAGCGCTGGCTAAAGTTCCTTTCGTCGTCGCCTCTTCCCTGCTCCCCGACGAAACGACCGGCCTCGCGCAACTTACGCTGCCGGCTGGCCACGACCTCGAATCGTGGGGAGATAGTGACTCACACCCGGATGTCCTCTCCCTGCAACAGCCCGTCTTGCGCCCCCTCTTCGAAGCCCGGCAGAGCGAAGAATCCCTACTCGCCTGGCTCAATCCACCCGAACGGCCTGCGGCCAATTACCATGAGTATTTGAAGGCGCGTTGGAAGAACGAGGTTCATCCTCAACATGGGGCCGGCGTCGATTTCACGCAATTCTGGGAGGCGGCGCTTCACGACGGATTTATCGATTTGAAGACCACACCAGCCCCGGCCTCCACGCTTTCGGTTCCTGAAGTGGCCGATGCTCTTTCCCGATGCAGCCAGAAAGTGGAACCGGGTTTTGACCTGACGTTGCGTCCAAGCCCACGGCTTTACGACGGGAGGTTCGCCACTAACGGCTGGTTGCAGGAATTGCCACACCCAGTCACCACCCAAGCCTGGGGAAACAGCGCAGTGATCGCTCCATCGACGGCTCTGTCCCTGGGGTGCAAAGAAGGGCAAATCCTGACTGTGAAAGTCGGCGGATCTGCCATAGACATCCCGGTCCTTGTAAGCCCGGGCGTCGCTGACCACAGCATCCAGATCGATCTGGGGTACGGCCGCCAATCAGCCGGTACGCTGGGCAGCCAGGTGGGTGTCGATGCCGGGAAGTTGCGGAGCCGAACCGGGGGCGTATCAGCCTGGGTCTATTGCGGCGCTCGGCTGGTCGTCACCTCCGAGCGAGACCGGATCATCCGGGTTCAGCAGCACAATTCAACGGAAGGACGATCGTTCATAAGGGAGACAACTGGGGAATCCGCCCGGAACGAAGGCCACGGCGCCCAGTCCTCTTCTCACAGCCAAGCGGCGGCTCAAGCGGCCAACTGGAAATACAAGGCCGAGAAGTGGGGAATGGTCGTCGACCTCTCAGCCTGTACCGGCTGCGGAGCATGCACGATTGCCTGCGTCGCCGAAAATAACATCCCAGTTGTGGGACCCGAGGAAGTCGCAAAGGGGCGAGAAATGCACTGGGTCCGGATTGACCGCTATTTCTCAGGCCCGGCCGACAATCCCTCGGTGTCATTTCAGCCGATGATGTGCCAGCAGTGCGACAACGCGCCGTGCGAAAAAGTCTGCCCGGTAGCAGCGACGGTCCACAGTCCGGAAGGCTTGGACGAGATGGTCTACAACAGGTGCGTTGGCACCAGGTATTGCGCTAACAACTGCCCCTTCAAGGTCTGCCGCTTTAATTACCTGGATTATCACAAAGACGTCCGCGCTCCCGCGGAGCTGTTGTTCAACCCGGAAGTCACAGTCCGCAGCCGCGGGGTGATGGAGAAGTGTACGTTCTGTGTGCAACGGATCGCGGCAGCCAGGCAGGCGGCCAAAGCCAGTGGGCGAAAACTGGCCGACGGGGACATCCGAACAGCATGCCAGCAGGCGTGCCCGACCGGAGCGATCGTGTTCGGGGATTTGAACGATCCGGAAAGCAGGGTCCATAAACTGGCGCACAGCACACGAAGCTATCAGGCGCTCGCGGAGCTCGGGGTCGGCCCCGCCGTGACTTACCTCGCCAGGATACGCAACCCGCACCGGGGTTTGAAGATATGAGCCAAGTGATTACGGACCGAGACGGCGAATTCAGGCACTTTGATCAGGCCACGTTCGCCCAGGTGGACGACGATATTGCTGCCCCGATGGCCTATATTCCCGGCCGGCGCTGGTGGATCGCCCTCGCGTGCAGCGGCTCCCTGATGCTGCTCGGATTCAGCCTCATGGCGTATACGGTGAGCACCGGTGTCGGCGTCTGGGGCAACAACAGCCCGGTGTTCTGGGCGTTTCCTATCGTCAATTTTGTCTTCTGGATCGGCATCGGGCACGCGGGGACCCTGATTTCCGCGATTCTCTTTCTGTTCCGGCAGCCCTGGCGGAACGCGATTGCTCGTTTTGCCGAGGCCATGACCATTTTCGCGGTCATGACTGCCGCCATGTTTCCCGTGATCCACATGGGACGACCGTGGCTGGCGCACTGGGTGTTTCCCTACCCCAACGACATGTCCATCTGGGTGAACTTCCGTTCTCCCCTGGTCTGGGATGTTTTCGCCATCTCCACTTACTTCACGGTCTCGCTGCTGTTCTGGTACGTGGGGTTGATCCCCGACCTCGCCGCCATGCGGGAGCGGGCGGCAACCAAGGTGCACCGGGTCGTTTACTCCGTTCTCAGTTGCGGTTGGACCGGGCTGAACCGGCACTGGCGGCATTACGAGCGGACTTACCTGATTCTTGCCGGCTTGTCGACTCCGTTGGTCGTGTCGGTTCACACCATCGTGAGTTTCGATTTCGCCACCAGCGTGATTCCCGGCTGGCACACGACCATTCTCCCGCCGTACTTCGTGGCGGGCGCGGTTTTCTCGGGATTCGCAATGGTGCTGAGCGTGCTCATCGTGGTCCGCCGCCTGTTCCATCTCGAGCACATCGTGACGATGCGCCATCTCGATCATATGAACAAGGTGGTGCTCGCGACCGGGTTGATGGTCGGATATGCGTATTGCATCGAAATCTTCACCGCCTGGTACAGCCAGGAAGACGCGGAAATTTTCATGATCCTCAACCGGATCACGGGACCTTACTGGTGGGCCTTCGTCCTGATGTTCTCCTGTAACGTCCTCGCCCCCCAGGTCCACTGGTCCTCGCGTGCACGCCGCTCCATTCCGATCATGTTTACCGTCTCGATCCTCGTGAACATCGGTATGTGGTTCGAACGGTTCGTCATTATCGTTACTTCGCTTCATCGTGACTATCTGCCGGGCAGTTGGGGCATGTACAAGCCAACGCTGGTCGATTTGGGAATCCTGGCCGGGAGTTTCGGGCTGTTTTTCACGCTCGTTCTGCTGTTTGTCCGCTCCCTCCCGGTGATTTCGATGACTGAGATCAAGGCGGGTCTGCCGGGCGCTCAGATAAGCAAGCACGCACGAGTGCCCGCCAAACTCCCGGCCGTCGAGGAGGCAAATGTCTGAGCCCGAACAGGAACGGTTCGAAGTCGTAGGGGCTATTGCAGTCTACGGCGCCCCGGATGAGTTGGCCGAAGGAGTCTTGAAGGCCCGGGAAGCAGGCTTTGCGCGCCTGGACACCGTCTCTCCGTATCCGCTGCACGGAATGGACCGCCTTCTTGGCAAAGGCCCATCGCGTTTGGGGTACATTGCGGCAGCGGCCGGACTCACAGCGACGATCGTAGCCAAGACGGCCCAGTGGTGGGTCAGCGCCGTCGACTATCCCTTGAACATCGGCGGGAACCCGCTTTTCGCGCTCCCCGCCTTCGTTCCCGTCACGTTTGAGGTGATGGTCCTGTTTGCCTCGCTCACGACAGTCGTTGCCATGCTGGCTGTGTTCAACGGGCTGCCCCGTTACGGAAGCGCCCTTCTCCGGTCGTCTTTCATCCGCGACCTCACCTGCAACCGATACGCGCTGGTGGTAGATGCAGCCGATAAACGGTTTGGGGTGGACACGATACTCGAGGATCTGTCGGGGCCCAATGTCCAGGCGGTCGAGCTCCTCCAACGTGAAAAACCCAGCCTCTACTACAAAGAGCGAATACTGTCAGTCCCCTTCCTCGTGCTGATCATCGGTGTCGCCGTTTTTTCTTCGACTGCAACCCGCCTGGCCTTTCGTTACGGCGGCGAGCTTCCCCTCTACAACTTCATGAAGCATCAGGCCCGGGTGGCGGCCCAGGCGCCTTCGTCCTTCGCGTCGTCAGCGGGAGTTACACGTGCTGTGGAAGGAACGGTAGCGCGCGGATTCCTGCCGTACGCCTACCGGGGGCGTCCGGACGACGCGGGGGCCAACATGGTCAATACCCTTCCCCTTACGGCAGGCAACCTGGCTAGAGGGCGGGACCGTTTTACGGTCTTCTGCCAGCCCTGTCACGGCCGGCTGGCTGACGGGCGGGGAACGTTAACCGCCGCCTTCCCAAAGGCCCCGACACTGCACTCAAAGAAAGTGCGCGAGTGGACGGATGGCCGAATCTACGCGGTTCTAACCGAAGGACAGAACCTCATGCCGGGCTGGGAGGCCCAGATTTCAAGGGATGACCGCTGGCTGATCATCCATTACCTGCGCGTCCTTCAGAGATCACAACACGCACCGGAGCAGGACTTGCCATGATGTCAGGAACAGTCAGCCGAACCTACATGAAACCGTTCTCGATGCCGCGCAAGCTCGAACTTGCCGGCAAAGGCGCCGGAGCAGCCGGGCTCCTTCTCCTGGCCGCTTCGGTTTGGGCGGATTGGACTCGAGTCCTGGGCGACTCGCTGGTCTTGTTCATCTTCATCTTGACACTCGGACTGGGTTCCCTATTTCTCGTCACGCTCGAATACACCGTCAATGCCACCTGGAGCGTGCCGTTTCGGCGGGTCTCCGAGAACCTTGCGGCACTGATCCCGATCAGCCTTGTCCTGGCGCTTCCGATGCTCCTTGGAGTGGGACAGCTCTATGAATGGATGCACCCGACTCCAGGTGATGCGGTTCTGGCCGGCAAGTCAGGATATCTGAACCTGCCTTTCTTCCTCCTGCGATTCGCGCTTTTCTTCACCGCCTGGATGGTCGGCTATCGGATGCTGGTGGAAGGCTCGCGAAGGCAGGACCAAACGGACGAATCGAGCTTCAGTGCGGCAGCGTCCAGATTCAGCCCGGTCTTCATGATCCTGCTCGTTATCACGATCAGCTTCGCCGCATTCGACTGGATCATGAGCCTCGTTCCACACTGGTACAGTTCTATCTTCGGGATTTACCTCCTGGTCAGTTGCATGGTGGCAGGAGTCGCCCTCACCACTTTTGTGGCTGTGCTCCTGAAGATGAAAGGTTACCTGCCGGCCGAGATCAGCACCGATCACTTCTACAACCTTGGCGCTCTCCTGTTCGCGCTCAACACCGCCTGGGCGTACATCGCTTTCGCGCAGTTCCTGCTCATCTGGTACGCGAACCTGCCCCACGAAACCGTCTGGTACGCGATGCGGGCGCGCAATGGTTGGGGAATCGTGTCATGGGTCCTGATCGTGGCCCATTTTCTTGTGCCGTTCATCGCACTTCTTAACCGATCGGCAAAAACCAATCTGAAGAGGCTGAGATGGGTTTCCCTCTGGGTGTTGGGGGCGCACGGGTTGGACATGTACTGGTTGATTACTCCGAGCATTCGGACGAACGGGGGCCCGTTGACATGGCAGGAGCTCTGGCTTCCATTCGCAGCAGCTGCGGTCGGATTGGCTACCTGGCGCTGGGCGGCCAGTCGGGCGGCTCTTATCCCTGTCAATGACCCGAAACTCGAATCCGGCCTGAATTTTCATTTATGAGTCACGTCATGGAACCAAGGCCCGTAAAGCCAACCGATCCACGCTGGAAGCCCAAGAGAACCGTCGTCGTTCTCGCCGTCGTTGCGCAGTCCCTGCTCATCGGGTCGGCCATCTTGTACAGCGAATTGATGCCGACACCGGCTCCGGCCACGCCTCCCAAGCTGGTCTCGGAGGTCGTCTCCCCGGAAGACGTGGTCTTTCCGGACACCGACATCAGCCCTCGAAAAGGCAAGCAATTGCCCCCTGTTGATGCCATGAAGGCGGCAGCCGGAGACCCGAAGCAGGTTCAAGAGGGATCCCGTCTTTTTAGCGAAAACTGCGCATCCTGCCATGGACCAGGCGGAAGTGGCGACGGACCGGCGGGAAAGACTCTCCAGCCTCCACCCCGCAACCTGACACAGCTCGCCGGCTGGAAGAACGGAACCCGCCTCTCCGAGGTTTTCCGAACCTTGACTCTCGGTTTGACAGGCACCCGGATGCCGGCTTTTGATTACCTGACACATCCGCAGCGCTTTGCACTTGCCCATTTTGTCCTCTCGCTCGCGCCGGGGCACCCAACAGATACCGAGATCACCCTCGCGGCTCTCGACAAAGAATTCTCTCTTTCAGTTGGCGCGAAAGAGCCGAATGTGATTCCCGTGGCGACCGCAATGGACCGGATATTGGCAGAAGGGGCCGCGCCGGCGGCAGTTACGGAAACAAAGGTTGACGATGCGGCTGGGCAGGAAGTGTACGACAAAGTGGTGGACCCCAACGCCAATGGTCGCCTCCTGAGGCTGCTGAGCGTGAATCCGTCGTGGCGGGACGACGCCGGGCGGTTGAAAACTTTGGCGAGCGAGGATCCGGTGGCGGCGGGATTCCGGCCCAGGGTGCGGCTCCTGCCCGAGGCGCAGTGGCAGACGCTGCACATTTATTTGAAGAATCGTTACCCGGTGGGAAACCAGTAGTGTGCTGTGGACAACGTGGACGGCATGGACGAAGTGGACTTGGCCTTGTCCACTTGGTCCATTTGGTCCACTTCGTCCATCACCTGCCGGTACTAGGAAAACTTTATGGACTTTCCGATTTTCCAGGCGGACTTTTTCGGAAACAGGTTGCTGATCGCCCTGATTGCCATTGTCCACGTCATTATCAACCACTCCTTCGCGGTCGGCATGATGCCCCTTCTTGCCTTCATGGAGTGGTGGGCTCACCGGACCGGGCGCGAGGACTGGGACAGGCTACTTTACCGGATCCTGGCTGTCGCTTTTATCGTAACGACATCGGTCGGGGCGCTCACCGGCGTTGGCATCTGGTTTTCCACCTCCGTGGTCAATCCCGCTGCCATCGGCAGTCTTCTGCGTGTCTTCTACTGGGCCTGGTTCAGCGAGTGGGTCGTGTTCGTTTGCGAAGTCGTTCTGATTCTCGCCTACTTTCTGACATGGAAAAGGATGACCGGGGTCCGCAAAACGGCTCATATCCGAATAGGCATGGCCCTCGGCCTGATGTCCTGGCTTACGATGGCAATTATCACCGCCGTCCTCGGCTTCATGATGAATCCGGGCTCCTGGCCGCAACAGCAGGACCTGCTGGCCGGCTTCCTCAATCCGGCCTACATCCCGCAGCTCCTCTTCCGGACGAGCGCCGCTATGATGATGGCCGGTTCGCTGGCCCTCGCACTCTGCACGGCCTTTACGGCAAAAGGAACTGAATTACGGACCGAGGCAGTCAAGGCCTTTGCCGGTTGGACCCTCTTCTGGACGCTGCCGCTCTGCATCTGGGCGCTTGTTTACTTCCAGGCGATTCCGACCGAGATGATGGTGAACGTCCCGGTGGCCTTTGCGACCCAGGCGGGGATCGGCAGCTACAATCTGCTTCTGCAGCTGACGCTGGCCGTGGGTCTGATCGGTGTCGGCTTCAGCCTTTGGGGCCTGCTCAAGCCGGCCCGGGCGCACTCTCTCGTCTGGATTGTCCCTTTCGTGTGCGTCAGCCTGCTTGTAAGCCAATTTGAGCGGACTCGGCAGTTCATCCGCAAGCCGTACGTCCTCGCATACTACATGTACTCGAATGGAGTCCGGCCGCATGAGTCCGCGTACCTGGTTAAGACTGGGCTGCTGGCCAATTCTGCCTGGGTATCAAACCGGACAATTTCTGCCGAGAACCGAATTCAAGCCGGGCGGGAAGTGTTCCTGCTCGCCTGCAGCCGTTGTCATACGCTCAACAGCGCCAACTCCGTGACTGCCAATCTCTCTCGCATGTATCCGCACCAGACCTGGAACCCGGAAGCCATCGACACTTACATTCGGAACATTAACGGGGCAAGATCCTACATGCCTCCCTTCCCGGGTACGGCGGCCGAGCGAGCGGCGCTGGCTGCTTACCTGGCAAAACTTCAGACGACCTCGGACCGGATTCCGAGCAACGCCTCCATCGGGAGGAATTAGCAATGGACGAAATTGTCCCGAAAGATGTGCTCCTGCCACTGCCCGCGCCGTTCTGGCTGCTCGTGGCGCTGCTGCTCGTCTCATTCGCGCTGCACATCCTATTCGTAAACCTGATGGTCGGCAGCTCGCTTCTGGTGCTTTGGACCGAGATCAAGGGTCTCAAAAAGAAGGATTGGGACAGAGTCAGCCACACGATTGCAGCGACTATTACTGTAAACAAGTCCCTGGCCGTGGTGCTCGGCGTGGCCCCGCTCTTGACCATCAGTGTCTTGTACACCGCTCAGTTTTACGCCTCCAGCACCCTGCTCGGGACCGCGTGGCTGCTCGTTATTCCGCTAGTCATCCTGGCCTTTCTGTTCACCTACGCCCACAAGTACTCGTGGGAGGCACTGCATAAGAGCAAGGGAGTGCACCTGACGCTGATCGTTCTGGCTTGCGCCCTCTTTCTCTCTATCCCCTTTATCTTTTTAACGAACATTAACCTGATGCTCTATCCCGAGCACTGGAGGCGAGTCACTTCCTTTTGGGACGCGCTCTGGTTGCCAAATGTCCTGCCCCGGTATTTTCACTTCGTGACCGCGAGTGTCGCACTGACGGGCTTGTTCTTCGTTTATTACTTTCGTCGGAAGGCGGACGATTTGGACATCGGCGGCCTGAAGACCAATGAGGTGACGAGAGTCTGCTACGGCGTTGCCTTCGCCGCAACGGCCGCGCAAGTACTCTTCGGCTTGCTGCTGTTCCTTACACTCCCCGCTCACGTGATTTCCGTCCGGTTGATTGGGACTCTGACCCCAGTGCTCGCACTCGTCCCCATCGCCCTCTGGTTGCTGTGGCGGGAAGTGAAGGCTGAGGAGCCGGGGAGAGGCTTGCGTCCGGTTGTCGCCGTTCTGATCGTGGTGGTTTCACTGATGGTCTGGGCGAGGCATGAAATCCGGGAAACGGCCGTGTCGCCGCATCGAGCCCTGGTGGCGGCCAAGACGGCCCAGTACCAGGCGCAAGTAGCTGCGGCCCAGGACTACCTCCTGATGCCGGGAGGCTTGGGCGGCGTTCCGGCCAGTGCCGGGAGCCTTATCTTTACGCGACGGTGTGCCAGTTGCCACTCGTTCGACCGGCGGCTCGTAGGACCGGCCCTGAATGAGGCATTGGCTTCCTACCGAAGCAATCCCCAAGGCCTCATGGCCTGGATCACCAAGCCCGGTCGCAAGCGGGCGGATTACCCGGTCATGCCGCCGCAGGAAATGCCGAAGGACGAGCTCCAGCAGCTGATCGAATACGTCCTGAAAAACGAAGGATGAAGGATGAAGGACGAACTGAAAAACATCATCTTCCTTCATCCTTCATCCTTCATCCTTCATCCTTTGCTATATGGCAGACGTTATTTGGCTGACGCGGCACGGCAGCAGGCAAGATTTTGTTGATGCGGAATGGCACAAGACGGCCGAACGGCCACATGATACGCCGCTCTCGCCGGAAGGGTCGGTCCAGGCCGAACGACTGGCGAAACGGCTGAAATCCGAAGGCATTACTTCGATCTTCTGCTCACCGTTCCTGCGTTGTGTCCAGACCGCCGCTCCTGTTGCCGATCGTTTGCATCTCCCGATTCGAGTCGAGCCAGGCTTCTCCGAATGGTTGAATCCCGACTGGTTCCCGACTCCGCCGGAAACTCTAAGCTTCGAGAAGCTGGCCCGTGAATTCGCAGCGATTGACCCGGACTACTCGCCTCAAGTCCGCCCGTCGTATCCCGAGAATGGAGAGACCGTCCTGCGCAGAACGGCCGAAGCGGCGACTGGAATCGCGCAGAAGTACCCGGGCAGGTTGTTATATGTCGGACACGGGGCCACGGTGTACGGAAGTGTTTTCGGCCTGCTCGGTCAGAGCTTCCCGGAACTCGAACGGACTCTAGGCGCGATTCACTACTGTTCGCTTTTTCGACTGGAGCGCAAGAACGGAACCTGGCTGCTGGACTTATGCGGTGATATTTCGCATTTGGAGGAGGGGAAAGGTGGCGAGAGGTTTCACTGAGGAGGGTTCAAAGGTTCAAAGGTTCAAAGGTTCAAAGGTTCAAAGGTTAGTTTGGTCCCAACCTTTGAACCTCTGAACCTTGAAACTTTCTAGTGGGGGATCTGGAAGCGGATCAACCGCTTTACCATTTCCTTCTTGTTCGTCCGGTTGCTTCTCTTGTAAGTCCGGAGCCAAATGCGCAGTTCTTCGGAGTTCATCTGCAGGATCTCGCAGACCCAGTAGAAACTTCCCGGGTAGCATTCATTAGCAAAGAACCAGTCCATGGCGTCTTTGCGCCAGAGAGCCCACTCCTTATTCGATGACTTCCTGGGTGCTATAACGTCCCGGAATGCCTGAAGCAGAATCGCCAGTGCGAGGTTCCGCACCGAGGAATCGGACTTCTTCGTCTGAGGATAGAGGCCGTCACTGATCAGTCTTCCGTTCTTTAATCCGTCATCCTTCTTGATTGAGTAAACGAGGTTGGCGTCCACTTTCTACCTCCTCCGGTCGATTCCGGTCGCTCTTTTTGTCAGCTCAAATCCGGACTCGATCTTAAGTGACCTAAGCGGTTAGCATGTATCGGTTAAGAGCTTTTTGTTTTGTCAGACGATACCGGCTAAGCGGTCCTAATTTGTCCTACAGGCTCTCCTAGCCTACAGTTAAGTACTCCAGCGGGACAGCCGCGGTCTTGGACAGTCTCTGCAGCGTCTCACCTATGCGCTCCGGTTTACCCCAGTCACTCCATTCCACGTCGGCCATCGGAAGGACCACGGTCGCTCCAGGACAACGTTGCAGAATGGAATGGGAGAAGTTGGCGCGCGGCAGTCCTTGATAAGCCTCGATCAGGGTCAGCGCTTCCCTTTCCACAAAATTCGCCGCCGCTGAACGCATGGTCCCCCAGAACCTGCGAATCTTGTCAAAGCGGGAGGCGACGTGCGGTAAATAAGCCTGTGCAAGCGCGCGGAGCAGGGGGAGTCCGGCTGCCATGATCATTGTGTTCCACAAGAAGCCGCGTGCGAAGCAGTCAGTCGCTTCGATAGCGGTCGGCTTCTCACGGAAGCTGACGACTTCATGCGCCACATGGCGGGAGCTCCAGCTCCAAGATGCCGCGCTGATTCCCGGCTCGATCCAGCCGAATTCCGTTTCCGGCCGGTCGGGATACGCGCCGAGCAAAATCAGCCTGCCCGCCAGGCGCTCAGCGAGAAGAGCAGCACGATCAACGTGTTGCAAGAATCTCTGTTCCGGTGAAATGAAATGATCTGAAGGAAATATGACTGCTGTGGCGTCAGGATCATGAGCCTCGACGTACGCCATGCCGAGGAGAATGCCGGGAGCGGTATCAAGGTTAACAGGCTGTTCGATAACTTTACCGGGCATGGTGGATTCGTCGACAAAAGCCCGATGCCCGCGGCCTATAACCGTCACGACTCGGTCAGGTCCTACCAGTTGCACCGCCCGGTCCAGTGTATGCTCCAGCATGGTTCGAGAGCCGACAAACGTGCAGTATTGCTTGGGGCGATGAGTGCCGAGCCAGCGCTCGGTCATCGCTCGCAGACGTTCGCCTTCCCCACCGGACAGCACGATCGCCCACCTTCTCTTGCCGATCGTGGCGGTTTCTCCTCCCTGGCTTTCCATGGCTTTCCTCCTTGACGCACTACTCCCTGGTCGGGCGGAACTTATTTCTGCCCGCATTGAAGTGATGCCATGTTCGGAACTTCTAATCGGCTGCCTTGAGAGGGCCGCTGAAACTGGTGCGAGCGGGGCTGCCGGTTTCGAACTGCGGGCACTAGTGTCGGATTTCGCAGGAGTAGAGAGTATCGTCCACGGCCCAATTTTTGTGTAGGACAAGAAGAAGGAGCGTGTAGGAAGGAAAGGACGAAAGGAAGCGGCGTTGAGAGTGCCTTTTCCGCGGGAGGGCTTATTCGACGAGGCCCTGTTTGATCGCGTACCGGATCAGCTCGGCGTTGTTGGTCATCTTCATCTTTTCTAGAATCCGAGTGCGGTACGTACTGATGGTCTTGACGCTTAGTGCCAGGCGCTCAGCGATTTCGGTGACGGTTTTGCCCGACGCGATCATGCACAGCACCTGGTACTCGCGGTCTGACAGGTTCTCGTGCAGAGCTTCCTTGAAGTCAATCTCGAGATCGAAGGCGAGTTTCTCGGCGACGGACGGGCTGATGTACTTCCGACCGCGGATCACCCGGCGAATGGCATTGACCAGTTGCTCGGGCGCACTGTCCTTCGTGAGGTAACCGGCCGCTCCGGCTTTCAGCACACGGACCGCATACTGATCCTCGGAGTGCATACTGAGAACCAGGACCGGCAGTTTCGGCTTCTCGCCCTTCAGTTGGCGCAGCACATCGAGTCCGCCGCGGCCAGGCATCGAAATGTCCAACAAAACGACGTCCCAATGTCCGTTCTGAACTTTCTCTAATACTTCTTGACCATTACTCGCCTCACCGGCGACTACTAAGTCGGCAGTCTCAGCAATAATGCGTTTCAACCCCTCCCTCACTACCGCATGGTCGTCTGCGACGAGTATTTTGATCATCGGGTTATCGCCCCATAGTATACGGCTTTTCCCGATTACAAGTAAAAAAAGAAAAGGGACGCAGCCGGAGGGGAAAATGGCCTTAAATGGCTGATGGGATCCCGGGTGTTAACGCTAGGCAAGACGCTGGTGGGAAGACCGGATTTCGCCCTCGGCGATCCTGCCGTCGTGTCCCCAGGTGCTCGACCTGAGATCCGACATCGGGAGGAGTGTGATCCACTCCGGCGCCTGTAGGACTCTCCGGGAGAAATTCGTCGTTTCCAGGCCTCGGTAGACGTCGCGCAGGGCCAGTTTTTCAAGATCCCGGCTCGCGTTTCCGCTGTTAACGAGCTTGAGAAGATCGAGTAGATTCTCGAATCGTTTCATCATGCCGGGAAACAACTGCTGCCCGATGGTCCACAGGGTGCGAGCCTTCACCGCCATGACACGCGTATTCCAGAAGTAGCCGCGTTGCATAAAACGTTCGGCCTCTTCCTGAGTCGGCTTGTCGTAGAACTTCTCGATGGATCTTGCACCGAATTCGTCCATGCCTTCCAGGAACGGTCCTGCTTCGACCCAGCCGAAGTCCGCCTGCGGCCGCGTGGGCGCCGCGCCCAGGAGAACCAGGCGATTGGGCAGACACTCAGCCAGATAAGCAGCGCGCTCGAGGTGTGAGACAAACTGTTCATCTGGGAGAACAAAGTGATCGGAAGGCAGGATCAGGACTGTTGCCTCAGGTTCCGCGGCGAGCACGTACACAAGAGGCAGCATCACGCAGGCACCCGTGCCCCGGTTCGCCGGCTCTTCAAGGATTCGACCGGGAAGTTGGACCCCGGGATCCAGGTACACGCTGTGGCCGTTGCCGATTACTGTGAGAATTCGTTCGGGAGCTACCAGGCAGGCTGCACGGTTGACGGTGTGCTCAACGAGGGTTGCGCCGCCCTTGGCGGGGGAATACTGGCCCGGTCGGGATCGGTCAAAAACGCGGAGAGCCAGCTTCCTGACCCTCTGGCCTTCTCCCGCGGCGAGGATGACTCCCCACCACCGGCGTTCCTTACCTTCCCCCTTCAGCACCATCAGGTCGACACCCCCACGCTTCCCGGAGGGGCTTTCACCCCTCCGAGTCGCTACTCACCTCTAATTGAGCCACAGTGGATCTACCGCTGAGCTAATGCCACTAATCTGTTGCGGTCGATGATGGAGGAAAGAAGAAACCGTTCCTATCGGTTCAACACTGTTTCTCGTGTCAGATTAACTCTCGTATCCAATTGGGAAGTTGTCCTACAGGACCCTGCACCAAGCACGGGTAAGAGAGCCGCGCACGGCGCGAAGCGAAGCGGCTCGCGGCGGAGCGGGACCACCCAGCTGAGCGGCTTCGCTTCGCACCTGCTTTGATCTGTGATACGTTGGATTGCTTATGGAATTGATCTCCGGGCTGATTGACTTCGTCCTCCACATCGACAAACACCTTGATGTCCTGATCCAGGGCTACGGCGTTTGGGTCTATCTGATCCTCTTCCTGATCGTTTTCTGCGAGACGGGCCTCGTCGTTACCCCCTTCCTGCCGGGCGATTCGCTGCTCTTCGCGGCAGGCGCCTTTGCCGCACGCGGGTCGCTCCATGTTTCCTGGGTCTTTGTGCTTCTGGCCGTCGCGGCGATCCTCGGGGATACCGTGAACTACTGGGTCGGACAAATCGCAGGCCCGAAGGTGTTTCAAAGCGAGCGCTCGCGATTTTTGAACAAGAAACACCTTATGAGGACGCACGAATTCTACGAGCATCACGGCGGGAAGACGATCATCATTGCCCGGTTTATCCCGATCATCCGGACTTTTGCGCCTTTCGTCGCCGGCATTGGGCAGATGACTTACGGGCGTTTCCTGTCCTATAACGTCATCGGCGGACTGGGCTGGGTCGCGATTTTCCTGTTTGGTGGCTTCTTTTTCGGTAATCTCGAGGTGGTCCGGCGCAACTTCTCCCTGGTGATCTTCGCCATCATTATTTTGTCCGTCATGCCGGCGGTGTTCGAGTTTTTGCGCCAGCGAAAGCTGTCGGCGTCCGGCAGCCGGGCACCATCTTCCTAGGCTCGGAAGAACAGGTACCAGACTAGGATAAAAACAGGTATCAGGATTGGAATCGAGTACTTCGCGATGTAGCCGAAGAAGCTCGGGCAGGCAACCTTCGCCTGTTCGGCGATCGATTTCACCATGAAATTCGGCCCGTTCCCGATGTAAGTGCAGGCGCCGAAGAACACCGCTCCGATCGAAATTGCCAGGACATACCTCCAACTCTCTGCCGTTATCGGAAAGGCGTCGGGTCTCAGCGGATTGGGCAAGGCCCCAGAGCCCGGGTCGAGGTAGCCGAGCATGAGATGCATGTGGTTGACGTTGTCCAGGTTCGCGCCGTGTAAACCAAACGCGGCGCTTAGAAAATTGAGGTAGGTAGGAGCATTGTCGAGAAAACTCGAGAGGACGCCTGTTGCCCAGTAGTAGTGGCCCGGCGTCGCCAAGCCAAGCACGCGGGCATTCAGTTCCAGCCAGTCGAGCGCCGGGACCATCGTCGCGAAAATTCCGGCAAAGAGGATCGCCACTTCCTTGATAGGAATGAAATTGAAGTCGTTCTTCCGATGCACGTCGTGTTTCGTGGTGAAATACGATGCGAACGCGGCACTCGCCATGGTGACCTCCCGGAGCATGAGCGGCCGCTCGATAAATACCGCGCCAAGAATGACCAGCAGGAAGAACACATTGTGCACGCCTGAAACTTCGGTTTTGTCCGGCGCTTCCGCCGTCATGCGTGAGCGGGTGCCAAGCTTCCTGAAGTGATAGAGATCAATCACGTAGAAGATCAGCAGGACGACGCTGACGGCGACGAGCCACGGCGCCCATGCCCGGCCCAGAACCCAGAAAAAGGGCACTCCCTTCAGATAGCCCAGGAAGAGCGGAGGATCGCCAATCGGCGTCAGGGCGCCTCCCATGTTGCTCACAATGAAGATAAAGAAAACCACGTGATAGGGCCGGATCCGGAAGCGGTTCAGGCGCAGATAGGGCCGGATAACCAGCATGGAAGCACCGGTCGTGCCGAGAACATTCGAGATCAGGGCCGCGGCGCCAAGCAGGCGGACATTTTCCCACGGCGTTTCTCGCCCTTTGATTCTCAAATGAATCCCGCCGGCAACGACGAACAGAGAGCCGATCAGGCAAATAAAGCTGACGTACTCATAGAAGGTCAGGGCCATGCGGGAAGGATTGGAGAGGATCAGCAGATAGTAGACCAGTACGACTACTCCAAGGCCAAAGGAAACGAAAGGATAATTGCTTTCCCACCAGTGACGGTTGATGAAGGGTGCGACGGCGATCGCGAGTAACAGCAACAAAAAGGGAACGATCATCCAGGGCGAAACGGGTTTTATAACGACTTGGTGAAGCTCTTCTCCAAGAATATTGAAGACGGTAAAACCAACCACACAAAGGGCAGCGAAAATGATCAGGCTGCTGCGAAGGCTCTTCTTCATGATTCAGCAAACACCTTTCGTCTGTCTTGCGCCTTATCTACTAACCTACAGGACGAGCAACAGAACCAGGCCGGCGAGGGCGGCGATCCCCAGCGGGAGGAGGATCCTGCCGAACAGGCGCCGGCCGGCCAGGACTCCGCTCACACACGCTTTGAACATTGTATTCACAACGAGCGCGAGGACGATCATTTTCCAGCCCTGGTCCGCCGCCAGCTTGCCCGCCTTTACCAACTGACTCGTCGAAACCGTGATCGCGTCGACATCGGCCAGTCCCGAAACACCGGCGATCAGAAACAACTCCCGGTCACCCCAGTTTTCCTTTGCGGCAGCCGTCAGGAGCAGAAGCGCACAGTAGATGAGGGCGAACCCGAGCGCCATCTTCAACTCGGTCGGGTTCCGGTGCCGCTCGGCGCCACCGCCTCCCGGACCCTCGGGCACCGGCTGATCCTCCGGTCCCAGCCTCTTCCACATGATCAACGCCAGGACGGCGGGGACGATGCTCATCACTGCGATTGGGGGCGCCGCGACGGAAAGGAAGCCGACATCGATCAGTCCTATCAGGATCATTACCCGGGCGAACACAACCGCCGAGGCCATCACAATAACGACGGCTATCGCCACTGGAACGCCGGGAGAGAAAACGGCCAGCCGCGAATAGCTGACAGTTGTTGCGGTGCTCGAAATCAGTCCACCCAGGATTCCGCCCGTCAGTGCCCCGGCCCGCGGACCGACA
>Ga0209819_10000127_pt1 | contig 21414 bp, 15 predicted proteins | sample PPLLak2March2015_FD_187248 | JGI IMG/M metagenome (GOLD analysis project Ga0209819, IMG submission 187248) | Freshwater sediment microbial communities from Prairie Pothole Lake near Jamestown, North Dakota, USA - PPLs Lake P7 Core (1) Depth... | ecosystem: Environmental > Aquatic > Freshwater >... | reverse complement strand
CAATCGGTATCAATACTTTTAAAATATATAGAAAAGAGATCCTGGCTGGTTCTTTTAGGAAAATTAATCCAGTTAATACCGCTGTTAGTTGTGTATATTATTTTGCCTTTTGCTCCAACACTCCACCCGGTATTGTAATTAACAAATTTTATACAGTTTAAATATAGATTTTGCTGAGCATCGATTAACCAATTTTCACCACCGTTTGTTGTTTTTAATAATTGACCTGATGTGTATTCACTATTACATCCAACTATCCAGCCCTTTAATGAATCCACAAAAAAGACAGAACGGTTAATTTGCTGTGTTGGGCTTGCTTGTTCAAACCATGTTAAGCCATAATTCGTGCTTTTAAATATTTTTCCATTTGAGCCAACTGCATATCCATTCTTACTATCCGGGAAATGAATTCCATAAAACTCTGTACTTGCTGTAACCAATACATCCGACCATGATAAATTACCTACCGCTCTTTTTATAAAACCACCAAAAGAAGGATATTCTCTAAAACCAATACAGTATATTATATTATCGATGCCTGTCAAATAATTAAATTTTATATAATCATAGATTAACTCAGACCAATTAATACCTCCATTTGTTGTTGAATAATAGGCTGCATTTATCATAGCATCACCCCCACCAACTATACATCCTGTACTGTTGTTAATAAAATGAATACATTTCAGAGAACTACCTCCAATACCGGAAGGATATTCCCAAGTATTACCGCCGTCTATTGACTTTATAATTTTATTATTTGATATAAGCCATCCGGTTGCATCAGAATTGAAGCACATTGATAATAGAGATCCATCTTTCCCTTCAATTAATGAATACCAATTGAATCCGCTATTTGTTGTTTTATATATACCATTTTTCCCTATTCCTTGTAATGAAGCAAAACCGGTTTGATTATTGAAAAAATAAAAATTTCCCACTCGTATTTCGCTTATCAGTTGCCATGAAATTCCTGCATTAGTTGTCCTTTTAAGAAAAGAATAACCCCCTTGATACCCATGTAATGAATCGATGAACTGCATCTTTCGTACATAGCTGCCGCTGTCATTAAGTATCCAATTGTTTCCTTGATTTGTAGTCTTAAACAATATTGTATTAGTACCAATGAATCCTGTATTTTCAGAAACAAATTGGAGGTGAACGAAATATGAATTTGAATTATTTAACATTACATCCCAGTTATTTCCGGCGTTAGTTGTTTTTAATGCGATTCCCTTATCAAAAGAATCTGCACCGCCAATGAATCCTGTATTGGCATTAATAAAAAAAATTGAATAGATTTTTTTGATATTATTTATGTTTGTTGAAGTCCAGGTGATTCCATTGGTTGTAGTTTTGTACAATTTATTGTTATCGGCTCCGGCATAACCTGTTTTAGAATTTAAAAAATAAATTGAATATATATTACTGTTAAATTCTATATATTGCCAATTATTCCCAGAGTCTGGTGTTCGAAGTACATAACCTTTATTAGAATAGCCATATCCACATGCAAATCCCGTAACATCATTAACAAAAATAATCTTTGTAATATTTATTGCATATAAATTTGTATCAGTGTTATGGAACCAGTTATTCCCGCCATTTGTGGTTTTAATAATAGTACCATAATTGCTTGCAAACCACCCTGTATTTTGGTTTATGAAATAACCCGAGTTGAACGACAAACCATTACTTTGCATATTCCAGTCATCATACCCGCCCAATAAATTTTCACAATTTAATTTATTTAAATAGATAGTAGATAAAGATATGTAAAACAGTAAAATTAGGGTGGTTTTTTTCATATTATTTATTTTATTCTAATATAAATTAATATTTATTTGGAGATTTAACTAATGCAAATTTCTTGTTATTATTTATTGATTTCAACAAAACTATTTTCGAAATGACGAATAAATTAAATTCAAAAAAGGTTATATTCTTTGATTTTTTAAAGGAATTAACGAATTTTAGGTGTCTGAATGCCGAAAAATATTACATTCATATTTCACATTTTTGATAGTATTATTTTTCAATCAATAGCTTTTGAACTTCTTCCTTTAACCAATCTTTAAATGTAATTCTGCCTTCTTTGCTCAACTCAAAAGAAATATCCTCTAACTTGTTTTTTTTCTTTCCGCATTTGTATTGTATTAACAGCTCCATAATATCAACATATTTTTTATATATAAGCTTTTCTTCTTTATTTTTTAATTTATTATTCCTGATAAAAGCATTATATGCCTTAACCAAGCTTAAAGCTTCTTCAAAATAATTATTTATATAATAGATTTTTAACTTCAGGTTATAAAGGTCGTATTTAAAAATAAAATTCTCAAGGTCAATATCATTTAAATAATCTAATGCTTTTAATGTATCTCCGTCAGCAATTTCTATTTGAGCCATTGAATAGTTATACATTTTATTCCTTATTGATGGTTCAAAGCAATCATTATAATTATCAATAATATTTCTTACCCAATCGAATTTGCTTTGTTCAATTCCAAACATAATTACACCTCTGTAAAAATCTGGATTTAAATATTTTTCATATTTATTAATGTAATATTTGTTTATTAAAATATCATTGTATATACGGAATAAAATTTCAATTGTTTCAGGACTTCTTTTTACAGCAATGCAGTGATTTAAAATATTTACATAGTGGTCGAAAATTGCATCTTTATCCAGGTAATGTTTATTATTTTCAAAAAACAAACGGTAATCATTAAAAGCATTATAATCCTCCCTGTTTCTGAAAGTCTTATAATACAGGAAATTTATTTTATAATTTATAAAAGAAATTGTTTGCCTGTTAAAATCACATTTATTTAAAAATTCATCGACAGAATTTAAATAACTTTCAAATTTTGTAGTTTCTGTTTCAGCACCGTAATTCCTGTTATAAATATGTTTTCTTGTTTCATTATTTATTATTAAAACCACACCTGTTATTATTGATTCAAAAGAAATAGAATTTAGCAGTTCAATTCTCTTTTGAATATTTTCTGTGTTCTTAATTATTTGAGTGTATATATCAAAATCCAGAAGCGCAATATCATACTTCACTTTATCAAATGGCTGTTCAGCCCATAATTGATTATTATTAAAATAATCATCAAGTATTTTTTTCTTTTTTAAGAATAATTTATACTGTTTTCTTGTACATAAGGTATTCAGCAGTTCTATTTCAGCATCAATGTTCTTCGGATACAGGTTATCAACCTTCAAAAACTCTTCGCATTTATCAAGCAATTCGGATAAGAGGTCTCTTATTGTAGAATCATGGTATGTTTTTCCCGGGTAAAGCTTTTCAAACAGGAATTTCTTAGTTAGCTTCTCATCTTGGAATGACGGGTAAAATTTTTCCAGGATAGAAAATAAAGGATACAGCTTTTTATTGGTGACAAAATATTTGCTCTGGAGGAAATCAGAAAACTTTTTGAGTTCATCGGATGTGAATGTCGATAATAAGGAAAATAAGTTATGCTTAAACACGATATTTTATATCAATTTTAAGATTAAACTATTGGAAAAATAGTTAATTCCTGGTATAAATCATAGTCATTATTTCGCTTTCAATATAAAACATACCGACATATCAATTTAAGTTTTCTTTGGAATAATCTTCAATTAACTCACAAACATATACCGTTATCTTTTTATCACAAAAATATTATTATTAATAAATTCATTGTATTTTTAATTATGTCAGTGTTATTGTAATTTCGGATTAGTTAGGTTAGAAATAATCCTTATCATTTTAATTGACAAGGGGTACGAGGGAAATTACCGGCTTGGAGTTATTTATAAAATATAATCAATAATGGAAAATCATCCGTACTTATTACAGTGACCCTCCCGAAGTCCGCTGACGCTTCTTCGGGATCTTCGACTTGCCTATGTTCTATTGTACATCCACTATGGGCTTTCCCAAATAGAAATTTGGGAAAGAGGATGCTGGATACTTAACAAACTCTATACACTCTATACACTCAACACACTCTACAAACTCTCTACCTTAAACAACTCTTCTACAAAATCATAGGGATTTGACTGGCGGTTAATAATATCTTCTAAATTCTTTTCAAGCTCTTTTTTTCTTTCACTTGTCCAGAATTTATTTTCAAGCTTATTGTTAACCAGCTCGTTGATTTGCTTGATTAAATTCTCTTTTCTTTTTTCGTGAAGCTTCCCGTTTTTTTCAAGGTAGGTTTTGTGCCGTTCAATTTCTTTATATAATTCATCTATTCCCTTGTTCTGCAATCCGACGGTCTTTACAACTTTTACATCCCAGTCATCCGTTTCCTTCATTTTTAAATGAAGCATTGTTTTAAGTGCGACGGAAAGTGCATCAGCACCTTCCCTGTCGGATTTATTTATGACGAAAATATCTCCTATTTCCATCAGTCCTGCCTTCATTGTCTGCACAGCATCACCGGATTCCGGAACCAGCACAACAATTGTAGTATCTGCAGTTTGTGCAATATCAAGTTCCGATTGCCCCACTCCAACAGTTTCAATAATAATAAAATCTTTTCCCGATGCATCAAGAATTTCGCATGCCTCCCTTGCCTTTCTTGAAAGCCCGCCGAGACTTCCCCTTGTTGCCATAGAGCGGATAAATACATCTGCATCAGTCCCTATTTCCTGCATTCTAATCCTGTCACCCAGCAATGCACCACCGGTAAATGGACTTGAAGGGTCAACTGCAATTATTCCAACCTTGAAATTATTTTTCCTTAGAAGCTTTGTTAATACATTTGTGACTGTGCTTTTTCCTGCTCCGGGAGGACCTGTTATTCCTATTATATGAGCTCGCCCTGTATTTTTAAATAATGATTTAAGCAGTTGTGAAGAGCTTGGAGATTCGTTTTCAACGAGAGTTATTCCCCTTGCTACAGCTCTTTTACTTGATGATAATATTTCTGAAACGATATTGTCTAACAATATGATTAATTTTGTTTTTGATATTTATGCCATACCACTTCTTACCAAATTTTCCTTAGATCCTTTGGACCATCTGGTAAGCCATACTACTCCTTACCAAATTTTCCTTAGATCCTTTGGACTATTTGGTAAGGGAATGACCGATGATTTACAATCCTCCGTTTAACATTTCCCAAATAGAAATTTGGGAAAGAGAAAAGACCTTTCCCTTCAACCTTTGAAAAACTTCACTGTTTTTTCTATTCCTTCTTCCATAAAAACCTTTGGTTCCCATCCAAGCTCTCTCTTAATTTTTTCATAGCTTAATACTGACCTTCTTTGTTCACCTTTCTTTTCCGGTCCGTGTTTTTCTTCGAAAGATGTTCCGGCAAATTCATTTAACTTGTTGAATATATAATTAACCGTAGTTTCTTTGGTTGTACCGATATTATATGTTTTTGGTTCGGTAGTTTTTAGTCCTGCAACATTAGCCCTTACTACATCTTCAACAAAAACATAATCCCGGGTTTGTTCACCGTCTCCGTTTATTAATGGCTGCTGCCCTTTTAATATTTTATCGGTAAAAATTGCAATAACACCGCACTCACCATGTGAGTTCTGCCTTGGTCCGTAAACATTGGCATAGCGGAATACGCAATAGTTCAAGCCATAAACATGGTTATAATAGAACAGGTATTTTTCAACAGAAAGCTTATTAATTCCATACGGTGCATAAGGGCGGATTGGATGTTCCTCATCTGCAGGAAAATAATCATGCTCACCATATATCGCACCTCCTGTTGATGCAAAGATAAATTTCCCAATGTTATATTTTACTGCATTCTGCAATAAGTTTACCGAACCCATTACATTTACCTCAATATCAAACTTAGGGTTCTCAACCGATTTCCGCAGGTCTATTTGTGCTGCATGATGATTTATTACATCAATTTTATTTTCTTCAAATATTTTTGATATATTCTCATCACGTACATCCATTTCGTAAAACTTTGCCTTTGGATTTATATATTCTTTTACTCCTGTTGACATATTATCAACTATAATTACATTATGACCTTCTTTAATATAAGCATCGGCAATATTTGAGCCGATAAAACCAGCACCGCCTGTTACCAGAATATTCACTTAATTAATCCTTTCTGAGCTATATCTGTTCTGTAATATTTATTTTCGAAATTTATCAATGCAAGATTGCTGTATGCATTATCAATTGCATATTTAAGATTATTATTTGAAACTCCTACAACATTCAGCACTCTTCCGCCTGATGATAATATTTTTCCGTTTTCGCATTTAGTACCTGCATGGAAGATTATGCAGTTATCGTTTATATTATCAAGTCCTGTAATTTCTTTTCCTGATTCATATTTATCAGGATAGCCGTTTGATGCAAGTACAACCGAACAATAATAATTATTATTTATTTTTAAATTATAATTTTTAATATTTCCTTCTGCTGATGCTAAAAGCATTTCTAAAAAGTCGGATTCTATTTTAGGAAGAACAACCTGAGTTTCAGGGTCACCAAGGCGTGTATTAAACTCAATAACAAATGGGTCATTATTTTCATTTATCATTAGACCGCAATATAAACACCCTTTAAACTCATTCCCTTCTTTTTTCATGTTATCAAGAACAGGTTCAATTACTCTTTCTCTTATTTTTTTCATCACATCATCAGTGACTATTTTATCAGCAGGAGCAAAGCTTCCCATGCCGCCTGTGTTTTTACCTTTTTCACCGTTCAGTATTTTCTTGTGGTCCTGTGCCGGCGGGAGTACTAAATAATCTGTACCGTCACAAATTGCGAAAACAGATGCTTCGCTGCCTGTAAGAAAATCTTCTATCACAATGCTGTTGCCTGCATTACCAAATATCTTATCTTCAAAAATTTCCTTAATAGCTTTTTCAGCACTATGTTTATCTTCAGATATTATTACACCTTTACCTGCGGCAAGTCCATCTGCTTTTATAACAACCGGATATTTTATTGCCGATAAATATTCTGCTGCTTCGTTCTTTTGTTCTAAATTGAATTTTCTGAATTGAGCCGAAGGGATATTATATCTCTGCATAAACTCTTTGGCAAATGTCTTGCTTGTTTCAAGCATAGCAGCATTTTTAGCCGGTCCGAATACTTTCAATCCTTCGGATATAAATTTATCCACCACACCCATTGCAAGAGGCACTTCAGGTCCGACTACTGTGAAATCAATTTTATTCGCTTTTGCAAAATTTATTAAACCGGTAATATCTTCCGGCTTAATATTGATGCATTCTGCAATACTGCAAATACCGGCATTTCCGATTGTACAATATATTTTATCAACCCGCGGACTTTGCTTCAATTTCCATATAATAGCATGTTCACGCCCGCCATTGCCTATGACTAAAATGTTCATTATTGTTAGTTCTTGTTTTTTTAGTATGGAAAAACAAATTTAAAAAACCATAAGGGCATAAACAATTGCAAAAAAGTTCATATCCCGCTAAAGCGGGACCTTCGCTTCGCTGCGGGAATTCAGAGAGTTCATATCCCGCTAAAGCGGGACCTTCGCTTCGCTGCGGGAGTTTGTAGAGTTCGGAAAGTTAGAGAAGATTAGCAATGGATGATAGACAAGGGGTTACTGATATAGATATGGATGAACATTAATTACAGAATAATTTTTATTAACAACTCCAGATTTCAACAAACTGATTACCCCTTGCAAACTATCCGGTTTGCAGAATTAACAATTGGTGCTGTGTAACACTTCATATACAATTGTAAATCATCCAGGACGGAAAGTTCACAAGGGGTAATTCGTTCATCATAGTCTGGAGTTATTTATATTATGAATATAGTAATTTCTATATGTCCGTATCAATATCAGTAACCCCTTGTCTTACATTGATTGTAAATCATTCAAGCAGTTAGTTTTCAAGGGGTATGCAGTTAATCATAGTCTGGAGTTGTTAATATAATCTTTTCTGTTATTTTCAAGTATCCGTATTTATATCAGTAACCCCTTGTCTATTAACCAAAGTAAATCTCCTTCAACTTAACAAACTTAACAAACTTAACAAACTTAACAAACTTAACAAACTTAACAAACTTAACAAACTTAACAAACTTAACAAACTTAACAAACTTAACAAACTTAACAAACTTAACAAACTTAACGAACTCTTTTGCTCTTCTTGTATCCGCTTCTGTAACTGCACAGCAAAAGGTAGCTGTATATAAAAGATGGTACAAATCCTTTTGCGGCAAGGGCTTTGAATAATCTAAAGAAAGGTTTTGAGCATGCTAAAGGGAGTAATGGTGAGTAAAATTTTCCTTCTCTCAATATATCTTTTTTCAATTCCGGTCTTTTTTTTAACAGGTAAGGTAATGAATGTTCACCATAAACACGGATAATATCCAGGCTTTGTTCAAGTGAGCGTGAATGCCGGTTATAACCAATTGCTTCGGGTAAATAAAAAATCGGTACTTCATCGGCTATTCTCATACCAATTTCCGAATCTTCACCGCCGTAATGAATAAAATTCTCATCAAAACACCCTGCTTTCATTAATATACTCGCCGGTACAGATGCATTTGTTGTCCTGAAATATTTTCCCGGGAGCATTTCACCCGGTTTCATCTTTGCTGACCCTCTTTCATCGAGATATTTCATATAACTGTTTTGAACAAGCTCAGGATGGAACAATACTTTACCAACACAGGCACATTCACTTTTTGCATGCTGAGCCAGGTGATGGCGAACAAAATCCGGCTTTGCTTCTATATCCGCATCGAGAAAAATTATCAATTCATTTTTTGCTGCTGATATTCCCTTATTTCTTGATTTTGCCCTGCCAAGATTTTTTGCATTAATTACCGGGTGAAGATTTAGCTTGCCATTATAATTATTGAGGTATTCGGATGTGCCGTCAGTTGAGCCGTCATCTATTACAATTACTTCAAAATTTTCCATTCCAATATCCTGCTTCTCAAGCGATAGCAGTGTGTGCCTAAGCATATCGATACTATTATAAGAGGGTGTTACAATGCTTGCTTTCAATGGATAATACCTGCTTCTTTGTAATAATTATAAAGTGAATCCATTACAACTTTTATATCATGTACTTTCACAACCCACTCCCTGCCTTTGAGTGCTATTTCACAACGGTAAGCATTATCATTGATAAGCTTAACCAGCTCTTTCTCAAGGTTATCATAGTTAACATTAATAAATCCGTGCCCGGGAATAAACTCAAGATATTTTTCATTCAGGTATGTACAAGTAGCAATGCCCTGTGCCAGGCTTTCAACAGAACTCATACCATAACCCCAACCGCCTTTATCTGCAATCTGGTCAATATATATGTCGCATTTTGATTTAATCTCCATCACTTCATTATGCGGTACATTTTCCATCAGCACAAGCTCAACAGGATATTTTTGTTCAAGACGTTTTACAGTCTCTATAATATGGTCAGAACCTTTATTAAATCTGCTTCTGGTAGCATGGGCAATTTTCACTTTTTTATTTTCATGCGGAACAGGAACAACTTCATTTGTATCTATTGGAAGGAATAAATATTTTAACCCGGGATATTTTTCAAGCAGGTCAAGCTCGCTTGTAAGGTTTAAGTCAGAGAGCTCATGAATTTTCTTTATTACTCCCCTGTTTCTTACATCATTACCATGGTAGAAACATACAATATGCTTCCCGTTTGATTTCAATTTTTCTGCAATACTGGAATCTCTTAAAAAATCCAGCCCCTGTTCGTAATGATATATGTCATAATCCCAGAGCTTATAATTATCCATATATTTATGAACAAGATTTTTAATCAGGTAATCTCTTGTTCTGAAAAAAGTGCTTCCTACAAAACCACCCGGCTCCCAGAAAGGCGGGTTGCCTACAGGTTGATGTGCTTCAGGTTCAATGCCTCTTAATTTCTGCAGGAAAGTTCTCCCTTTTATTATCCATCCTTTATCGGGATGAAGGGGGAGGTTCATTATCATATCTTCCGGAAAGTTAAACCTGGTTGGAAACATTGTAACATAACGGGCATAATTGCCTCTGTCCCTGTGTCCTTTACAAAACAGGGGCAGTGTGCCGCTAATATGTTCCGGGGATATATAAAGAATTTTCAATGTCAAACAAGTTTTAACGTGATATGAAGTATATTATAGTTCACATCCAAAATCTATTGCCGTAAAGTTTTCTTATCGCGTAAATCTAAATTCCAAATTAACCTGACTTCAACTGCTCTTTTATTACAGTTTGCGGAATAATATCTATTAAAAACTCAAATGACCTTACAAGCTGATGGGTAATATTTTTTATATCATACCTGTTTACAAATTCTGAATTTGGATGGGGTAAATTGTTCATTGCATACAGGTCATAATATTCCATTATAAATTGGGCTATATCTTCAGGGTTATCGGGTTCACAAATCTTCACTGCATTATGATTCTTTAACATAAGTTTTGCAGCACCCTCAGGGATACATGCTAATATAGGTTTTTCCGCACCGATATATTCGGTAAGCTTTACTGGTGTAACCAGTTCATCGCCCTGCCCTTTTCCTATCATGAACCATAGCACATCCGATGCCAGTAAATATTTGATGCATTCCTTATGATTCACATAACCCGGAGCATAAACCGATTCAAAAAGATTTAACTCTTTTATCCTGTTCAAATTCTCTTTTGAAAGGATACCTATAAAACATGCTTCTATCTTTTTCTTCAGTTCAGGTCTTTTATTAAATACTATTGCCAGTGCCTGCAAAAAATATTTAGGAGTATCGTTATTGAAAAAAGTACCCGTATGTGTGAAACGCATTTTATTTGTTCTCGGAAGCTGTGTACTGAAATGCTCAAAATCTTCTTTATCATAGCAATGCGGTATTATTGTGATATCATTATGCTTTATCTTAGGATACTGTTCAATAATAGTTTCTTTAATTCTTCTGTTAATTGTCAGTACAACATCAGCAACCCTTAGTGCTTCGGCTTCCATTTTCATATTGCGGAAACGGTGGAACGGAGTAAGGAAAAATCGTGAAGGAGAATTTAGCCATGAATCGCGGTAATCAATTACTAAAGGAATATTGTATTTCTTTTTAAGCTCAACCCCAATATTAAAATCCCTGAAGGGAGGAGCAGTAGTATATATTATACTAATGTTCTCATTTTCAATAATATTTGTAGCAAGGTCAATTGCTCTTTTCTGCCACTTCTTTTTTGAATCAGGCATATAAAATACCTGGGACAAATTACGGAAAATTTGCCTTGTACCTTCATTTGGCAGACGTTTCAGTTTATTATCATTAAGGATATTTCTTCTGCCCCTGAACCGAGTCCTGTACACTCTTGTATCACTTTCCTTAAGTTCATTCAGAAGGAAGTCATCTTTTGCGTAATAATACCTTGGTGTATCGGTAATAATGATAGGCTGCCAGTCAAACTCCTTAAAATATTTCGCAAATTTAACCGGCCGTAGAACACTTCCTGAGCCCATTGGGGGGAAGTATTGTGAAATTATCAGAACCTTTTTCAATTCCCTGCTATTTTTCTAACTAAATCCTATTATAAAATAATAAGTTCTTTTTTAGATTTATTTAATATTTCGCAGCCATTTTCCCTGACCACAATATCGTCTTCAATTCTAACGCCGCCAAGATTTTCAATATATATTCCGGGCTCAATTGTTATAACAGAATCAGGAATCAGTGTAATATTTGTTCTCTGGCTAACTCCCGGCATTTCATGAACTTCTATCCCGACTCCGTGCCCCAAACCATGCCCGAAATGTTCACCATATCCGCAAGATGTTATGTAATCTCTTGCAACACTATCAAGCTCTTTTGTAGTCATTCCTGCTTTTGCCTGCTCAAGTGCTTTATGCTGTGCATCATAAACTACCTGGTAAATTTTTTTCATTTTATCATTTGGCTCTCCGATAGCTATTGTTCTTGTGAGGTCTGAGCAAAAACCTTCATACATACATCCAAAATCCAGCGTAACCAATTCTCCGTGTAAAATGGTTTTATCTGAAGCTATACCGTGAGGCAGTGCACCTCTCCACCCGCTTGCAACAATGGGTTCAAATGAGTCTTTCAATGCACCGAGCTTTTTATGGCTGTAAGTTATTTCTGCCGAAACATCAAGCTCAGTCATTCCCGGTCTTATAATATCAAGAATATGAGAAAATGTCTTATCGGTAATCTCACATGCTTTTCTCATTATTTGCAGCTCTTCAGGAGTCTTTTGCATAGTCAGCTTTTCTATTTCATCATGGAGCGGTACAAACTCAATTGAGGGATAATCTTTTTTCATGCTTTCAACACTGTGAAAAGTAATCCTGCCTGATTCAAATCCTACACGTTTAAAACCGTTATTATCAAATATCTTTTTTACTTCTTCGTTATTATTATAATTGATTGCAATCTCATAGCCCTTCACCTGTGCATGCGATTGGTCTTTGTATCTGAAATCTGTAATAAAATAATTTTTATCCCTTGTTAAAATAATGTAAGCCGATGAGCCGGAAAATCCGCTCAGGTATCTTACATTAGGTATATGATTGATATAAAATGCATCAAGATTTTGTGCCTCCAGCAATTCCCGCAATTTTTCAATACGTGACATATAACTCCCGTTTTTTTAATTTTTAAAACTAAACATTAAAATTACTCAAATTTGGCTCTACAATCAATTATAAATTTTATTCGCAGAATGTTATTGGATATTCCAGATTACACCATCCTGAATTATAAAGAATATATTAGATTTTCGCAAATTTTCTTCATCATACACTGCTATTTTGTATTTTCATTTTTTTTAAGGCAACCGGAAATATAAGTATTTATTTTACTGATAAATTCGTATAATACAAAAAATAATAAAATTGTCTTTAAAATATTTGTAAATCAAATGTGAATATTCATGAAAAAAATAAAGACTTACATTATTATACTAATTCTTATACCGGTGTCTATTTCTAAGTCCCAATGGATAGAGATTAATACCGGCCATCCAAATGGCAATTCGGGTGTTTATTTTATAAATACTGAAACAGGTTTTGTAGCCGGTGATGGCGGTACTTATATCCGCAGAATTTTGAAGACTACCAATGGCGGAAATAATTGGATAATAAAACATTTATCAAGCGGGACGGTACTGAGCAAAATACAATTTGTAAATAATAATACCGGTTATGTAGTAACTTCACTGGCTATTGTGAAAACCATAAATGGCGGTGAAAACTGGAATGTGATTAGTAATCCATATATCCTTTCCGGATTATTTTTTAATGACGCAAATACCGGTTATTTTACAGGCCGTCAAACCACCACTGATAAAGGTATTATAATCAAAACAACAAATGGCGGCTCAACCTGGGCTCTTCAATATACTTCTGATTCTACCTGCTTTTTGAATGATGTTTTATTTGTCAATTATAATACGGGGTTTGCTGCAGGTTCAACAATCGAAGGATTTGCAAAGATACTTAAAACAACAAACGGTGGTAATAACTGGTCTTTGATATATGGAGGTGCAGGTACATCAGGTACGTACAATATTCATTTCACCGGTCCGGATAATGGTTTTGCATCAGGATCATCCGGCAAGGTAATTTCTACAACTAACGCAGGCATTAATTGGTATGAACAATTTCTTGGTACTACTAATGCATTAAGTGGTTTAACATTTACCACACCTTCAAACGGTTATTCAATTTCACTTAGCGGACATATTTTTAAAACAACCAATGCCGGAATAAATTGGTCGCTGCAGCAGCTTTTCGAACCTTCGCTTTCAGATATTTTTTTTGTTAATACTTCAACCGGGTTCATTGTGGGCAGTAGTGGAAAAATGTATAAAACAACTAATGGAGGAAGTCCAACCGGTATTGAGCACATAAGCAATAAATTGCCTAACAAATATTCTCTTTACCAAAACTACCCCAATCCGTTCAACCCAAATACAATTATAAAATTTGATGCAGCACAAAATAGTTTAGTAGTATTAAAGATTTTTGATATATCAGGAAGAGAAGTAAAAACACTTGTTAACGGGTTTTTGAAAGCAGGTACATATAAAATTGAATTTGATGCATCTTCGTTATCAAGCGGCATTTATTATTACAGGTTGATAAGCGAAAATTATTCTGAAACCAAAAAAATGATATTTATAAAATAGGATATTAAAATGCTTTATCCTATTGTTTCATTTATGAGGGTATCCTCTTTCAAAACGGAGATTTGCCCTATGTTAATGCTTTAATACTTTTCTCTTAATAAATTCTTTCCTAAATTGCTACTTTATTATTAACCCGTTATCCCATCAAACACTAAATATATAAAAAAACTGTGCCTAAGATAAAACTACATACTAAAATTATAATCGGACTGGTGCTTGGAGCAATTTTTGGCTCTATATTCAGTATCAGCGGCTCCAAGCTTGAAATTTCTTATAAATCTGAACGCGCAGTAATAGATGATTGGACTGAAGCTTCTTTCATAAAACCTGTATGGGATAATGGAGTTAAAAAAGATTCGGTTATAAAATCTTTTGACAAAAGCTTGCAGGTTTCTGTTATAAAATATTTTAAGGGATTAAAAGATAAAAAAGACGTTATATTAAAATTCAAATTTGCAGATAACAGTGAGCGGCAATTTGAAAGTATTAATTCTGTTGAAAAAGTTAAAACCATAGGTACAGCATTAAGACCTGTTGGTGATATTTTTATCCGTTTGCTAAACATGATTGCTGTTCCGCTGGTACTTGCTTCTTTAATTGTTGGAGCGGCATCATTAACAGACCTGAAACACGTTGCGAAAATTGGCGGAAAGACACTGGGATTCTATGCCCTGACTGCAGTTGTAGCCATTACTATCGGTTTAGTAGCTGCTAATTTAATTCAGCCGGGTCATATTATGAGTCCTGATTCCAAGGCGCGGTTGATGGAAACTTACCAGGATGATGCAAAAGTCAAAATAGAGCAGAACGTCTCTATGGATTTAGTTACATTTTTGGTAAACATTGTTCCCAAAAATCCCTTCAAAGCAATAGCTGACGGTGACTTTCTGCAGATAGTTTTTTTTGCAATTCTTCTGGGTATTTTCTTAATGCAGATTCCACCGGGCAGGGCTAAACCTGTTATCAATTTTTTTGAAGGAGTAAGCGATGCAATGATTGTTCTGGTTGAAAAAATTATGTACATTGCTCCTTATGCTGTGTTCACACTTATTGCCGCTACTGTTGCAGAGTTTGGATTTGATATATTAATAACCCTCTTCTGGTATTCAATCACAGTTATACTTGGATTAACCGTGCTGACTTTTGTTGAGTACCCGGTGTTACTGAAAATATTTACAAAAATAAAGATAAGAGATTTTTTCCGTACACAAAAGCAGGTTCTGGCTGTTGCATTTTCAACAAGTTCATCTGCTGCAACCTTGCCTGTTACAATGGATGTTTGTGAAAAGAAGCTCGGCGTTCCAAAAAAGATTGCAAGCTTTGTTCTTCCGCTTGGCACTACTGTGAATATGGACGGTACAGCATTATACCAGGCAGTTGCCGCAATGTTTATTGCCCAGGTTTACGGCTTTGACCTGAACCTTACACAGCAGTTAACGATTGTTCTCACAGCAGCCCTTGCTGCTATTGGCACTGCTCCTGTTCCGGGAGTTGGATTACTGATGTTGATTATTGTTTTAAAATCTGTGGGAATTCCTGAGGAAGGAATTGCATTAATTATTGGTGTTGATAGAATTCTCGATATGTGCAGAACAGTACCAAACGTGCTTGCTGATTCTCTTGCATGTGTTGTTATTGCAAGCAGTGAAGGCGAACTTGGAAAAATTAAACCGGATGGTGAACTTGTATACGAAGATAGTGCTGTTGTTTAACATGAAACTTTAGGAAAAGATTATTATATTTTAATAATGAAATTTACAAAAGAGGTTTCAGTAGAAATAGATAGATTAATTAATTCCATTCGAAATGTGATTTCGGGAGATATCTTTGATACAGAAGTAGTTAAAATATCTACTAAAGATATAGGAAAATTAAAATCAGGATGGAATTTCGACTGGATTAAAGAATCAAAATCAGGAAGTGTTTATAAACTTACAATAAAAAATAATCCTGATGTAATTCAAGGTTTAATAAGTTTGTATGATAATGTTGATCACATTTTTATAGATTTAATTGAAAGTGCTGCTTTTAACATAGGCAAAAACAAAGTGTATGAAGGTGTTGCCGGTAATTTGTTTGCATTCGCCTGTAAACTTTCATTTGAAAAGGGATACGATGGTTTTACTTCTTTTATTGCAAAAACTAATTTAATTCCTCATTATATAAAATTGTTAAATGCAAGAAGGATTAGTAATACACAAATTTTGGTTATTGATAATATAGCAGCAAGAAATTTAATAAAAAAATATTTTGAAAACTAACATGTCTATTTTAAAAGAACCTGATGGAGTTATTTTAAGTGTTGAAAAACGCGAGCTTACTCAAAAAGAGAAAAAGCTTATAACTGAATTTATTAATAAACGCAGGAAACAAAATTCTTCTAAAAGAAAAAATACATTACAATCTAAAGTTAAGTTTTCTAAGTAATTTTTGTAAATCTGAATACATACCGGTATAATATTTGAAGTATAAAGGATTATCCAAACAAGAAGTTAAAGACAGAATTTCACGCAATCTTGTTAATGTCTCTTCAAAAACGAAGACAAAAACAATTGGAGAAATATTAATTGAAAATGTTTTTTCAGTTTTCAATTTAATTATTTTCTCAATTATTGTTTTTTTACTCTACTTTTATCTTTCCTATAGAGACCAGAGATTATTGCTTGATTCCATCGGTGTTCTTTCCATTGCAGTCATAAACACATTAATTGCAGTTATACAGGAAATAAGAGCAAAAAGAGCTCTCGACAAGGTAAATCTTTTATTAAAAAATGAAGCTAAAGTTATCCGTGATGATGAGCTGATAACCATAGACCAATCAGAAATTGTAAAAGATGATGTGATATGTATTGAAAGAGGTGACCAGGTAGTTGTTGACGGAAAGGTTCTGGAATCAAACAAGCTTGAAATAGATGAAAGCCTTCTTACAGGAGAATCCGTACCAATAATAAAACAAAAAGATGAAGAAGTCCTTTCGGGCAGTTTTTGCGTATCGGGAAACGGTTATTATATAGCTGAGAAAGTCGGTGACGAAAGTTATGCCTCAGGAATTACAAGGCTGGCAAAAAGATTTAAGCTAAGCTTATCCCCTCTTCAAAAGAAGATAAACTTTATTGTAAAAATGCTTTTTACAGCGGCAGTTGTACTTGTAATATTAAATATTATTTACCAGGATATCCCTTTCGCCAATATAGATTCAATAAGAAAAATTTCCACTATCCTGCTTTCATTAGTGCCGCAGGGTTTGGTGTTAATGTCATCGGTTACATTTGCACTTGGCATTTACAGGATTAGCAAAATTGGTGCAATAATACAGAAGCTGAATGCAATTGAATCATTTTCAAATGTTAAAGTAGTGTGCACTGATAAAACAGGCACTCTGACACAGAATAAATTATCGGTTAACAGAATAACTTTATTAAATAATATTAATGATGATGAAGTTAAAAATCTTCTTGGAACCTATGCAAAGTTTTCTTCAGATAAAAATGCAACTTTAAGGACACTTGAAATATATAAACCTGCTGAACAGGCAGAATGTATAGATGAATTACCCTTCAGCTCGGAAAATAAAATGAGTATGGTTAAGCTATCCATGGATGGAAAAGCAGAAACATATGTTTTGGGCGGGTATGATATATTAATTGACAGCACAATTAATGAATATAAGCCGCAGATAGAAAAAGTTTACAAAGAAAAAAATCTTAAGATTTACCGCAACCTGCTGTTCAGCAAAACGAATTCCTCTGTAAATTTCGAGGGTTTTAAGAACAAAGACGGTATTAGTTTAGAGCCCATTTGTATCATTTCCATTTCAGACCAGATAAGGCATGATGTAATGGATGCAATAAACCTGTTTCATAAAAATGATATTGAAGTAAAAATATTATCGGGTGATTCGGCGGAAGCTGTTCAGGCAATTGCACATGAAATTGGCTGGAAAATCAAAGATGATGAATTGATATCGGGAAGTGAACTCGAAAAAGTGGAAGATGAAAATCTTGCTAAAACTATTATGCAGAAGAAAATATTTGCCAGATTAAAACCTGACCATAAGCTGAGAATAATTAAATCGCTCAAAAAGGATAAGATTTACAATGCAATGATAGGTGATGGTGTTAACGATTTGCCTGCTATAAAAGAATCCGATATGGGTATTGCAATGGAAGAAGGAAGCAAGATAACAAAAGAAGTTGCTGATATTGTTTTGCTGAAAAATAAATTCTCGCTTCTTCCAAATATTTTTGATGAAGGAAATAAAATAGTAAATACCGTCAGCTCTGTTGCCAAGCTTTTCTTAACGAAGAATTTTCTTGTTATATACCTGACATTGCTTTCTTTATACTTTTTCTTTGAATTCCCGTTAACGCCACGCAGGGTAGCACTGATAAACTTATTCTCTATTGGCATCCCTTCTTTTGTTATTGCATTAAAAAATACTAACGTGGAAAAATGTAAAAATTTTACGGCTGACCTTTTCTCTTTTGTAATAATTTCTGCATTAATAATAACCGGGGCGGGAATACTTGGGCAATATATTACCCAAAAATATTATAACATTTCCGATATGGATTTGCAGATGGTAATGATGTCTATTATGATTATTACAACTTCGGCTAATTTCCTCGCAGTAGCTCTCCATAAAGGTGAAAAGAATATTAAGCTTTATTTATTATACAGCTTATTAATAGTAGTGCTGTATATTTTCCTTGCCGTTACAAATATAGATTTTGTTTTAATTAATATATTAAAGAAATTTTACGAGATAACTTATCTTAACTCAAGGTACTGGGGTATTGTTGCATTGATAAGCGTTGTAAGCGCCGGAATATTATTTGGTGTGCAAAAGCTAAGGGAAAAAATTATTAATAGAAGTGCAATCTGAAATAATTTCTTAGTAATAAGAAATATTCGTTATATTTGCTCAAATTCTTAAATAATTATGTAATATGTTAAAATCTGCTAACTTTAAAATTCAGGTTAATTGTCCAAATTGCAATGTATATCATTCACTGAGCGGAGTTCATAATGAAGAAACCTGCCAGAATTGCGGAAGTGAAATAAGATTAAGAAACTTTTTTAACCGGACTTTATTCGGTCCCCTGCTTGACAGAGAAAAATATATGAACGGCTTTCTCAGCGGAACAATCGAGCAGATCGGCGGCAGCGGTGTGAATGAAGTGGGTTCGTATAAAATGTCTTATTCTTCTTTACCTCCGTATTGTGAAGAATGCAGCTCACATCTGGAAGAAAAAGATATACAAAATGCTATCGATAATAATATTCCATTTGTATGCAAATGCGGACACTCAATGCCTATGCGTATTGCAGATGGCGAGGTTAAGGATTTCCATTCAAAAGCAATTGCTGTAATAAATGATTCAATGGGAGTTGAAAAGGCAAAAGGTGCAGATGACAAGAGCAATACAGTTGTAATAAAATGTATGACATGCGGTGCAGGACTGGAACTAACAAGCAATACTAAAAGAACAATAATTTGCCAATACTGCGATAATGAGAATTATTTACCTGATACAATCTGGCACAAGCTTCATCCTCATAAAGATACAGAACCCTTCTTTATTATTCTTGATTTGGAAGAAAAGGATTTACAGGATTCACTTTCTTATTTTCTTAATGTAACTGCATTAAAAATATATGAAAAGCATTTCCATAATTTTACGGGTGAAATGTTCCGGAATATAAGATTATCAGATGCTTTAAAGTACTGGTTAATCATATTGATGAACGATAAAACAGAAGATAAGGTTGGAGTTAATATGAAGCCGGATAACCTGCGGAAATATTTTTATCAGCAGTTTGCACTTGGAATAGAAAATCATCCGGTTGAGCTGAGACAAATAGTTGCTGAATGTTCAAACTCGATTCCGCTTGATGTACAAACAAAGCTTGCTGAAGATAAGAATGATGATGTGAGATTGGCATTGGCAAAAAATAAAAATATTGACGTAAAAATAATTAAGCAGTTGAGGAATGATTCAAACACGCTTGTATCACAGGCAGCAAAAGAACAAAAGGTAGGATTTTTGAAAGGATTGTTTGGTTAATTATCTAATCATCCTATGACTATGTAAAGTAAATTTGTATTATTGTTAAAGAATACGGGTATTTAGCAAGTGTAGTCATAGGATGAGTAAAAAACGGATAACTTCTCATCCTATGACTATATTAAATAAAGATGAACAAGTCCGAAGGTAATAAAATATTTAATAAATGTAGTCATAGGTTGAGTAAAAAACGGAATATCAAAGAGTACAATAAAATATTCAATTCACAAAGGAGATTATATGAAAGAAAAAATTGGAATTATCGGTTCGGGTGTTGTGGGGCAAACTTTAGGCAAAAGCTTTTTAAAAAGCGGCTATGAAGTTAAAGTCGGCTCACGGAATCCCGAAAAATTAAAAGAGTGGCTGGATAATGTTGATAACTCCAATGCAAGTATTGGTACATTCGAAGAAACTGCATCCTTTGCTGATATTATTGTAATTGCTGTTCACGGTGTAGATGCAACACATGCAATAGACCTTGCCGGGAAGGATAATTTTACAGGGAAAATAGTAATTGATGTAACAAATCCCCTTTCAGAACAAAAAGCTGGTCCTCCAAAGCTTGCTTCAACACAGGAAAATCCCCTTGGCAAACAAATACAGGATTATATTCCCGATGCAAAAGTTGTAAAGGCATTTAACATTGTTAATTGCTTTATAATGGTAAACCCGATACTGGAAGAAGGTTCACCGGATATGTTCATAGCGGGAAATGATGAAGGAGCAAAGCAATGGGCAAATGACTTAATACTAAGCTGGGGATGGAATGCTTGTTACGACCTAGGCGGTATTGAAAATTCTTACTGGCTTGAAGCGTTTGCTATGCTGTGGGTTGTGTATGGATTTAAGAATAACCAATGGACCCATGCGTTTAAGCTGCTCCACAGATAAGCCAATAATCTGTTAAATTGCGAGCCAAAGATGTACCGGTAAACGCATACATAAGAAGTATTAAATTACAAAAATTGGTTTTCGTTAATACAATAGCGCAGCGTGTACCCTCCGGGTCATCCCATAAATGGTAAAAAGTGTTAAATCAAATAACATTCGAATCATCTATGAGATGGCTTCGATTCTTTATCTATCTCCTATCACTCTTAAACTTCAATAATTTTAATCGTAAAAATCACAGTGTATTTAAGACCCACAATTGGCTGACTCTCATAAGCGACTTAAATCTTTAAAATATTTTCATTAATTTAGCAA
>Ga0209819_10000126_pt1 | contig 21555 bp, 29 predicted proteins | sample PPLLak2March2015_FD_187248 | JGI IMG/M metagenome (GOLD analysis project Ga0209819, IMG submission 187248) | Freshwater sediment microbial communities from Prairie Pothole Lake near Jamestown, North Dakota, USA - PPLs Lake P7 Core (1) Depth... | ecosystem: Environmental > Aquatic > Freshwater >... | reverse complement strand
TCCCTGGCTGACGGGATGAAACCCATCGACATCTTTATGCGGCGAAACCGCCTCGAGAATCTTCTCTGCGCGGATATGGGCAGGCAAGGGAAGCTGGACCAAGATGCCATGGACGTTTTTGTCCTTGTTGAGACCATGAACCAGCGCCAGCAACTCTCTCTCGGATACCGTCGCGGGAAACAAATGTTCATAGGACTTTATCCCGACCTCTTTGCATGCCCTTTCCTTGTTCTTTACGTAGATGTGCGATCCCGGGTCGTCTCCCACCAACACCACACCGAGTCCGGGCGCCATTCCCCAACGTCGCTCAAGCCCCTCGATCTCTTCCTTAATTTGCTTCTGTACTTCTTTAGCGACAGCTTTGCCGTCTATGATCGATGCCATGATTGACTCCGTAACAAGATTGAAAAATCTATACCGAAAAAGAAAACTTTGTAAAGAAGGGATGTTTTTATTGGCATGACATGGCGCCATCCAAAGGTCAACCCCGTGGAGACAAATCTATCTTTTCCTGCCGCCTTTTGATAGAAAAGTGAGGATTCAACAGACGGAATGGAAATGACGATGGACAAGCCGCGCACGCTCGAAGAGGTCAAAAACGATATCCGCAGCCGGGTCGGTCATAGGTCACCGTTCAATCACGCCGACATGCGCGAAGCCGAAGAAGCCCTAGCAAAACTGACTAGCGTTGATGGCGAGATTTGGGCCAGAGCGTGGAACGAGCTCGGCGCCCGTTACGAGGAACAGGCCCACAAAGCGGAAACCGTCAGCAACCGGGCCGAAGCCAAGCAAGCCTATCTCAAGGCGTTTGGGTATTACGCGATCGGCCGCCATCCCTTCCCCAGCACGCCCGGGAAACAACACGCTTACCAAAAGGCGCGGGAGATGCATCTTGCGGCATCACGCTATTTCGATATTCCACTCGAGCGCGTTGCCATTCCTTTCCGCGGCAAAGAGATCGTCGGCCATCTCCGGCTGCCCAAGAACACGCCCGCCCCCATGGTCATGCACTGGGGCGGCATCGACAATTGGAAAGAAGAGCGCCACCTTTTCGCCGAGCGGTTCGTAAAAGAAGGCTGGGGCTGTTTCGTGCTCGACAGTCCCGGCACCGGCGAGTGCCCGATGCTCGCGTCGCCGGATGCCCATCAGGTTCACGTGGCGGCGTTGGATTACTTGAGCCAGCGGCGCGAAATCGACCCGGATCGTATCGCGGTCGTGGGCGCGAGCTTTGGCGGCTATTGGGCCACCAAGCTGGGCCACGTGGAGCCAAAGCGTTTGCGCGCCGTTGTCAACTGGGGCGGCGGCATCCACTATTTCTTCCAGCCCGAGTGGCAAGAGCGATCGCGCCACGCCGACTCGTACCTGTTTGATCTCATCGAAGCGCGCGCCAATCTATTCGGCAAGAAGACCATGGAAGAGCTGAATCAAGCGATGCCAGCCCTATCTTTACTGACCCAGGGCGGGTTGGATAAACGTAGCGCGCCCCTGCTCCTGGTTAACGGTAAAGAAGACAAGCAAGTGCCGCTGGAAGATTTTTATCTTTTGCTGGAGCATGGCGATCCCAAAACGATCCGCCTCTTCCCGGGCGGGCACATGGGAAATATCCCTTTGGTGTTTGAGACGGTCATTCCATGGCTGCATCAAAGACTGGATCGGTGAACATGAGTCTTTATCAACTGCAAAAGCTCCTTTACCACGTGAACCGCGACCCCTCGCATCGCGAACGCTATCGACAGGATCCGGTCGGGTTCGTCAGCAGCTACGAACTCACTCCAGAGGAAGAGAGTGCCGTGGTGAAGGTCGACGTGCGAAAACTTTACGCCTTGGGGGTTCATTCGTTGCTGCTTCGACCCTTCACTTTGCTGCACCAGGTTTCCAATGAGGATTATGCCAAAGCTCTGGCAGGATTGGAGTAAACCATGCCGATCGTTTTTGCCTGTGCCGCAAGCCACGCTCCGGGCATGACCGCGTGGACTGAAGCGGCTCCCAAGGAACAAGCCGACCGCTTTCTCCAACGCTATCGAAAGCTCGGGGAGCGGCTCGCCGCCTCGAAACCGGATGCTCTCGTCGCGATCACCGTGGAACACTGGGCGAATTTCTTTCTGAATCAGATGCCCGCCTTCTGCATCGGCCGCACCGATCACTATGAAGGTCCGGTGGAAGAGTGGCTGAGAATTCCCAGGAGTCGCGTCCCGGGCGACCCAAAATTAAGCCCGCAATTGCTCGACGCTTGCTTCGATAACGGTTTCGATCCGACCTTCTCCGACGAGCTGGTCTTCGACCATGCGACCATGTTGCCGTTGCATTTTCTCAATCCCAACCTGGCTGTTCCCGTGGTGCCGGTGATCATCAATACTCTGACACCGCCGATGCCAACGCCGAAGCGGTGTTTCGAGTTTGGCCAGTTTCTCGGAAGCGAACTCGAGCGGTCCGAAAAACGAGTCGCCCTCGTTGCCACGGGGGGGTTGTCTCACTGGCCAGGCGAAGCCAAGCATGGCAAAATCAACATTCCCTTCGACCAGAAATTCCTCGAAACACTGCGCTCCGGTGACCGAACAGGACTGACCAAATATTCCCATCAAGAGATCTATGACGAGGCCGGTTCCGGCGGCCATGAAATCAGAACCTGGATCGCTCTCGCCGGTGCCGTGCAAAGTTGGCCAGCGGAGTTAGTGGCCTACGAGCCGGTCGTCCCCTGGGCGACCGGTTGCGCTCTGGTTGCCTTTCGCAGTTGACTGATGCGCAGATGAAACGTCGTCATGATCATGCGTTTTAGTCTTCACAGCGTCCACGGTGGTGTCAAAAGCATCGACGAGATTCATCGGCGCGCCCGTCGGGTGGAAGAGTTGGGCTACGATGGCATCTTCCTCGGCGAAAGCCATCTAAGCTCCATCGATTCTTTTCAGACCCTGGCCACCTGCGCGATGCTTACCCAACGCGTGCTTCTCGGCATTGCCGTCACCAACATGGTTTTTCGCGATCCTACGGTGCTCGCGGGAGCGGCGGCGTCGCTCAACGAGATTTCCAAAGGGCGAGCGATACTCGGGCTTGGCACGGGCGATGGCCCCGTCTATTCGCAAGGACGCCGAGCCACTCCGCTTGCCGAATTCGAGAAAGGCATCGGGACCATCCGCGACTTGGTTCAAGGAAAATCAATCCCATTTTTTACCGGGAGAGTCGGTATTGGTTTTGACCTTCGTCCTGTGCCCGTGTATGTTTCGGCGGAAGGGCCCAAAGGCCTCCGGCTCGGGGGCCGATCCGCGGATGGCGTGATTCTCGGCACCGGCTTCGATCTGCGTGTGCTCGATTGGGCGCGAGAGGAAATCCGCAAGGGCGCCAGCGAAGCCGGTCGCAAAGATACCGAAGTAGCGCTTATCGCCGCCGGCATGCTCTGCGTCCGCGATGACGGCACTGAAGCGCGCCGCATCGTGCGCGATCGCATCGCCAACCGGGCGCATCACAACTTTCGTTTCACGTTCGAAACCGTCCCACCCGAAGAGCTGGAGGGTATCAAGAAGTTCATGGCGGGCTTCGACGTTATGCAGCCGATGGAGGACCGCGTCGACCCCGATCTGGTGAACGATTATCTCGTCCACCGCTTTTCCATCGCCGGCACGCCGAAAGAATGCATCGAACGGATTGAAGAGCTAAGAGATGCCGGGGTCGAACATCTCATGCTCACCCCGGCACGCAAGGTTTATCACGAAACCGTCGAGGCGTTTGCGTCGAAAGTGAAGCCACATTTCAGCTCTTGAGGCCAACCTCGCGTCGTGCGCGCGTTTGAACGACGCATATCCATCAAAGCAAAAAAGCCGCTGGCTATTACGCCAGCGGCTTTTTCTTCCGGTTCGGGAGGTCCCGACTTATGAGGTCACTTCCCACCAATTCTTACTGACGTCGCTAAAGATAAAGAACGCCCGTCCACTCTCTTCCTCCAGATGCCATAATTCGTTAATCCCGATTTGTTTGCCGTTTGCCGAAAAGTCCTTGTGCGCCTCTTCGACTTCCTCGGGAGTGGCTACCTTCAGCGTGAACCGATTCGCTGGCGACAAATAGTCGCGGTGCGTCGTCGGCAGCACGACGATGTACCAAGGGGTGTCCGGATGCTTGATATAGGTGGACATCCTTCCGCCGCCCACGATCTTGAGCCCGAGGACCGCTTCGAGAAAACGATCGTTGGTCGCTTTATCGTCGCAATTTAAAGTGCCGTGTGTCATGGCTTGAGGAATATAGCCCCGACCCGGAAATCGATCTTCGGTGAGCGGCTCTTTCCAATGCGGGGCGGCGATCGTTCGGCCATGCTTTATCGCGGCGGGATTGTAGTATTCGATTTCGAGATCGTTCCCTCCGGGTTCTTTGAAGTAGACCGAGTAAGCGAAATGGGCCTCATGCGGCTTGGTAACGCTTTTGATGTTGTATTGAGCTTTGTGATCAGAAAGGTATTCGTACGCCTTCGGAATTTCTTTGGAGCTGCCGACACGGAATCCGTAATGATTGGTATGCGGCTTGTTCGCTGCGCTTGGACCACCTTCATGCACAACAAGCCGCCACTCGGTATTCGGGTGTTTAAGCACTGCTTCCTTCTCTTTCCGCTCCACGACCTCCAAGGCAAGCAAATCAGTAAAAATCGGCAGGGTTTCATCCAGCGAACGGCACTCGTAGTGCCCGTTAATCAATCCTATTGGCTTAAGCATCGTTGGCCTCCGAAATTCGTTGAATAATCGGCTCGTTACGAATTCATTATTAAGAAAATCGCCGATCCTTGTCAATCGCGCTCTAACCCAGTTAGGTACCTTCCGCCACGGCGCCGGAGTTCGCGCATTTCTGCTCCGATGCCCGGCCAAATCTCGGATCTCTCGGTTCGCATTCGATCTGCTAACCATCGCATGCGAGTGACGCGCCTTTGTAGCAAAACTCCGATTCCGAGGGGCGACTGTGGCGTACCAAACAATATCTGACAGTGGCTTGCGCAGGTAAGCCTAGCAGCTTACCATAGCGTATCTCATGCGTAGTTACGTGATCGGAGATATCCACGGATGCCTCGACGAATTGCGCTACTTGATCGAGGACCTTCCGATTGAATCCGGCGACCGGCTGATTTTTTTGGGCGACTATGTCGACCGTGGTCCGAACTCGAAGGGTGTGCTGACCTACATTATCGATTTGCAACAAAGAGAGGACCTGGAAATTATTTGTTTGAAAGGTAACCACGAGGACATGTTTCTGGCTTACTTGGGCTTGGCGGGTCAGCACGGTGACATGTTTTTATACAATGGCGGGTACGCCACTTTAATCAGCTATGGAATTCAGTCGAAGCAGTCGTCATTAAATGAGATAGGCGCAGCGATCCCGCCAGATCATATCGATTTTCTCAAAAGCTTGCGAACCTACTTCGTGATGGCGCCATTTATCTGTGTCCATGCCGGAGTTCACCCGTCGAAACCCTTAGAGAAGCAAACCGAGTCCGAGCTTCTGTGGATCCGAAACGAGTTTATTGACAATCCCCACCGGCTTCCCTATATGGTGCTGTTTGGACATACACCCCGTGTTTCCGTGCTCTTTGATTTGCCTTATAAAATCGGGCTCGACACCGGCCTTGTATACGGCAACAAGCTCAGTTGCTTGGAAGTAACTGAGAAAATACTTTATCAAATCAGCCGCGGCCAGAAACAAGTCAAACGAACCGTGGTTGCGGATCAATGGAAATAGTTTTTTATTTCCAAAACTTGATCTTTGTTCCAACCCATCATAACTTATAACGCCACGTGGCGGTGTAGCTCAGTTGGTCAGAGCACGCGGCTCATATCCGCGGCGTCGGTGGTTCGACTCCACTCACCGCCACCAACTTTTTTCTCTTGCGTTTCGCGCCCTTACCAACCTAACGGCCAATTCACGCAATATGTCATCGGGACACCCCAGAGCAAAAGCAACGTGCGAGCAATCCGTGGCCGTTGCGCTACCTGTGGATACGAGGTCAACTGGACGCTACACCAGGTTTCGGCGCGATCGGCCATCGATAAATTCCCACCCGGTCCAGAGCTGGATGCATTAACGGCTGAAAAGGTTTTCGGCTGGAGGAACGTTCACAAGCACGAACGGGCGCTTGTGGCTAGCCGCGTGTAAAGCTTCCCGTGTTGAAATTAAATGTTGAGTCGCGGACGATGACTCACTCGATTTCGAGCTGAAACTTGCTTACTCCTAAGATTAATTTCCTCTGTATGGAGCCCGAGCCTTTTTGCCTCCATTAAACAGCAGGAGCAAACAACGATGTCAAGCATTGTGATGCCTTTTTCTTTGCTCGTAACCTGATAGGCATTACCCACAATCAACTCGTAACAGTGTTGACAAATGGGATCCATATTTTTCTTGACGGGCAAGGAACATGCCATCAGATTGTTTTAGCTGTTTGGTAGAAATGTACACTTTAATGAATAAAGGGAATCTTTGTCTAACAAACCAGAAATAAGCTTTTCGGCCGGTTTTTCGGATGGAGGGAATTGCCACCGTCTTCTAAACTTTTGTAAGTGAATTATCTACAAAACTCAGAACGCCGACCAGACGTCAAGCTCTCCCGCAACTTTCGCAGCCGTCATGCTGCCACGGCTGACCTAGATGGTTCTTCGCAGTCACCCCTACGGGAGAAGTATCACACCCGTTTAGGGGTACGAAGAAACACCCATTTGAGGGATTGACGAAACGTCTTCGGCGTTGCTATTTGTTGAGCCGCCGTGACCAAGCAGCAACTAGATTTAGTACATCATGCCAGGGTTCGCGTGTCACCAATGCACTTGCTGAAAAAACTGATCCGCGCAAAACTTATACCCGCAGGCCTTTCCGCGAAATGGGCATAGGCTTTGCTCGAAGCTGGTCATGGGTTGCATCAATCATATTCCTTCGCTGACTTTTTACGAATACAGGGGCTATGTCATCGGCGGGTGGGCGAGACCCGAGTCGACGAAGGGCTCCACGTCAATTGGTGTTGTTTATAAGCGAGACAAGTTCGGATCGCTGATTCAGGCTCGTAGAATCGAGGGCAAGTTGTTTGAAAGTAAAGAGCAAGCCGAGCAACACGGAGTCGAGCTGTGCAAGGAATGGATCGACGAGAAATCTGAAGTCAAGCGATGACGTGTAATAGTTTCAGGATGGCGATCGGGAAGGCAACCGCGCTGCTTGCATCGCAATCTGAATCTGGAAGGCAGCCGGCGGAGATCTAGGGCTTTAGGAAGTTAGGGCTAACTGTGAACGACACGAAGTAAAGAACAAAACAAACAACTCGTCGCCGGTCCCAGTCTTTACAACATGTGGGATAAATCCAAGCTGCCGATTTCCGCGATAGGACGATTCAAGTAACCCTGAAGCAGTGTCACTATTTGACTGCAAAAGGCGTGGTTCTCGATCAGCAGGCAGCCGATATAAGTTGATCCCCTGTGCTCAATATGCAAGAAGCATCTATCAGCAGCAGGTTGAATATTTGAAATTGTTACTTCTCTGAGCATCCCAATTTCCTCTCGTCGTGGCTGCTTACCTTCTAGGCCGCCTGTGAATGTCCAGACTGGTGGCCAACTAGGAACACCGCGATAGTTTAAGAGTGGATGGTTTCGGAGCGCCATTGGGAACCCTCCTTTGTTCGGGCTCCCGGTCAACACTGACCCGGCGCTTTAAGCTCGGCCGGCTTTTTGGCCCACGCTTATGCCTTTACATAAAGAATGTCAACATCGACTGGTCTGGATACGCGACCAACCAGAATCGCGATGGACCGATCTTTAACAGCAAGGAAGAAGCGGAGCAGCATGACTTACAGCGCTGCAAGGACTGGATAAATAACTCTTAGATAGATGCTACATCGTTGGATGAAAGACCTTCGCTACCGCCACTATCCAGTAGGCTTCTTTAATACCGGCGGGAGCTTCCACGGCGAACGTTGACTCCCTTGGTTTCGAGCCGAAGGGTGTTTGGTTCCAATATTGATTTCATCCGTATTTAGCCGAAGCCTTTTCGCCTCCACAGCACAAAGGGAGCAAACAACCATATTAATCAAGATCATGCCTTCTTCTTCGCTCGTCACTCGATAGGCGTTCCCTACAATCAACTCCCCGCAATGTTGACAAACTCGGTTCATAAGTCTCCTTGAAAAAAAGAACCTCCAATATCAGAGTGATTTACTAATGTAAAGAAAAATATCGAAGATTGGCTAGAAAATTGTTGGTAAGGTCACGATCTCCCGTACAGACGGCCGCGCCCAGGGGAACAGCCGGGCAGCACGGTCACGTTGTGCAAGCGTGCGCAAAGTGCCGATGTGGGTGCATCTCAAGAGTCGGGAGCCGTTTGGACTGGCCGGACTGTGGGACGTGTGGCGGAAGCCGGATGGAAAGCGGGTGGAGTCATTCACCATCATCACGACTGAACCTAATGAACCGGTGCGGCCTGTTCACAACCGCATGCCCATGATCTTACGACCCGAAGACGAGAGCAATGGCTTGACACTTCCCGAACATCTTTTGTCAAAGCCAAATCAGTGTTGAAGCCTTACCCTGACGAGCTAATGGACGCTCATGACGTCTTACCAATCGTCAACTCGGCGAAGTACGAGGGTTCGGAGTGCATCCAGCCTGTTTCAGATGACGAGATACCTAGCGGCAGGCAGTTGTCCCTGTTGTGACGAGGACTTCTAATAACCCCTAGCCTTCATGCAATTATCGAAAACCCGCCGCTTGTCGCCAGCGCCGGCGAAAGCGGCCTCACGCTCGCACTCGTACAAGTCCCGGTCGCGGTTTTTGTTAATCTGACTCTTTGGGGTGGGGGTGTCGCTCAATACTGGGGCTGCTGACGGTGGCTGCTGACTGGCGCATCCTGCAAGTAACATCACCGCAACGATTAGGGATAGAAACTTCATGCGTTATATTTTAGCACCCTTGACTCCCTGCGCTAAGTGACGCTTAGGTGCGCCACGCATGAAGCTCAAAGACATCACGGAATGGTCTGAGCGTTAGCACAGCCTGCTTGGCCGCCCGGTAAAAGTAACGTAAACTGGCCCGCATGATGATCGACGATGACACCCTTAAGCACTACTGCGGATCAACGATGAACTGTTGCAGTTATGTAAGTGGCTAAACGACAAGCGCGACATGGAAACATCATCCCGCCTTATACCACTCGTGGACGATCTTGCCCACATTCTGATAGAAGCGAGTAAGAACAAATTGCGCTGATGATGCAGCCATACAACGGATACTTTATTGAAGGCAGTGCGCTGCTGGTTCATCCGTTTAGCCCAGACTGGTACGTTGGCGGAAACGTTTTGGTTTCGGGCCTCTCTAGCTCAATCGTGGAGATCACGCGCTTTCAGCTTCAGCGGTTCACTGTGATCATGAAAGAACTCGCGGAATGGTTCGGACTGGAAATTGCGCGGCTCGTGGTGGACGAATGCCTGCATCCGCGACGGAATTGATACGGCGAAGTGCCTCCAGCGCTCATGTCCCAAGTGTAACGACTTGGGAATCGTGGTTCCCAACCGAAGGCCAAGGTGCCCTGCCGCAGGCGATCAATGGATGGTGCTTGAAATGCGGTTATCGACTTACGTGGGTATTGGTTCGAGGAAGAACGTTGGCGGAACTAGGTCCACGACGATTCAACGCTCGTTAACTGGCCCGCCTTTTCGCGCTTGTCGCGGAGTACCGGCTTTTGTATAAGGGGCTAACTCTGCCACTACGAGCATAGCGTAATGTCTAAGATTTTTATCAGTTACCGTAGAGACGACTCAGCAGGCTAAGCACACGCCATCCACAGTCAACTTGTCCAGCATTTTTCTAAGGATCAGGTATTTATGGACGTCGATACGGTGAGCCTGGGGTGGACTTCGTCCGTGCGATTGAAAAGGCGGTAGGCGAATGTGACGTATTGGTGGCACTGATTGGTAAGCGATGGGCGGGAGGCGAGGCGAGTGGTACGTCGCGACTCGACAATGAAAAGGACTATGTTCGGCTGGAAGTTTCTACGGCCCTGGCACGCGATATACGCGTGATTCCTGTGCTGGTCGATGGCATGACTATGCCCAACGAGGACAATCTCCCATCTCCTGTCCAACCCATTACTCGGCGCAATGCAATTGAAATTAGCAACACTCGTTTCAACTATGATGTAGACCAATTGATTACTGCGGTCCGCAAAATTCTTGATGCGACAGAGGCCAAACGGAAAGCTGAGGAAGAGGCGGAGGCATATCGTTTAATGCAGGAAGATCGGCTGCGCCTTTTGGAGGCAAGGTCGCAGCGTACGGCGGAGGAGGAGGAATATCTTCGCGAACTGCAAATGTGGCGGTCTGAGGAAGAGGCTAAACGCAAAGCGGACAACAAAAACCGAAGCAAGGACATTGCATCGCGCCTTGTAGACTATGTGGCCGACGAGTTCAAAAAGGAGCAGGGCGTTGATTTGCGCAACGATTCGTTGGCCCTGCAACGGCTGAAAGAGGCGGTGGAAAAGGCCCTGCGTGAGCTATCTTCAATTCGGGAGACAGAAATCAACTTGCCTTTCATTACTGCCGATGCGACGGGGCCGCCCAAACATCTTAACATGAAGCTGACCCGTTTAAGGTTGGAGTCGTTCATCGAAGAAGTGCGGCGCCGGACGGTCACCTGAGGCATTCCAGATTTGTGGGGCTGCGGGATGATAAAGCGGCTGGGGACGTTGTTCGGGAGGGTTAAAGGCCGGAACAAGAGATTCTTTACAACCTCAGTGGCGCCGTTAGAAAAACGCTACACGGATTAAGACAAAGAAGTCGCGTTGTGGAGGGCCTATGAAAAATCTGCTGGTCGCCACCGTTTTGCTTGCGGGGTTGTCGGGTTGCGCTCTTTTGAGGTCTCAAGTCGCGGTGTTGCATCAGCTTCCTACGGACCTTTCCGGTACTACGTATGTCATGATTCCGTTCAAAGAGCAGGAGAAAAGTCTTGAACATAAAGTCTACGAAGAAGCTGTAAGACAGAAACTCAATGCGAAGGGCTTCCGCGAAACGACGGTAGATCAGGCACAGACAGTGGTGTTTTTGGCTTATGGCGTAAATACGGGGAGAAGGGTCCATTCGTCTTATCCAATCATCGGCCAAACCGGGGCCACAACTTGTTCCACCTTTGATGGAACACCTCATCCAAGCTACGGCTGCCGCGACAGCAATCCTTGGCCCACGTACGGGGTTGTGGGAACGAGGGAGACATCGCAAACTGAGTACACGCGTAACTTGAGACTCGATATTGTTGATAAGCAAGCGCTTGCGAAGGGAAATGTCAAAAAACTTTACGAGGGAAGGGTTGTGAGCAGCGGCTTTAGTGACCAGTTGGATAAAGTTTTACCCAAGATGGTAAAAGCGCTGTTCAAGGACTTTCCCGGCCAGAGTGGTATTACAAAAACGTCATTTCAGATGACAGATAGTGACGCTGTTTTTGGTAACTTCCTATAAGTCAGTTTATATGGGGACTTTCTAAAATCTGCGTCACCTAGTGTCACCCGTCACCACGGGTCAATTAGTCCCTTCTTATTTTCCTCCCATAGTCCGGGCAGTTTAGCATAACGCGATTACGCACTTCTTAGAGCGTTAGGCCACATTCACAGAAGCCAACGCCCTGGCACACCCTTGGCTTTACAGGCGGGTGCAACGGAGGACTTCCGGTGAAAAGCATCAACGCTCGTGCAGCTTTGATTTCCCTATTCCTTGGTCTCGGGACGGTCACGCAGTGCCAGGCCGAGGATTATTACGTTTACCAAACTCCCAATGGTGCGCTGTTGATCTCGAACAATCCGCCGCCACCAGGGAGCAAAATCATAAAGCAGCTAAATCTACCCGAGGACGACCAAACCCAAGAACTCGGTAAGCCGCAGCCAAACGTCCAGCCAGAAGGCGCATCGAAGCCGTCCAAGAGCAAATAGCGCGGCGGCTTGTGCCATGGACGAGAATTTCTACTACGTGTTATTGGCCATCCCGGCTACATGCGCGTTTTGGTTTCTCTACGCCACTATCGCAACAAAATTTGCGAACTGGTTGACCTGCCGCCGCCTTCGTAACAAGAAGCCCACAGCTTCCGTGGAGTCGCCTCAGAAAAAGCCAAAAGCAAAGACCATGCGCGGCTTCGACTATCCTGAGCTGTTCTTCGACGATAGCTTCCAACGCATTTGGGAGCTACAAAAAAGAATTGCCGCCTGCGATCGGGAAATAGAAAGCCTGAGGAAGAAGTAACCGATAACCAAAAATCGAAATGTAAAGCTTGCATGGGACTCCGACCATGTGGAAGCGGTCACATTCGGATTGAAATGAAGATCACGGAAGTTAGAATTCGTCCAGCCAACTAGCATTCCGTCAAAGCCCATGTTTCCATTTGCTTAGTCGAATTTCTGGTTCATGACATCAGGGTCATCAAAGGTCCCACTGGTCTTTTCATCTCATTTCCTAACAGGACGCACAGCGAGGGCGGTCAGCAGGATATTGCATTTCCGGTCAATGCTGAAACGCGCAACATGATCGAGCAAGCCGTACTGGCGGAGTACGAGAAGGTTGTGGCCGTAAATGACCCCGTTTCCCAACGAGACAAAAGAATATCCGCCACAGTCGCCACCGAGCCATTCTGGCCTGATTTGACTCTGAGCGTCGATCAGTTCAACCCTACGCAAAATTTCTTTGTTTCCCTCGACAAAACGTCGGCGCTTTCCGTTCGTAAATCGCACTTTTCTTTGCCTCTTTCGGCTGATAAATAAGGCTCAACGAGGGCCCAATGAAGAAAGCTACGGCGCTACCTATCCTGGTTGCAGTAGTACTGCTTGTTGTTGGAGTGGCAGCCAGGGCTCAGCAGCCGGGGAGAGTCTGGCGGATAGGGTATGTATCCAATGTTGAGGCAGCCAGCGACTCCGCTCGTGCCGAGGCGATCCGTGTGGTTCTGCGCGAACTTGGCTACATCGAAGGACAGAACATCGCTACCGAGTACCGATATACGGAAGGTAAGCCCGATCGGCTTCCTGATCTTTTGGCCGAGCTGGTTCGACTCAAGGTCGATGTCATCGTCGTCGCAGGAGGGTCCGGGGTGATCCGCGCGGCCAAGAATGCGACTAAGACGATTCCCATCGTTATGGTGGGTCAAGGGCTTGATCCTGTCGAGGCAGGGCTTGTTGAAAGCCTTGCCCGTCCCGGCGGCAACATTACCGGCTTTACCAACCTGTCCGGCTATCTCGGCGGCAAGCGTCTGGAGCTGCTCAAAGACGCGGTGCCGAAAGTTGCCCATGTCGCCGTCCTTTACCAAGCCAATAACGCGCGCAATACGTTTGAGTTCAAAGAGGTACTCCCGGTCTCGGCGCGTGCGCTGAAGTTGACGATGTTGCGTAGGGAAGTACGCGATGCGAATGATTTCGAGCGCGCGTTCGCTGCGATAAGAAAGGAGCGTTCAGACGGACTCCTCGTGCTCGGTGACCCGTTGACGAATCCTAGCCACAAACGTATTGCTGCCTTTGCCATAAAAAGCCGGTTACCGTCGATGTACGGCATCAAAGAAGCTGTAGATGCTGGCGGGCTTATGTTCTACGGGGCGGACCTCGCGGACAGCTACCGACGCGTCGCATATTTCGTGGACAAAATTCTGAAGGGAGCTAAGCCTGCCGACCTGCCCGTGGAGCAGCCGACGAAATTCGAGTTCGTGCTCAATTTGAAGACCGCCAAGCAGATCGGGGTGACAATCCCGCCGGAGGTGCTTGCCCGAGCGACCAAGTTGATCAAGTGACCGTTTCAAGCCCAACCGAAAGCCCTAGGATTGAACTGAATTTCTCCTTCAATTTTGAGTGATCCGCGTCAGCAGATCCGCCAGCCGGCATCCCCACTAGAATCATCCTTCGGTCAGCAATCCGGCTCGCACTAACAACGTATCCCGCCGGAAGCACGGGAGCCGCTGCGACCATCGTGCAATCCATACTCCCGCCCTTCGGACTCCCAATCCGCCCCCCGTTGCGGTAGGCAAACTTCGTCGCAATCTCGAAGCTCTCCATTGCCCACGACGCACGCTCGGGCATATGGTCAGTGTAGCCGTGTCTTACCTGCACGCCGCTCATCCTCATGAAATGATCGTAAAGCGTCAAGTCTCTGCGTGGCAACGCCCGTTGTCCCCTCGAAGGTAAATGTTGCCGGGGGGCATTTCTCTATATGCTCATCAAGCCTATCTACGATCTGATCCGTGCTTTCGTAGTCGCCGCCTGTAATCATCTCGTTACAGCGGTTACAGTAGAAAATCAGCATGGTAATCACACTCCTGTCCATTTTCTCGAGACTCCGACCCAATCTGTAGATCTCCTTCTAGGAGTCACGGACTAAGTAAAATAATCCCTTAAAGAGAATGTATCTTGACATTAGGTGCCATTCGATTAACACCTCAGCGGGTGGTTTTGGGTTAGGGCCAAGAAAAAACGCTCTGGACAACCGGCAATGAACCGCAGTAAAGGGGGCGGGTATGGCTATAAAAACGTGGCCGTTTTATTGATCGATTTTTCTCTCGCTTCCGGATGCGTCGCAAGCAGTGGTATTCGTTATCGTCCTTTGTCATGAGCTTAGAACAGACATAAGCGTTTCACACGATGAGTTTACCCGCCGTTGTCCTACTAGGACCGGATGAACGCATCCGAAACGAAACCTTCACGGCGCAAAGCTTTGGGTTTAGGCCAATGAGTTCATTGTTTTTCTATCGCTTCGCAAGACTCTCTCGAATGGTTCCTGCAGACAATAAGAGCGATGACCCAGACCGCATTCATAGGTAACTAAGTCGTACCTCGCTATTTTTTTGGCTTCGCAGTCGACCTGGGTCAGCGGGAGACCACAGTTTTTGCCGTCAACAAACACTAGGCAGCTCTGCATGATCACTTTCCTTTACTTTGATCCTACTTTGATAATTCCATTGATTGGCAATCCTCATGCCAGTCACAGACTCAGGCTAATTTAGTGCAACTATGCGAACCAACAGAGATTACTCACGATAAGAACGTGAACAACTTTTCACGTAACGATAAGCAGTGTGTCCGCCGTCTACATGAGGTGTGCACAAAGTTATCACTCATCTATTTTTGCTCTAATCGACTTGTAAGATTCATGACAATGATCAAGTGAGGAAGCACAATGGCAGACCAGATAAAAGACCTGTCACGATGGAAGAACTTCTCGTCTCAAGTCTCGCGCAAGTCGACGCACTGGCAAAACTGCTGATTGAGAACGGGCTGATTACGCGAGAATAGTTTATGCAGAAGATTTCAGAGGAACGGGCGACGTATCAGAAACTCCTAAACCTCACACGACAATGAACGATGGTGAAATACTGCCGCTGATTCCCACTGGCGAACTGACAGAATTAGACAAATCAGGCCTTGCCGTACCCGGATAGGCAGCTAATGAACAAATGACCAGGCTTCCGTTCGACCCCTCTTGCATTCTCCTCGCTCCCTGCGATAAAGACAGCCGCAGAGAGGACTCCCTTGTTAGTGTCGTACCAATACCGCGGGCACATCATCAGGTTCGAAGTAGAGCAAAACCCGGACACCTTTTACTGGCAAGCTAGGGGGCTTGTCCAGCTTATCGAAGGAAAAACGCTTCGCACTTTTACTGTGAGTGGAACAACCAATACTTTCAAAACCGAAGCGGAAGCTAAGCACGCCTTCCTTCAACAAGCAAAGAGATGGGTCTATGATCGGGTCGGTTCTTAAGAGCAGGCGATGTCAAATGATGGCTACGACGGACTAAAAGAATTTGCCTGTAGCCTTGTCTTCTCATGATCTCGATCAGAACTCGGGAAACGCCTGTTAATAATTGGCGAAGGAGAGGGCGGTCTCTAGGTTGCAACGCGGGTTAGACTATATGTGGACGTTGGATTGATTGTAATGGTCGAACGGTATCGTAGCCACTTGATATTTGCGAAAGCGTATTTAGATCATAGCGACCGTGTCTGGAAAGCAACCTTGCATGTGCAATTTAATGAGGACACCCAAAACTTTCGAGACGTTTATCTACCGTCACCGACTGGTCACTTTACGCGGCAAATAACCGCAGAGAAGCATGGAATTAAAGAGGCTAGAAAGTGGGTTGATGATCGGCTTCGCAAAATCGACCTCGGTGTTTTGGTTGTATTCGCGCAAATCTCGGTTCTCGTGCCTTTTATCTGCAACGTTGTTTAGCCCGAAACAATTGACCTGTTTGGTGTGAGCTATGACGGGACGTTGCCGAGCATTGTGTTTGCGTGTGATGAGGTCTGGTTTGGCCTTTTTGCGGTTGCACCGCCAAATCCTCCTGACCTAGAGACTGCCGCCCGTCCGGACGGGCGGCAGTCTCTCTCTCTTTGAAAGCCGCGAGCGCATCGGACAAGAAGTTCAAAGTTCCAGGTTCAAAGATCAAAAATAAAGCGATCCTGTCCACGTCCCAGTCCTCACGGCTCATATCCGCGGCGTTGTAGGTTCGATTCCTACCACCGCCACCAAAAGTCTTGAACCGTTGGCAACGTCACTTGCAACTGTTGTATCTTGTCGTTTTAGCTAGCATTGCCCCGCCGACCCATAGGCGGTCGTTGCGCTAACTGCGGATACCAAGTCAACTGGACCGCTTTTCCCAGATTATGGCTCGACCGGCTATCGATAAAATCCCACCCGGTCCAAAGGTCCAAAGCTGGACGCGTTAACGGCTGAAAAGGTTTTCGGCTGGAAAAACGTTCACAAGCATGAAGGTTCGCTTGTCGGTAAGAAGCAGGATAAAGCTGGACGCTGGCGATTAGCCAAGGTGCTTAACTATTCGACTAACCCGCTCCACGCTTATATTATCGAGGAACGGATGAAACAGCTCGGGCGGTTGGACGGATACCAGAAAGAACTCTCCAAGATGACTCGCTCCAAGAATGTCCCCTCCGAGTGGGCTTCCCCAGATCAGCGTTGCCGGGCGGCGATCAAGGCTGTGGGGCAGTACGGCCAGGTCATTCCTTTACGCCAACCGGGAGGATAGTCATGAATATCGAGCTAGTGCGCGGTGTACTTCTGTGGGGTACAGTCATCAACTATGGAATTTTGTTAGTATGGTTTTTGTTTTTTATGCTGGCACACGATTGGATATATCGGTTTCACGGCAGATGGTTTCAGCTTTCATTGGAAGAGTTTGACATGCTGCACTACGCGGGAATGTCGGTTTACAAGATAGGCATTATCCTGTTGAACTTGGGCCCGTACATTGCCCTCCATATTTGTCGCAAGAAATACAGATAGACTGTGACCAACATTGCTTATCCACAGTAGCGAGAAACGACGCGCGCTCGTGTGCTCCTAAAGCCCGGGTGTCACTTGAAACCGGCATTGACGCTTTACCAACCTGGAGCTATAGATCCCGTAATTATGTGTGGCCGCTTCACCGCAACGTTCGAGTTCAGCGACATCCGGGTTCGCTGGAACCTTGACCGCGATCTACCGAACTACACGCCGCGCTTTAACGCTGCCCCCGAAACTTCACCCAACATTCCCGTCATCGTTCGTCAGAAGGGCGTTAACGAGTGCAGGTTTATGCAATGGGGGTTGATCCCATCCTGGGCCAAAGACCCGAGTATTGGAAACCAGATGATTAACGCCCGTGCAGAATCACTAATCGAGAAACCTGCGTTCAAAGATTTAGTTCGAAGTCGCCGGTGCCTCATCCTGGCTGACGGTTTCTATGAGTGGCGGAAGGAGGGCAAGCGCAAGGTCCCTATGTGGGTTCATCTCAAAACTAACGACCCTTTCGCCTTCGCGGGTCTATGGGACATATGGCGCAAGCCCGATGGCAAGCGGGTGGAGTCGTTCACTATCATTACCACGGAGCCGAATGAACTCGTGCGGCCTATCCACAACCGCATGCCCGTAATCCTACGACCGGAAGACGAAGAGCAATGGCTTGACGCTTCTCGAACGCCTTTCGCCAAAGCCAAAGCACTGTTGAAACCTTATCCCGAAGAGTTAATGGACTCCCACGACGTTTCGCCAATTGTGAACTCAGCGAAGTACGACGGGCCGGAGTGCATTCAACCTTTTACGGATGACGAGATACCGAGAACCGGCCAGTTGTCCCTGTTGTAAGCAGCATTAAAATCACTTGATCACAGGATCGGGCCTCGCCAGCACATTCGGCGGAAGCAGAATTAGGCGCACCGGTTAACTTGTCTTAGACTTGTTAAAGCCCTCCGCCATGAAGTGAATCAAATTTGCTACTCTCCTGTAGCAAGAATGAGACGCTCCCTTACCCGTCTCCATCTATAAGTTTTGATTTTCATAAGCTTCGTTTTGTGGCATACCCATTGCGCGGGAACTCAAACGACCCATGAACAAGAAACTCGTCTGGTTAGTCACGCTTCTTCTTACCGCAGCCACGTTCGCTGACGCGCAACAGCCCGCGAAAGTCGCGCGGATCGGATATTTATCCTCCGCGTCTCCTGTCGTCGCTTCGGCTCAAGTCGAGGCATTTCAGAAAGGGCTGCGCGACCTGGGCTACATGGAGGGACAGAACATTCTCGTCGAGTACCGCTACGCAGAGGGCAAACTCGATCGGCTACCTGACCTCGCGGCTGAGTTGGTGCGGCTCAACGTTGCCGTCATTGTGGTTGGAGGAGGACAATCAATCAGAGCAGCCAAAAATGCTACCAACACAATTCCAATCGTCATGGCACAGGTCGTTGATCCGATGGAGTTTGTGGCCACCCTTGCGAAGCCTGGCGGAAACATCACGGGACTATCTGCACAACAGGCGGAGCTAAGCGGGAAGCGGCTGGAACTGCTTAAGGAGATCGTTCCCAGGCTCTCGCGGGTGGCGGTCCTGGGGACGCCAGGTAATATGGCCGGACCAGAGATGAAAGAGACCGAAGCAGCCGGTCGGGCGATGAGTTTGGAGCTTCAGCCCGTAAAAATACCGCGGTCCGCGGGTCCCAAAGATTTGGACAATGCATTCTCGACAATTTCTAAAGGGCGAGCCAATGGCGTGATGGGTCTCTCGTCGCCCGAGTTTAGTCTTCACGGAACACGAATCGCCGAGCTTGCGGTGAAGCATCGTCTTCCATCGGTATACAGGGATAGCGGGTTTCCACACGCGGGAGGTCTTATGTCATACGGGACAAACCAGGCGGACTTGTACCGACGTGCAGCCATCTTCGTGGACAAGATTTTGAAAGGGGCGAAGCCCGCCGATCTACCGGTTGAGCAGCCAATGAAGTTTGACCTAGTAATAAATCTCAAAACCGCCAAACAGATCGGCCTCACCGTTCCACAGTCTGTGCTTTACCGTGCCGACAAAGTGATCAAGTAAGACACTGAACGTATCAACTGACGCCGCCTCCTTGTGAAAGCAAAAGCATTCACTGCTCTCCCTTTGGCCAAGGTTTGCTTTGTCGAGCCGATGTATGCACTGGCGGTTGAGAAACTTCCCCATGGTCAGGAATGGCTCTACGAGGTCAAATTTGACGGGTACCGCTGTCTTGCCGGTAGAGATTCTACGGGAGTGACGCTCTGGTCCAGACGAAAGACCCTCTTCACGAAGCAGTTCCCACAAATCGCCAGAGCTTGTGAACGGCTCTCACCCGGCACACTCGTGGACGGCGAGGTCGTCGCCCTGGATGAAAGCGGACGGGTCTCGTTTAATCTCCTCCAACATCACCGCTCCAAAGCTCAGGCGTTAGTCTTTTACGCGTTTGATGTTCTCATTCATCGTGGTCGAAGCGTACTAAAGGTGCCGCTCTATTTCCGGCGGGAAGTGCTTCGGAGAATCTTCGAGGATGTTAAGGCTGCTCCAATTGGTTTGTCTGAAAACATTGAAGCCACACCAACAGACATGATTCGTGTCGCCAAGGAATTTGGGTTCGAGGGCATCATAGCCAAGCGCAAGGATTCTCTCTACGAATCAGGAAAGCGAACCGGCGCATGGGTCAAGTACAAGGTCAACCGTGGCCAGGAGTTTGTTATTGGTGGATATACTCCAGGGAATCCGTTTGATGCGCTGATAGTCGGGTATTACGAGGACGATAGCTTGCTCTACGCTGCCAAGGTGAGAAACGGCTTTGTGCCGTCAGTTCGGCGTGAGATGGCAAGACAGTTCAAAGGGCTAGAGCTCGACACTTGCCCGTTTGCTAATTTGCCCGAGAAAAAACGGACGCGATGGGCTTTGAGCAAAGAGGAAATGGAAAACTGTGTATGGCTCAAACCTGAGCTGGTCGCACAAATCGAGTTCACCGAATGGACGCCGGATGGTCACCTGAGGCATTCGAAGTTTGTGGGGCTGAGGGAAGATGATAAGGTGGCGAGGGAAGTTGTGCGGGAGGGTTGAAGCGTCGCCCCAAAAAGGCGAAAAGGAACTAGGCTTCACCATCGTCATTAAAACGAGAAGTCGTTGCCCAAAGCAGTTTGATCTCCGGTGACAGGTAGTGACGCTGTTTTGAAAACTTTCTATGAATTATCTTTATAGGAGAGTTTGTAAAATCTCCGTCACCTACTTTCACCCGTCACCTCGATTAATCCCACCGGGTAAATCCGTGCCCTTCTCCTTCGGTCCCCTCGAGTCCGGGCGATTTAGCATGACCTGATAACGCACTTTTTGGAGTGTTAAGCCGTATTTACGGTAAACTGTGCGCTGGCACACCCTTGGCTTTACTCACGGGCTAAAGGGAGGACTGCTTGTGAAAGGCATCAACGCTCGTGCAACTTTGATCTCCCTGTTTCTTGGTCTCGCTGCGGTTACGCCAGGTCAGGCCGAGGACTATTACGTTTACCAAACTCCCAATGGTGCGCTGGTTATCTCAAATAAGGAACCGCCCCCGGGAAGCAAAATCATAAGACGGCATAAATTTCCAGACGTAACCGATACCGAAGTCTCACAAGGCCAAGAACCCGGTAAACCGCAGCCAGCAGGCTCACCGAAGCCCGCCAAGGAGAAATAGGTCCTTGAAAACAGCGACAAGCTATTTCCTTATCGGGCTCCTCGGCGTAACAGGCTTTGTCTTCTCACTGGTCTCGATGCGAAAGGAGAACCAGTTTGGCCATCCTCTGCGGGGCATCGTCTGGTTTACTTTGGCCATCGTTTGCTTATGTGCAGTGGTCCTTTTCGCCGACTACCTGGAGAAAGTTAGAGCATTGGAAATAATCTCACGCCGCGTGCAAACAATGATACTCGGGTTTTGAGCAAGCATGCAGATCGCGGAGATTACAATCCATCCAATCAACGAGGATTTGGTCAAAGCCTACGTGAGCATTGTCTTTGATAACTGTTTTATGGACCGGGAAATCAGAATCATCCAAGGCCCCACGGGGCTCTTCGTCTCGTTTCCTTCCAGGAAGCAGACCTGCCAGCTTGCTTATCCCGCCAATGCCGAGACATGAATGATGTTCCAGCGGGTGATACTGGCGGAATACGAGAAACTTGTTGGTGAAGAGGACTCAGTGCCAAGCGTTCGCTCACCTTCCGAACGTCTAAGAGCACTTGACCAGCTTCGAGCGACTGCATTGGCAACGTATCGGCATCTGGATTAGATATTGCTCGATGCACGAAGATTGCTAGGAAAC